>ENA-OQCZ01000077-OQCZ01000077.1-human-gut-metagenome-genome-assembly--contig:-NODE-77-length-47870-cov-11.389020_pt1 | contig 47870 bp, 39 predicted proteins | sample MGYA00242505_ERZ504594 | MGnify/ENA primary metagenome ERZ504594 (study PRJEB26092, sample SAMD00036329) | human gut metagenome | host: Homo sapiens | study: EMG produced TPA metagenomics assembly of... | reverse complement strand
ACGGGTGCACGTCTCGCACTTCCATGGAGGCGCGGTCGCGGGACAGGCCGCCGGGGCCCAGAGCGGACAGACGACGCTTGTTGGTCACGCCAGCCAGCGGGTTGTTCTGGTCCATGAACTGGGACAGGCTAGAAGTAAGAAATAAGGAGATTGGAAATGAGAGATAAGACCACAAAGCCCAAGAACATCGTCGTCACCGGCGGCTGCGGCTTCATCGGCAGCAATTTCGTCCACTACGTCGTTAACAACTGCCCCGGCGTGCACGTGACCGTGCTGGACAAGCTGACCTACGCCGGCAACCCGGAGAACATCGCGGGGCTTCCCTCGAGCCGCGTCGAGCTCGTGGTCGGCGACGTCTGCGACGCCGCCCTGGTCGACCGCCTGGTCGCCGGCGCCGACGCTGTGGTGCACTACGCCGCCGAGTCCCACAACGACAACTCCATCGCGGACCCGAGCCCCTTCCTGGAGACCAACGTCCGGGGAACCTACACCCTGATCGAGGCGTGCCGCAAATACGATGTGCGCTACCACCACGTCTCCACCGACGAGGTCTACGGCGACCTGGCGCTGGGCGACCCCGCTCGCTTCACCGAGGAGACGCCGTACAACCCGAGCTCTCCCTACAGCTCCACCAAGGCAGCCTCCGACATGCTCGTGCGCGCCTGGGTGAGGACGTTCGGCCTGCGCGCGACCATCTCCAACTGCTCCAACAACTACGGGCCCTACCAGCACGTGGAGAAGTTCATCCCCAGGCAGGTGACCAACCTGATCGACGGGGTGCGCCCGAGGCTCTACGGCGACGGCCGCAACGTCCGCGACTGGATCCACACCGAGGACCACAGCTCGGCAGTATGGCGCATCCTGACGAGGGGCCGCATAGGGGAGACCTACCTCATCGGCGCCGACGGCGAGCGCGACAACCTCGCGGTCCTGCGCGAGATCCTGCGCGCCTTCGGCCGCCCCGAGGACGACTTCGACTGGGTCCGCGATCGCCCCGGCCACGACCGCCGCTACGCCATCGACAGCTCCAAGCTCCGCCGCGAGCTGGGTTGGGTTCCGGCGCACACGGACTTCGCCGCAGGACTCGCGGAGACCATCAAGTGGTACCGCGCTAACGAGGTCTGGTGGCGCCCCGCCAAAGAGGCCACCGAGGCCCGCTACCACGCGCAGGAGCGGTAACAGCCGTTGTTCGAAGGTTGTTCGCGTGCGACTGAACATAATCAAGGGTTGCATTGGGAAGTAAATTGACTAGATGTTGTGCTGCGTCTGAGCAACGGACAAGGCTGGAGCGTGAAAAACAGTTACTCCAAGGAACATTTCGATTCATCTGGAGGTTGTAAATGCCAACAACAAGACTGGAAGGAGCAAGGGCCGACATGAACTATCTGACAACCCAAGAAATCAGAAATGAGCTCATCGAAGTCTTAACTTCCTTCGATGAGTTCTGCCGGATTCACGAGCTTAGATATTCCTTATATGCAGGAACCCTGCTCGGAGCCGTAAGGCACGGGGGATTTATTCCTTGGGATGACGACCTTGATGTTTGTATGCCTCGTCCGGACTATATGGAACTACTGTCGCTTGCAGCGTCGATACCAAACGGCTATGGGCTTGTTCTTCCCGAATCCGACGGCTACTCTTGTCCGTTCTGCAAATACGTCAATTTAGGAATAGCTGCACAGGAACCAATTTCTGCTGGAGTCTACGAGGGGCGCTTGTGGATGGATATTTTTCCAGTTGATGGTGCTCCATCTCGTGAGAATGAGCGCCAAAAAAACCAAGAGAAGTTCTGCAGGATGCAAATGTTGTCTGACTGGTCGTTTTACGGAGCTGCTGAGGAAGACGGCAAAATTAAAGGTATGGTTAAGAACTTGGGTTGTGTTCTTCTTGATGAGAAGCGCGCGAAACGTCACATGATGTCATATTTGGAGCGTTTGAGCATCACGCCCGGTTACGACAAGGCGACTTATGTTACCAGCTATGCCGCCGGACTGACAAAAAGCTGGGCACTGCCTAAGGGCGATTACGAATCAAGCGTTCTGTTGGAGTTTGAGGGTCGGCAATTTCCGGCAATGTCGTGTTGGGATGCGGGCTTAAGACAGTGGTACGGGGACTATATGGTTCTTCCGCCAGAGTCCGCTCGAGTTACTCATTCGTACAAGGCGTGGAGGATTGACTGATGACGATTCAAAAGCTCGAGCCGGTGAAATCCAAAACTCAGCCGTTAAGTGATTATATTGACGGAAAGCTGCACGAGACACCCTATCTAAAGATAGATTACGAGACGCTCGGTGTTGCCGGCAGCGATATTTCATGTGGCGCGGTGCAGCTGGGAGACGTCTATCGCCTGGTGGTATATAGATATCATTCTGGTGGCCATATCGTCGCGGATGATGGTGTCTCGGACTCGATGATACAGGGAGCGGCATCGTGGATTTGTTCCCAACGTTTGGACATGGTGCAGTGCAATAGGGCAATCGCCTCGGCCTTATTGCCATTCCTTGGCAGCTACTCCTTGGTACCCGGAGTCGTCATGCGTGCGCCCAAAGCGGCATCTGCTTCCGGCATGGCACGCAGGGCATCGCGTGAAGAGTTACTCTCTGTGGCAAAACTTATTTGCGGAGACTCGGAAATTGGCAAGCACTATGAAGTTGACGAACTTTACTCTCAGCTGGTCGAGAGGGAAAAATCACAAGGCTGCCGAAGCATGGTAATCGAGAGAGATGGTGCCATTGTTGCGCATGCGGCCACATATGGTGAATCTTCCGACCTTGCCGTAATTGGTGGAGTGAAGGCGGGGAAGGGGTCCCAAAAGGGGGATGGTGCGGTGGTTTTAGCTGATCTTGTGTTCGATGCAAGGTTACGTGGAAAAACCCCGTTTGCGTACTGTTATATCCCGGCTTTGATTCCCTGGTATGAAAAGCAGGGCTGGGAAATTGTCGCCCATGTGGCCAAGTTGGAGAAAGTGCCCTGTTTTGGGAGAGAATGCCATGCTTAATTTCACTGTTGGACCAGTCATGTCGGAAGAAGAGGTTCTCTCCGTCTCCGGCAAGAGCGCCCCTTATTTTCGAACGCCCGAGTTCTCCGCGATGTTGCTTGAGAACGAGGGGGTTATGCTCGACTTGCTTTCCTCTCCAAAGGACGCAAGGTGCGTATTTCTTACCTGCTCGGGAACGGGGGCAATGGAGTCTGTCGTCATGAACGTTTTGTCACCTTCTGATCGGGTGATTGCGGTGAACGGCGGGAGCTTTGGGCAACGCTTTACCGACCTGTGTCGGTTACATGGCAGCGATGTCGCGGAGGTTAAGCTCGGATTCGGCTCGCAAATTGGCGTGTCGGATCTTGAGCTGGTTGCCGGTGGCGCAACGGCGCTTGTGGTCAACATGCACGAAACATCCTCCGGCCTTCTGTACGACATGAGTGTGATCTCAGATTTCTGCAAAGCCCATGGAATCCTGTTGATCGTCGATGCAATCAGCGCATTTATCGCCGACGAGCTTGATATGGCAAGGCTCGGGGCGGATGTGGTGATTACGGGCTCGCAAAAGGCCCTTGCTTGTCACCCGGGTATCGCGATAGTGGCGTTGTCTCGTCGAGCTCAAGATCGGGTGGAAGAGCACCCCGAACGCTGCCTGTATCTCAGCTTAAAGCAGGCACTTTCGAACGGTGAGCGCGGGCAAACACCTTGGACGCCGGCTGTTGCGACGCTTATGCAGCTCAATGTCCGTCTGAAGGCTCTCGCATCGGAAGGAATAGTTGCCGAGCGCTCCCGCATTGTTGCACGAGCGACGGGCTTCAGGAGCCTTGCGTTTGATCTTGGTTTTAAACAGGTGCCGGTATCGCCGTCCAATGCGGTGACGGCCTTGTGGGCGCCCGCCGGGGACGCTCGCGCGATTGTTAACGCGGCTAAGTCAGATTACGGCATCTGGTTTTGCCCTAACGGCGGAGAACATACCGACGATGTGTTCCGTGTGGGTCATATCGGCGATATTGGCGAGGCTGATCAAGCTGCTCTGCTTACAGCGTTTAGAGAGATCGCTTCTCGATAGTTGGGTTAATTGGCATTTCCCACGCTTGGCACTTTGACAACTGGATAGGCGAGAGATGAAGAAGGTAATTACGTACGGAACGTACGACCTGTTACACCGCGGCCATGTGAGACTGCTCGAAAGGGCGCGAGAGCTGGGGGACTATCTGGTGGTTGGAGTAACTGCCGACAGTTTCGATCGCGGGAGGGGAAAAATCAATGTCGTTCAGTCGCTCGCCGAGCGCATGGAAGCGGTAAGGGCGACAGGGCTCGCGGACGAAATCATTGTTGAGGAGTACGAGGGGCAGAAGATCGATGACATTCAACGCTTGGGAATCGATGTTTTTACTGTCGGATCGGATTGGCGCGGCAAGTTCGATTACCTTTCCGATTACTGCGAGGTTGTATATCTTGATCGCACCGAGGGTGTGTCGAGCAGTGAGATACGCTCAGAACGCTCTTCTATGGACATCGGGATTATTGGCACCGGACAAATAGCCGAGAAATACGCACGTGAATGCAAGCATGTCAACGGGATTTCTCCATTCCTACTTGATAAAAAGACCCTCACCATGAAGGAAGGCACTCCGGTCGCGCTTGGCGATGAGCTAACGATGGATGCGTTTCTAATCGCTTCCGATCCGGATTGCAGGGCGAATCAAGTACACTCAGCCCTGCTCGAGGGAAAGCATGTTTTGTGCGACTCTCCCATCGCTCTCTCTGCAAAAAAGTGCCGCGAGCTGTTTAACATGGCGGAGTCACGTGGCCTGATACTGCGAGAGGCGATTAAAACCGCATACTCCACCGCCTATCATCGGCTTCTGCTCCTCGTCAAGAGCGGCAAAATAGGACGTGTTGTCTCAATACAAGCGACATGCACGAGCCTCGCTGACCGAGATGCCCTTAAAAACGGGTCGGAGGGAGCGTGGCCGAGTTCGACCGCTTGGGGGCCAACTGCCCTTCTGCCTATCTTGCAGATTTTGGGAACTGATTATAAGGACGCGAGGTTGTTGAGATGTGATCTTTCGAGTTCCCCGGGCTTCGACGTGTATGGAAAGATCGATCTTGTCTACCCCGACGCTGTTGGTACTGCCATTTTTGGCAAGGCGGTAAAGTCGGAAGGATCGCTGGTCATTTCTGGCACAGAGGGGTACATCTACGTGCCGGCACCTTGGTGGAAGACGGACTACTTTGAGATTCGTCGCGAAGACGCCACCGAGAACGAGCGGTTTTACTACCAGCTCGACGGCGAGGGAATTCGCTATGAACTCATGACATTCGCACGCGCCATAGCGGCAGGAAAGGACGTTCATCCGTACGTTGAGCGCGAGGTATCCATTGCGATCGCTATGCTCCTTGAGCAATTTCAGGCGAATACGGTATGCATGTACCTGAATTCGATTTCAGTATGAGTGGGTTTAATTTTTCTTTGAAGTGCTGGTGCGTTCGGGCGGCTCTGAAAAAGCCTATTTGCTCGAGCGCAGATTGAAGGGCTGGTTCCATGTCTGCATTGCTCAGACTCCTGATTCGCCATTGCCATAGCGAGAAAATGAGAGTTTATCTATGCAAGAAATTGGGAGTTAAAGTAGGGGATAATACACGCATCAGGTCTGGCGCCGAATTCAATTTGCCCAATGTGGAAATTGGCAACAACGTTTTTATAAACTACCGCTGCCAATTTAACACGGGGTGGGATGGCGATGCGAAAATCACGATTTCCGATAACGTGTATGTTGCAATGGACGTATCGTTTATTTGTGTCTCTCATAAGATTGGAACGTCGGAATGTAGGGCAGGCACAGGTACCTATGAGGATATTATTGTGGGGCCCGGTGCTTGGATAGGAGCTCGATCCACCATTCTGCCAGGTGTGAGAATTGGGGGGGGGTGTTGTGATAGGGGCTGGGTCTGTGGTTGCTAATGATTGCGACCCGAATTGCCTCTATGCGGGAGTTCCGGCAAAAAAGATAAAGGAATTGACGTAGCGCATACAGGGGCCGTTGCGGCAAGCTTTTTTGCGCGTGGGATCGTTTTTCATCGGAGGGTAAGCTGGCGCTTTTGGTCAGGAAGTTTGAGAGGGATGTGCCTGGTTTGATGGGCTGGCGGATCTGCCCATATTGGTCCAATTCAGAGATCGGTCTGTATGCGAGGATGGGCGAGCTAAGGCAACTGAGATAGCCGTACGGCAGTATTAGAACCCCTGCGATTCCTTACGATTTTGGGCGAGTATGAGGTCTCCAAGATTTATTGATGGGAGCTTGATGAGCTGCAATAGGGGAGAGTCGGAGAAGCGGGCACTTGAACAAGTTAGGCAGCGTTTGTGCGGAGATGCTGATGGTCGCAAAAAGATCGACGACCTCGATCGCATGTTCGGCTTCACTATGGAAGACACTGATCGCTTTGCTGAACTATTGTTTTCGGTAAAGCCCAATAAGGAGCCAAGCGTATTTCCGGATTTCATATCTTCTAAAGGCTTCATCGAGCATTTTCGCGTAACGGCATCACTTGGCAGAAAGAAGCGGTCGGAGTATTTAAAGCGAGAAGCTGCTTTCAATAAGCGCGTGCGGGGGCTAACCGAAGGATTGGGGCGGCGTGTGACGGCACCGATGGCTTTGCCTCAAGCGGAAACCGCGGCGCATTTCCAACCTATGGCGGAGTACCGCGATCTCGAATCGTCGTTTAAGTCATCCTGGTGCAAGCACATGGATAGCCGAAATAAATATCTTGAGAGGAACGAGACTGCGCTCCAAGCTTTTCTGGTGGAGATGCCACAACCGGGCCTGGAGATGTTTGAAAACATCAAGGTGGGTAATATAAAAGGGCGCAAATTCGGTGATCTCTATAGACCCGAGCATTTGACGAATTATCGATTGAGCCGTGATAAGAACTTGCTGAAATGGATATTTGAAAATGCCGATGGCCTCGATTATGTGCTATACCTCGGTGCGGATGGGATCGTTGAGGTAATTAACGTGTCGATGATTCCGACAATGATTGAGTTGTTGAGGTGGGATTACTGCATCGCAGGGGCTCTTACAGTCGAGGCTTGTTCGATTGCCGTCTTTTAGGTCAAGTTGTGAGGCACGCTCACGGAGAGGCTCCTTTTTCAATCCCTTTGTAGGTTGGCCTTGCTATGCGGCCCGCGATGCGAGCATGGTCGAGCCGCGGTTCTCCTAGAGCTCCAAGATTTCGAAAAGATCGGCCGTACTGCACGGATTCTCGATTGACGTGTGAAGAAGTGGGCGCAGCGTCGTCGGTGTCTCCAGGGAGGATTTTCCCTGATGGGAATTCAAGCGTCTATCTACAAAGCATTAATTGCCTGATCACGTCGGAAATGTTGGTGTAAGTGGAGGTCGCTAAAGGGACGGCCGCTGCCTAGAATTCAAATCAGCTACGAGATGGATTCGTTCGAAAGGCAACGGCCGCAATGGACACTTTACAGCAACTCCCAACCCACGGCGACGGGCTCCTCGACATGAGGGAGCTCGCCCGGACCCTGCTCGAGTCGATGGTGAACGAGGTGATGGACGCGCAGGCGGACATGCTGTGCGAGGACGGGGCGAACTCGCGCAACGGCTACCGCGAGCGCGGCCTTGCCACCCCCGTCGGCGACATCACCCTGCGCATACCCAAGCTGAGGGCCGGGACCTACTTCCCCGAGGGGATAATCGAGCGCCACTCGCGCGCCGACAGGGCCGTCGCGGCGGCCGTCGCGGAGTCGTGGGCGAACGGCGTCTCGACGAGGAAGATGGAGCGGATCGCCCGCAAGATGGGCATAGAGGGGCTCTCGAAGGACCAGGTCAGCGCCATGTGCAGGTCGCTCGACGCCGAGGTCGGCGAGCTCGCGACGCGCGGCCTGGCCGGAGTCGAGGTGCCCTACCTGTTCCTCGACGCCACGTACGTCAAGTGCAGGAGGGACGGTCGCGTGCAGTCAACGGCCGTCGTCACCGCGATCGGCGTCGGCTCCGACGGCGTGCGCCGCATGCTCGGCATCGCGGCGATCGACACCGAGACCCACGCCGGCTGGCAGCGCTGCGCCGTCCACCTCGAGCGCGACGTTTGCTCCCTGCTGCCCTCCAAGCGCCATAGGGCGATGGCGGCCAAGGCGATGCAGGCGGTCTTCCGCGAGTCGGACCCCGCCACCGTGAGGTCGGCGTACCGCGCGGCGATCGACGCGGTCGGCGCCCTGTCCGCCGCCGCGGGGGCGCTGCTCGAGGATGCGGAGGCCGGCGCGCTCGCGTACCTGGACTTCCCCGCCGAGCACAGGCGCCGCATCCGCACCAACAACGTGCAGGAGCGCATGAACAGGGAGATAGAGCGCAGGTCGAGGGTCGTGCAGGTGTTCCCGAGCCCGGAGTCGATGCTGCGCCTGGTGGGTGCCGTGTGCGCCGAGCAGGACGAGGACTGGTCGAGCAGGCGCTACATCTCGCCCGAGTCCATGCTCAAGCTGGCCGAGCCCGCGGGGCCCGAGCCCGTCGAGAGCGAGGCGTCGCGCAGGAGGGGCCTCATGATCGTCGAGACGGCGATGGAGCTCGCCGGCGCGGGGAGGAGGGCGGCGTGATGCTATGATGCAGAGGGATTCAGGCTGCGGCCCGTCCCAGAAAGACCGGCTACACCAACTTTTCCGACACTACCGACCGGTGGTGCCATCGCGGCTGACAGCCGTTACCAATTTGGGTTACTGCGCAGCCACTCGGTGGGGTTGCCCGCAAGCGGTCCATACGAAAACTCGATTGTGCCGATGGCAAGATGGAGGCGGGTGAACTCCTTGAGGCAGTCCGAAGTGGCGGAGGACTAAATATCGCCATTCGAGTTTCAGCTCCTGCGTTCCACCCGAATTCTGTCTATGGTTCAGCCATCTTTCGCCGATGTCGCTGCATCACTACTCAAGAATTCTGGGCGCCTCGACAAGCAGTCCGCGATTTCTGCATCACATATTTCTCGTGCCCATTCGTATGCGGGCAGGCTGACAGAACGAATGAGCTCAAGAGCATCTTGATAACGACCCTTGACGTTAACAAGTCTCAGATTATCCCAGTGGAATACCCTGTTTCGCAAAGACCCCATTCTCGAGAGTCTCAAGCCGATGTATGCGCGTGGGGATAGTTTTCCGCGTTCCTTTTTGGTCTTCGGTATATTGGGAAACGCTTGGTACAAGACATCCTTCCAGAGTCTTGCGCATTGGGCGTCGCGTTTCCGAGCGGCTTCCCATGATTCCCGCCGTTCTGATTCTATGGGAGCGCGGGGACTGAGCCCCGCAGGATTGCCAACCATATTTTTCCATGTTCCCAAGGTTGCATGGGAAATCATGTCATCGTGAGAAGCGACCTCCTGTCCTTCGTGGAGATACTGCTTGGCTCTCTTCTCCCATTCGGTGCGATGGACAAACGGAGCGAGCACGGGGGCGCTTGAATATATATCGGAGCACGTGGTCCATGTATTCTCAAGGTCCTGGGCCATCCACCACTGGTTAATTGCGCTGTCTATGGAGTTGCGAACGATGACTTCCGCCAAACCGATCGGCTTTAATAATGCCTGCCCTAAATCGAGCTCCCATGCGCAAGCTTCCAGAGCCTCTTCAGCGTTGTCGGCGGCATTGAGGACGATGGCGACACGAGGGCCCCCGAGCAGGGGCAACACATCTTTTGGCGAATAGGCGTCCATGCGTTTGCCTTTCCGATGGCGTAAAGTTACAATACAAGCAAGACGGTCTTTAGACCGCGTTTCTTATACTGCGCCCGGTGTTTCTCACTGGGCGCAGTTGGTTTATTCGGAAAGTGATTCTAGAATTGCCTGAATAAGGCTTTCTGCTGTCTTGATTCCCGGTATCGTGAGTTCGAGCGTCCAGTCCCGCGATCCAGTCTTGCCCTTTTTGATGAAATTCCGTTTATCCATCTCATACGCTTTCGAGAAATTCCCGGTATCAAGGCACGATTGTCTGCGACATTGTTCCTTAATGTAGGCGGCTTCAATGGGCTTTTCGGCTCCGTAAAGAAGCAGCAGGGCAACGTTGCGCATTTTTTCTCGTTTGTTTTCTCCCGGAACACGTTCTTGAAGTACCGGGAGCCCTGTCTCTTGGTCCAGGTAGAATATACCTGCAGTCTCGCACTGTTCCTTGAGGCTCGCATCATCTCGGTCGAAAGAATCTGGCATGATTGTCTTAGGCTCTGAAGATGGGATTGAGGGGCTTGTGGCTGTGGAGACCAGCTCAAGCATTTGCGCCAGACGCGCAGAAACAAACTCCTCGCTTCCGGAAATGGTGAATGACCTCTTCGTTAAATCTAGGCTGATACTGGATGTTTCCATGACTGACCTCCCTTGAATCTAAGGCAATGATAGCATTCGTTTTGTTTGTTGCAACTATAAACAAGTTCAAGTTCTTAAAAAACTCGTCTAATTAGATGAATATACACGTAAACAAATATATATGTCATACCTAATCTATTGATTACTCAAACCCGACTTCTGTTTAGGATGCCTCCACCAAGAACGATCCAGCATATTTACGTCTACCTATGCGGCGTCGTGAATAGGGGCATAATTTCGGGAAAGTGCTAGATATGAGGATCGAGGGTTTCGGGGGACACGATGGAACGCTACCGCCTCGTCAAGGGTTTTGGTCGCCAGGAGTACAGAGAGGAATTCCTCGACGGCAGGCTCTACATGAACTCCCTGGGGTATTTTTGGAGTAACGGAAACGAAGCCCAGAGGGACGCCGCCGAAGGTCTGAGCCTCGAGATTGAGCCGATGACTCTGGAGGCATTGCCCATAGAGTTCAGAAGGGTGCAGATGCATTGCGCTCAAGTGTGTCCATCTGGTTTTGCCTCGTGTAATATCCTCTGCTTTGCCATGGATACCGTCAAGAACATCAATGGACTGCCGTGTATCGAGACCCTAGGGAACCCTCGCGAGCTCGGCGAGTATTTCATCGCAATCGATGATATCGATCAGTTTCTCAAACGGGTGGTGTGCGCGGTGGCCGCCCAAGGGGCGGAATACATCTTTTCGCCCGTGGCCTATGGGCCTCCCGCCTTGGCTCCCGGTCGGGATCTGGGCAATCATATTCTGCTTGAGATGGATGAAGCGCCGGGGGACGCCTTCTTTCCCGATGGGCTCCCGGGACTTGTTTCGGGCCGTTCAAAAAGGCGTGCAATACGCGTCGCAAAGAGAGTGGAGAATTGCGCTTTACCGTGGGGTTGCGGTCGCGACCCATACGTCTTGGATATCGGGGACATAAGGGACATCGCTCACGAACTGCAATACGATGGCCTGTACATAGACGCCGAGATCGCCGCGCACAATACGGCAGCGTGGATCTTTGCCCAGACCGGCGGAAACATCTCAAAGGAAGAGCTGACCCGGCGCTTTTACGAGTTGGGGAATCGGAAGGTTAAGATGTTCTGTACCGTGGGTTGAGGCACATGGGGGAGCCGGTGCCATGCCCCATGAGCATGAAACTTGGCTCTAGGTCGATAATCATGTCCGCACGGCGTGCGAGAATTCTCACAACATGAATTGCTTGCAGGTACAGCTTAGGATCTGACTGAAAGAGAGTGCAAAATGGCTATTTCGAATGTTGATGCTGTGGTGACGGCGTCGACCGCGCTAGTGGCTCTTTTTGTCACGTTCCATCAAATAACTCAGTCAAACAAGCAGGGGCTCTTTAACCATCGGCTTAGCGTGTGGACAAATGCTAGGAGCCTCATGAATCTTTGTGAGAAAAATCGCCATTATCTAGAAAGGGAGCAAGAAAGCCCGGATTTGGCAAACGATTTGTCTTTTCAATTCATGACCAATAACGCTTATCTCTATTCCATTGGTCCGTCTATTGCGCATGTTCTTGAGCAAGATTACCAGCAGCTTCTTCTGTGCAAGTTGACAGAGTTGCAGGATTTAGCTCTTGAAGCGAAATTTGTATTCAAGGGCGACTTGGGTAAATCGTTGTCGTCGTTTATCGATAGCTATCACTCCCTTTTGTTTTCCATGTATCAGTACCAGATTGTATTAAAGCTGGAAAGCCCTTCGACAAGATTGAGCCGCTCGTGTAGGAGGTAGCATGTACATCATCGACGGCATCGCATATGCTGGGGAGCCCGTTGAGGGCATCGAGGTCTCCCATGCCCGGTATGTCGGCGAGCGCATCCTGCTCGTCACGTTCTCGACGGGGGAGACCCGCCTGTTCGATGCCAGCTGCCTTTTATCCATGCCCGCCTTCGAGCCGCTTGAGGACGAGGACGTCCTCAAGGATTTCCGGCTCGAACACGGCATCATGACATGGTGCGATGGCGACATAGACGTTGCCCCTGAGGCGCTTTACGAGCGGAGTTTTGAATATCAGCAGGTCGCCTGACCGTTGCCATGTTTTATGTTCGCAAAGGGCGGCCGGCCTTCGATAGTGGCGTCGCCCGCGCGCACCCTTCGCTCAGCGCTCTTCTTTCTCCAACGGCATCGTCATATGCCAATGCGTCTTACTCAGCCCGAGCCGCTCATAGAGCCGATGCGCATCGGTGCGTGATCGGTTTGAGCTCAATTCGAGCACCTCGCACCCGGCTTCGCGCGCGATGCAGAGGACGCGCTGGACGAGCTTCGTGCCTATGCCGCCTCCGCGTGCCCGAGCGTCGACGACTAGTTCGCAGATCTCGGCAGTCGGGCACTCGTGGTGCAGATGCGCTTCGATTTTTAAGTTGATCACGCCGGCGGGCGACCCCCCGGATTCGGCCATCAAGCAGGTCTAGTTTGGATTATGGAGTTGCCTAGAGAAGCGTTGGAGGAACGAGGGGTAATCGAATTCCATCGCTTCGAGCTGGCACATCATGTTGTGGACAAACGCGGCGTCCGCTTCGGTTGCGGGGCGAATGATCACGTTACCGCAGGCAGGGCCCGATTGCAGACATTCCAAATTGTTCTGTGGTTTCAACCCATCTCCCATTGGCCCTCCAAATAGACGCACACTAAAGTAGTACATGCCGAGCATATGTGACGCGCTCTTGCGTATGCTGCCGAATGCGCTACGCGAGCCCCTTCTCGCGCCCGAACAGCTCCATCACGCGTTCGCCGGCCTCCTCGACCAAGATCGAACGCGCGCCCACGGCTTCGGGCGAGCCGTTGCGCCCGTGGTAGTCGCTGCCGCCGGTCCTCATGAGGCCGTAGCGCGCGGCAGCCTCGCGCGCCTGCTCAACGGCCTTGGAGCCGTGGTCAGGGTGATGCACCTCGATGCCCATAAGCCCCGCTTGGACGAGCTCGGGAATCTGGCTCCATGAGTTCATCTGTCCGGCGTGGGCGAGTGCGGGCACGCCTCCGTGTACCCGTATCGAGGTTCGCGCGAACGCGAATCCGTCCGTCCGCCTATTGTATTCCCCTGCTCGGCATTGAGAGGGCGCATTGCTTGGCGGGGCGTTATTCGCAGCGCCCCGCATCAAGACACGCGGAGACTCGTCTCCACTTAATCCTCGCTTAATGTACCCGCATACCGATTGATGCGGGGCTGCATTGGTCATAATGGATGCAGGAATGTAATCATGGTCGCGCGCGATCATGCCACCTCGGGCGAGAGCGAGTGGCTATGTGGAACGACAAGCAGGCATCGAGGCGAGGGGGCCATTTGCCCGTTAACCCCATGACGGGTGCTCCGAATACGCGGACAGGCAACGTGGCGGACGTCGCTGCATCGCTGGACGCGACTCCAACGGGTTCTTCCGCTCCATCTCCCAAAGACGCGCCTAGGGCAGATGAGGGCAGCTTTGGCGCGCATGTCGCCAGCATGCCCCCCGCATCCGCCGTTCGTAACTCGACTTCGTCGCCCGTGGGGGATCGCACGTTCACTACGTATAACGACTCCATGGACGAGCTCCTTGCCAAGATGCGCAACATTCTCGATAGCCGCCTGCTCTCCATCGTGGTACTCGTGCTGATATCGTTCTCGGTGGTGGCGGGCGAGAACTTCCCTGCCTTCCTCATTGTGGTCGTGGTGGGGTACATGCTCATCGACCGGTTTATCACGGCCCGCCGCGCAGTTACGCTCGGCGGCCTTGCGTGGTTCATCGTCCTGTTCTTGGGCCGTCTTTTCACGATGGGCGCCGGCAGGCTTTTCATTGACCTCGACTACCTGTTCATGTTCTGCGGCTTTTTGCTCGCGCTCGCGGTGTGCGGTGTCTTTTTTGCCGGTCGCGCGATGTATTACATGGGGTACGACCGCGGCCAGGCTCTGGCAGATCGTGCGATCGCCGCGCATCTGGTCGACCGTCTCATTGAGCACCCCGAGAACGTGGCGAATCTTGATGGTACGTTTCTCGAGGTGGAGGGCGCTATCAACCGCGTGCGCAACCGCGAACGTCAGGTGGCGGATGCCCTGCGCGACGAGGCCCGCCGCAAAGACGACCTCGTCACCTATCTCGCGCACGACCTCAAAACGCCGCTGGCGAGCGTGGTGGGCTACCTCTCGCTTCTCGAGGAGGCTCCCGACTTGCCCGTTGAGCAGCGCGCTCGCTTTACGGGCATCGCGCTCGACAAGGCGCACCGCCTGGATGCGCTTATCGAGGAGTTCTTCGACATCACGCGCTTCGACTTTCACGACATCGTGCTTACCCGCGGCTATGTTGACTTGGCGTTGCTGCTCGCGCAGGTCGCCGACGAATTCTATCCCATCCTCACCGAGCAAGGAAAATCAGTTGAGGTGGAGGCAACCGCGAGTCTCATCGTGCTCATCGATGGCGACAAGATGGCGCGCGTGTTCAACAACGTGATGAAGAACGCGGTTGCGTACAGCTACGAGGGGTCGACCATTCGGATCTTTGCCGAGCAGACGCCCGACAGCGTGGTCGTGCGCTTCGAAAACCAGGGCGACCCAATTCCCGCTCCCAAGCTCGGCATGATCTTCGAGAAGTTCTACCGGCTGGATGCCGCGCGCGCGACTAACCGCGGTGGCGCGGGGCTTGGCCTGGCGATCGCCAAGGAGATCGTTTCCGCGCACGGGGGCACCATTTCCTGCGCTTCCACGCCCGAGGCGACGGTTTTCACCATCGAGCTGCCTAACGAGTCGCGTGGTTAGCGTAGGCTAGATGAGCTTTTTCGTACAGAAATTGGATTTTGCGAAGTAGACAGATGGGGCATGCTGCGGCGAACTGCGGTTTTGTTGCCGCATCGCGCCCGTTGAGGCTGCTCTACTTTGCAAAATCGAAAAACAATACGAAAAAGCTCAAGAAGCTCTCTATCACAACCTCAATGCGGCGCCCGTTTCCAAATTGAGGTCCCCAGATTGAGGTTCAGAACCTTCCGATCGCGGCTCCTGCGAGTTCTTAACATCCACGCGCATCGCGAGGTTGTTCCTTACAGGCTCCTTACATATGCCTTTCCGGCCTTTGAGGTGGACTCCGTATCATTCTGTGCGCTATGACGCTCATGTTGAGGAGGACCCAGGTGGATCGAACGTCTGAGGAAAGCGCCCTTGCCATGGCCCGCGCGGCCGAGGCGGCGGCATTGCGCGAGGTTGGCGCGCCCAAGATCGACCTGGGCGGCACCGTGCCCGTACACCACGCCACGCGCCTTTCCGTGAGCCACGTCGACTTGTTTTACGGTGACCACCATGCGCTCAAGGACGTGTCCATCGATATTCCGGAGCGCGAGATCACCTCGTTCATCGGTCCGTCCGGCTGCGGAAAGACCACGCTCCTTCGCTGCTTCAACCGCATGAACGACTACGTCAAGGACTGCCGCGTTGAGGGCTCCATCAAGCTCGATGGGCAAGACATCTACGACGGCTTCGACACCACCTTGCTGCGTCAGCGCGTGGGCATGGTCTTCCAGCACCCCAATCCGTTCCCCATGAGCATCTACGACAACGTGGCATATGGGCCGCGCGGCATGGGTGTCAAGAGCCGCTCGGAGCTGGACGGCATAGTCGAGGAGTCCCTGCGCCGCGCCGCGCTGTGGGATGAGGTCAAGGACAAGCTGAAGTCGTCGGGCCTTGGTCTGTCTGGTGGACAGCAGCAGCGTCTGTGCATCGCGCGCGCGATCGCGGTCAAGCCGCAGGTTCTGCTCATGGACGAGCCCACGAGCGCACTCGACCCCATTTCCACGGTGCAGGTTGAGCAGCTGGCGATGGAACTTAAGCAGGATTACACCTTGGTAGTGGTGACGCACAACATGCAGCAGGCATCGCGCATTTCCGACTCTGTGGCGTTCTTCCTGCTGGGTGAGCTGGTTGAGCATGGCACCACCGCGCAGATCTTTAAAGCTCCGCGCGACCAGCGCACGGCGGACTACCTCACCGGCCGATTTGGGTAAAATCCACCAATAGGCGAGAGGAGCCGTTCCTATGATTTACTACGTCGAGGACGATGACAATATTCGGGGTCTCACCCTCTATGCGCTGCGCCAGCAGGGGATAGAGGCTGAGGGGTTCGCTTCGGACAGCGAGTTCAAGGCTGCCGTTGCGCGTCGCGTCCCCGATGCGGTTCTGCTCGACATCATGCTGCCCGACACCGATGGCCTCGAGATCATGCGGCGCCTGCGCGCCGACCAGGCCACCGCGACGGTTCCCATCATGATGCTCACCGCCAAAGATTCCGAGCTCGACAAGGTCGTGGCGCTCGATGGCGGCGCGGATGACTACCTCACCAAACCGTTCTCCCTCATGGAGCTCACGAGCCGCTGCCGCGCCCTGCTGCGTCGCGGCGGCATGTCCAATCGCCCCGCGCCCGAGACGCTCTCCGTGGGCGGCATCGAGCTTTCCCCCAGCCATCGCGTGGTGCGCGTTGAGGGACAGGAACTCAAGCTCACGTTGCGCGAGTTCGACCTGCTCGAGTACCTTATGCGCAAGCCCGGCGTGGTCTTTACGCGCGAGTCTCTTTTGCGCAGCGTGTGGGGCTGGGACTTTGACGGCGGCTCGCGCACGGTCGACGTGCATGTGCAGACGCTCCGTCAAAAGCTGGGCGATTACGCCGATCGCATCGAGACGGTGCGCGGCGTGGGCTATCGTTTGGCAGACCTGTAAATGACGCCTCGATGTGGTCGCGTGAGTTCGCGCGTGACCAAACGTTCGCTTTCCAAGCGCGTGTTCGCCACGATGCTCACCATGTCCCTCATCACGATCGCGGTGTTTGCCCTGGCGCTCACCTTGTTCATGCAAAAGCGCCTGGTTGATTCGACATCCGAGGAGCTGGCCAGCGAGGCGCGCGTTGTGGCGGCCTCCCTCAACAGCTCTCCAAGCTATGTCGGCATGCTTAGGCGTCTGCAGCAGGACGATACGCGCATCACGCTCGTGGGGCGGGACGGCGACGTGCTGTACGACACCGATATCGACGAGAGCAAGATGGGGGATCACGGGGATCGCCCCGAGATCGAGGCGGCGTTTGAGACCGGCAGCGGTTCGGCCGACCGTTCCAGCTCGACTTTGGGCGAGGTCATGCTGTATGAGGCGGTTCGTTTGGCGGATGGCAGCGTGGTGCGCTTGGCAAAGGGCGAGGCGGGCTACCTGTCTGTTCTCTGGTCGCTTGCCGGACCCGTGGCGATTTTGACCGCCGTCGGCATCGTAGTCTCCGTCGCCGTGGCGCGCCGTGAATCCAGGCGCATCATCGAGCCGCTGCTCGAGGTGGACCTCGATCACCCCCAACGCAATGCACAAAACGCCTACGCCGAAATGGAGCCCATGTTGGAGCGTATTGAGACCCAGCGCCAAGAGCTCAAGCGCCAGGTGCGTGTGCTCGCCAACAATGATCGCATGCGCCGCGAGTTCACGGCGAACATCACTCACGAACTCAAGACGCCCCTCACCACGGTTTCTGGCTACGCGGAACTTATCGCCAACGGCATGGTGACCGATGAGGCGGATCTGCGCGACTTTGGACGTCGTATTTACAACGAGGCGGGAAGGCTCACTTCCCTTGTGAATGACATCCTCACCTTGTCCAACCTGGACGAGGCGGAGCGCTCCGAGGACGGTGCCGCGTCGGCGACGCTGGGCACGCGCGAGCCCATCGACGTGCCGCGCACGCTTGACGGCATCGCCCAGCGCTTGGAGCAAGTCGCCCAGCGCGCGGACGTGCGGATTGAGCTGGCGTGCGAGCCTGCCATGGTGGTGGGTGTTCCGCGGCTCATCGACGAGCTTGCGTACAATTTGGCGAGCAATGCCATACGCTACAACCGTCCCGGCGGCGTTGTGACGCTCTCGTGCGGCGTTGAGCAAGTCGGCGGATCGGATGCAGATGAGGCCTCGGGGCTCTTTGCGCCGTACATCTGCGTTGCCGACACGGGTATTGGTATCGCCGCTGAGGAGCAGGGCAAGATCTTTGAACGGTTCTACCGCGTGGACAAAAGCCGTTCCAAGGCTCGCGGCGGCACGGGATTGGGTCTCGCCATTGTCAAGCACGCCGCGGCGTATCACGGCGCGCGCATCGAATTGGATAGCGAGCTTGGCCGCGGCACCAGCATATCCGTGCACTTTCCGGTGCAGGAGCTGCCGGAGCTGTAAAGCAACCGCCCGTGCGGGAGCCCGCTGGCGGGCCGGCTATGTAAATTCTCGACCGCTTGTCGATGCCAAAACGCTTTAGCCTCAAAACGCTTGCGACGCAGCTTTTATACTGTGCTTTGTGTCGCACGATGCCGCGAGAAGGGTTTGAGATGAAGTTCTTTATCGACACGGCAGATCTCGAGGAAATCGCCGAGGCCAAAAGTTGGGGCTGCTTGGCGGGCGTGACCACCAACCCCAGTCTCTATGCCAAAACGGGTGGTAAGCTCGAGGACTTCGAGCCGCACATGCTCAAGATCGCCGAGCTGTGTGAGGGCTTGCCCGTCTCGGCAGAGGCGACGGCGAACACTGCGGAGGGCATGGTCGAGCAGGGCCGCCGCCTTTCTGCGCTCGCACCGAACATCGTGGTCAAGCTCCCCATTTGCGAAGCGGGCCTGGCTGCATGCCGTACCCTTGCGGACGAGGGCGTGCGCGTGAACATGACGCTCATCTTCTCCGCGACGCAGGCGCTTTTGGCTGCCAACGCCGGCGCCCGCTACGTGTCGCCGTTCGTTGGCCGTTACGACGACATCGCGCTCGACGGCCTTGCTCAGCTCGGGGACATCGTGACGTGCATCAAGAATTACGATTGGTCGGGCAAGAATCCGGACAGTCGAGTTGAGATCATCACCGCTTCCGTGCGCACGCCCAACCACGTGACGCAGGCGGCGCTCATGGGAGCGGACATCGCCACCGTGCCCATGAAAGCCCTCAAAAAATGCTTGCACCACCCGCTTACCGATGCCGGGCTTGCCGCTTTTGAAGCGGATTGGGAGCGGGTTGCATCTACTCGCTAAGTGCTTTCGCTTGATTCTCAAAACGTCTTGTGGTCAAGCGTTTTATCGCAGGTAGATGTCTCAATTTCACATTGTAAGGTTTTGAATTTACCGTTTGCTTTCGACCCTCCGCCACGTCCTGCCGTTATGATTACCCTGGTAACGCGCCACCGCTCACATGCAAGGAGGCATTGTCCATGAGCGATGAGGAACTCATCCAGATTGCCAATGAAGTTAGAAAGGGGGTCGTGGTCGGAACGCATGCCGCCAAGTCCGGCCATCCCGGCGGCTCCCTCGGCTCAGCCGATATCATCACGTATCTGTATTTTGAGGAGATGAACATCGACCCGAGCGACCCGCGCCGCGCGGATCGCGACCGGTTCGTCCTCTCCAAGGGTCACTGCGCCCCTGCCCTGTATTCCGTGCTCGCCGAGCGCGGGTTCTTCCCCAAAGATGATCTTGAGACCCTGCGCCATGTTGGTAGCCACTTGCAGGGCCATCCCAACATGAACGACACTCCCGGCGTCGACATGTCCACTGGCTCGCTGGGTCAGGGCATCTCCGCCGCGGTGGGCATGGCGCTCGCCGCCAAGCACTGGGGCGATGCGTATCGTACGTTCTGCCTGCTGGGCGATGGCGAGATCGAGGAAGGCCAGGTGTGGGAGGCTGCGATGTTCGCCGGCAACCACCATCTCGACAACCTCGTGCTCATCGTCGACCACAACGGCCTGCAGATCGACGGCAGCATCGAGGAGGTCAACTCCGCGATGCCCATTGCCAACAAGTTCGAGGCCTTTGGCTTCCACGTCATCGAACTCGCCGACGGCAACGACATGGCGCAGGTGCGCGCTGCGTTCCAGGTTGCTCGCGAGGTGAGCGGCAAACCCGTGTGCATCGTCGCCGAGACGGTCAAGGGCAAGGGCGTCTCCTTCATGGAGGGCCAGGTGGGCTGGCATGGCAAGGCCCCCAACGACGAGCAGTTCGAGCAGGCAATGGCCGAGCTTGATGCCCGCGCGGCCGAGCTCGCGAAGGAGGCGTAAGGCAATGGCAGACGTTAAGAGGATCGCCACGCGTGTGAGCTACGGCGAGGCGCTGGTCGAGCTCGGTGCGGAGCACGATGACTTCGTGGTGTTCGACGCCGACCTTGCCGCGGCGACGCAGACGGGCAAGTTCAAGGCCGCCTACCCCGACCGTTTCTACAATGCCGGCATCGCCGAGGGCAACATGATGGGCCTCGCCGCGGGTGTTGCCACCACGGGCCGCGTTGCGTTCGCGAGCTCGTTTGCGATGTTCGCCGCAGGCCGTGCGTTCGAGCAGATTCGCAACTCGATCGGCTATCCGCATCTCAACGTGAAGATCGGCGCCACGCATGCCGGCATATCGGTGGGCGAGGACGGAGCCACGCATCAGTGCAACGAGGACATCGCCCTCATGCGCACCATTCCCGGCATGACGGTCGTGGTTCCCGCCGACGACGTGGAGGCCCGTGCCGCCACGCGTTGCGCCTATGCGACGGACGGCCCCTTCTACCTGCGCTTTGGCCGTCTTGCTGCGCCGGTGATCAACGATCCTGATACCTACGAGTTCGAGCTCGGCCGTGCCGTCGTCATGCGCGAGGGCACCGATGTGTCCATCGTCGCTTGCGGCCTTATGGTGTCCGCCGCGCTTGAGGCTGCAGAGGTCCTTGCCGCGGAGGGAATCTCCGCCGAGGTCGTCAACATGCACACCATTAAGCCGCTCGACTCGGAGGCACTCGTCGCTTCCGCTTCCAAGACCGGCCACGTGGTGACGGTTGAGGAGCACTCCATTATGGGTGGCCTTGGTGAGGCGTGCGCGGCCGTTTTGGGCGAGCAGTGCCCGGTGCCCATGCGCCGTGTTGGCGTTCGCGACACGTTCGGCGAGTCCGGCCCGGCGCTGGAGCTTTTGGACAAGTACGGCCTCAACGCCGAGGGTGTTGCCGCCACTGTGCGCGAGGTGCTTGCGTAGAGGGTCCGCTCCCGCCTTCACGCCGACATGCGATGAAACGCGGTGCCGCTTGACGCGGTGCCGCGTTTTTCATTGGTGCGAAATTGCATGCTCGATTGGCGGGGATTCTCATGCTCGATCGGTGGGGCTCGCATTTTCGATTGGCGCGGCGCCGCACTTTCGACAGCAAAGCTCGCGGTGCCGCGCATCCGCGACCCCCGTCAGAATTCGTTGCCTCCATATCTGGTTACGGTCGGCATGAGCTGCATTCGCAAAATCTTTTGGAGCGTATGGAATCCGCTGGTGCGAATGCGCTTGCGAGAGCCCAGGGCGCGGAACAGATCGTCGGTGAACTGCTGGAATAGGTGCTCATCGACAAGATCCTCGTACCACACGTTCAAGATGGTGAATCCGGAGCCGACGATTTTGTTTTGTCGCCGCGCATCCCGCCCTGCCGCCTCTATGGAGTGGAACTCCTTTCCTTGGTATTCAAGGCCGACGCGCTGCCGGGTGAACCCGATGTCGACGCGCCGCCTCCCGACGGGCGTCGCGACGGGATGGTTCATCGAGATGGGACCGAGACCTAGACCGCCCATCGTGGTGGGCAGCGAGACAAGCATGGCCAGGACGGTCTCCATAGGGGAGTTTGACAGGCCGTTCACGTATTTGAGCAAATTACGCGCCCGCTTGATGCCGGTGACCCTGTGGATGGAGTCGGTGAGCCTGCCGATTTTCTCGGTTGATGTAAGCGGTTTCTCGGTGCACGTGAGGCCGTCCCACGAATCATCGAGAACATAGGTGCCGCAAAGCTCATATCCCAAGCTGATGATATCGAAGTTGCTCCAGGTGTTGTCGCCCGCAATCTGGATGAAGGAGAGTTCGGGACTCACCGTCCAGAACGATCGGTCGATTTTTATGAGCGACCGAGGAGGAAGAGGGCGGTAGCATGCCGTGACTTGGATATCTTGACGTTGGTTGTATCCGCGGTTTCCATCGACGAGAACGTGATATGGCTTGCTCACGATGCCGTGGACGGTCATGTCATCAGCCAGGAGCTGCCGCGGCGGAACTGACAGGCCGGTGACCTGGCCGGTCCTCGGCTTGTCGAGCAGCGTCGGGATGAGGCGTTTGCTCGATCGGTAGAGTTCGAGTGCGGAGGCGCCGCACGCGCAGACAACTTTCTCCATGCATAGACGATACGCTCTTTTCTGCATTTCGGCGCATTTTTGCCAAAGTGGTCAAAAAACTACTTCATACAGAATTTCTTGTCTCTTTTTGTCGTTGGCTGGGCGTCGAGTGCATCACGGTTGATGCATGGGCGGCACACTGCTGTGCATTTCTTCATAAGTGACGGGTTTTACGGCCATTTCGATTTAGAGACGCGATGCAACGTAATTACAAATACTGTATGAATATAAATCGTGACCGCAATTGGCCGCAGCGAGCATCGAACGGTGAGGCCTGCTCTCCACGGGGTGCCAATAGCCCGCAGGTGACGGGCTGAGACTTCAGGATGCCAATTGTGTCATCTGAATCTAAGTGGTAAACGCTTAGGTTTTATGAGTTCAATTGTGGGTACCATGGAGGCGTTCAGTAGATGTGCGCCGCTTGCCGGCGCACAAGCCGGCGAAAGCCGGCTAGACGACAGCAGAAAGGGCGTTGCGCGCATGCAGCAATTTAAAACCGAGAGCAAGAAGCTCCTCGACCTCATGATCAACTCGATCTATACCAACAAGGAGATCTTCCTGCGTGAGCTTATCTCCAACGCGTCGGATGCGGTGGACAAGCTCAACTTCAAGAGTCTCTCCGACTCGAGTATTCAGCTCGGCAACGACGACCTTGCCATCCGCGTCTCGTTTGACAAGGACGCGCGCACGCTTACCGTCTCCGACAACGGCATCGGCATGACCGCTGAGGACCTCGAGGAGAACCTCGGCACCATCGCCCATTCCGGCAGCCAGGAGTTCAAGCGGGAAAACGCCGAGCACCAGGGCGGGGATGTCGACATCATCGGTCAGTTTGGCGTGGGCTTCTACTCTGCGTTCATGGTTGCCTCCAAGGTCCGTGTGTTCAGCCGCGCCTTCGGCGAGGACACGGCGCACGTATGGGAGTCCGACGGCCTTGAGGGCTACACCATCGAGCCCGGCGAGCGCGCCGAGCACGGCACCGACGTCATCCTCACCATCCGCGAGAACGTCGCCGGCGAGAACGGTGAGCCCGGAGAGAACTACGACACGTATCTGTCCGAGTGGGGGCTCAAGGACCTCATCAAGCGCTACAGCAACTACGTGCGCTACCCCGTCCAGATGATGGTCACCAAGAGCCGCGAGAAGGAACGCCCCGCCGACGCCGGCGACGATTACAAGCCGGAGTACGAGGACTACGAGGAGCTCGAGACCATCAACTCGATGACTCCCATCTGGAAGAAGCGCAGCTCTGATGTGTCGGAGGAGGACTACAACGAGTTCTACAAGTCCACGTTCCACGATTTCGAGGATCCGACGCGTACGGTGAGCTTCCACGCCGAGGGCACCCTCGAGTACGACGCGCTGCTCTATATCCCGAGCCGCGCACCGTTCGACCTTTACAGCAAGGATTACGAGAAGGGCTTAGCGCTCTATAGCTCCAACGTGTTGATTATGGAGAAGTGCGCCGACCTGCTACCGGATTACTACAATTTCGTGCGCGGCGTGGTGGACTCCCAGGACATATCGCTCAACATCTCACGTGAGACCCTGCAACACGACCGCCAGCTCAAAGCCATTGCCAAGCGCGTGGAGAAGCGCGTGACGAGCGAGCTCGAGAAGATGCGCGATGACGACCGTGAGACGTACGAGAAGTTCTTTGAGAACTTCGGCCGTGGGCTCAAGTTTGGCATTTACTCCAGCTATGGGATGAAGGCCGATGAACTTGCCGACCTGCTGCTGTTCTGGAGCGCGCGCGAGAACAAGATGGTGACGCTTGCCGAGTACGCCGCCGCCATGCCGGAGGGCCAGAAGGCGATCTACTACGCGGCGGGCGATGATCGCGAGCGCCTGGCCAAGATGCCCGTGGTAAAGGGCGTGCTCGACCGCGGCTATGACGTGCTCCTGCTCACGGCCGATGTTGACGAGTTCACCTTCCAGGCCATGCGCGGCTACACCGCCAAGCACATGCCCAAGGTTTACGAGGACGACGCTGCCCGCGAGGCGGCCGCCAAGGCCGTTGCCGACGGTGCGGAGCCCGAGACCGAGGACCGCTTCCTCGAGCTCAAGAATGTGGCGACCGGCGATCTCGACCTCGCGACCGAGGACGAGAAGAAGGATGCCGAGGAGGCTACGAAGGAGCACGGCGACCTGTTCGAGGCCATGAAGGAGGCCCTCGGCGACAAGGTGGAGAAGGTTGCGGTCTCCGCGCGTCTGACCGATGCCCCCGCCTGTATCACCACCGAGGGTCCGCTGTCGCTCGAGATGGAGAAGGTGCTTGCGCGCGGCCCCGAGGCCGATCGCGGCGAGATGCCCAAGAGTCAGCGCGTGCTTGAGCTCAACGCCAAGCATCCGGTGTTCGACAAGCTCGTGGCTGCTCAGGAGGCGGGCGACCAGGATAAGCTCTCCCTGTATGCCGGTCTGCTCTACGACCAGGCGCTGCTCGTCGAGGGCATCCTGCCCGCCGACCCGGTGGCGTTTGCCCAGAGCGTCTGCGAGCTCATGTAGATTGCCTACTTGCGCATCTGCCGGAAGTTTATAGCCATACGACTGGTCGGGGCGTCCCTCAGGGCGCCCCGGTTTTGCTCGGAGGGGGGGATGATGCGCCGCAAATACGCAAATGTTGGGTTAAAAGTGGGGGTATGCGAGTAAAGGCGAGATTGACCGCAATATAACCGCAGGTCAAGCCTTTGTTGCACAAATGGCTACACGGCGGATGCGGACTTTATCTCAACATTTGCGTATTTGCACGTTCCGCACGCTGGAGAAGAGGCTCTTTTCGCCCTTTCATGTGCACAGGTGTGTCGCCCTATTGCGAGTATTCTGCAGAAAGTATTGATAGTTACCAGTACACGTGTTGTTTTTCTCACGACCGTAGTATAGTTCTGCTCCAACAAAGGCAATAGTAAGGTCAAAGGGTGGTTCGAGCGTGAAGAAGGCCTTCCAGATCTTTAAACGAGACCTCAAGCGGTTACTGCGCAATCCCGTGGCGATGGTCATCACCATTGGTGTGTGTATCATCCCGTCATTGTACGCCTGGTACAACATCGAGGCGAACTGGGATCCGTACAGTAACACCTCCGGTGTGAAAATCGCCGTCGCCAACGAGGACGAGGGCGTTGAAAATGAGTTGACGGGGTCGCTCAATGCCGGTGAGCAGACGGTCGAGCAGCTCAAGGAAAACGACGACCTGGGCTGGGTCTTCACCGATGCGGAAAGCGCGAAAGAGGGCGTGTACAGCGGTGAGTACTACGCCGCGATCGTCATTCCTAAGGACTTCAGCGAAAAGCTCACGAGCATGCTCACAGGCGACTTTGAGCAGCCCGAGCTCACGTACTACGTGAATGAGAAGAAAAACGCCATTGCCCCCAAGGTGACCGATACGGGTGCCGAGACCATCGAGGAGCAGCTGAACGAGACCTTTGTTGCAACGGTCAGCAGCACGCTTGTCGAGCAGGCGCAAAAGCTCGGGGTCGATGTGGACGCGGCGGGGGAGCGCGCGGAGCAGGGCGTGCTCGCGAATGTCTCCGATTCCGTCGACGCCCTGCAGCGTGTGCGCGAAGGCCTTGGCGGCATGGCGACTACCATCGACGACGCCAAGGTTGCCGCAACGAGTGCCAAGAGCTCGCTGGCCGGCATGAACGCCGAGACGCCTGCGCTTGTCGATGCGCTCGACAAGGGACACCAGCTCCTGGGCACAACACGTTCGGCCGCGGGCGAGTTCCACACCGCGCTGTCGACCGCCCTCGCCAACGGAGCGACCCAGCTGGGCACGGCTTCGTCGAAGGCGGACGCCGCCGTTGGTTCAATGGCGGGCGCCGTCTCGGCTGCTAAGACCAAGATCGACATATCGCTCTCCAACTTCCAAGCCGTGATCGATTCCAATTCGCGCGCCCTCGAGGCCCTGCGCAACCTCAACAACTCGGCTTTGGGCTCAAACGGCGATATCGAGGCCTTCATCCACGACCTTGAGAACCAAAATGCCGGTCTGCAGTCTGCCAAAGACGCGCTGCAGACGCAGAGCGATGCACTCGGCCAAGACGTCGATGCCGCGACCACCGCGACGGACGCTATCAACACCGCCGTGCAGGGCAGCGTCGAGAACCTGGGCAAGACCCAGCAGACCCTCAACTCCAGCGTCATTCCCCAACTGAGCGCGGGCCTCGATGCGTTCTCGAACGTCTCGGGCGACCTGTCGGGCGTCGTGACGAGCCTCACCCCCACCATCGCGCAGTCCATGGGCCTACTTGACCAGCTGAACGCCATGCTCGACCAGACCAAGAGCGCGTTGGCGAGCAGCGATGAAACGCTGGCCGACCTGCAGGCTACGCTTGAGACGGTCAAGACCGACATCGTCGCGCTGCGCAGCTCCGAGGCAACACGCGAGCTCGCGAACCTGCTCGATATGGACCCCGCTAACATCGCGGATTTCATGTCCGCCCCGGTGACCCTCACCACTAAGGCCGTGTATCCGGTCGAGAACTACGGTTCGGGCGTCACGCCGTTCTACACGAACCTGGCTCTGTGGGTGGGTGGCTTTGTGCTCATCGCCATCTTCAAGCTTGAGGTTGACACCGAGGGTGTGGGCCAAATCACGGCCAACCAAGGGTATTTTGGCCGCTGGATGCTCATGGTCCTGCTCGGCTTCGTGCAGTCGATCATCGTGTGCGTGGGCGACTTGGTGCTAGGGATCCAGTGCAGCCATCCCGTGTTGTTCGTGATTGCGGGCGTGTTCACCTCGTTCGTCTACGTGAACATCATTTACGCGCTGTCGATCGCGTTCAAGCATATCGGCAAAGCCATCGGCGTCATCCTCGTCATTGTGCAGATCCCGGGTTCCTCAGGCATGTACCCCATCGAGATGATGCCCGACTTCTTCCAGGCTCTGCACCCGCTGTTGCCCTTCACCTACGGCATTAACACGATGCGCGAGACCATCGGCGGCATGTACGGCATGAACTACCTGTTCAACCTGGGCATCCTTGCGGTGTTTTTGGCCGTGGCGCTCGTGGTGGGCGTATGGCTGAGGCCTAAGCTCCTCAACCTCAACCTGCTGTTCGACCGCCAGCTCTCCGGCACGGGCGTGATGATCTGCGAGCGCGACGACATGCCGCGCGAGCGGTTCTCCGTGCGCAACGCCGTGCGGGCGCTGTTTGACACGGAGGCGTATCGTCGCGAGATCCTCGAGCGCGGCGCGCGCTTCGAGCACCGGTACCCGCGGCTTATCAAAGCGGGCTTCTGCCTGGTGCTTGGTCTGCCCGTGCTGCTGTTCGTGCTCACGGCAACGCTTGACCTCGACATCGACGGCAAACTCGTGATGCTCGTGCTGTGGATCGTTGCCATCATCGTGGCGGATGCCTACATGATCTTTATCGAGTACCTGCGCGAAAGCCTGAATTCACAGGCGCGTATGACCTCGCTGCCCGATGACGAGCTGCGCGAGGAGCTGGGCCGCAGCATCGCGCGCGGGGTGCCGGCGCGCGCCGCAGGGGCGAGCCCGGATCGCGGCCTCACCGGCAGAACTCCTGCACACATCACCAACGGAGACGCCCCGAAGGGAGGCGAGGAGTAGATGAAGAAGATCATTGCCCTGCTCAAGCAGGATCTCTCGAGGGTGCGCGGCAGCGTGGTCGCATGCATCGTCGCGGTGGGTCTCGTGATTGTGCCCACCCTTTACGCCTGGTTTAACATTGCGGGCAGCTGGGATCCTTACGGAAACACGGGCAATCTCAAAGTCGCGGTGGCGAATTCGGACGAGGGCTATCTGAGCGATCTCATTCCCGTGCGCGTGAACATCGGCGACACGGTCGTCTCGTCGCTACGTGAGAACGACAACATTGACTGGGTCTTCGTCAAGGAGGGCGAGGCGGTCGAGGGCGTGCGCTCCGGCGAGTACTATGCAGCCGTCGTGATTCCCGAGGATTTCAGCTCTCGCATGATGACGGTCTTTTCGAGCGATGCCGAGCACGCCGAGATCGTGTACTACGAGAACCAAAAGGCCAACGCCATCGCGCCCCGCGTGACCGACAAGGCCGCGAGTACGGTGCGCAAGCAGATCGACGAGACGTTCGCCGAGACTATCAGCGAGGTGGGACTGGCCACCACGTCGAGCCTGCTCGATTACCTGGACGGCGATCAAATCGCCAACTACGCGGCGAACCTGAGCAGCACACTCACGGCGGGCATCGAGACGTTGCGCGATGCGTCCAAGACGGCGACCGAGTTCACGGGGGTCCTGGGCTCCTCCACAGGCCTTTTGGATTCTGCGGGCGACTTGTTGTCTCAGACGGGCGAGGCCAGCTCGAGTGCCGAGGCACTGGTGAGCGATGCCAAGACGGGCTTTGCCAACATGGATGCCGCTCTCGATGGCGCGGTTGACGCCATCAACGGGGCGCTGGCCGACAGCGCGGGTGACTACGAAGCCGCCGCCACGGCCATAGAGAACGCGTTCGCCACCGTGGATGAACACGTGTCGACTACCTGCACGCAGCTGCGTAGTGCCTCGTCGAAGATAGCGGGGCAGGCGGCGGATGCACGTGCGGTGCAGAAGAAGATCGCCTCCCTTGAGGACAAGGTCGACAGTCTGCCGATATCAGATGCGGCAAAGGCCGAGCTCATTCAGCAAATCGACATCGTGGCCAACACGGTGGGCAACGTCGCTAACCAGCAGGAACTGCTCGCACAGCACCTCTCGGATGCCGCCGATTCCCTCGAGGCGGGTGCCACCGACGCTCGCGAGCAGGCAGAAGCCGTCAAGGAAAACCTCGCCTCTGCCAAAAACGACATCGCATCGATCAAGGACTCCTACAAGGAGACGCTCGAGCAGGAGATCGCGTCGCTCGCCGATGCGGTGGAGAGCGTCGCCAAGAGCAGCGAGGACATGGCGAGCAGTCTGAGCACGACCGCCTCCGATCTCTCGACGGCATCCAAGGACCTTTCGAGCGACCTTTCCGATGCGCAAGGCGTGCTTACCAGCGCCGCAATCGACCTGAGTACCTCCGCCGACGGCCTGCAGGAGCTCAAGGACGGCATCGATGCCGCCGTGGCGTCGGGCGACCTGCAGAAGGTGCGGGACCTCATCGGGTCGGACCCGACATCGCTTGCCGAGGCCCTCGCCGCCCCGGTGGCCCTCGACCGCCAGGCCGTGTACCACATCGAGAACTACGGCAGCGCCATGGCGCCGTTCTACACTACGCTGTCCATCTGGGTCGCGGGCATCGTGCTTGCCGCAATGCTCAAGGCGAACGTGGATGAGCGCGATATCCAAGCGCTCGCGCCGATTCACCTGCACGAGCTCTATCTGGGACGTTACGCGTTCTTCGCGTTGCTCGCCTTTGCGCAGGCGACGCTCGTGTGTGCCGGCGACCTGATGTTCTTTGGGATCCAGTGTGCCCATCCGCTGCAGTTCCTCCTCGTGGGCTGGGTTGCCGGGTTCGTGTTCAGCAACATCATCTACACGCTCACGGTGAGTTTTGGCGATATTGGCAAGGCGATCGCCGTTGTGTTGCTGGTCATGCAGGTGGCCGGCTCAGGCGGTACGTTCCCTATCGAGATGACGGCCGACTTTTTCCAAGGTGTCTATCCGTTCCTACCGTTCACGCATGCCATCAACGCGATGCACGCCGCCATGGCCGGAGCCTATGGGATGGAGTATTGGCGTGAACTCGGTGTCTTGGCGTGCTACCTGCTTCCGTCGCTCGCGCTCGGTCTGGTATTCCGCCGTCCCGTGATTCGCGCGAACCAGTGGATCATCGAGAAGCTCGAGGAGACCAAGCTCATGTAGGGGCCGACGGCCGAGCGCACGGCGGCGCGGTCTCAGCCGTCGATTGCCGCGAATCGGGCGTTTTTGTAACGAGTTTCCAGAGGGGCCGAGTAGACAGGTGTTTTGGGCTATCGCCAACTGGGGCTTTGATGCCCAAACCGACCGTCTACCCGGGGCGTCTCGATCTTCGTTACAAAAACGCCCGATTCGCGGCATTGCACCTTCTGCCCATGCCCTCATTTCCAAGGTGCTTTTATGCGGGGGAGTGCCGGAAACTCGGACGAAACATAACTATGCGAACATGGAGACAATCTGGCATCATCGCATGTGAAAGGGCTCGCATATGGACCAGCAGCAGAACATCGATTTCGTCCTGCGCACCGTCGAGGAGCGCGACATCCGCTTCATCCGCCTGTGGTTCACCGACGTGCTCGGCAGGCTCAAGAGCTTCGCCATCAGCCCCGAGGACCTCGAGGTCGCGTTTGAAGAGGGCATCGGCTTCGACGGTTCCGCCATTGAGGGCTTCACCTCTCCCGACGAGGCGGATATGCTGGCCTTCCCGGATGCCTCCACGTTCCAGATCCTGCCCTGGCGCCCCAAGCACGACGGCGCCGCGCGCATCTTCTGCGATGTCTGCACGCCCGACCGCCAGCTGTTCGCTGGCGATTCGCGCGAGTGCCTGCGCCGCATGTTCTATCGTGCGGAGAAGCTCGGCTACATCATGAATGTGGGCGCCGAGCTCGAGTTCTACTATTTCCCCGACGAGCACACACCCGAGCCCATGGACAAGGTTGGCTACTTTGACCTCACGCCGTCGGATTCCGCGCGCGACCTGCGCCGTTCCACCGTGCTCATGCTCGAGAAGATGAGCATCCCGGTCGAGTACACCTTCCACAGCTCCGGCCGCTCGCAGCACGGCATTTCCATGCGTCACGCCGAGGCACTCACCATGTCCGATGCCATCATGACGGCCAAGCACGTCATTCGCACCTGCGCCTACGAGTCGGGCATCCACGCCTCTTTCATGCCCAAGCCCATCGCCAAGGGCTCGTCTTCGGCAATGTTGCTTCACCAGTCCCTGTTTGACCGTGAGGGCAACAACGTCTTTTGGGGTGACGACGCCAAGAACCACCTGTCGCCTATTGCCAAGAGCTACATGGCCGGTATCTTGGCGCATGCCTCCGAAATCAGCGCCATCACCAACCCCACGGTGAATTCCTACAAGCGCCTCTCCGCCGGCGTGGGTAACGGTCCGCGGTATGCAACGTGGGGCATGCGCAACCGCTCCGCTATGATCCGCGTGCCCATCTACAAGCCGGGCAAGCAGGTTGCGGCCCGCATTGAGCTTCGCAGCCCCGACCCGATGGCCAATCCGTATCTGGTGAACACCGTCACGCTGGCAGCCGGACTCGACGGCATCAAGCGCGGACTCGAACTGCCCGAGGAGGCGACCTCCGATCTGTTGCGTCTGCCCGAGAGCGAGCTGCGCGCCCGCGGCATCGAGCCGCTGCCGAGAAACCTCGACGAGGCGCTCGACGTCTTTGAAAGCTCCGATTTCATGAAAGACGCCCTCGGCGAGCACATCCATGCATTCTTCCTCAAGAAGAAGCGCGACGAGTGGAATCGCTTCAACGCCACAGTGACCGAGTGGGAGCTCGATCACTATCTCGCCAATTCATAGGGAGTGGGGCCTCGGTCGGTGATCCTTGCCCGAATATCACCGCCATGTACGTGCTCGACCTGCCTATTTGTTATGATGATGCCGTCGGAGGTGTGAATATGTCCGAAAAGTCTGTGCTATTCATGGCGCGTACCACGCGACTTCATGATTTCGTCCGAACACTCGCCTCGTCCTTAGGTGTCGAGGTGCATATTGCGACCCCAGATTCGCCTGCCGTAGCGCATGATTTCGACCTCCTTATTCTCGATGGCGATGGGGTGCGTTCCGATCGCGTCGATGCCATGGCAAAGTGGCTCGAGCAGCGCGGCGGTGTGCCCATGCTTCTCATGATGGATGAGGAGAACCTCTCCGACCTGCATCTTCCCTCTCATGTCCGCTCCGATTTCATTTGCTCGGGTGCAAGTGACGCCGAGCTCGAAGCGCGCGCCCGCCAGCTTTTGGGCGATGGCGAGACCGTCGCGGTCGACGAAGTCCTCACCGTGGACAACCTCACGATCAACCTTGCCACCTACCAGGTATCGCTCGACGGCGAGCCGGTTGACCTCACGCTTATGGAATACTCGTTGCTCAGCTTTCTGGCAACGCATCCCAACCGTGCGTACAGCCGCGAAGTGCTGCTGCATCGCGTGTGGGGCTTCGAGTATTGTGGAGGAACGCGTACGGTCGATGTCCATATCCGTCGAATCCGCAGCAAGGTGGGTCCGCAGATCGCCGGTCACATCTCCACGGTTCGTGGTGTGGGCTACCTGTTTAAGGAATAACGTGTGCGCCGGGGCGCGTGCCGAAGGGCGCGCGCCCCTTTTCATGCGCGTCGCCTTTTCGCGCTGTGGGTTGCGTATAGTGCCTGAGTGCCTTTCGAAAGACTTAACGGTACTTACAACTTGATTAAAGTCCGCGACTCTCGGGGGGTTGAACCTCGTATTTGGGGTACAACGGTTGAGATTGAAAGCGTTGAAAGGAACCTCCATGATTGACGACAAGACCCCGCAGCGCCCGGACGGCCTTGCGGGGGATGAGCCGCATTTCGCTTCGCACTCCGAGCCAACGGTGGAGACCACCGTCATGCCCGCGATGCATACCGAAACGCGTACCGTGGTGAAGACCAAGAGCCGCAAGCTCCCGATCTTCCTTGCATCCCTGCTCGGTCTTGCCGTAGGATCCGTGCTCGTGATCGCGCTCGTGATGTCCGGCGCATTCCGCATTACGGGCACCAATGTGGAGTCTGCTGTCAGTGGTGCCACGCAGACCATCGAGATCGATCCCGAGGACACCACGCTTTCGGAGGCCGTTGCCGCCAAGGCTCTGCCATCTGTGGTGTCGATCACCGCTCAGGGCGAGACCGAGGACTCCGGTGGCATCGGTAGCGGCGTCATCCTCGACACCGATGGCAACATTCTCACGAACTACCACGTAATTGAGGGTGCGTCCGCCTTGGTGGCGCGCACGGACAGTGGTGACAGCTATGAGGCCGAGGTTGTGGGCACGGACGAGTCGAGCGACCTCGCCGTGATCCGCCTCCAGGACGCCGAGGACGCCGATCTCACGCCCATTGACCTCGCCGACTCCGATGATCTCACCGTGGGTGAGTGGGTCATGGCAATCGGTAGCCCCTTTGGCAACGAGCAGTCCGTCTCGACGGGTATCGTCTCCGCTCTGTACCGTTCCACCGCACTTCAGAGCACGGGCGGCACCTCCATTTACGCGAACATGATCCAGACCGACGCCGCCATCAACCCCGGTAACTCCGGTGGCGCTCTCGTGAACGACGAGGGCAAGCTCATCGGTATCAATTCCGTGATTGAGTCTTATTCTGGCTCGAGCTCTGGCGTGGGCTTTGCCATTCCGGTGAATTACGCCATCAACATCGCGCATCAGATCATCGCCGGCGAAACGCCTGTTCATCCGTACCTGGGCGCCTCGCTTATGAGTGTGAACGCCTATAACGCGCGTCAGAACAACCTTGCAGTCGATAGCGGCGCCTATGTTGCCGAGGTCACTGCCGATGGTCCTGCCGCAACTGCGGGGATCGAAGCAGGCGACATCGTGACGGCGGTGGACGGCGAGCCCATCTCTTCCGCCGACGGCCTGATTATCGCCTTGCGTGAGCACGAGGTGGGAGACAAGGTCACTCTCACCGTGATGCGTGGTAAGGACGAGAAGGAGATCGAGGTTGAACTCGGATCTGACGAGGCGTTGCAGGCCGAGCAGCAGGACGCTTCCGACGGCAACGGTTCGAGCGGCGGCATGACCGAGGAGGAGTTCCTCCGGTATCTCGAGCAGTACATGGGTGGCCGCGGAGGGTTCTAGCGCCTGCCCCCCCGGTATGGCCCTCGTGGCGATGCGATACTGTAGTGCCACAATGGCGGGTACGCTCCAACTGGAGGCGCGCCCGCTTTTGCATAGAGGGCGATGGCAGAACGGGGAACGGCAACGGGGGACGCCGACGGCGTTCGCGGCGAGCTGGTTTGGCGCACATCGACGCATCTGCGAATCTGCGGAGGATGACCCTCTACGGCTGAGTGCGGAGCGGCACATGGGGGAGCGTGGTATAGTGTCTCCACACGCGGGCGCGATGCCCGTGAACAACGAATGACGCGCGGCGGCGGAGTGTGCAGCTGCGTTTGGAGAAGGGACTGCACATGGCGGTGAACGAACAGCTGCTGCTTGAAGTGCTCGAGCAGATTCGACCCAACTTGCAGGCCGATGGCGGCGACATGGCATATGTGGGCGTGACTGAGGATGGCGTGGTGCAGCTTGAGCTGCAGGGCGCCTGCGCAGGTTGCCCCATGAGCTCGCTCACCTTGTCGATGGGCATCGAGCGCATCCTCAAGGAGCACGTGCCCGGTGTGACTCGCGTTGAGCAGGTGGGTGGCGGCGCCGATGCGGCCAACGACCTGTACGACGAGTACGCTCCGTTCTAGGGTTTGCACAAGGGTCCCGAAGGCGCCGCCCGTCGGGACCCTTTCTTTTCCGTTCGTGCGCCGGGCATGCGTCTCGGCGCGTATCTCATAGGAGTGGCCATTCATGCTCAACGAGCTCTATCACAGCCTCGACCCCGTCGCATTTTCTGCGGGACCCTTCACCGTGTATTGGTATGGCCTTGCCTATATGGTGGGTGCGCTGCTGGCGGGCGTGGTGATGTACCGTACGCTCAAGCGCTGGGATATGGCCATTACCATCGACGACGCCATGACGCTTGTGGTCTCGGTGGTCTTTGGCCTGTTGATTGGCGGCAGGCTGTTCTACGTGCTGTTCTACAGCAATGGGTATTACTTTGAGCACCCGCTCGAGATCATCTTTGGGTCGAACGGGCATGGCATCAATGGGATGAGTTTTCACGGCGGGCTTGTGGGCGGCATCATAGGCGGCCTCATTGCCTGTCGCGTATTGCGGCTGTCGCCGCTGACCATCGCCGATGCGGCGTTCGTGGGGGTGCCCTTGGCGCTGTGCTTGGGGCGGTGCGCGAACTTCGTGAACGGCGAACTGTGGGGTAAGCCCACCGATCTTCCCTGGGGTGTGGTGTTCGGCGGGGCTGCCGGCGACATTCCGCGCCATCCGAGTCAGCTCTACGAGGCGTGTCTCGAGGGCATTGTGCTGTTTGCCGTGCTCTACCTGCTGAGCCGTCGAAAAAAGACGCCGCCGCAGGGCTCCATTATGGGGACGTTCGTACTCGGCTACGGTATCGTGCGGTTTTTAATCGAATTCGTACGACTGCCCGATGCGCAGCTTGGGTACCTGTTTGGCGGCTGGCTCACCATGGGCCAGCTCCTGAGTTTGCCGCTCATCGTGGCGGGAGCGGTGTTGCTCGTGTTCGCGTTCCATTTCAAACGACCGCAGCATCTCTAGGTGCCAGCGTCTTTAAAAGAGAGGAGCCAAGGCGGATGCCACGTGAGACGAATGCGGCAAAGCGCGAACGCGCGATCGAGACGTGCCGTCGTTTGAACGAGCGATACGGGCCGGTCGAGTGCTTTTTGGACCATGAGACCCCGTTCAGGCTGGTCATCGCTGTCTTGCTGTCGGCGCAGACGACGGATGCCCAGGTGAACAAAGTCACGCCGGAGCTGTTCCGCCGCTGGCCCACGCCCGAGGCGATGGCGGGTGCGACGTACGAGGAGCTCTCGGAGGTCATCAAGTCCCTCGGCTTCTACAAGACCAAGGCGAAGCACTGCATCGAATGCGCCCAGATGATCGTGGCGGATTACGGCGGCGTGGTCCCGAATGAGATGAAGGAGCTTGTGAAGCTCCCGGGTGTGGGGCGCAAGACGGCCAACATCGTGCTCAACGTAGGGTACGGCATCGTGGACGGCATCGCGGTCGACACGCACGTGAACCGCATCGCGCACCGCCTCAAGCTCTCGCCCAAAACACACGAGAAGGAACCGCTCAAGACGGAGCAGGACCTCTTGAAGATCCTCCCCCGCGAGTACTGGAACGACGTGAACCACCAATGGATCATGCTGGGTCGCGAGATCTGCGATGCCCGCAAGCCTTTGTGTGGGGAGTGCCCTCTGGCTGACATCTGTCCGAGTGCCAAGGTGGGGTAGTACTCGATATGTTGCAGCGCAAGCGCGAATTCTCAGGTGGACGAGCTTCTTAAAGGCACAACCGCAGGAAGAGGCTTTCAGCAATATCGATGAGCGCGAGATGGGCAGCTCGGACTGCAGCAAATCGTTTTTCGACCGGTGGGCATCTTGCGGTAGGATGATTTGAACATACGAATGCGTCGAACTCCCGCCCAAGCTCGCGTTTGGGCGGGTGTTTGGCGTCGGAAAGGTGCCCCCATGCTCATTCACCGTATCGCCGCGCAGCTCTATACCGCCGAGGCGCTTCAGGACATCGACGCGGCGCTCATGGCGGGAGAGGACGCCACGCTCGCGATCTCCCAGTCGGGCCGCACCCTCGCGGTGGCGGCCCAGTTCGCCCGCCGGCCTCGCCCCACGGTGCACATCGTCTCGGGTGAGGACGCGGCCGACCGCGCTGCGCGCTCCATTGCGGCGTATGTGGGTGCGGATCGTGTTGTGCGCTTCCCCGAACGCAAGGATTATCCGTGGAAGAACGCCGAGCCCGATGACGCCGTGGTCGCCGCCCGTTGCGCCGCGCTCGCGAGGATCGCGCGCGGCGACGCCTGCATCATGGTCGCATCCGCCCGCTCGCTCCTGCGATGCGTCCCGCCGCTCGAGAGCCGGTACTGGGCGTCCCGCACGTATTCCGTGGGAGAGGAAGTTGCCTTTGAGGAGGTTCCCGGGCAGCTCGTCTCGATGGGCTACACCCGTGCGGACGCGGCGGATGCCCCGGGCCTGTTCCGTGTGCTGGGCGATACCGTTGACATCTGGGCGGCCCAAGCGACCGCGCCGGTGCGCATCGAGTTCTTCGGCGACGAGATCGACCGCATCCGCCTGATGGTGGCATCGACCGGTCAGACGATCGGCGACGAGGATTCGGTCGAGATCAGCCCCGTGCGCGAGCTTGCCCTCACCGATGAGGCGGTGAGGCGGATCTCCGCCGCGCTGTACCTGCCCGCCCAGGACGACACCGAGCTGGCAGCCCTGCTCGAGCTGGTCGAGGCGCGCGTCGTTACGCCCGAACTCGAGCGCTTTTTGCCCCTGCTTTACGGCGAGACCGTGAGCCCTCTCGCGCACGTGCATCCAAACGCGCTCGTCATTCTGTCCGAACCGCGCTCGCTGTTCGATGACTGCTCGCGCGCGTACGAGGACCTCGAGCGCCGTGCCTCAGACGCGAAGATCGCGCGCCTCGACGGGCTCTACGTGCGGCCTCAAGAGCTTGACTTTGGGCGTCAGCAGCGCCTCAACTACGTAAGCCTCATCCGTGCGGGCGGATCGGTGACGGCGGAGCTCAAGATCGAGCAGCCGGCCCTCGCGGGTTCGGACAACCGCTTCATGAGCCGGATCCAGGAGGTTGTCAACAACCGCTTCGCCTGCGTGTTCGCGATTCCCGACCGCGGCGCGCGCGAGTCGATGGAGCTCTCCTTCACCGATGAGAACATCCCGTTCGAGGAGTCCCTCCAGGCGGCGCCCGAGAACGCCGGCGCCGTGGGCGGGGCGCGCGTTCGCGTCGAGCTCCTCAAGCGCGACGTGGATGCGCTCAATGCGCGCGGCATCGATGAGGGCGGGGAGCGCGTCGTCCCCACGTTGACGCGCGGCAGGATGACCTTCGTCGACGCCCCCATCCCGTCCGGAGTCGTGGTCCCCGCGGCGCATCTCGCCGTCTTCAGCCTCGCCGACCTCAACGCGCGCATGGACGGCCACCGCGGGCGCGCGCACCGGCGCGTGGACATCACCGAGGTCACCTTCCCCTTCAGACCGGGTGACTACGTCGTTCACAGCACGCACGGCGTTGCGCTGTTCTCCGAGATCGTCCGCCAGGAGGTCGCCGGCAAGGAGCGCGACTACTTCCTGCTGGAATACGCGGGGGGCGACAAGCTCTACGTCCCGCTCGAGCAGGTCGACCGCATCACGCGCTACGTCGGCCCCGACGGCGACAATCCCCGTCTCACGCGTCTGAACACGGCGGATTGGAGCCGGGCGACCACCAAGGCGCGCAAGAGCGCCAAGAAGCTCGCCTTCGACCTCGTCGACCTGTACACGCGCCGCAGCTCGATCACGGGCTTCGCCTTCGGGCCAGACAGCGCGACCCAGGTCGAGATGGAGGAGAGCTTCCCCTACGACGAGACGCGCGACCAGCTCGACGCTATCGCCGATATCAAGGCCGACATGGAGTCGACCAAGCCCATGGACCGCCTGCTCTGCGGCGACGTGGGCTTCGGCAAGACCGAGGTTGCCCTGCGCGCGGCGTTCAAGTGCGTGGACGGCGGCCGCCAGGTCATGGTGCTGTGCCCCACGACCATCTTGGCGCAGCAGCATTACGAGACGTTCTTCGAGCGCTTCGCGCCGTTCGGCGTGGAGGTCGAGGTCCTATCGCGCTTCCGTACCCCCGCGCAGCAGCGCCGCGCGCTCGCGGCCTTTGCCGAGGGGCGCGTCGACGTGCTCATCGGCACCCACCGCCTGCTCTCCGCCGACGTCAACCCGCATGAGCTCGGCCTGGTGATCATCGACGAGGAGCAGCGTTTCGGCGTGCAGCACAAGGAGCAGCTCAAGAACATGCGCGAGCAGATCGATGTGCTCACGCTTTCGGCGACGCCCATCCCGCGTACGATGCAGATGGCCATGAGTGGCGTGCGCGACATGAGCCTCATCACCACGCCGCCCACCGGCCGTCGCCCCGTGGCGGTGCACGTGGGCGAGTACGACCCCGACGTCGTGAGCGCCGCCATCCGCCTGGAGATCGGCCGTGGCGGGCAGGTGTACTACGTGTCCAACCGCGTGAAGACCATCGACGACGCCGTTGAGCGCGTGCTGGAGGCCGCGCCCGAGGCGCGCATCGGCGTGGCGCACGGCAAGATGAGCCCGCGCGAGGTCGAGGACGTGATGGTGCAGTTCGCCACCAAGAAGATCGACGTGCTCATCGCCACCACCATCGTGGAGAGCGGCATCGACAACGCGAGCGCCAACACGCTGATCATCGAGGACTCGCAGCGGTTGGGCCTGGCGCAGCTCTACCAGCTCAAGGGACGCGTGGGGCGCTCCGCCACGCAGGCGTACGCGTACTTCATGTTCCCCGGCGAGCTGCCGTTGACGGAGGAGGCAACGGCGCGCCTGACCGCGCTCTCCGAATTCCAGGACTTGGGAAGCGGCATGCGCATCGCCATGCGCGACCTCGAGATCCGAGGCGCCGGCTCGCTGGTCGGCGCCGAGCAGCACGGCAACCTGTCGAGCGTGGGCTTCGATCTGTTTACGCAGATGCTGGGGCAGGCGGTCGCGGAGGCACGCGGCGAGGGCGCCGGCGACGTCGAGCAGGCGACCGTGGGCATCAACCTGCCTGCGGACTTCTTCCTGTCCGAGGAATACGTCCCGGCGGTCGACCGTCGCGTTCTGGTGTACCGCAAGCTCGCGGCTGCGGACATGCTCGAGCAGGTCGACGAGCTCCAGGAGGAGTGCGAGGAGACGTTCGGTGCCCTGCCCGAGGCGGCGCAGAACCTGTTCGACCGCACGCGCATCCGCATCCGCGCCGACAGGCTTGGTCTCGAGAGCGTTGCGCTCATCGCGGGGAAGCTCACCTACCAGGGCGTTGACGTGCCCAAGGGCGTGGCGTTCGATCTGCGCACGAAGCTCGGCGCGATCGCCTTTCCCAAGACGCGAAAGTTCACGGTCCCCTACAAGGCGGGGGCGGGCAGCGGCAGCGGCGTCGGTCGCGGCATCAACGCCGATGTGGCCGCCGGCGGCATGGGCCCCGTGCAGGCGGCCTTGGGGATTCTGGCTCAGCTCGGTCCGAGCGGCGACGACGACTAGGTGCCTATGAAAAGAAGAGGCTACGAGCGCGAGTTTGAGCTGCACTCGTAGCCTCTTCATTTCGATAAATATCTGGAGCGCTGGGCGGTATAAAGGTTTAGCTCACTCGATCATTTCCGGCCAAGAAACCGTTGGACCGAAGAGGGGGTTTCCCGGCGTTTTATATTTCGTGATGTAGCGGGAAGAAAGAAGGTCAAACAGGTACGTGATGGCGTACTTCGAGTAAACCCCTAGCTCATCGATGCCGTCTCCTCGCCCGCTCAGGTAGTACGCCTTATCAAAACGCGAAGCGGTGTCTTTGCTGGAAAACGCCGTGATGAGCACCTTCTTCGCCGTTCGTCCCCACATGCGTTCGTCAAGTTCGCGTGCGAACATGCCCGAGACCGAAACCACGATGACCAGGGAATCGTGGTAGGTCTCGACGCGCATCGGCGGCTTACCGTTGTCTTGAGTGTTGAGGCGCACGATCTTTCCTGCAAAGAACATCTCTTGTTGGAAGCGCATGAGATTTCCGCTCACATTGTTGGTGCAGAGCAGCTCGACATTGCGATGTTGGGCTATCTCGTATGCGAGTTCGTCGAGAAGGGCATCGGATATTCTGCTCTCCACTTCCGCATACATCTCCATCATGCGAATATCGAGCTCAGCACGATATTCGTTAAAGCTGAGATTAGGGTCGCGGTGCCTGAAGTCCGAGGGGAAGACCAGTTGAGAAAAAGAGTTCTTGAGTTCGCTCAGGCTCTGGTACCCAAGGCGGTTGCAGAAACGGCGAACAGCCGATCTCGTCACGTGCGCGCGCTCTGTTATGGCGCTCACGTTGATGGCCTCGGAATTGCGGAGGTTGGAAATAAGGTAGCGCGCAATGGCGACATCGTTGCCGTCGCGCTCCTCGTTGATTATTGAACTGATGATGTTTAGCAGGCCAAAGCCGTGATTGCTCAAGATGACCCCTCGCGAACGGTCTCCAAACAGTGGTTCATTTTATGAATCATAGCAGGCAAATTCCTTTTCTATACTTCAAATCAGATGGCGCCATGTTCGAAAAAGGGCGGGAAAACCGCCTGCGTAAAAGGAGGGGAGGATGGTCGCATGAATGTTCAGGGACACGCGAATCTGCAGTTACCGGACTTCTTGTGGGGTTCTGCCACGGCGGCATATCAGTGCGAAGGTGCTTGGGACGAGGATGGCAAGGGGCTTGGCGAGTGGGATTATTTCAACCACACGAGCGCCAAGAACATCAATAACGTCGACGGCGACGTCTCGTGCGATTTCTATCATCGTTACGAGGAGGATATTCGGCTGTTGGCAGAGGGCGGCCAGAACACTTATCGATTCTCTATCGCGTGGAGCCGCATTTTGCCCGATGGGGTCGGTGAGGTCAACGAGGATGGCGTCGCGTTCTACAATCGCGTGATCGATTGTTGCGTCAAGTACGGTGTCGTCCCGAATGCCACGCTGTTCCACTATGACCTTCCCTATGCCCTGGCCTGCAAGGGCGGCTGGCTCAATGCGGATGTCGCCAAGTGGTTTTGCGACTACGCCAAGATCTGCTTTGAGCGCTTTGGCGACCGCGTGAAGGTGTGGGCAACCATCAATGAGCCCCATTTCTATAGCTACTGCGCGAATATGCTGGGCAACTACCCGCCCAACAGATCCCTCGACATGCAGTCCTTTATGCAGTATCAGTACCACCTGATGCTTGCCAGCTCCATGGCCGTACGCGCATATCGGGAGATGGGCGGCGACGGCATCATCGGCGTCGTGCACGACGGCGGTGTGGTCGAGGTCGATCCGGCTGCGGAGCATCCCGAGGAGGTGTTCCGCGGTGCCGACTTCATGGCGAATCGCATGATTCTCGCTCCATGTTTGCAGGGCAGGCTTCCCGAGGAAATGGACGAGATGCTCCAAAAGCTCGACGTCTTGCTGTATCGCGTGCCGGGCGACGAGGAGATCTTTGCCCAAGGCGTTGGCGACTACATCGGCTTGAACGTCTATTGCCGCGAGTACGCAACGGACTGGCGCGGTGGAGCGACCCAGGTTTCCGCCAACAACAAGGGCGGAGCGAGCAAGAAGCTCGAGGGGAAGGTGATCGCACCGCTGTATCAGACCACGTGCGATCCGAATGTTCCCCGCAACAAGTGGGGACGCGAGATTCTTCCGCGTGTCATGTACAGCACGATCATGGACATCGCGGAGCGCTACGGCAACCCGCTGATGTTCATCACGGAAAACGGCCACGGTGCCTACGAGGATCCCGACGCCGAGGGCATGGTTCACGACGACGAGCGCATCGAGGTACTGGATCAGTTTATCGAGCACATGATGCGCGCTCGCGCGGAGGGTGCAAACGTCCACGGGTATTACGTATGGTCAACGATGGATTTGTACAGCTGGATCAACGGTTACCAGAAGCGCTACGGATTGGTTCGAGTCGATTTCGACAATGATCTGAAGCGTGTTCCCAAAAAGAGCTGGTATTGGTATCGCGATCTGATCAACGGCTATCTAAATCAAAGCGAATAGGAGGCGTGAAATGAAATACGAGAAGATGTCGCACTCTATTCTTGCCGCGATTGGCGGTGTGGAGAACATCTCGTCCGTCACGCATTGCGCGACCCGCTTGAGGATTGATGTAAAGAAGCTCGATGCAATCGACCTCGATGCGGTCAAGAAGGCGGAATATGCGCTTGGAGCCGTGGTGAGCGGCGGCCAGCTGCAGGTCATCATCGGTCCGAACGTGACTGAGGCATACAACGATTTCCTCGAGGTCGCGGGCATCGATTTCGGTGCAGGTGTCGTCGCAGACGATGAGGGCACGATCGCCGACATGGCCGCCTCGGTGAAGAGCAACGGTGCGGTCGGCATTGTCGAGAAATTCGGCAACATCACCGCCCAGATCTTCATGCCCATCGTCCCGGCGCTTATCGTCGGCGGTCTGATCCTTGCCATTAAGAACCTCCTGGTCAATTACTGCGGGTTTAGCACCGATAGCGGCACGGCGCAGGTGCTGCTGGCGATCTTCGACGCGGCCTTCACGTTCCTACCCGTCTGGATTGGCTATCAGCTTGCCTCCATTCTCAAGATGCAGCCGATCATGGGCGCGCTTCTCGGCGCGATCATGGTGAGCCCGTCGATCAGCGGCGTTGAGGGCCTCGATTTTCTCGGGATGCCTATTCCGGCGATCGGCTACGGTGGAACTGTCGTGCCCATCGTGCTCGGCGTCGTGTTCATGTTCGCGGTTGACCGCTTGCTGCAGAAGGTCATCCCCGATGTTGTGAAGTTGTTCGTCAAGCCGCTGCTCACCATGTTCATCATTGTCCCCGTGACGCTTCTGGCTCTCGGTCCTGTCGGTTCCATGATGGGTTACGCGCTGAGCGACGCCGTTACGTGGCTTATGGGGCATGTCGCGGTGATCGCCACTCCGATATTTGCCGCGATCAACCCGTACCTCGTCATGCTTGGTCTCGATAAGGCCTTTATCGCAATCGAAGTGAATAGCCTTGCCCAGCTTGGATACGCGCCTATTATCTTCGGCTTCATTTCGAACCTGTGCATCGGAGCTACCTGCCTGGCGCTTGCGAGCACCATCAAGGGAGATTCTGCTCGTAAGGGCATGGTGACCACCTTTGGCATCACCGCGCTGTGCGGCGTTACCGAGCCGGGATTCTACGGCGCGCTCATCGAGCGTCCCCGTCTGCTTCTTGGCACTGCTATCGGCGCCCTGTCTGGTGGTCTCATCGCCGGCATTTTCGGGCTCGTTGAGTACGTTGCCGGCGCCTGTCCCGGTCTGCTCTCGGCGTTGATCTTCATCGCCCCGGACGGCGGTATGGATAATTTCTTCCTCGCCTGTGTGGTCGCCGCGGTGAGCATCACGGTGTCTTTCATCGCGACGCGGGTGATCATAGCCAAGTTTGAGAAGTAACTTACCTGAGGAACAGTTCGCTTGGGTTCCCGTTTGGCTGGTTGATCGGCCGGCCCGCTCACGTGGCGTGACCGTTTGATTTTGTTGATGGCGGTCCGCTTGAGAGAGCTCTGCCTGCACTTCGCCGGCTGAAGATCGGGGCATATGCTCCGTCCTCGATGCGTGCGTCGAGGACGGAGCTTTTATATGGCGAAGCCTCTGCATGCGAACCATGGAGGTTGTGGATGCAAGTTCGTTTTGGATATTTTCTTGTCCTGCTTGGCGCCCTGCTGTGGGGGAGTGTAGGCGTCTTTTCGCGTGCGCTGGGTCAAATGGGCTTGACTGCGATGGAGGTCGCGGCGCTCAGAATGTTCGTCGCCAGCATATTTCTCGTCCCGATTCTCTTGGCGATGGGGGCGGGCAAGGATTTCGAGAAGGCAGGAAGACGGGGGCTCCTCCGGTTTTTCCTGATCTCACCTCGAGGGCTGTTTTGGAGCGCGCTTGTTGGTGTTTTTGGCCTCGCCCTGTCCAGCGCAACCTACTATATATCTATAGAGCATATTGGCATGTCAACCTCTTCGGTGCTCATGTGCACGTCTCCTATGTTTGGCATCGTGCTCGGTCGCATACTATACGGCGAGGGGATAACCAATCAAAAAATCGTCTCACTTGTTTTCAACGTCGCGGGTTGCACACTTGCCGTCACGGGCGGCGCGCTCGAGATCGAGTCGATATCCCCAATTGGAGTTGGAACGGGCGTTTGCTCTGGCTTGATGGGATGCCTGCTCACAATGTTCAGCAAGGCGGCAACACGTTACGCCCAGCCGCTCACTGTCGTATTTTATGGCTTTGTGGCCGGTGGCGCCCTTTTGTCCGCCTTCGCGAACCCGTTTGCGAAGATAGCTGGGGGCATGCCATCCGGGTTCTACTGGGTCGCAGCCGCTTTCGGCTTGTTCCCAACGGTCCTCGCGTACTTTTTTTATATGACTGGGCTCTCAAAGGGGCTTGAGGCATCCAAGGTCCCCGTGATCGCCACGTTCGAAACGGTGACGGCCGTGATACTCGGCGTTGCCATATTCAGAGAGCCGTTTGGCATGGGAAAGCTGATCGGCGTCTGTTTGGTCCTGGCTTCCATCGGTATAATGAGCATCGATGTGGCGGCTCAGCGCAGAAAGCTTCTGGAAAGGGTCCGTTCCGTGTAGTGCGCCGTAGGTGCGAGGGAAGGGTTCGGTTGCGATCGGTTTCGCTTCTGAGCTGCGAGATGATCGGTTAAAGCCAAGGCCCGACCCCTTGCGGGGTCGGGCCTTGGTCATGCGAGGCGATGATGACAGGCCTGTACTAGTCTTCGGCGATCTCAGTGATGGCACCGGCGGGGCAGGCGTCCTGGCAGGCGCCGCAGGCGACGCAGGAATCCTCGTCGGCGACGGTGGCGACGTCGTTCAGCTCGAGAACGCCGGCAGGGCAAGCGTCAACGCAGACGCCGCAGGCGATGCACTCGTCAGCATCAATAATCGGATGAGCCATGATAAACCTCCTCTGCTGCGCCCGGTGCCACAGGCGAAGAGGCAACGGGTCTTTCTCAAAAGAAAGATACCACGCGGCTCCTTCAATGCAAGCCTTGGGACCGGACAATATCGACCGTTCGCCGAGTAAGCCAAAGTTGACCAACAACGCGAATGGAGCCGGTCTCTACAAATCGGCAGCAGGGTTATCCGCTCGTCCTGTAAATACACAAATGTTGGCCAAAATGAAAGACCTTGGAGTAGACAAAGAAATCCCGTTGAAAAAACTGCAGGTAGAACGCTTGGTCTCAGTTCTCTCTACTATGTCCAGATGGTTTTCGTTCAACATTTGTGTATTTGCCTCTCTTTCCCATGCCGTTGGGGCATTTTTTGCGCTTTAGAAAGTGGCCCGGCGCGCGCCTTGCCTTGTTTTCGGCGTATCGCCGCGCCCGTTCGGTAGCAGAAGGTTCATCTGCCAGCTTGATCCAGTCGTCAAAGATTTCAGAGCGCAGTTTGTCTTCTGCAAAAACCTGCTTAGAGGTCTTTTCGGGCCAGTGTATATTTAGCTGCGCAGAGAGCAAGTCTAGAAGCGCGTTGAACTTGTCAGAGTCGGAAAGTTGGTCGCTGGTGACCATAGTTACGCTGTGCCCCATCGTTTGGAGGGCGGTGGCGCGCAGCGAGTCTCTGGTCCCTGCGCCAACTCGATCGTGGATGACCTTGCCTTGGCACTCGACCATCCATTCTTTAGTCCCGTCGGGTGAAAGCACGCGCATGTCAACTTCGGCATGGTCAGTATCGATGAGAGTCTTTGCATTGTTCGACAAGACAATGCGGTAGTTGTTTTCGAAGTTTCGATAACCCCATCCACCGAGGTCGCAGCTCATCCATAGCAACATCGACAGCTGAGCTTCTAGAGGCGAGGCAGTGACGCCGCTCACGCAGTTAACGGCCTGTTCAAACATCTTTGACCCTCTGATGCCTCGAAGGCCCGCGGCGAACTGTTCAAGGTCGCTCGTCGTAATGAGGGGCGGTCGGGTCCAAAGGCTTGTTGGACTTCCATTTTGGTCTCTCACGCAAGTCCATCCGTCACTGCACGTCCCCAAACCGTGCGTTTCGAGCTCCGTCTGCAGCCGATCGCTGGGACTGTACAGGGCGAATCGTCCGCACATCTCATTTATCGGGAGAAGGGGGTGCAAATATGCAAATGTTGAGCTTTATTGAGGACTGTCGAGTACAGAAGGTCTCATCCAGACTAAAAGCGCAGGTTGCAGGCGTGCGTTTCGGGCGTCTACTTGGGTTTGACGAAAAAGAGGCAACATTTGCGTATTTGCATGCGGTTTGGGCGTGTGGAAACCATCCGGAGCTTGCATTGGGTGTGTGGAGCATGTGTGAGCGTGCCGCGGGCGTGTGGGCGCGCGCCAAGCGAACACTGGGACCACCTCGGGTGCGTAGTGGGGTGCGGCGGGTGTGCCGTGGGTGGGGCATTGAGCCTATGGGGCCCGCTAAAACATCTGTTAGCAGGCTGCAGAGAAGACTTAAGTTTAAGAAAATAAGAAATCTTATATGAATTGACTTAGATTTTGTATAAGTCGCCGCATAAGGGGATACACTATGCCATGAGCAAAACGCAGAAGCGCCGTGAGCATCCGCGAACGCGCGCCACGCAACCCAAGGAAGGGAAGTAACTATGAGCAAGATTCTCGGTATCGACCTGGGCACCACCAACTCCGCGATGGCCGTTCTCGAGGGCGGCACGCCCACCACGATCGTGAACGCCGAGGGCGACCGTACCACCCCGTCCGTCGTCGGTTTCCGCGCCGAGGGCGACCGCATTGTGGGCAAGGCCGCTAAGAACCAGGCCGTCACCAACCCCAAGAACACCGTGTTCTCCATCAAGCGCTTCATGGGCCGCAAGTTCTCCGAGGTCCAGGACGAGCTCAAGACCGTGCCTTACGAGGTCAAGGAAGGCAGCAACGGCCGCTGCGTCGTCATGATCGACGGTGAGGAGTACACCCCCGAGCAGATCTCGGCCATGACCCTCTCCAAGATGAAGGCCGACGCCGAGAAGTATCTTGGCGAGCCCATCACCGAGGCCGTCATCACTGTCCCCGCGTACTTCAACGACGCCCAGCGTCAGGCCACCAAGGACGCCGGCCGCATCGCCGGCCTCGACGTCAAGCGCATCGTCAACGAGCCCACGGCC
>ENA-OQCZ01000074-OQCZ01000074.1-human-gut-metagenome-genome-assembly--contig:-NODE-74-length-50138-cov-10.601628_pt1 | contig 50138 bp, 46 predicted proteins | sample MGYA00242505_ERZ504594 | MGnify/ENA primary metagenome ERZ504594 (study PRJEB26092, sample SAMD00036329) | human gut metagenome | host: Homo sapiens | study: EMG produced TPA metagenomics assembly of... | reverse complement strand
CTGCCGCCTGAACTCCTCGGTGAACTGCCTGGGGTGCTTGGGGTCCCGCATGGGGCCTCCTTTCCTCGAAGGGCCCTCAGACTCTCATCCGACTGTCCAATTTAGTATAGCCACATCAGCCACATCACTCGTGGCCAGACCGAGGGCCTTCGGCGAGTCGACCATCAGGCGTGATATGCCCGAGGCGCTCGTCGCGGGCATCGACCGGATGGACGGCGCCGGCCGCAGGCAGACCCTCAGGGCGATCGGCAGGGCCGGCGCCGCCTCCGGGTTCGAGGCCGCCTGCCTCGCGGCGGAGCGGGTCGTCGAGGGCGGGCGCGTGCCCGACGACGCGACCGTCGACGTGCTGTCCAGGCGCATCGCCGCCGGCGCCGGGGAGCGCGGCGGCGCGGACCTGTCGGTCTACGACGGGTTCCTGAAGGGGGGCGGTCGGCGATGGCCGCTAACGGGGACCTCGCGCGCAGGGTGGTCGAGGCGGGCAGGTCGTGCTCGCTCACGACGGCGGTGCTGGAGGAGTGGTCGACGCTCGGCACGCCGAAACAGGTGGAGTACCTGGCCGGCTACCTCGAGGCGGAGCGGGCCAGCAGGGAGGCCTCCAAGCGCGCGACGCTGCTGCGGCGCTGCGCGCTGCCGGCGCCGAAGACGTTCGACGGGTACGACTGGTCGGCGGTCTCGTGGCCCGAGGGGCTCGGGTGCGCCGACCTGGCCTCGCTGGGGTTCCTCGAGCGCCGCGAGGACCTCGTGCTGATGGGCGACGTCGGCACCGGCAAGACGCACATGGCCTCCGCGCTGTGCGTGCTGGCCTGCGAGCGGAGGCTGGAGGCGCGGTTCTTCACCGCCTCGTCGCTCGTCATGCGCCTGAGGCGGGCGCGGGACGAGGGCCGCCTCGACCGCGAGGCCGCCCTGATCGGCCGGGCGAGGCTGCTCGTGATCGACGAGCTCGGGTTCCTGCCTCTCGACCCCGACGGCGCCCGCCTGCTCTTCCAGGTGTTCGCGGACGCCTACGAGCGCCAGTCGGTGGTCATCACCACGAACCTCGAGTTCAGCCGCTGGGGCGCGGTGTTCGGCGACGACCAGATGGCGGCGGCGGTGATCGACAGGCTCGTCCACCACGGCAGGCTCGTCCAGTTCCGCGGGGAGTCCTACCGGGTGCGCAACGCGCTCATGCAGGAGGGCTAGGTGCTCAAAAAAGGCGCGCACGCACGGTGCGCAAACTGCTCAATTCCAGATGACCATTCTGCTCAAAAGCTATTGACTAAACACATGAAGCGCTGCCCTATGCGCGGCGCTCCTTCACGCCGAGCGTGAAATAGGCGAGGTGGAACACCCAAACGCACACGAGGATGATGCGCCCGACGGGCACCTGATACATCAGGGCAAAGCCAATCGACATCAGCACCGTCACCACCGCCATGAGGCGCACCTTCGCCGCGCGCGTCATGCCTTGACCCGACACATAGCCCTCAAGATTCTCCATGTACAGCTTGGTCCCCAAAAACCACTGGCTGAGGCATTCCGAAGCCCGAGCGAAGCAAAACGCCGCCAACAGTAGAAATGGAAACGCCGGCAACAGGGGAATCACAGCGCCGACGGCGCCCAGAGCCAGAGCAGGGCACCCACACGTCGCATACGCGCATCGTCTCAAGTTCATTGGGCATCCTCCCCGGCATTGGGCAGATGGTGGTGCCAGCCCGCCTTGTTCTCCAGAAACGTGTCGCCCAGCTCGGTGTACTGGCCCCAATACCTGCTCAACAGTTTTTTTCGCCCACGTCTGCACCGCGGCAATCGACACGGGGATAAGCGGCACGCACACGAGTAGGACAAGTGCCGCGCGCAGGCTCACGGTGGAAAGGACCGCGAAAAGCGTGGGTGGAGCGAGCATCGCGTAGAACAGCTGGAGTAGGTACGCCGCGAAATAAGTCTCGAGCTGCTCCACGCCTTCAACGGCGACTTGCACGACCTCGAAGGTCGCCGCGGTCTGCCGGTACGTCGCCCCAAGGCGCAGGAGCTTCTCGTAGAGTTGGGTGCGCAGCGTGCGCTTGACGGCGCGCGAGGAACACACGGCGAGCAGTGATGCTCCGAGCGAACAATGCGTCGCGCTTATACCTCTGCACGGCACCCGGGGGCCCTGTCGATATGAAAAACGCTCCGACCCGAAGAATCGGATCGGAGCGTCTTCATGCAAGCATCTCACGCTGTGCCCACTCTGCCGTCAAACGTGCGGCAATACGGGCCGGGACGATTAGTAGCGGCTACCACCGCGACGGTCGCCGTAGTTGCCACGGCCACCACGGTCGTCACGAGAGCCGTAGCCGCCGCGGCCACCGCGGTCGCCATACCCGCCGCGCGTGTTGCGATCGCTGAACTTGCGGTCACGGTCGCCGAAGCCGCCGCGACCACCACGGTCGCCGCGGTCGCCGAAATCGCGACGAGGACCGCGATCGCCAAAGTCCTTGCGAGGACCGCGATCGCCGCCACGGCCGCCGAAGCCACCGCGACCGCCACGGTCACCGCCGCGGCCGCCGAAGTCCTTGCGCGGACCACGGTCGCCACCGCGAGCACCAAAACCGCCACGGGAGTTGCGGTCGTCGTTATCCAGGCCCATCTCGGTGAGCGGGTCAATGAGCTTGTCCATGAGGGCCACGATATCCTCAGCGTCAAGCTGAGAAAGCTGGGGGATGAGCTTCTTGCGCTTGCCGCCCAGAGAAGCGGCGATTTCCTCGGCGTTCTCGTTAGCGGAGACGAGGATGGCGCGCATGTCCTCTTCCTCGGGCATGACGCGGGTCACAGCACCGGCCTCCTCGGCCTCGCGCAGGATGCCGTCGAGCTCACGCAGACGCATGCCCAGCAGGTCGGACATCTCCTTCTGCTCCATCTGGGGCTTGAGCTCAAGGAGCTTGAGGGCGCGCATCAGTTCGCTGGCGCGGGCGGCGTCGGCCTCAGCCTCACGGCCCATGGCGAACTTACGGTTGCGCAGCAGGCGAGCGGCCTTCTGCACCTTGTCGAACAGCTGGTCGTCGAGGGAGAGCTCCTCGGCGGCCTCCTCGGCGTCGGCGTCCTCGGACTCGGCAGCGGTCTCGGCCACGTCGTCGGCGGCCTCCTCGACCTCGGCAGCCTCGGTGGCCTCGACGGCCACAGTGGCTTCGTCCATGATCTCGTTCTCGTTCTCGATGTTCTCGGACATGTCGTCCTCCTTCTGCGCCCGCAGGCGCGCTATCGGGGGCTGATCGCCCCGGCGCCACTCACGTCTTTCAAAAATGTCTGGCACCATCTCCACGCCTTCCGGCGTCTCATGCGGCACGCTCCATCTGAGCCTCGAATGCCGCCGTAAACCAGTGTACGCGCCGCAGCCTTGATTCCCGCGTGCACATTTCGTGACACACAGGTTCCGCATTCGCTCCGTTTGTGAACAAGCACTGCCCCCCTCCGCGATGGCGCCGACGCTCCGAAACGGCACCGCGCGTGTAATGTCGAGAAAATCACGATAGTAGCGCTTCAATTTCGACATCACACGCGCGGAACTTCAGCGTTCGGGTTCACCGTCGCAGGCCATGCATGCCCTGCGGCAACGCCAGGTGTTCGGGCTCGCCATCTCGCCCGTGCACGCCTCATGCCAGCGTCGGCACTCGGGGTCGTCATCACGCCCGCGCACACCTCACGCCAGATAGCGCTCGACATCCGCAACCCGCGCCTCTCCGTCGCGCCTACCCACCTGGTAGACGCGCTCAAGAACCTCGGGGTCTTTGACCGAGATGGGCGCCTTTACCGACTCACTCGGGCGGATGACGAGCAGACGCCCCTCCGCTTCAAGACGAGCAACGTCATCGAGTTGTGCATTGTAGCGTTCGTGCCGGTTGGCCAGCAGCTCAATGAGCCTAGGGTACTTGCGCAAGGTCAGGCGCAGGATGGGCATGAGGCCGTTGGGCTCCTTGCGAAAACCTGCCGGCTGCGTGAGGATCGCCACGTTGCGGTCGTATCCGTGGCGAACCATCCACATCGCGGGGATGGAGTTCGCGATGCCACCGTCGAGCAGGATGTGCCCGTCGAGGCGGACGGGATTTGCCAGCATGGGCACGGACGCGGAGGCGCGGATCCAATCAAGATCCTCCTCGTCCCCGCGCTCGATGTCATGGTAGATGGCCTTCCCCGTCACGATATCGGTGCACACCACCGTGAAGCGCATCGGGTTCGCCTGCAGTGCCTCGACATCGAACGGATCCAGCTCGAGAGGAACCGTGCGATACGCGAAATCGACGCTGTACAGGTCACCCGTGCGCAGCAGGTTGCGCATGCTGGCGTAACGCGGATCGGCACAGAAGCGCTTGTTGTAGCGAATGGCGCGGCCGGCCTGACGCGACTTGATGTTCACGCCGAACGCGGCACCGGCTGACACGCCCACCGCATGGTCGAACTCGATCCCATGCTCCATGAACACATCGAGGACGCCCGCCGTGTACAGGCCACGCATGCCGCCGCCCTCAAGTACCAATCCCGCCGTCATCTGCGCCTCGCCCCTCCTCGTATCACGCCTCTTTCGACAGGCAATTCTACGCCCATCGCGAAAAAGGGGGCGAGCGCGTTTGAACTGCGCCCGCCCCTCCGACTGGGCCCGCTTTCCCAGCAGGAAACCCTACAGGTCGCGATAATCGATGAGCTCGAGATCGCCCCGGCCCTCCAGCCAAGCGCGCAGGTCGGGGTCGAGCAGGGCATCGACCTCCTTGGTACGGTCCTCGGTGAGCGACGAATGCGTGAGGATGTAATGGTCGAGGTAGCCCGGATGGCAAACGAACACGACCGTCTCGCCGTCCTTCATCTCCTCGACCGTCTCACGAATCGCGGCGGCGGGATCGTAACCCGGCGTCTGGGAGCGCATGACCATACGCACGGGAGTATCGCCGCAGGTAACCACAGCAGTTAAGTCGAACGAGGGGACCTGGCATTTATAACCGTGATTTTGCGCGACCTGGGCGATCGCGGCGTTAAGGTTCTCGGAGAGCACCGCATGCGCCTCGAAGTATTCCGGCTCGCGCCCGACGATCTCGATGAAACGCTTGAGCTGCGCCTCAATCTCGATGACCGCCTCGTCGAAGTCGACGAAATCGACGCCCTCCTTGTACTTGGCGCGGTATTCACGACTGCTCTTGAACTCCCCGTTCGCCTGAAGGAGACTCGGGATAAGGGCCGGATCGGCGCAGGGCTTTCCCAGGCAGACATTGGTATGCTGACCAGCTGCGATGTCGCAATCAGCGATGAGGCCCCAGCCGCGCTCGGCTTCAGGCATGTTCGGCATCACGCCCACCGAGCGCACGAGGCCCTCACGGACGCTCCGCTCGATGCCCAGGTCGACGGCGTAGGAATAGCCCACATCATCGGCGCGAATAAGCAGGTATTTCATGATGGTCTCCTCTCGTCCGCCAATAGGCGAAACGCTGCACCTGAAGGCCCTCGTCCTCGAGCCCCTGTCGCTCGGCATCACCGCCCGTCAGCGGGGCGGAATGATGCAGTCGTAGCGGACGGCCTTGCCAGCGATGCTATGGCTGGGCTTGACGCCAGCGAGGTGCGGGCCTTTGATTGGGCGCTTGATGACGATCTTGCGCGGGCGGGCCGCCAGGGCAGCCCGCAGCAGATCGTCTTCGTCAAGCGGGTCCGTCGGGCGCTCGAGGCCGTGGATGAGCTGGAATTTCTTCTTAACCGCGGCGCTTTTGGTGCGACCGGGGAACATGGGGTCGAGATAGACCACGTCGGGACACGTGTCGGGCGTCTCCCCGAGCCCCATCAGCGTGACGCGGCTGTCGCCCTCCACCAAATGCATGCGTGCAACGACCGGAGCCAGCGCCGGGTTATGGGCGGCGCGCTCGAGCGCATCCGCCAGTAGCGCGGCAATCACCGGGTCCGCCTCGCACAAGGTCACATCGAACCCGGAGGCGGCGAGCAGGAACCCGTCCTCCCCCAGGCCCGCGGTCGCGTCCACGGCGCGCGGACGGTCGACGCCCTTGACGCGCGCCGCCTTCACCAGCATCTCGCGCTGGATCACGCCCTGTTTGATACGGGGCAGCAGCTCCGCGAAATCCGGTCTGAGCTCCATGCCGTCGCGGGCAAGGGCGAGACCCTCCCCCGTGACCCTGAGGTGCAAGGTGCCCGACTCAGCCCTGTCGACCAGCGGCGCGCCCAGACGCGCCGCAAGGGCATCTGCCTCGGCGCGACGGGCGTCGTTCCCGCACGCAACCATGATCGCCGGCGCCGCCATGCAGGGCGCGTCCTCGGCCTGGCCGCTCGCCGGCGCTGCCATGCGGAATGCGCCCTCAGTCGACCGCTCGCCCGAAACCTCAATTCCATCCACGAAGAGCCGGTCCGTCATGCGCGGTCGCCGCCCTTGAACGCGCCGGACACGCGACGACGCACCTTGCGCGGGCTGAGCGCGGAGGCTGTCGCAGGAATGTCGATGTTCACGCCCAACAGAATCTTGGCGACCCAGAAGTAGAACAGCAGCACAAGAATTGGAATCAAGCACGAGGTCACGAGCATGACCGCCAGCGACTCGATGAACTGGTTGAGCGACTCCTGCGCACCTTCGACGGCACTCGAGATCCCGCCCGTCACCGTGTCGATAGCGTCTTGGAAGAAGCCGAGGATACCGCCCTCGTTTTGCTTCTCATCGCTCTTCTCCGCCTCGGCAGCGCCCTCGGCCAGCGTTTCCGCCGACTCGATGGACTCCTGCATGGAGGTCTGATACGTGGCGTCGATCCGGTTGGTCACCCATGAGCTCGTGGGGATCGCCAACAGCAGAACGGCACCGAGAACCGCCAGCTTGGCACCAATACCCAGGGGGATCTTCACCCAAGGGCTGCGCCCCCACTGCCACACCACGGCGATGCCGAACAGCGCCGCGATGGGAAATGCGAGCCCCAGCGCCGCAGCGCTGAAGATGGCGATGAGGTACTTCTCGAGGAAGAGCGCCGCGAGCACGATGAGAAAGCCCGTGCTGAGGTCCATGAGCTTGTCGGCGATGGGCGATCCCGCATCGCCAGGGATGGCGGAGATGAGAGCCGAAGCGCCCGCCGAACCCGCCGTGAGCGTGAGCACGTTGTCAATCTTTTCGTCGATCGTGGCAATCACATCAGCGTGTGCCGATGGCGACGAGAAATGCGGCAGGAGAATGAACCAGCACACGAGCGCAGCGACGATGAGGGCCGCCGTGATAATCCAACGTGTACGGTCGGGCATCGATGCACCGGGAAGTGCCGCGGCGCCCGATGGATCCCCGACATCCATGAATGCGGCGTCCCGAGACTCACCATCGGGGTACCCCTCGTCAAAACCCCGATCAACCTCGACATACCCATACTTGTCCAGCTCACGCGTGCGGTCGCGGTCCGTGCCGCGGCGATCGAGTCCGTTCATATGCGCCTCGCAATCGTGCGGCCAAGTCCGATTCGCGCCCGAGGGGGCGCGGACGCTCGGCCGGTACAGAGCCCGGCAACCAAACCATGCCGCGCTGCCAAATCTCTGCTGCCATTTTAGCAGTCGCCCCGCCTCCATCGGGAAGCGGGGCGACTCAGGCGGCGAAGATGCGACGCGGACGGCGTTACGCGCAGACCGGGACGCCGACCGTAGCCGCGATGCTACGCGCGGGCAGGAGCGTTACGTGCAGATGGACGGCATTACGCGCGCTCGGCGATGTCGAGCACGAACTGCTCGGTCTTCTCCCAACCGATGCACGGGTCGGTAATCGACTTGCCGTACACGCCGCCGTCGACGGGCTGGTTGCCGTCCTCCAGGTAGCTTTCCACCATAAAGCCGCGGACGATACCGTCGATGGCCTCGTTGCGGCGGCAGGAGTCGAGCACCTCCTTGGCGATGCGCAGCTGCTCGAGCGGGCGCTTGCCGGAGTTGTCGTGGTTGCAGTCCACCACCACACCGGGGTTGGCGTAGCCGGCCTCCTCGGTATAGCGCTCGGCCAGACGCTCGAGGTGCTCGTAATGGTAATTGGGGTAGGTGCGCCCGTCGAGGCCGATGTAGCCGCGCAGCACGGCGTGGGCCAGCGGGTTGCCGGGGGTATCGACCTCCCAGTTGCGGTAGATGAAGCCCTGCTCGGCCTGGGCGGCGTAGATGGAGTTGAGCATGACGCTCGTGGAGCCCGCGGTGGGGTTCTTCATGCCCACCGGCACCGAAATGCCGGACGCCACCAAACGGTGTTCCTGGTTCTCCACCGAGCGGGCACCCACGGCGACATAGGACAGCAGGTCGACCAAGTACTGATAGTTCGTGGGGTAGAGCATCTCATCGGCGGTGAAGAAGCCGGTCTCCTCGATCACGCGCAGGTGCATGCGGCGGATGGCCTTGACACCCTCGAGCAGGTCGTCGCCGGCCTCCGGGTCGGGATTGTGCAACAGGCCCTTGTAGCCGGTGCCCTTGGTGCGCGGCTTGTTGGTGTAGACGCGCGGGATGATGAGCAAGCGCTCGCGGACGCGCTCCTGCAACTCGGCCAAGCGGGTCATGTAGTCGAGCACGGAGTCCTCGCGATCGGCAGAACAGGGGCCGATGATGAGTACGCGGCGGCTGTCCTCGCCGCGAAAGATGGCGGCAACTTCGGCGTCGAATGCACGCTTGGCCTCGACGAGGTCGGCGCGCAGGGGCATCTCCTCGCGGATGTCCTTGGGTATGGGCAGTAGGCGCTTGAAGTGCATGGCCATAAGAGCTCCTTACGGGTTGAGCGGCGGTCGGGGTGCGTCGAGCGGGCGCATGGCAGGTCGGATGCTGCGCGATGCTTGGCGATCCGGGTCAACGCAAGCTCGACAAGACCGACAGGCCACGGACGCGACGCATTTTTTCGTAGGGGAGATTATCGCTCACGACGCACAGCGCCCAGGGCGTTGGTCAAACGATTTAACCTGCGCGTCATATGTGCCATACGCGCATCTCAAGGCACAAATGCCCGTGAAGCTCATGCGCGTTCATCTATGATGTGGTGTAGAGGATTGTTTTCCACATCTTCATTCGATCTCGAGCATCGGCGCGTTCGACATCGAATTACCGTCTATGATACCGAGATACAGCACCCAACCCAAGCTAGAGATGGGATCCGAGCATGGGAGACCGAGAAGACACTCAGCGCCGCACAATCGGACCGCTTGGCATTGGAGCCGCCCTGTTTGCAGCATGCGTCGTTTTAATCCCCCTTGTTTTCCTCAGGATTCCCGTAAACAGCAGCTCATCTCATCTGTCGAGCGCAACGGGCATAATTCGTTCTATCGACATCGAAAGATCCCGAGCTTCAATAGAATTGACCGACCATGATCCTGCCGAGTTTCCGTTCCGCGATGAACCCGTTTTATTCGAGGTGCCGGAAGGCCATCTTGGACAAGAAGGTTTTGAGGTCGGAGACCCCGTCGATGCGACCTTTTTCTACACAAGCCCGCCCAAAGAACCGCTTGAATGCGTTGCGATGGAAATAGCCACGAATCTCAATTCTGCGTCTGTCACCTAATTGAAGCTAGCGTCGATTCGCGCGCCAAATGAGGTGCAGACCGCGCAGGGTGAGGGCCTCGTCGACGGTGGCCTCGTGGGCGATGAGGGCAGCGACGCGCGCCGCGCCGTCGCCCGTAATCACCACGGGGGCATCACAGCCGAGCTCGCCCATCACGGCGTCAAGGAGGCCGTCGATGCGCGCCGCCTCGCCCAGCACCACACCTGACTGCATGGCCGCACGCGTGCTGCGGCCGATAACCCGCTCGGGCGCACGCAACTCGATCATCGGCAGACGCGCGGCGGCAGACGTGAGCGACCGGGCGCCCAGGGCCACGCCGGGCGCGATGATGCCGCCCGCGAACGCGCCCGACTCGTCCACGACCTCGATGTTGGTCGTCGTGCCTAGATCGACCACCACAACGGGCGCCCCATAGGCCTCGCGTGCCGCCACGGCGTCCGCCACGCGATCGGAGCCCACCTCAGCTGGATCGTCATAACGCATGCGGATACCGGTTTTAATACCCGGACCGACGACATAGGGACGCGTGCCGCACAATTTGCCCAACGCGATGTCCCACACGTCGCTCAAACTGGGCACCACGCACGACAGAATCGCAAAGCCGGGCTCGGGCGCGTCGAGCATGTCGATCGCACGGGCAGCATGGGCCCACGCCTCGTCCGCCGTGCACGATGCGGGCGTGGTGATCTCCCACGTGCCCATCAGCCGGTCCTCGACGAATACGCCGAACTTGGTCACGGTGTTGCCCACGTCGACCGCGAGCAGACAACCCTCGGCAAACGCGGGGCGAACAGACGTCGACTCCTCGATAAAACCCTCGCTGGCACCCATGACGCCCTCCAAGTTCTCGAGCATTTTTTCCTCTTTCGAGCTTACACTATAGCGGTCCTAATGCCGTAACCCGACTCTCCAATGAGGGAGAGCGGATATACGAGGGAGATCAAATTGAATCGAACGAACGAGCGCGCGCCTCGGCGCGGGCAAATCAGCGTTGCCGGTGTCATCATCGGCTGCATCGGCTGCGTCATCATCACGGCTTCGTCGGTCTACACCGCACTGAAGATGGGAGCGCTGCCGTGGCCCACCATCTTCACCTCCATTACCGCCCTGGTGCTCCTGCGAGCCCTCGGCCGCACGAGCCTCAGCGAGGCGAACGTCACCCAAATCATCATGTCGGCAGGCTCCATGGTCGCTGGTGGCCTGGCCTTCACCATCCCCGGCATCTGGATGCTCGGCATGGGCGATAAGGCCGGCTGGGTCGAGATGCTCGCCGTGGCTCTGGCGGGCACACTGCTCGGCCTGGTGTGCACGGCACTGATTAGGCAGAGGTTCGTCGAGGAATCCGACCTCGAGTACCCCATCGGCACCGCCGCCGCCGAGACCCTCATGGCGAGCCGTGCAGGCGGTGCCACGGGCAGGAAACTGTTCGGATCCATGGCGGCAGCGGGACTGTGGTGCGCGCTGCGCGACCTGGCGGGCGTGATTCCCTCCATGCTGCTCGCCCTGCCCATTCCCGGCGTGTCGTTCGGCATCTACAACTCCCCCATGCTGCTCTCCGTGGGCTTTCTGGTGGGAGGTGCCGCCGTGGCGTTCTGGTTCGCCGGTGGACTTATCGCGAACTTCGGCATCATCGTGGGCGGCAGCACCGCGGGGCTCTGGGACGTGGCAAGCGCGCAGGGCATCGTGTCGAGCCTTGGCATGGGTCTCATGATGGGTTCGGGCCTCGGCGTCGTCGTGCACGACATCCTGCCCAAGGCCGCGCGTGCCTGGAGAGGAACGCGTGGGCATCGGGGTGCGGCCGAGACGGATGCCGGTGCGACGTCCGGGGCAGGCGGCGTCACGCCGCGCGACCGCGGTGTCCTCGCCCTGTTCGTCGCGGCGGCGGCGCTTCTTATCTGCTTTGGCCTCGGCCTCTCCCCAATCGTCTGCATCGCGGTCGTGGCGCTCGCATTCGTGACCACCATCATGAGTGCCCAGTCGGTCGGACAGACCGGAATCGACCCCATGGAGATCTTCGGCCTCATCGTGCTACTCGCCGTCGCCGCCCTGGGCGAGACCAACCAGGTCAAGCTGCTCTTCGTCGCCGGCGTGGTAGCCGTTGCGTGCGGCCTTGCGGGCGACGTCATGAGCGACTTCAAGACCGGGCACATCCTGGGCACCAGTCCGCGCGCCATGTGGATCGGCCAGGCCATCGGGGCCCTGCTCGGCACGGTGATAGCCGTAGCGGTGATGGTGGCGCTGCTGTCCGCATACGGCCCTGAGTCCTTCGGGCCGGGCAAGCTGTTCGTTTCCGCTCAGGCAAGCGTGGTCGCCACCATGGTTTCGGGCATCCCCAGCGTGGGCGCGTTCGTCATCGGACTTGTAGGCGGCGTGGCCCTGCACTGCCTGGGCATCCCCGCCATGATGCTCGGCCTCGGTGTGTACCTGCCGTTCTATATGACCATATCCGCCGCACTCGGCGCATGCGTCAAGTGGGCATACGACCGCCTCTCCGCGCGGAGCGCCGGTAAGACAGGCACTGGTACGGTCGATAACGCGAAGGAAGCCACACACGACGAATCTGGCATCATCGTCGCCTCCGGTGTGCTTGGCGGCGAGTCGATTGTGGGCGTGATCATTGCACTCATGTCCGTCGCGGGGGGACTCTTCGGGTAAATCCGCGAACGAAGATGCAGGGGCGGCGCGGATTGCGGGCGCGGGCTTTATGTGCACGCATCCGTACCAAGTCCCCAAGCGCACAGTCGCTCCGCTCTTCGCACTGGGCGTCATTCTCTTCATAGGTCATGCCATCATGGGACGACTCTAGGTATTGGACAAAGAGAACGCGGTAAAGAAAACGCGGCGGCATCTCTCTTCTGCAATGTGAGTCTCTTCTGCAATGTGAGAAACCATAGGTTTGAAAAACCGCACCGGATTTCAAACCCATGATAAATCACATTACCAACCCCATTTATGTGAGAAATCATGGGTTTGAAACGTTAAGCCAGTTACAATCCCATGGTTTCTCACATTTTTCAACCAGCCGCTCGGATTCAACAGCGGATACACGCATCCTGCCGCAATCGGCTGCGAGCCCCCGTCTGCGAGGTGCCCACTTCCGCAGCAGCTGAACCGCCTACCGAGCCACTCGCCTGCAAATGCCCGCCACGCGGTATGCTGAGACCTGCGCCCTCTTGGCACCTCCGTCGGCGCAACACTCGACCACGCTTTCCGAGGGGCCTTGTCATGTGGGTTTTCGACACAACGCTCTACCAGATGTATCCGCTGGGCATGCTTGACTGCCCATTCGACGCGCCCGCCGTCGACGACGCCGAGGGCCAAGAGCGCGAACGCTCCCTGCACCGCGTGCGCTCGCTCATCGAATGGGCCCCGTACCTGGGAAAGCTCGGCGTGGGCGCCATTCTGCTCAACCCCGTCTTTGCCAGCGACTCGCACGGCTATAACACGCGTGACCTGCGCGAAATCGACTACCGGCTGGGCACGAACGAGGACTTCGCCCGCGTGGTCGACGCTCTACACGCATGCGGCGTCCGCGTGATACTCGACGCCGTGTTCAACCACGTAGGGCGCAACTTCTGGGCGTTCCGGGATGTGCGCGAGCGCCGCTGGGACTCGCCGTACAAGGACTGGTTCAACATCAGCTTCGACGGCGACACGCACTTCGGTGACGGATTTTGGTATGAGGGCTGGGAGGGCAACCAGGACCTCGTCAAGCTCAACCTACGCAACCCCGAGGTCGTCGACTACCTCCTCGATGCGGTGCGCATGTGGAAGCGCGAGCTGGGCGTGGACGGACTGCGACTGGACGTGGCCTATAGCCTCGACCACGATTTCGTGAAGCAACTACGCGGGCTCGCGGACGAACTGGGCGCCGAACCGCGCTTTGACGGCGCCCCGGGCGACGGGTTTCCGCTCATCGGCGAGGTACTGCACGGTGACTACAACCTCATCGTGAACGATGAGATGCTCAACTCCTGCACGAACTACGAGTGCTACAAGGGGCTGTATTCGAGCTTCAACTCCATGAACATGTTCGAGATCGCCCACTCTCTGCACCGCCAGTTCGGCGGCGACCCGTGGTGCATCTACCGCGGCAAGCACCTGGTGAATTTCGCCGACAACCACGACGTCTCGCGCCTTGCGAGCATCCTCACCGAGAAGCGCCACCTCGCTCCGGCATACGGTGTCTTGTTCGGCATGCCGGGTATCCCGTGCCTGTATTACGGTAGCGAGTGGGGGCAGCTGGGAACCAAGGGCATCGGGTACCTAGCGGACGTGGAGCTGAGGCCCGCCATCGGCGCGCCCGCGGCCGAGACGCTCGACGCCCCGGTCGCCGGACGGGACGGTGGTACGGGTCCCAACGAGCTCACCGCGTTCATCAACCGTCTCAACCACGTGCGCCGCGAGTCGCGGGCGCTCTGCCACGGAGACTATCGCAACGTCGTGATCACCAACAGACAGCTGCTGTTCGAGCGTTGCGTCGGTGCGGCGGACGGGGCGGCAGGCGAGCGTGTACTCGTGGCCGTGAATGCGGAAAACGCGCCGTTCACTTTCAACGATGGCTGCCTACAAGGATCATTCGATGTCCTCGTCTCGTGCGAGGCGAGCTCCTCAACTGCGAGCGCCGCACCGTCCGCGACCTCACCCGACACACGTCCTGAGCACGATGGCGAACAACCCGCAACCGGGGCAGACGTGCGCCCCGAGCCCGATACCGGGCAACACGCAGCCGCGGCCGAGGACGATGCGCACCCCGAGCCTAGCGCTAACGCCAGGCTCGACCTTCACGGGACGCTGGAAATCCCGCCCTTCGGCATTTTGTACCTCCGTCAAGCGTAAAGAGCGGCGCGTCGAGCAACGAAGCGACCCTTGGAAAAACGAAGTTGAGCTTTTTCGTATCGATTCAAGAGAAGGCGAAGTATACCGTTCCCTTTGACTCATAAAAGCGCAGGTCAAAGTCGATCGAAAATGCCTTGTACTCGCGAATTCCGATTTCCGATACGAAAAAGCTCGAGAACCCATCTGCGAGGCCCGGAATTGCGGCGGAACGCGAGCATCTAGCGTGCGGCAACGCACGCAACGCGCAGCCAGGGAGGGCGCACCCGCGTCAGGCACGCAAAATGCGCCCGCCCCCAACGCGCCACGCGTTTCCAATGTGCAAAAATGCGCGTGCCCCCCAAATGCCATATGTCGCTAAACCCTACCGATCCATACGCCCCTCGACCATGGTGAGGGAGATCTTCTTGCGAGCGCGGTCCACGCCGGTGACCCACACGGTCACGGTGTCGCCCACGGCGACGACCTCGCTCGGGTGCTTCACGAAGCGGCTCGCCAACTTGGAGATGTGCACCAGACCGTCCTGGTGCACACCGATGTCCACGAAGGCGCCGAAGTCCACCACGTTGCGCACGGTGCCCTTGAGCTCCATGCCCACCTCGAGATCCTCGATGCTGCGCGCCGCCTGGGAGAACACGACCTCCGGGGCGTCGTCGCGCGGGTCGCGGCCGGGCTTCTCGAGCTCAGCCACGATGTCGCGCAGGGTGGGCACGCCGCAGCCGAGCTCGGCCGCGACCGCACCCAGGTTGCCGATCTTGACCCCGATGCCGGGCACGCCGCCAGCGGCGAGCGCACTCGGCGCCACCCCCGCACGGCGCAGCAGCTCGCCCGCGACCTCGTAGCTCTCGGGATGCACGCTCGTGGCGTCGAGCGGGTTCTTACCGCCGGTGATGCGCATGAAGCCCGCCGCGTTGAGATACGCCTTGGGTCCGAGCTTGGGGACCTTCTTGAGCTGGCGACGATCGGTGAACGCGCCGTTCTCCTCGCGATAGGCGACGATGTTCTTGGCGACCGCCGGCGTGATGCCCGAGACGTACCCCAGTAGGCTCGCGCTCGCAGTGTTCACGTCGACACCCACGCGGTTGACCACATTCTCGACCACGTTGCCCAAAGCGCGTCCGAGCTCACCCTGGTCGAGGTCGTGCTGGTACTGGCCAACGCCGATGGACTGCGGCGGGATCTTGACCAGTTCCGCCAACGGGTCCTGCAGGCGGCGGCCCAGGCTCATCGCGCCGCGCGTGGTCACGTCGAGGTCGGGGCACTCCTCGCTCGCCAGCTTGGAGGCCGAGTACACCGACGCGCCCGCCTCGTTCACGATGGTGTAGCGCAGCTCGGGCGCGGACTCGGCGATGAACGCCGCCACGACCTCCTCGGTCTCGCGGCTCGCCGTGCCGTTGCCCACCACGATGGTGTTGACGCGGTGCTTGCGCGTGAGGCGCAGCAGCTCGCGCTTGGTGCCCGCGACATCGCGTCGCGGCGGCGTGGGGTACAAGATCGTGTGGTCGAGGAGCTTGCCGTACTCGTCCAGCACGGCGACCTTGCAGCCCGCCCGGTAACCGGGGTCGAGCGCGATCACGCGGGCACCGCGGACGGGACGCTGCTGCAGCAAGCCCTCGGTGTTCTTGGCAAAGACCTTGATGGCGTCCTCCTGCGCGCGCATGGTGAGGTCAACGCGTAGCTCGCGATCGAGTGAGGGGGCCATGAGACGCTTGTATCCGTCGGCGATGGCGGCGTTGAGCTCCCCCGCGAACGGCCCGCGACGACGCGGATACCGGCGCTGCAGGCGCTCGGCGGCCGCCTCGCCGTCCACGCGCACGCGTACGCGCAGCTTGCCCTCGCGTTCACCGCGGTTGATGGCGAGGATGCGGTGGTTGGGGATGGACCGGGCCGCCTCGGAGAACTCGTAATAGGGCTCGTACGGAGTCTTCTCGTCCGCATCGACGGCCTCCGACTCGATGGCGGCCGTCTTGCGCGTGTACTCGCGCAGGTCCGCCGTGTTCTCGGGGTCCTCCGCCACGAGCTCCGCCACGATGTCGCGCGCACCGGCGAGCGCGGCCTCCGCCGTGGCGAAGCCTCCCTCGGCGTTGACGTAGCCCGCGGCCGCCGCGAGCGGCTCGGCCCCTTGCGCGGGCTGCATGAGGATGAGGTTCGCAAGCGGCTCGAGGCCTGCGTCGCGCGCCTTGGACGCGCGGGTGGCACGCTTCTTGCGGAAGGGTTTGTAGAGATCCTCAACGCGCTGGAGGGTGGGCGCCTCTTCGATGCTCTCGCGAAGCTCCTCGGTGAGCTTGCCCTGGCCGTCGATCACCGCGATGACGTCGGACTTGCGCTGCTCGAGGTTGCGCAGGTAGGACAGGCGGTCGTCGAGCGCGCGGAGCGCGACGTCGTCCATGCCGCCCGTGGCCTCCTTGCGGTAGCGGGCGATGAACGGAATCGTGGCGCCCTCGTCGATGAGGGCGATGACGGACTCGACGCGCGCGGCGGGCTGGCCCAACTCGGCGGCGAGAGCAGCCACGATGCGCTTGTGGCGCGCGGCGAGCTCCTCGGCGGAGGGCTCGACGCGACGCGAGGCCGCGGGGGCGTCCGCCACGTCGTCCGCCGTGAGCGAGCCCGCGGAGCCCAACGGCGTCGAGGGGACGGGGCGCACCGCCGAGGAGGTCGCGGCCGCATACTCGGCCTTGGCCCTTTCCAGCTCTGCCGAGACCCCGGACTCGGCGGGCACGTCCTTGCGCACGCCGCTGCCCTCCGGGCTCAGCGCAGCGACCATATTCATGATGGCGGCAACGTCGACGTTGTTCGTTTCAGCCATGCAGGCACTCTCCCATCAAAATCGGTTAGGCATTACATCCTACCCGACCGGCCGGACGCCACATGCAATCACTACGCATCGCCCAGACAACGGCGAGGTCGGTGCTCTCCCCTCCCGCACATCGCAGGATGGCAGATTGCATGTCAACGCGTGCCATGCTCCCCAACCCCACTCTGCTATGCTGTGCCGGGATATCACTCGCTCGAAAGGTCTGTGCGGAATGCATCGCATCCTGTTGTCTGCCACGGGAATATTTGACTAAAGGAGCAAACCGCCTCGTAAATGAGTGGTTTGCCCTTTTCATCTTGCTGCTATGCAACTTTTTCACAACTTTTGAGTGCTGGATTCGCCCCTAGCCGCGTCTTTTAGCCATCGCATCCCGCAGCGCCCGAAGCACTTCGATTGCCACGGGCAGCTCGTCGACATCGAACGAATCCAGGATCTCTCGCACCTCTAACGAAAGCGTCGACTTATCAGGCCTCGGCTCGTCGGACAGCAGCGCGTCGGCGCCGACCGAAAGCTCCTCGGCAATCTTCGATAGCACGGGCAGGCTCAGCTTAGTGTTTCCGGTCTCGATATGGCTCATATGCGTGACGGAGATGCCGACCTTTCCTGCCAGCGCCTCCTGCGACATCCCGCAGGCCTTACGGTACCGCCGTATGCGTTGGCCTATTTCGAAATACTTCACACTATCACCGCCCATACGAATCAATCTGACTTGAATCGTATGGGCATTTTTCTGCAAGTATAATAAACTGTAAGGGCTAATTATTGCCTATGTAGTTCAATTATGAGCAATAGTCAGCATTCCGAAAACGGGTGCGCCGAAGGCGCACCCGCATATCGAGGAGAAGGGTAAAGGCCGTGGGGGAACAAACGGCAGATCTGCTGTCGGGAATCACGACCGCGCACGACCTGATGCATCGCGTGGTCAATCTGCAAAATCGCATCAACCAACTGACCACGCAGTTCTCGCAAAAGACAGCAAGGAAGACCAAGCGGCACCCCGTGCTCTATGCCATAGCCGGTTTCCTCATCGTCTTCACGCTCATCACGAGCACGCCGCTCTGCGCGCTCACGTATCCGTTCTCCCTCCCGTTCTACGCGACCGGAGGACCGGACCTCCAAAGGGACGTCTGGAATGCCATAAACCTGATCGTCTCCGCCGTCATCGGCGTGGTCCTCTACCTGGTCATCGCCAAGGCGGCCGACACGTCCCGCGCCCGCCGCAACGTCTATATCGACAACAACAACGCCGTGGTCGACGCAAATAACCAGGCGCTCGCGCAGAGCATCGAGCAAACCAAGCAGGAGATCTTCACCGTGTAGCAACGTTGGGCGGCAGAGGTCGCGCCGTGGTACCCCATGGACTATGACAACACCGCAGCCGTCGACTTCTTCCTCTCCGCCGTGCGCAACCATCGCGCCACCACCGTGCAGGAGATGGTGAACCTCTACGAGACCGAGATGGACCAGCGACGCATGGAGGCGGGGCAGCAGGAGATGCTCAACCAGCAGCGCATCGGCAACATGCTCCAGATCGGCAACCTCTTTATGCAGGGGCAGATTCTCAACCAGGCCCAGCAGATCAACGCGAACACCGCAAGCACGAGCAGGAACGTCGATTGGATCGCGCGCGATGTGTTCGGCAAACGCAACGGACTGTAACCGGCCGATTTAACGAAAACGTAAACCCAAAAGAAAGGAAAAGGGAAGATGAAATCAACGACATGGAAAAGAGGGGTGCTGACCCTCGCGGGCGTGTTCGCCCTGTGCGTAGCACTGCTGTCCGGCGCGCGCGGCGCCTATGCCGAGGAAATCAGCGGCAACGGCTGGACGCTCAACGACGGCGTGCTCACGTTGACGGCGGACATCCCCACGGCAACCACATATGACTGGACGCAGTACGCCTCGCAGATCACAGAGGTCAAGGTTGCCGAGGGCGTCACGGAAATCCCCGGCACCGCGTTCGCCTCGTACGGTAGCGTCCAGTACAGCAACCTGCATAAGGTGACGCTGTCCTCCACGGTGAAGACCATCAGGGTCTCCGCATTCGCGGACAACCCTAGCCTCACCGAGGTCCATCTGAACGATGGGCTGGAGCGCGTGTGGAACTGCGCGTTCCAGAATGCGGGATTCACCGAGATCAAGCTGCCCGCAAACGTCGACTGGCATTCCGATGTCTTCGTCTACTGCAAGAAGCTCACCTCGGTGACCATTCCCTCCGGTTCCACATGGGGCGGCGGCGGCAACGCGCAGTTCTACGGCTGCACCAGCCTTGAGAACGTGCATGTCGAGGAGGGCGTGACCGAGATCCCCGACCAGTTCCTCAACCAATGCGACAGCCTCAAGAATGTCTGGATCCCCAAATCCGTCACGGCCATCCATTCGACGCCCATTCTCAACTGCCGCATCATCGGCTACAAGGGGACCGAGGCGGAGCGCTATGCGAAGTGGCGTCAGGAGGTCGGCGTGAACACCGTTGAGTTCCATGCCATCGACGGCGACGCGCACGAAGGTACTTGGAAGGTCACGACCCCCGCGACCTGCACCGCGCCCGGGCAGGAGCAGCTGACATGCGATATCTGCGGGGCCGTCCAGACGCGCGAGATCGCGGCGACCGACCACACATGGGACAAGGGCACCGTGACTACCGAGCCCACCGCGACGAAGGAGGGCGTGCGCACCTACACCTGCACCAAATGCGGCGCCACCAAGACCGAGACCGTCGCCGCCCTCGGGACGTCGACCGAGCAGAAAAAGCAAGCGCAGGCAAACGGCTCGAATGGCTCGAACGCAAAAACCGATGCCAAGAACGGCGAGCTGCCCAAGACGGGTGACAACATCCTCCCCTTCCTCGCAACGCTCGCAGTATCCTTGGCGCTCATCTCGGCCGGCGTCTTCATGGAGCGCATGCGCGCCTCAAAGTAATTTCTCAAGAGCGAACAGACATCACGGAGGAAGGAAGCGGGATAAGAGATGGCTGACAGATCCGGCAAAAAGAAGCGGGCGGCACTGTGGGTGGCGATAGGTATCGCGGCGGTGGTCGCCATCTGCTGCGGAGGCGCCTATCTATATCTCTCGGCGCAGGTGTCCAAGACCTACGGCGTTCCCCTCGTCGTAAACGCCGAAGGGCTTGACACGCGAAAGGGCACGAAGATCGCCATCCATGCCACCGGAAAGGACTCCTCGGGCAACAGTGTGGACAGCGTGTTCCACGCGGGGTCGGACTCTTCGGACATCGCCCTCAGGCCGGGAGATTACCGCCTTGCGATCGAAGCGTCACCCATCGCGGCGGACGGAACCATCTACGACACCAAGGGCGCGTCCACGAAGGTCAGCATCGACAAGGACGGCAAAGTCAACGTCAAGAAGGAAATCACCATCAAGCCTGTCCCCGCAGAAGAGGTGACGGACGCGCAGATCGATGCGGCATATAAAGCAGCAAAGGACAGCGGCATAAGCTCGTCAAAGCTCGACAAGCTCAAAGAGAAGGCACAAAAGCGCAGGGACGACGCCGTGGCAGCCAAGAAGGCCGAGGAAGAGAAAAAGACCGACGAGGCGAGCACTTCCGAGAGCGAGCAGACGTCAACGGACCAGGCATCCAGCGGTGGCCATTCGTTCACGACCGACTACTTCTACGTGGACGTGCCGTCCGATTGGAAGCAGAACGAGTGGAGCGTGACCCAGCTAGACGACCACACGTGGCAGATTTCGCACAAACCGGCCAACGACTACGGCGGCGCAATCTGCATCGCCGTTGCGAAAGATAACCCGTGGCCGGTATACGGCACGCAGGAACTCGGCGCGACCGGCACCGGACTGAACGTATATGTCGGCAACGGGGCGGGAGACGGCCTGGAGAAGTATCTGACGATCGGGCTCACCAAGTCATGGGACCCGAACGATCCCAACTCCGTCCGCGGCGACGGCATGACGAACTCCCAATTCCAGGATCAGCTCAACGCGAGAGAGTGGCTCAAGGCACAGCAGGAAAGCCAACAACAACAATAAGTTGCATAGGGACAAGCCGAACGGCTCCGGAATCTTTACCGGGGCAGTCGTTCGACTTGCCCCCTTCCCATCAAAGCCGACGGGAAAGCATCGAGCAACAAGCTAAATCGACAAAGCAAGCGAACGCAAAAGGAGAAAACAACCATGAAGCAGTACACGAGGAGAGAGGCGCTCAAGCTATTCGGTATCGGGACGGTTGCCGTCGCGGGCCTTGGGCTGGCTGGATGTAGCGGTTCAGGCGAAGGCGTCAAGAACGCGAGCGAGCCCGTGCCTGCTTCGCAGGCTTTCGGCCAGGCGGGCGTGTGGATGGTCTACGACGGCGACGAGCAGATAGGAAAGGACGTGGCAATCGAGGAAGTCCTATCCTTCGACGGGAACGGCAACGTTGCGAGCTACCAGTGCAAGAGCCTGACCTTCGGCGACCTCGACGGTCTGTCCGACGATGAAATCGTCGAGCTGGCGAAGCAGCAGGACGAAGCAGCCTTCAATGCTGCGAAGCAGGCGGCAATCGATGCTACCGATGAAGCTATCCAAGCGTGGCAGCAATGCTATGGCACATTGAAGGCAGAGGCGGACGCCGGTACGTACGATTCGATAGACTACTACGGAGACTATGGCATCGAGAATGTGCCCGAGGAAGACCGAGCCCAGGTCGTCGAGACGCACCAGACCACGTTGGACAACACGCAGGATGCTCTCGACGCTGCAAACAAAGGACAGGCATTCAATGAAGCTGCCGCTTATCAAGAACCCGAGGCGAAGCCCTATACGCTCCGTCTCGAAACAGATGGCAGCGGTAATGCGGCGGCGAACGAGTCGCTTGTTTTCCAGCTCGCAAAGTTCTCCTTCTACCAAGCAAACATCAATGCGGATGAAAACGATCTAACAAGCGACAGAACACGCTTTCGCATTTTAAATGACTACGGTTGGGACAATAATGCCGAGATTCCCGACAGCGCGTTCAGCTCGACCAAAAAGTCCATCGAACTCTGCTCACCCACCTACTCGACCACCCAGACCGTCTATGGCACGACCTTCGGCGGTTACTCCGGCCTCGCCACCGTCGCGAACGAGGGGCACGCGGGCTTCACGTGGGACACCCCCGATGCCGAAGGGATAGAGGTGGACTAGGTAATCGATACGCACGGATATAGCCCGATGGCAGCTCGGGCTATATCCGTGAAATAGAAAGGAGCAAACATGGAGGAACAGGCAAATTTGTTGCCAGGCGTTGCCACGGCGCACGATTTGATGCATAGGGTGGTTGACCTTCAGGGACGAATCAACCAGCTCACCACTCAGTTTGCCACCAAGACGGAAAAGAAGACTAAAAGGCACCCTGTTCTCTATGCAATCGGGGGCTTCCTTATCGCGTTCACGCTTATCACGAGCACGCCACTTAAGGTGATAACGTATCTCCCCACCCTTCCGTTCTTCTCGATGGGAGGCACAGAGCTTCAATTGGCGGTCTGGAATATCGTGAACCTCATCGTCTCAGCTATCATCGGTGCGATTTTATACAAGGTCATAGCGAAGACAGCGGACAAAAGCCGCTCCCAGAAAAATGCCGCGATTGACCAAAGCAACCAACGAGTTGAAGCCAACAACCAGGCCCTAGCCCAGAGCATCGAGCAAACCAAGCAGGAGATTTTTGCCGTACAGCAGCAATGGGCTTCGCAGGTCGCCCCGTGGTACCCCATGGATTACGACAGCATCGAAGCCGTGGACTTCTTCCTTGCTGCCGTGCGCAACCATCGCGCCACCACCGTGCAGGAGATGGTCAACCTCTACGAGACCGAGATGCACCAGCGCCGCATGGAGGCGGGCCAGCAGCAGATTCTCAACCAGCAGCGCATCGGCAACATGCTGCAAATAGGCAACCTGTTCATGCAGGGGCAGATTCTCAATCAGGCTCAGCAGATTAACGCGAACACCGCCAGTGCGAGCGGCAACCTCGACTGGATGGCTCGCGCGATGGGAAAGCGCTAAGTAATGACGCGGTTGACATAACGAGGCAACTCGAAACCACCATGAAAGAAAAGGGGATGGATAATGAACGGATTATCCCAGTGGGCGCGCTCGCATAAGCCCCAAGCCGCAGCGATAGCCGCTGCGATCGTTGTTGCGATCGTTGTTGCGACAGCCGTGGCAAGTGGGGCGTTCGCAACGTCCGAGCAACAACCAGAACAGCAGGAGCCAAGAACCGTCGATGTGGCCCTCAACGTCACGGCCGACCACGGCTGGGACGAGAACTCCACGCCCGCCATCGCCCATATCGAGGGCAACGATGTGGACTTCTACCACGCGGTGACCCCCGATGCCGAGGGCAACAAGGGCACTTCCACGGTCGAACTCGCCGAGGGCGACTACACCGTGAGCTTCGTCAGCCCCGTCAACTCCGACGGCTCCGCCTTCGACATCTATGACACGGGCGCTCCCGTCGACATCACCGTCGACGCCGACGCGAAGACCGCACCTGCGGTCAACTGCCCTATGGCGCAGATTTCCGCCGACAAGGTCACCGACGAGATACTCGCGAACATCATCAACAAGACCAAGGACGCCATCAAGAAGGGTGACGAGACCTTGAAGGGCGATGCAGGTACTGGCATCCTCGACAAGCTCGACGGCAACGTCGCCAAGAACCCGAACGCGAGCGACAAGACCAAGCAGGAGGCGACTGACGCCGAGAAGGAAGTCGATGTCAACAAGGAGCCTGCCCAGACGACCCCGTCTGCCAAGACCGACAACGCCAAGACTGACAACAACGCTGGTTCTCAGTCTTCCAACAACGGTTCTTCGAACTCTGGTTCGGCTTCCAGCAAGCCTTCCAAGCCCGCCCATACGCACACTTGGGTGAACCATACGGCTACCCGCCAGGTCTGGGTGAGCAACTGGGTTGATGTGCCTGACTACGAGACCAAGACAATCTATGGCGGACAACTCTACACGGAACAACCTGACGGAACATGGCTCAGCAACGGAGAGACGTACTGGTTCTACACCGATGCCGACTTCGAAGCATTCAAGAACCTTATCGTCGAAAAGATGAAGACCGAAGGGTATTGCGGCAACTACGTGAACCGCACTAAGACCGAGAAAGTACAGGTAGGCTCCCACAAGGAAGACCACGGTTCCTACAGCACCGAAACCTACGTGGACTACGTGTATTGCACCTCGTGCGGTGCTCATCAGTAAACAATCCACATCCGGACAGCAAATCCTACCCAATCACAGAAGATAGCCAATCGTCTTCGAGGAGGAAGGCGGTCGCAAAGCGGCCACCTTCCTCTTTTTTACTCAGCAAAAACGAGAAATGGCATCTATTCGGAAAACGCGAAAGTAGATCAACGACAGCGCTCTGCCCTATCGAGGGCTCTTGATGGTCTCAGAGCGGATCGCGTTGAGACCCTATCGCATCCCGCGACCGCCAAAGGTCCTTTCATGGGTCTTTCAGCGGGCGCTTAGTGGGCTGCTAATGGGATACTGACGGGCAAGAGCGAAAAGATGCCTTCGGCATCGAGTGCCTCCAAAGTGAAAAGGAGGTACACACATGAACAACAAGCCATTAGAACCCAACAGCCCCCAGGAGGAGGCCATGTGGAGGGCGCAGGTGCTCAGGCGCACCGCCCGCATCTGCTCGGCGAAGGCCAAGGAGCTTGAGCGCATGGCGAAGGTGGACGGGAACGCCCCCATGCGCGACAGCAGCACCCTGAAGGACGTGCTCAAGCGCATCGACAACGTGATGGAGTGGCGGTTCGTGAACGCTCTGGGCGAGGTCGTACTCGACGGGAACATCCTCGCGGAGAGCATCGACTGCGAGGCCCTGCGCACCATGCGCTACTGCGTGGCTGAATGTCTCAAGCGAACCGAGGAGCGGGAAGCGGAGGGGAAAAGCGATGAGTGACTACGGCATCAAGACCTACGCCGACCTCGCCGAGACGTGCGGGAACATGGTGCTCGCAAACGAGATGGCAAAACGCCCGCTTGAGCTTGTGAGCGGGGACTGGGCGCCGTGGGAGGAGATTTTCCAGTGGTACATCATACAGGACCCGTCGTTTGTCATGGATCACACGGGCGAGCCGGTGTTCTACGACGAGGAGCTTGACCTGTACGTCCTTGGGGTAAATCATCTAGGCACAGCTTGGCGGCTCGTGCCCGCTCCGATAATCCACGACTGAAAAGACGCCGAAGGGCGCAGCGAAAACAATCGCTGCGCCCTTTATTGTTGGACTTTAGTCCGTGCCGCGCGGCACGCGCGGCATAGAAAACCACCCGCTCAGCGGGTGGAGGCCACTGGATGCTATGCAACGAGACACCTTCCCCCCTAGCATGGCGATTGTTCAGGTCATCATGCCCCAGAGGGGAAGGTGATTGCCGTGGCCCAGAAGGCCAACAGCCTCGCGCACACGAAGTGGCTCTGCAAGTACCACATCGTGTTCGCACCAAAGTATAGAAGGAAGGTCATCTACAACCAATACAGGAGGGACCTGGGCGAGATCCTCAGGCAGCTGTGCCAGTGGAAGGGCGTCGAGATAATCGAGGGCCACCTGATGCCGGACCACGTGCACATGCTGGTGTCGATACCGCCCAAGATCAGCGTCTCGAGCTTCATGGGCTACCTGAAGGGCAAGAGCTCGCTGCTCATGTTCGACAGGCACGCGAACCTCAAGTACAAGTTCGGGAACAGGAAGTTTTGGGCGGAGGGCTACTACGTCTCCACCGTCGGCCTCAACGAGGCCACGATCGCGAAGTACATACGCGAGCAGGAGCGCGCCGACATCGCGCAGGACAGGCTGAGCGTCAGGGAGTACGAGGACCCCTTTGCGAGGGGGCCGAAGGGAAAGTAGGCGCGCCGCCGGTTCGACCGGCGCGCCACGAGTCAAGGGGCTATCGGGCCTGAACGCAGTTCAGGCCGGGGGCTTGAGCCCCTGGCCTGGGGCCCTAGGGTTATACCCTAAGAGCAAACCACCCGCTGCGCGGGTGGTCATGATTTTTTGCTCCGCGCGCACTCAAGACGCGCTTTCTACACGTCGTCACTTTACGCCTGAACTTGTAGAAAATCCTCCGAGAAGATCGCCCCGTTTATGGGGCTTTTCGAAGCGCTTTCTACAACTGTCGCAATCTTCGACAAATTCAACCCTTGAAACATGCCTTGTTTTCTACAGCGTTTCACGCCATATATCAGGAGAAATCGCCTTGGCTCCCTCCGCTATACGCTTCGGGGGCAAAAAAGGCAAAAGGGCATAAGGGGGACTGACGCAGCGTGCGCTGCGGTCGGCATAGCCGACAGTCCCATGCCCAACGCCCGCGTACTTCATACAAATAAACCCACGAGCATCGAGCGAAGCGAGATGCGCACGGGCGAAGGGCATGCGTATGGAGACCCCGTGAATCTCGAAATATAGCACTGACTTTTTTCTCCTCATTTATGAACGGATGCAAACAAAAATACTGATTTATCAGGGTTTTCTCGATTTGCTGATGCGCAACGGTGCGGGTACTCTCGGGTCGAATTGAAATTGCGTTGCAAGCAACGCCGCTTGAAAAGGAGGCTCGAATGAGCAAGGAGACAAGTGTTCAGGATGCGTCTGAGAACCCTGTGTACAGCATGCTCGAAAATGCCATGTTGGTCGTTGACGAAGAGGAGGCAAAGAAGTTTCTTGGGGCAACCAGGCTTTTGCAGTTGATGGTAGACAGCGGTGATGGCATCGGGCCTGCGCATCTTCGTCACTGCTATGACTCATCTCATCGCTATTACTTTGTAAGCGATCTGCTGTATTGGAACACGAATCGTCGCTAGGGTTCTCGAAAGCAATCCCGCGCAGCCCGTACCACTAGCAATTATGTGCCCCGATGCACCAGCGAAGCAGCATCGGGGCACATCCATAAGGAGAGGAGATGACAAGAGTGCCCACGAGGAAAGACAGCAAGGGGCGCATCCTTCGCCAAGGAGAGGGGCAGCGCCCGAACGGCCAGTACTATTTCAAATTCAAAGACGTGAAAGGCAAGACGAAGTACAAGTACTCGTGGACGCTTACCACGCACGACCTCCCTCCCAAGGGCAAAAAGTCGGGGCCGTGCCTCCGCGAAATCGAGAAGCAGGTGCAACGCGATCTGTTTGACCGCGTTGCACCAAGCGGGATGACCGTTCTCGAATTGGTTGAAAAGTACGTCGCGACCAAGACGGCGGTGCGCCCGACTACGCGCGCGGGCTATAAGACGGTTATGAACTTTCTCGCCAAGGACGAGTTCGGAAGCAGGAAGATCGGCGATGTAACGACGCTCGACGCGAAGAATTGGCTCATCTATCTTCAAGGCGAACTCGGGAAAAGCTACAGCGCGATTCATTGCATTCGAGGAGTGCTTCGCCCAGCTTTCCAGCTAGCGGAGGAAGACGACCTCATCAGGCGCAACCCGTTCAACTTCGAGCTTGCCACCGTACTCGTCAATGACTCCATTGCGCGCGAGGCCTTGTCCCCACAGGACGAGCGCAGGTTCCTCGATTTCATCAAGGGAGATAAGCATTACTCGCGATATTATGAAGCGTTCTACATCCTCTTCAACACGGGGCTGCGCATCTCGGAGTTCTGCGGCCTCACAAAATCTGACCTCGACTTCGAAAACGGAAGCATCCGCGTCAACAAGCAGCTGCAGAGGGGCAGCGATATGAGGTACTACATCGAACGCCCCAAAACGAAAAGCGGCGAGCGATACGTACCCATGTCCGAGGAAGTCAAAGAATGCTTCAAGGCAATCCTTCAAAAACGTGCCAACCCACCTGTCGAGCCCGTCGTTAACGGAGTGAGCGGATTCCTGCTTCTAGACAAAAACGACATGCCGAAGGTTGCGATGCACTGGGAGAAGTACTTCCAGCTCTCCCTCCGCAAGCACAATAGCATCTACAAGAAGGGGCTTCCCAAGATTACCCCGCATGTATGCCGACACACGTTCTGCTCCAAGATGGCTCGCAAGGGGATGGACCCCGCGAAGCTCAAGTACATCATGGGGCACTCGGACATTAGCGTGACATACAACACGTACACCCACCTTGGATTCGAGGACGTGAGGGGCGACATGCTCCGCATGACGGATGGTGCCGCGTAAGCTAAAGTGTACGAAGTTGTAAATCCGCGAGGTTTACAACCGAATTTACAACTTTTGCGGCGGAAAATATCCGCTCATACACGAGTCGATTCGGGATTCCGCGACTGGGCGATGACATACGAACAGCATTTATCACCTGCGGAAATCCTGATATATGAGAGGAAGTCCAAGGATGCACAGAATCATGTTCGTATGCCACGGGAGCATCTGCCGTTCCACCATGGCACAATTCGCGTTCGAGGAGCTCGTGCGGCGCGCGGGGCTCCAGGATGACTTCACCGTCGACTCCGCCGCCACCTCGCGCGAGGAGATCGGCAACCCGCCACATCGCGGCACCGTGGGAAAGCTGCGGGAAGTCGGGGTCCCCGTGGGATCTCACCGCGCGCGCCAGGTGCGCCGTGCGGAGTATGGCGAGTGGGACCACATCATCTATATGGACGCCGAGAACGCACGCGGACTGCATCGCATCTTTGGCGAAGACCCCGACGGCAAGATCACGCGCCTGCTCGATTGGGCCGCGCGCCCCGGCGATGTGGCCGACCCGTGGTACACCGGCGACTTCGACGCCACGTACCGCGACGTCATCGAGGGCTGCACGGCCCTCTTCGAACGCCTGACCGGGATCCGCGCGCCGGAGCTGCCGGACGCGGGCGCGCGCTAGGGGCGCCCCATGATCGGACTCGGCACCCTCATCTGGGGAAAGACGTTCCGCGTGGCGAACATGCTGCCGGCGGTACTTGCAGCCATGGCCGATGCCTACTTCGTATAGGGCCACGTCGCCCTCAACGTGCCCATTGCCAAAAAACGACGGGCCGCCGATCTCCCCCGGCAGCCCGTCTTGCCTAGAACTCCACGTTGCCGAACTCGGAAAGCTTGAGCTCCTTGTTGTGGTCGGTGGCCCAATCGATGTTCCACGGGCTCGTGAACAGCAGCAGCTTGCCGCCGCGCATGTCCTCGACGCGCAGGGTGTCGCGCGTGAGCGAGAGCCCGGGAATGTCGATGGTGCCCGGCTCGTTGACAATCCAGCGGATGTCGGTGTAGGGCAGGGGCTGACGGCGCACCTCGACGTGGTACTCGCTCTTGAGGCGCTGCTCGAGCACCTCGAACTGCAGGGTGCCCACCACGCCCACGATGACCGACTCCATGCCGGCGCCGAGCTCGCGGAAAATCTGGATGGCGCCCTCCTGTGCGAGCTGCTCCATGCCCTTGACGAACTGCTTGCGCTTCAAGGTGTCCACCTGCGTGACGCGCGCGAAGAGCTCGGGCGCGAACGTGGGGATGCCAGCGAACTGCACCGGCTTCTTGCCCGTGCAGATGGTGTCGCCGATGGAGAAGATGCCCGGGTCGAACAGGCCGATGATGTCGCCGGCGTAGGCCTCGTCCACGATGGCGCGGTCGTCGGCCATCATGGTCGTGCCCGTGGCCAGCTTGATCTTGCGGCCGCCCTGCACGTGCATGGCCTCCATGCCACGCTCGAACTTGCCCGAGCAAATGCGCACAAAGGCGATGCGGTCGCGGTGGTTCTTGTCCATGTTCGCCTGAATCTTGAAGACGAAGCCGGAGAAGTCCTCCCGCGTGGGCTCCACGGGCTCGCCGGTGAGCGCGTCGGTGTGCGCACCGGGGCCGGGAGCCAGGCGCAGGAAGTCCTTGAGGAAGGGCTCCACGCCGAAGTTGGTGAGTGCCGAGCCGAAGAACACGGGCGAGAGCTTGCCGGTGAGCACCGCATCGAGATCGAACTCGGAGTCGGCGCCGTCGAGTAGCTCGATATCGTCCATCAGGTTGTTGTGGTTGTGCTCGCCGATGAGCTCGGTCAGCGCGGCGTCGCCGAGCGTGGCCTCGACCTCGTCCACCTTCTTAGTGCCGTTGGCGCGACCGTCGCCCTCGAAGGCAAGGACATGGCGGCTCGCGCGGTCGAACACGCCGCGGAAATCGCGGCCGTTGCCGATGGGCCAGTTCATGGGGTACGTGCGGATGCCGAGCACGTTCTCGACCTCCTCCATGAGGTCGAACGGGTCGCGCGTCTCGCGGTCCATCTTGTTCACGAACGTGAAGATCGGGATGCCGCGCATGGCGCAGACGCGGAAGAGCTTCTTGGTCTGGGCCTCGACGCCCTTGGCGCCGTCGATGACCATGACCGCGGCGTCGGCGGCCATGAGCGTACGATACGTGTCCTCGGAGAAGTCCTGGTGGCCGGGAGTGTCGAGGATGTTCACGCAGCAGCCGCCATAGGTGAACTGCAGCACCGAGGAGGTAACGGAGATGCCGCGCTGCTTCTCGATGTCCATCCAGTCGGAGACGGCATGACGGGAATTCTGCTTGCCCTTGACCGAGCCGGCACTCTGAACCTGGCCGGTGTAGAGCAGGAGCTTCTCGGTGAGGGTGGTCTTGCCGGCGTCGGGGTGCGAGATGATCGCGAACGTGCGACGGGAGGAAATCTGCGGGGCGTAAGATGCCATGGGCGCGTGCGTCCTTTTCTGACGTGGCGACGCGTTTGAGACGCGCCGTTCGATATGACGTGATTTGAACCGCTCGTATTGTAGCGGCATACGAGGGCGATCCGGGTCGTCGTGGGCGTCATGGAGCATTATGCAGCGGATTTCCACTGCGAGGCGTTCGCCTAGGCCCCCATGGTACATTTTATGGTGGATTTTGCACCCGTCCCCAATTGCACCAATTTGCATGTTAAGAGTTGGGTGCAGCGCTCTCTCGCGCACTCCATCATGCTAAAGTGTTCGCACGAAGACAACAGACACCCATATGATGAGAGAGGGACGGTATGGCAACGACACCGCGCGGATTCAGAGATATCCTGCCCGACGAGGCGGAGATGCGCGAGCATATCGTCGCGACGGTGAAGGCCCGCCTCGTGCACCATGGCTACCGCCCCATCGAAACGCCCCTCATCGAATCGGCGAGCGTCGGCGAAGCCAACGCCTGGAGTTCCGATGCACCGTTCAATCTCTTCGACGACAACGGCGCCCTACTCGCCGTGCGACCGGACAACACGACCTCGGTGGTCCGCGCCATCGCCGCGCGCATGAGCGAGCGTGACCTGCCGCTGCGCCTGCGCTACGAGGCCCCCGTCGTGCGTCAGCAGCCCCGCGGCACCGCACGGGCGCGCCAATTCACCCAACTCGGGTATGAACTCGTAGGCGAGGGCGGGGACGCCGCGGACGCCGAGATGACCCTCATCGCCGCCGAAGCACTCGATGACCTGGGGCTCAATTCTTGGCAGCTCGTCTGCGGCAGCGTCGTTCCCTATCAGGCCCTCCTCGAGCTCGGCGTCGATGAGGCACTCGCCAACGAGGCGCTCGCGCTCGTCCACGCCAACAACTACATCGACCTTGACGAGCTCGCCGCCACGAGCGACCTACCCGTCGCGCTCCAGTGCGCCATGCGCGAGCTGCCCCGCATCACGGGTGGCCCCGAGGCGCTCGACCGTGTTGACGCCCTATTGCGCGCCGCCGGCTCCACCACCTCCACGACGACGGAGCTGCGATCGCTCGTCCAGCGCCTGACCTCGCGCAACGCCGAGCTGGCGAGCCACCTCTCCTTCGATTTCTCCCTCATGAGCTCGTTTGGCTACTACACCGGGCTGGTGCTCAAAGCCTACGCAGGCGACCTCGCCGATCCCGTGGGGTCGGGTGGCCGTTACGACGCGGTGCTCGACGCCGCCCTTGAGCAGGGTGCGGCAGCCGCGGGTTTCGCGTTCTCACTCGAACGCCTCACCGAGGTGTTGGAGGCACAAGCCGAGCAGGCGCCGTGCAGCGATATCCGCGTGGGTGGATCGGCAGACGCCGCGCGCCCCGACTCTGCCGCCACCACGGGTCCCAACGCATCCGAGACGGACGACGAGCAGGCGCCCCTGCGCATCGCCGTGCCCAAGGGCTCGTTGAAGGACGACACCATCGCCGCACTCGAAGCCGTCGGCATCGACGCGAGCGGGCTGCGCAACCCCGGACGTCACCTGATCATACGCACGCGCGATACGCGCGAGGGCGAGGGCGCGATCGGCCCGGTCGAGCTCGTCATCGTGCGTGCCACGGACGCCCCCGCCTTCGTCGCGCTCGGAGGGACCGACTGCGGCATCTGCGGACGCGACTCGCTCATCGAGGCGGACCTCGACCTGCTGCAACTCGTCGATTTGGCGTATGGAGCCTGCCGATTCATCGAAGCCGAACCAGCGGGACGCGCCGAAGCGACCAAGCGCTCCTATGCCCGGCGCGGATGCCTACGCGTGGCAACCAAGTACCCGCGCATCGCGAGCGCCTGGTACGAGGAACGCGGCGTGAATGCCGAGGTGGTGGCCTTGCACGGTAATATCGAACTCGGTCCCATCGTGGGACTCGCCGATCGCATCGTCGACATCACCGCCACCGGTACGACCCTGCGCGAGAACGACCTCGTGATCACCGGCGAACTCATGACCTGCACCGCACGCTTCTTCGCGAATCCCGGCCGCGCACGACTCGACCCGCGTGTGCGTGAGCTCGCCCGGCGTCTCGCTGCCTGGCGCGACGAGAGCGCCTGCGACGACGCGCATTAAGGCCGTCAACACGCTCGATACGCACGCTGAGTTCCCACCCCTCCCCCATCGACTCGGAGCATCGGCCCATCGGACCCCTCCGCGCTCCAGCCCCAGAAAGGCCCGCATATGAACACCGTCATCCTGCTCCCCGGCGAGCGTCTCACCGTATCCAACCTTGGGCGCGAGGGCGCCGTCTCGGCAAAGATCACCCAAGCTGCCGCGAACATCATCGACACTGTGCGTGCGGAGGGCGACGCCGCCCTGCGTCGGTACGCCGCCGAGTTCGATGGTGTCGACCTCACCGACTTCCGCGTGCCGCAGGAACGCATCGACACCGCCCTCGAGCAGGTGGGTGCATCCCTCATCGCCGCCCTCGAGAAGGCCGCCGCGCAGATCCGCGACTTCCACCAGCGCCAGGTCCGCCAGTCATGGTTCACCACGCGCGCGGACGGCACGCTGCTCGGCGTGCAGGTGACGCCCGTGCGCGCCGCCGGCATCTACGTCCCCGGCGGACGCGCCCAGTACCCCTCGACCGTGCTGATGAACGCCATTCCCGCCAAGGTCGCCGGCGTGGAACGCGTCGTGATGGTCACGCCTCCCCAGCGCGACGGAGGGATCTCGCCCGCCACGCTCGCCGCGGCCAAAGTCGCCGGCGTCGACGAGATTTACCTGGTGGGCGGAGCCCAGGCCGTCGCCGCCCTCGCCTACGGCACCGAGAGCATCCCGCGCGTGGAGAAGATCACGGGGCCGGGCAACGCCTACGTGGCAGCCGCGAAACGCCTCGTCTCGGGCGATGTGGGCATCGACATGATCGCGGGCCCCTCCGAGGTCTGCGTGCTCGCCGACGCGAGCGCCGAGGCAGCCGTGGTTGCCGCCGATCTCATGGCCCAGGCCGAGCACGATCCGCTGGCGGCGTGCTACCTCGTAACTGAGAGCCCCGAACTCGTGCGCGGTGTCGAGGCGGCGATCGAGGTCCTTCTCGCCCAAAGCCCACGCGCCGAAATCACCCGCACCTCCCTCACCGACCAGGGGACCATCGTAATCGCGCCCGATCTCGCGACCGCGATTGACGCCGTGAATACCATCGCCCCCGAGCACCTCGAACTCCACTGCGCCGATGCCCTCGGACTCGTCGGCTCCATCCGCAACGCGGGCGCGATCTTTGTGGGCGCCTGGAGTTCCGAGCCGCTGGGCGACTACGTGGCAGGGCCCAACCACACCCTGCCCACCGGCGGCACCGCGCAGTTCTCCAGCCCGCTGTCCGTCGACGACTTCGTCACGAGCTCGTCGGTCATCTGCTACACGCCGCAGGGCTTACTCGCCGACGCCCCCGCCACCCAAACCATGGCGCAGGCCGAGGGCCTGTGGGCGCACGCGCTCTCCGCGGGACTGCGCCGCCGCCTTATCGACGAGGGTGCCCCTGCCGTGGCGACCAAAGTCCTCGCCGAGGCGGACCTCACCGTCATCGCCTGGCCCGACGACGATGCCGCAACGGTGGCGTACGGCGTCGGACGCCCCGCCGCTCAGGGGGAGGTGAGGTAGCCGTGGCAGAGCTCTCCGCGCGCGCCCAGCGCCTCATGCAGCCGCACCTGCGCTCCATCGAGCCGTACGACCCGAACTTCACGGCCACACGCATCAACCTCTCCGCAAACGAGAACACCCACCCCCTGCCGGCGAGCGTCCGCGAGGCCGTGGACGAGGTGCTCGCCGCGACCCCGCTCAATCGCTACCCCGACCCCATGTCGGATGCGCTACGTGACGAGATTGCCGCCGCGAACGACGTCACGCGCGCCCAGGTCTGCGTGGGCAACGGCGGCGACGAGCTTCTCTATAACTTCCTGCTCGCTTTCGGCGGCCGGAATCGCTCCGTCCTCATCTGCCCGCCATGCTTCTCGGAGTACGCGTTCTTCGCCCAGATCACCGAGACGAATGTCCGCACTGCGGGCCGCGATCCACGCACGCTCACCTTGGACGAGGAGGCGCTGCTCGCCTGCGCGCGCACCTGTGACCTCGTGATTGTCACCTCGCCCAACAACCCCACCGGCGACCTGGCCGACCTCGGCCTCATCCAGCGCGTCTGCCACGCGTGCCACGGTCTGGTGATGGTGGATGAGGCGTATATCGAGTTCGCCGGTGAGGATGCCTCGGCCCTGCCTCTCCTCGCGCACCTCGACAACCTCGCCATCCTGCGCACGCTCTCCAAGGCCTACGGTGCGGCCGGGACGCGATGCGGCTACGTAATGGCCGCCGCGGACATCATCGACGCGCTCTCCGCCGTTCGCCAAATCTACTCCGTCAACGTCCTCACACAAGCAGCCGCGCTCGCCCTCGTGCGCCAGCGCGGCGCCCTCGAGCCGCTCACCGCCTCCATCGTTGCCGAGCGCGAACGGCTGCAACGCGCCCTCGCGGGGCTTCCCGGCGTCACCGTATGGCCGAGCAGCGCGAACTTCCTGCTGGTTCGCATGGCCGACGCCACCGCCATCCGCAACCGCCTACGCGACGAGCACTCAATCCTCGTGCGCGACTTCAGCTCCGCGGCCGGTCTTGAGGACTGCCTGCGCATCACCGTGGGGACGCCCGAGGAAAACGACGCCGTCATCGCGGCGCTGACCGAACTTCTGCCTTAAGGAGGACCGATCGCCATGACCGATTCCGCTAACCGCCGCGCCGTCGTCACGCGCGTCACCGGGGAAACCGACATCACCGCCGAGCTCGACCTTGACGGCACCGGCACCTGCCTAATCGATACCGGCGTGCCGTTCTTCGACCACATGCTCAACGCCTTCGGGCGCCATGGCCTGTTCGATCTCACCGTCCGTGCCACAGGAGACATCGAGGTCGATGCACATCACACCGTCGAGGACACCGGCATCGTGCTCGGCCAGGCATTCACCCAGGCGCTCGGAGACAAAGCGGGCATCACGCGCTTTTCCGACGTGTGTATACCCATGGACGAGACGCTCGTCCAGGCGGCCGTCGATATCTCGGGGCGCGGGCAGGCGTACTGTGACCTTCCCGTTCCCACCGAGCGCGTGGGCGCCTTCGACACCGAGCTCGCCGTCGAGTTCTTCTACGCCTTCGCCCGCGACGCGCGCGTGACGCTGCACGTACGCGAGCTTGCCGGAGCGAACTCGCACCACATCATCGAGGCCGCGTTCAAGGCGGCAGGCCGCGCGATGCGCTACGCCTGCGAGCTCGACCCGCGCGTGAGCGGCGTGCCCTCCACCAAGGGCTCGCTGTAAGGGAGGAGCTCGTGAGCGAACCGAACATCGTGGTGGTCGACTACCACAAAGGCAACCTGTCGAGCGTCGTGCGCGGGCTCACGCGAGCGGGGGCGCATGCCTTCGCATCCGATGACCCCGACGTCATCGCGCGTGCCGACGGCATCGTCCTGCCGGGCGTGGGCTCGTTTTACGACGCGATCTCGTACATGGCCGAACGTGGCCAGGACCGCGCCGTGATCGAAGCCACACGCGGCGGTGAGGGCACGCCGTTTTTGGGCATATGCCTAGGGCTGCAGCTCCTTTTCGAACGCGGTGACGAGGGCGTTCCCGCAGACGCGCCAACCGTCCTCGCACCCGACCCCCGCGGCACGGGCCTCGACGCCGGGTCGATTTTCGAGGCCAGCGGAACGCGCTGGGTGCGCGGGCTCGCCGTGCTTCCCGGCAGCTGCACGCGGCTCGAATCGGCACGTCTCAAGGTTCCCCATGTGGGCTGGGATCAGGTGCACCTTACCGAGCACGGACGCCCGTGTCCCTTGCTGGAGGGGTTCGCCGAGGGGTCGAATGTCTACTTCACCCACTCCTATGCCCTCGGGGCCGACGTCAATGAGGACGACGTGGCGGGCGTCACGCACTATGCACGCAACTTCGCCTCCGTTGCGGCGCGCGGCAGCGTCTTCGGCTGCCAGTTCCACCCCGAGAAGTCCTCCGCGCATGGGCACGCGATTCTTCGCAACTTCGTGCGCCTGTGCTCCTAGGAGCTCACAGCGTGCCCCGGGAGGTGCACCTCTTCGCATCGCCCGCACCGCATCCCCCGCGTCGCACCCCACCACGCTCGCGCCACATCATCCACCCTCTACCGAGGAGGCCCCTCGTGATCCTCTTTCCCGCCATCGACCTGATTGACGGCAAAGTCGTACGCCTCGAACGAGGCGACCGCAACCGCATGAAGGTCTATTCCGACGACCCCGTCGCCATCGCACGCGAATTCTCGCAAGCGGGCGCGCGTTGGATCCACGTCGTCGACCTCTCCGCGGCGTTCGGCGAAGACGACGGCGCTTGCGCCGCGAACATGCGCGCGATTCGCTCGATTTGTTCCATAGAGGGGCTATCGATTGACGTCGGCGGCGGCGTCCGCTCCCTCGCACGCATCGACCAGCTCGCCGCGGCGGGTGCCAAGCGCATCGCCCTCGGCACCGTCTTGGTCACTGAACCCGGGTTTGCCGGGGTCGCAGCGCATGGATTTGGAGAGCTGCTCGTTGCAGACGTCGCTGCCCGCGACGGGCAGGTCAAGGTCAACGGCTGGCGCGACGGTGTTGGGCGCAGCTGCGACGAAGTCGTGTCCGAACTCGCCTCGCTGGGATTCAAACATCTCGTGTTCACCGACATCGCCCGCGACGGCATGCAGACGGGCATCGATGTCGATGCGTATCGCTCGGTCGCCAGGGTGGCCGGATTTCCCGTAGTCGCCTCGGGCGGCATCTCGACGCTTGAGAACATACGGTCCCTTGCCGCCGCCGGACCGGAGGTCATCGAGGGAGCCATTACCGGACGTGCCCTGTACGAGGGCTCCTTCACGCTCGAGCAGGCGCTCGATGCGGCGACTGGGAGGTAGACCATGCTCACCAAACGTGTTATTCCCTGTCTTGATGTGCGCGACGGGCGTGTGGTCAAGGGCGTGAACTTCGTCGACTTGCGCGACGCCGGTGATCCCATCGAGCTCGCCGCCGCCTACGACCGCGAGGGTGCCGACGAGGTGGTTTTCCTCGACATCACTGCCACGAGCGACAACCGTGCCACGACTATCGACATGGCGGCCCACGCCGCCGCCGAACTCGCCATCCCCTACACCGTGGGCGGCGGATTCCGCGACCTTCCCGGCATGCGCACCATGGTTGCCGCCGGCGCCGACAAGGTCTCGGTTAATTCGGCTGCGGTGCGCGATCCCGATCTCATCACGCAAGCCGCGGCCGCATTCGGCAGCCAGGCCGTTGTGGTGGCGATCGATGCCAAGCGCGTGGGCAAGCCCGGAGCGCCCGGTGCCGATCGATGGGAGGTGTACCTTGCCGGTGGACGCACCCCCCACTGGCATCGACGCCGTTGCCTGGGCAGAGGAAGCAGCTCGCCGCGGGCTGGTGAGATCTTGCTCACCAGCATGGACCGCGACGGCACGAAAGCCGGGTTCGACCTATCGCTCACCCGCACCGTGGCACGCGCGGTGTCCATTCCTGTGATCGCCTCAGGCGGCGTGGGCACGCTCGAGCACTTCGCCGAGGGTGTACTCGAGGGCGAGGCCGATGCTGTACTCGCCGCAAGCGTCTTCCACTTTGGCACCTACTCAATCCGCCAGGTGAAGGAATACATGGCCGCCCAGGGCATTCCCGTGAGATTGGACTTCTTGATGAACATCGATGACCTGCGATTTTGACGACCGCGGCCTCATCACCTGCGTGGTGCAGCAGCACGATACGGGCGAGGTGCTCATGGTCGCCTGGATGAGCCGAGAGTCGGTGCGCCTCACGCTCGAGACGGGCACCACCTGGTTTTGGTAGCCGCAGTCGGCAGGAGCTCTGGAACAAGGGCGCTACCAGCGGCAACGTGCAGCGTGTGATCGAGCTGCGAGCCGATTGCGACGCCGATACGCTGCTCGCGCTCGTCGACTCGCCCGGCCCCGCGTGCCATACCGGCAACCGCACCTGTTTCTTCAACACAGTCGGGGCGGAATAACGCCATCCGTCGGCGCGACGCAACGGCGAATCGCCGTCCCACGTCATCGCATTATCAAATAGGAGACCCATATGGGAGTCAGAACTGCCAACGTACAACCCGGCAACATCGGCGAGACCCTCGAGGGGCTGGCCGTTACCATCCACGCGCGCCGCGATGTCTCTCCTCAGGAGAGCTATACGGCGCGCCTGCTCACGGATGTCGAGGACGAGCTGCTTAAAAAGCTCGCCGAGGAGGCCAGCGAAATCATCATGGCCTGCAAGGATCGCGATCACGATCACATCCGCTATGAGGCGGGCGACCTGGTATATCACCTGCTCGTGACCCTCGAACGCTACGGCATCTCGCTCGATGAACTCGCCGGCGAACTCAATGCCCGGATGAAATAGTCCCCGTCATTCGCCCGCAGGCGTCCAGGCGTCAGCACAGTCAAAAAAGGGCCTCGGCGCGCAAGCCGAGGCCCAAGGGCAATGCAGCGAAGATTACTTGCAGAGCGACAGGGCCGCGTCGTCGGCGATGACCACGCAATTGGGGTGCAGCTGCAGGATAGAAGCCGGGCAGGAAGGCTGGATGGGGCCAAAGCACATATCGTGCACGGCCTGAGCCTTCTTCTCGCCATTAGCGATTACGAGCACCATGTAGGCGTTCATGATGGTGTGGATGCCCATGGTGTATGCCTGACGAGGAACGTCCTCGATGTTGTCGAACAGGCGGCTGTTGGCCTCGATGGTGCTCTCGGTGAGGTCGACGCAGTGCGTGCCCTTGGAGAAGCAGGTGTCGGGCTCATTGAAACCAATGTGGCCATTGTTGCCAATGCCCAGGAGCTGCAGGTCGGGGTAGCCGGCCTCCTCGACCATACGGTCGTACTCGGCACACGTGGCCTCGGCATCGGGGTTGGAGCCGTCCGGCACATGGGTGTTGGCCTGATCGATGTTGATGTGATCGAACAGGTTCTCCTTCATGAAGTAATGGTAGCTCTGGGGATCGTCGTGGGACAGGCCGCGATACTCGTCCAGGTTATAAGTGCTCACCTGAGAGAAGTCCAGGTCGCCCGCCTCATAGGCCTTGATGAGGTTCTGATAGGTGCCGATGGGCGTGGAACCGGTGGCAAGACCCAGGACGCAGCAGGGATCCATGACAACCTGAGCGGCAATGAGATTTGCCGCCTTTCGGCTCATATCCTCATAGTCGGCGGCGTGAACGATACGCATGACGCGCTCCTTTCCTCCGGGACATCCAGTCCCGGCACATGCGGCCCCGTCGGCCGCAACCAACGTGAGACGCGCACCGTCCAGGGCGAGGGCGCGTATGTCAAAATCCCCACCGTGTCGAGGCCCCTGCCCGTCCACGGCGACTCGGACGCGTTCGCCCCAGCACTTCTATTGTGAAGGTTGCGCGAGGAAATGCAAGTATGGCCTCGCATGCCCTCAAGCTAAGGAAAACCCGCCAAGAGAAACTCCTGGCGGGTTTGTCATTCCAATTGCCCCATCGGGCCCCGTTACCGCGAACGAACGGTGATGAGCTGGTCGAGCTCCTCGACATCCGCTCCTTCCGATCCCTTAATACTGGCATATTCCGCAGAATTGCAGATAAGGATCGGCACCGTGACGTCATAGCCCTCGGCTGCGATGGCCTCTCCGTCAAACTCTATGAGCACGTCACCGCGATGCACTGCATCTCCCACGGACGCGTTCACCTTGAAATGCTTGCCATCGAGCCTAACCGTCTCCAGGCCAACGTGGATGAGCACGTCGAGGCCTTCTGCGGTATGGATCGCCACCGCATGACCCGTGGGGAAAATCGCCTCGATCTTGCCGTCGGACGGTGCCACCACGCGATTGCCCGTGGGCTGGATGGCCACGCCCTGACCGAGTAAGCCCTTGGCGAACATCTGGTCGGAAACGTCCGAAAGCGGAATCACGTGGCCCGCCAGCGGAGAAGTCAACACACTCGTGCGAGTGTTCACGTTAAGCGACTTGAGAAATCTGTCGAACATCTAACTCCTTTGAGGTTCCCCCGTGCCTCTCCATTCTACCGAACAGTGAAGCCGAAAACCAATCCCGGAAACCAGGGCCCTCTTAGGGAAGCTCACGCTGGACCACGGCAACGATCGAGTCGACGGCGGCCTGTGCCGCCTCCTGCGTCTCTGCCTCGGCCATCACGCGCACAAGCGGCTCGGTACCGGAGGTGCGAACGAGAATGCGACCACGCTCGCCCAGCTCCTCCTCTGCCGCGCGAACGGCATCCCACACGGGCTTACACTCATCGAGCTCGGCCTTGCGCTCGCTGCGCACGTTGACGAGCACCTGCGGGAAGATCTTGACCGGGGCGCACAGCTCGGAGAGCTTCATGCGCTCGGCTCGGATGACCTCCATGATGCGCAGGGACGTCATGATGCCGTCTCCCGTAGTCTCGATATCGCCAAAGATGACATGGCCCGACTGCTCGCCGCCAAGGCTATAGCCCTTTTCGCGCATACAGGCGGTGACGTACTTGTCGCCCACCGGCGTAGTCTCGTACTTGAGGTTGGCACGGTCGAGCGCGCGGAACAGACCGAGGTTGCTCATGACCGTGGGAACCACGGTGCCGGCGGTGAGACGGCCGTGCTTGTGCAGATAGGTGCCGCACACATACAGGATCAGGTCACCGTCGACCACGTTACCGCGATCATCGACCGCTAGGCAGCGGTCGGCATCGCCATCATAGGCAAAGCCCACATCAAGGCCCTGCTCGACCACATGTCGGCGCAGACGCTCAATATGCGTGGAGCCGCAGTCGACGTTGATGTTGAAGCCGTCGGGCGCATTGTTGATGATACGGACATCGGCGCCAAGGGCGTCGAACACGGGCTTTGCCACCGAGGAGGCGGAGCCATTCGCGCAGTCCAGGCCGACCTTCACGCCCTGCAGAGAGAAATTCGCGCTGGCGATCAGATGCGCGATGTAGCGGTTGCGGCCCTGCATATAATCGACCGTGCAGCCGATCTCGTCGCCCGAGGCGAACGGGATCTCGCTCTTGCCGTCGATGTAGTCCTCGATGAGCTCAAGAACTTCCTCGTCCATCTTGCAGCCTTCGCTGTTCATGAGCTTGATGCCGTTATCGGTATAGGGGTTGTGGCTCGCCGAGATCATGATGCCGCAGTCGAAGCGGCCGTCGATGGTTTCGTACGCAACGCCCGGCGTGGGGATGACGTGCAGCATGTACGCATCGGCACCGGAAGCGACCAGACCGGAAACGAGACCGGACTCGAACATGTAGCTCGAGCGACGCGTATCCTTACCCACAATGACGCGGGCCTTGCGGTTCTGGCGCGCGCCGTAGTACCAACCTACGTAGCGACCAATCTTATACGCGTGCTCGACCGTGAGGGTCGTGCCCGCCTCGCCGCGGAAGCCATCGGTTCCGAAGTACTTCATTCGCATTCCTTCCATACGCCCAGCGCCCGTACGACGCCGGTCTGATGTGGGGCGGACATTGTTGAGAACGAAAATTCCGCACCGTCGTAATGGTACAAAAAAAGGGCCCACCGAAAAACTCGGTAGGCCCATTTCCATACGGGAAACGTCTTCGCAAACGCCTTAGCGCTTGGAGAACTGAGGAGCGCGACGGGCCTTCTTGAGGCCGTACTTCTTGCGCTCGACGACGCGGGCGTCACGGGTGAGGAAGCCGGCGCGCTTGAGGTCGGCACGGTAGTCGCCAGCCTCGAGAAGGGCACGGGCGATGCCCAGGCGCAGGGCGCCGGACTGGCCGGTGATGCCGCCACCATCGCACAGGGCGATGACGTCAAAGGAACCGAGGGTGTCGGTCACCTTGAAGGGGGCGAGGGCGTCCTCAACGAGCTGATGACGGCCGAAGTACTCCTCGGCGTCGCGCTTGTTGATGGTCACCTTACCGGTGCCAGGGACGATACGGACACGAGCAACGGCGTTCTTGCGACGGCCGGTGCCGTAGTAAACAACGGTGTTCTCAGCCATCTTTTAGCCCTCCAGCTCGATCTTAACGGGGTTCTGAGCAGCGTGCGGATGCTCGGCGCCAGCGTAGACCTTGAGCTTGGTCAGCTGCTTGCGACCGAGAGTGGTCTTGGGGAGCATGCCGCGGACAGCGCGCTCGACAACCTTCTCCGGGTGCTTCTCCATAGCCTGGCGGAAGGACTCCGCCTTGAGGCCGCCATTGTAGCCGGAGTGACGGTAGTAGGTCTTGTGGTCGGCCTTGTTGCCGGTAAGCTGGACCTTATCGGCGTTGATGACAACCACGAAGTCACCACAGTCGGAGTTGGGCGTGAACTGGGGCTTGTTCTTGCCGCGCAGGATCTTGGCAACCTGGGCAGCAAGACGGCCCAGCGTGGCGCCCTCGGCGTCGATGAGGACCCAGTTACGGGCAACCTCACCCTGCTTGGCGTAGTGAGTCGACTTAAGAATCACTTTTCCTCCATGTACAGTACGTGTGTCTTAACAGAGTTTCACGGGGCTCTGGAAAGTAACTTGTCAATAATACCGCCCTGTGCTGCGAAGTCAACGCATTTCCGCTATACGTGCAGAACTTCTGCACAGGCGGGTAAGTATGGGAATAGGCATATGACGACGCCCCGGATGTTCCTCTGGTGTTTAGCAAGAAGGAACCCGGGGGCCTTACGCCTACCCGGGTTCCCGACCTCTCCGCCCTCTGATGGGGCTTCTCTGAGTATCTCAGTGGAGAGGACCCTTTGTTCACTCTTCTTATACCACGAAGTGCCAGCAGGTAGTCTTACTGGTATGAGAAATCAAGACCAACCGGTAAGCGGTCGATATTCAGCTGCCAATGGAATGCGCGGTATCGGCGTCACGCCTCCGTCCAGCCCCTATTTGCCCACGAACTCCCGTATCTCATCAATACGGGCAACCGCCTCTTGGCGACCCTGAATATACAGATCGAGCAACTTCGCCGCATCGTGCTCGACATGCCCCACCTCAACGGGGCGTGGCGGTGCCAGCACAAATGCCCGGCCCTCACGCTCATATTCCCAAATGTGCTCGCGCTGCTCGTTGTAGCGCACGTGACGATTCTCCATTGCCTCCAGCAAATACGGATATGCGGCGTATGCGCGCTGAGCAGCCGGCATGAGCCCATAGGCGCCCTTGACGTAATCGCGATCCTGCGTGAGCACCACAATCGCCCGGTCAAAACCCGCATCTTCGAGCGCATGCTCAACCGGTACGGAATCGGCGGTGCCACCATCCAGATACAGGTGCCCGTCGATCTCGACAGGCTGCGTAACCAGCGGCAAGGACGTGGAGGCGCGCACAGCGTCGATGTCGAGCGTTGCATTGCGAACCGGCAGGTACGCGGCGGTTCCGAACATCACATCCGTGGCGCATGCATACATTTCCATGGGATTCGCCAAATAGGCGTCATTATCGAAGGGATCAAGGCGATCCTGCACGTCGTTGAGCATGAAATCGTAGCCAACCATGCTGCCGGTGGTAATGAGCGACTGAGCGCCCATGTAGCGCGGATCATTGCAAAATGCCAGGTTCACGCGGTTTGCACGACCGATCTGGCGGCTCTTGTAATTCAGGCCGTTGAGCGCACCCGCAGAGGTTCCGTAACACGCCGCGACCTCAACGCGGTGCTCCATGAGAACGTCGAGCACGCCCGCGGTGAACTGGCCACGAAAGCTGCCGCCCTCCAAAACAATCGCAACCTTACCCGCGTTTTTCGCCTTGTCTTCCATTGGAGCTCCTCTCGTCTGTATGACTTGTACCCCAATGAGTCGTGAAGATGAACAGATGTCCGCAAATCATGGGGCTTCTTCTCCCGCTGTGCGTCACATGAGTGCCCTGAAGACGCTCGAGACGCGAACGTGGTACACTGTTCTCTTACGGATTGCGCCACGTTCGCAGTCCGGGTACTTTGACAGGTCGTCGCCGCTCATGCGGCACCACGACCCTCACATGAGGGGCCGACTGGTTTCGACACGATAGTTCTGAGAGAGGAAGCAGGCCGTGGTCTCCTCGCCCACGTTAAACAGGGGTACCGTCAAAATGAATTGACAAGAATTCTTCTTTTGAGCCCCAGCTGGCTCTCGCTGCTTAATTTATAGCGGCGCGTCAACCCGGTGATTTCCCCGACACCGGCGCGACGTCATTTGAGGGGAATGCTCCCGCGCACGTGATCGGTATGGCGCGGGCTAAGACCGAACCGGTTGGGACGCCGAGAGCGTGTCGCTCCGCGCGAGGCGTCCGAGACTAAATGAGTGACTGAGCCTGGAGATGCCGATCAGGGAGCTGTCGTGGACCGGAGTTCGATTCTCCGCGGCTCCACCATAGGAGAATTAGGCGAACTGTTAACCACGGTTGACGGTTCGCCTTTTTGCTATCTTCGCCACCATCCACCAGCCGCGATGCCGCTCGGCGGGCATAAGTCGCCGGAGGTTTTTCTTTGGCTTGCCATCATCTCTTCTCGGCACGGGCTACGGCGCGCTTGACGCCCAGCAGGATGAGTACAATGCTCACACCCAAAACGATATGGCCCAACCCGGCGATACCGGAGATCGCCGCGTCCATACCGCGGGCAAGATCAATGCCAAGAACCTGGGGCACGCCGCGAACCACGAGCATGAGGGCGGTGGCGTTGAGACCCACGTGATACGCCACGACCGCACGGCTCACGGAGCGGTCGGTGATCTGCAAGGCCTTCTCGAGCACGACCAGCAACAAGAACATGATCATGCCCAGGGCAAAGTAATGCGTGTGCACGAACGCCAGGGTGGTCGCTCCGTCAAACGAATAGAACTTGGTGAACTCGCGGAAGAACACACCGCCGATCATGGCCAGGATCGCATAGAACAGAGCGCTGTTCGCATATTTCTTCATGAGGCACGTTCCTTTCCCACGCCTTGCGCCTCCTGGCGCCTCGGCTCATATCTTGCCCATGGCCTTAGGGTACCCTCGCAAGCGTTCTATTGCTAGATTTTTTGCACCATTAACCCCTCCCCTCGATGAACGCTCTACGCCGATGTTCAGCGGAGTCATCGCGCTCATCTAGGGCGACGTCGCGCTCCTCCCCCGCCGCATTGGCCGCCTCGTCGGCGGCATCGAGCATCTCGGCCACCTGGTCGAGCGCCAAGTCCTGAATCTCCTCCGCGCGGCGTTTGAACGCCCGCTCGCGGCTCGATTCGCGATTGCGACGCTTGATGTCCTCGATGCGGACGGACGTCTCCCATGCGTGCACGTCCTGCGCGAGCGCGCGGCGCAATATCTCAAGGCAGCTGGCACGGCCCTCCTCGTCACCAAGCGTCGACGGCGGGAAGAACCTGTGATTTGCCCCGTCGCCCAGAATGTCGAAATGCGGGTGCCCGGCGTACACGCGCAACGCGTCGCCATAGCATTGCAGGCCATTGGGTTCGAGACGATCGTTGAAAGCCTGCATAACCGAGCAGTCCCTCGTAAAGTAGACCGTCGCATTCAGGCCGATTTGCTCGGATACCTCGCTCGGGTCAACGAGCAGGTCGCCGGACCGCGTTGGGCTCACCACGATCGCCGGGACCTCCCTCAGGAAGCGGGCGAGATGGTTGTAGACGGCATCGACGTCTTCCCCGCCGAACTCTATGGGCCCCAATGTGAGGGGGCGCTCCTCCACGCTGCAGGAGAGCATGGTGTTCCCCAAGATGCTCGCGATGATCAACGGGATGTTGGGGGACGGCTCGGGCTGGAGAGGTCCCAGTTAGCCGGGCATGTCGCCGTACGTCGTTATGATCGAGACCGACCCGGAGTTGATCGTCTTGCCCTCAAAGCCCACCTCGGTGATCCGCCGCCGCGGCGCGTATCCAGAAGCACGCTGGTCTTCCCGGACAGATACCAATGCTCCACCTTTAGCCGTCTGAAACTCATAAACCTACCGTTCATGTTCCAAATTAATACGCCTGCCGATTCCACGAGGGGGGGGTTGGGCACCCAGGCAAACTTGTTCCGATTGAGTGCATCCTGCACCGATCGTAGCCGGATGCACCACCAGTACCTGCCAGCACCGGCTGGCAGCACGTGATGGGAGGAATATGCAGCGTAAAAACCTCGCGCGGTTTGCCATCGTGGCCGGTTTGTGCTCATCGCTCGCACTGCCCACGGCGGTGTTCGCGGATCAATGGATCACCGATGAGAGCCTCAACGGCGTTGCCACCGCACAGCCCCAAAAGGACGACATCGTCCCCAACAAGGGTCAATACAAATACGCCAAGGAGGAGCTCGCGGCGTTCTGCCACTTTGGGCCCAACACCTTCTCGGGCGTCGAGTGGGGCACCGACTACGGCACCAAGATGCCCTCGGCGGTCACCTATATGAACAACCTCGAGACCTTCGATGCCGAGGGCTACGTCAAGATGATCAAGGAGGCCGGCTTCAAGCGCCTGGTCGTCACCGCCAAGCACCATGACGGCTTCTGCATCTGGAACAGCGAGTCGACCGACTACGACATGGGCAGCACCACGAGCCGGATCGACATCCTGGCGGAGCTTTCCAAGGCGTGCTCCACATATGACCTCGACATGGGCCTGTACCTCTCCCCCTGGGATATCCATGAGCCGAGCTACGGCAACAAGGACGGAAAGCCCGACAACTACAACGACTTCTACGACGGGCAGTTGCGCGAGATCCTCGGCGATCCCAAGTACGGCAACAAAGGCAAGTTTGTCGAGGTGTGGATGGACGGCGCAAAGGGCACCGGCGCCGATGCGCAGAACTACAACTTCGAGCGCTTTGCCAAAACCATCAAGGAGCTCGAGGGCGACGAGTGCGTCCTCTTCCAGTGCGGCCTGCAGTCCGAGGTCCGTTGGGTGGGCAACGAGAACGGCCTTGCCGGAGACACCGCCTGGAACCGCGTCGAGATGAACCCCAACTGGGATTCGAGCTCCGCCGAGGTCCCCTGGAACAAGAACATCCAAAACGACCCCACGGTGGGCGCGGAGGTCAGCGTTGGCTCCCCAACAGGAGGCAAGTGGATCATGCCCGAGGCGGACGCCCGCATCACCGCCGGCTGGTTCTGGCACAACAACATGAAGACTCCCAAGACCCTCACCGAGCTCAGCAACATGTACTTCAACTCGGTCGGTCACGGCGCCCCGTTGCTGCTCAACGTGCCGCCCAACGATACGGGCACGGTCGACCCCGAGATCAAGCAGCGCACGCTCGATTTTGGCGACAACGTTGAGAAGACCTTCGCCCAGGACCTCACGCGCGAGGGCGAGGGGCGTACGGCGGCGACCGCCAAGGCCAGCAGCGCCTGGGAGAACGACCCCGCGTACGGCCCCGGCAAGGTGCTCGACGGCAAGGACGAGACCTACTGGAGCGCCAAGGACGCCACGGGCACCCAGTCGCTCCTCATCGAGTTTCCCGAGGAGCGCACCTTCAACGTGGTCTCCTTTGAGGAGGCCATCCAGAACGGCCAGCACATCAAGAACTTCGCCGTCTCGTACCGCGACGCCGGCGGCCAATGGGTGGAGTACGGCAAGGGCGGCACCGTGGGCGCCAAGCGCCTCGTGCGTGGCTCGAACGTGACCGCCAGCGCCATCAAGATCGACCTCAGCACCCTTGACGGCAAGGTCGCCCAGATCTCCGAGGTCGGCGTCTTCAAGAGCACCAAAGCCTTCGAGAAGCCCATGCCCGTCCCCGAGGGCATGGAAATCCTCGACAACGCCAAAATGCAGACCAGCAGCGGGTGGAACCAGGAGAAAAACGCCAGCTTCATCGACGGCACCAGCATGTGGACCGGCCAGGCCGGCGCAACCGCGACCTTCCAGTTCGATGGCACCAAGTTCATGCTCATGGGCACGGTCGACCCCAACCACGGCCACGCCAAGATCACGATCGACGGCAAAGAGCCGATCGAGATCAACACCCGTGCCAGCAAGCGCGCCACGAGCGTCCCGCTCTTCACCTCCGACACCCTCGAGGCGGGCACCCACACCGTCAAAATCGAGGTCGTGGGCGGTGACAAGGGAGCCGTTGGCATCGACGCCGCCGCCTATCTGAACAACAACGGCGCGGGCATGATCGACTTCGACGTGACCGAGATCACCATGGACGAGAATTCCGTTTACGAGCTCGGCGTCACGCGCAGCGGCGGCTCCACCGGCCGCGCCGAGGTGGTCGTGAACTTTGAGCCCGGCTCCGCCGTTCAGGGCGACTTCGACACCGATTCCAAACACGTAGTCTTCAACGAGGGCGAGACACACAAGACCGTCCAGGTCCGCACCAAGCGCGTCGTGAGCTCCAGCACCATCGGCAACGGCCAGTTCTACGTGACCATGGCTCCGGTCTCCCCCGAGGGCCTCGTGATCGGCTCCAACGACGACGTGACGGTGACCATCATCGACCGCGAGTCCAACTACACCCTTGAGAAGCTCAAGGAGGCCATCCAGAACGCCGAGGCGGCGGCCAACGCCGGACAGTACACGGCCGAGAGCGTCCGAGCCCTCGACAAGGCGCTCGTCACCGCACACGCCGTGGCAGCCAAGGACAGTCCTTCCGCCGATGCCATCTTCGAGGCCATGAAGGCCCTCCAGGCTGCACAGTCGGGTCTCGAGATCCGCAAGGCCTACTCCGAGGATGAGCCATTCGCGTTCCCGAGCATCGTTGGCACCACCTCGACCATCGAGTTCGAGCTCGGCGTGCTGTATAACGACACCACGGGTGACAACAACTGGCCCATGGCGATCAAGGATCGCGACGGCGCGAGCCTGGGCAAGCTCGTCGACTCCGTGGGCGAGAACGACACGATCGCCATTCCGTTCACCGTCGAGCGCGCAGGCACCTACAACGTCAAGCTGCGCTACATGAGCGGCTCCAGCAACAACAAGGTCGTGTGGACCGACGCCAACGCCGATGACCCCATCATCGCGAAGGGTGAGCATGCGGCCGGGCACACCAATGCGGATGCATATCAGACCGTCGACTTTACCTTCACGGTGAACAAGCCCGGCACCTCTCAGCTCGTGTTCAAGGGGCCCAAGGAAAAGTCCCCACGCCTGGACAAGCTTGACATCACCCTCGCCGCGGACAGCCTCACCAGCTTTGGCGCCGTGGGCCGCGCCGGCGTGGGCGGCACCGTGACGCCCGAGGGATTTGTCGCCCTCAAGGACGGCAAGACGACCTTCACCGTGACCCCCGACGAGGGCTACCGCATCGCATCCGTCACCAAGAACGGGACGCCGGTCGATGTTGCAGGCCCCACCTCCACGACGTCCGTCGAGGTCACCGAAGTCGACACCGAGAGCGGCGATGCCGTTGTCGAGGCCGTCTTCGAGAAGATCCCCGTGATGTGGCTATACTAAATTGGACAGTCGGATGAGAGTCTGAGGGCCCTTCGAGGAAAGGAGGCCCCATGCGGGACCCCAAGCACCCCAGGCAGTTCACCGAGGAGTTCAGGCGGCAGATAGTCGCC
>ENA-OQCZ01000065-OQCZ01000065.1-human-gut-metagenome-genome-assembly--contig:-NODE-65-length-58678-cov-20.109306_pt1 | contig 58678 bp, 48 predicted proteins | sample MGYA00242505_ERZ504594 | MGnify/ENA primary metagenome ERZ504594 (study PRJEB26092, sample SAMD00036329) | human gut metagenome | host: Homo sapiens | study: EMG produced TPA metagenomics assembly of... | reverse complement strand
AGAATCATTGTCACACCCAGTCAACGCAAACAAAGGTATGCAGAGACAGAGCGACAGGAATAGGTAATTGTTGGTCTTCATAACTTGATATTTTTAATGTCCTTATATCTAATTGATGAATAGGTCTCCGTAAAAGTTGCATCCCGCCTATATATTTCACGACTGTGCCCCAACGAATGGAAATGTAGGGATATAATAAAAGCCGTATCACTGCGGATCAGTTATACGGCTAAACTGGAGTAAGCTATGACGGGAGATGATCAGCGGTTATGCTTGATCAGATTCATAAACTCCTCGCGCGTCTTAGCTTGTTGGAAAAAGCCGGTGAAATCAGAGGTAGTCGTCAAGGAATTTTGTTTCTCCACGCCACGCATCTGCATGCACATATGTTGCGCCTCGATCACGACCATCACGCCCAACGGGTCCAAGGTCCTCTGGATACAATCCTTGATCTGCATCGTCATACGCTCCTGTATCTGGAGACGGCGGGCGAAGATATCCACTACCCTAGGGATCTTGCTTAAGCCCGTAATATATTTCTTGGGGATATAAGCCACGTGGGCCTTGCCGAAGAAAGGCAACATATGATGCTCACAAAGGGAGAAGAAATCGATATCTTTCACGATAACCATCTGTTTGTAATCCTCTTCCTGAAACATGGCGGAACGGAGCACCGCCTCCGGGTCCTCATGATATCCCTTGGTTAAAAACTGCATGGCTTTCGCCACACGTTCCGGCGTTTTAAGCAGACCCTCACGCCCGGCATCCTCACCCAGCAAACCCAATACTTCCTTATAATGGCCGGCCAAAGCTTCCCGGGCACGTAGCGTCTCTTCGTTTACTTCTGACATTCTCTTTAATTTAGGGGAATTTTTATCTCTTCTCGTACGATATACATTTCCTTCCCGTATTTCGGGAAAGCACCCATCAACAGGCGCATCATATGATAGGCCTCCTCATGCGAGCGGAAATCTCCCACACGCAACTTCCAGAACGGGGCGTTGTAAGTGACATACGTCGGGATCTCTGGAAAAAGCTCCTTGATTTCCTTCTCCTTACGAAAAGCCTCGTCTTTCGAGACCCGTTGGTTATTACCGGAAAATACCTGCGTACGATACCCTTGTACCTTCAAGAAGGTAAGGCTATCTGTCGTCTCCACGTTCGCTCCACGCATACGCTCACCCACCATCTCGCGGATAGCGGCGGATTGATTGATAACGACCTCGCCTTTTCCCAAACCGGATCTCTGCAACGCATCGAATATGGTCGAACGCTCACCTTCCAACGCCGTCTGAGCGAATAAAGATGAAGTACCGGCCATCAAAAAGGCAAATAGCAATAAGATACAAGGAATTCTTTTCATCGATATACTATTAAAAGGGTATCTTTCCCCTCTGAAGAGGGAAAAGATGCCTTCTTATTATGAATTAATTAAAAAGCCTCGATAATCGGCATGAATTTGTCAACGGACAAAGAAGCGCCACCGATCAAACCACCGTCTACGTTCGGTTTAGCGAACAATTCCTTCGCGTTACCGGCGTTGCAGCTACCACCGTAAAGGATCGTGCAGTTATCAGCTACCTCATTGCCATATTTAGCGGCCAAAGTAGCGCGGATGTGAGCGTGGATCTCCTCAGCTTGCTCAGCGGAAGCAGTCTTACCCGTGCCGATAGCCCATACCGGCTCGTAAGCCAAGATGATCTTACCGAAATCCTCAGCGGAAAGATCGAACAAAGAACCAGCGATCTGAGCGTCTACTACCTCGAAGTGCTTGCCAGCTTCTCTCTCCTCCAAAACCTCACCGATACAGAAGATCGGAGTCAAACCGTTAGCCAAAGCCAACTCAACCTTCGTCTTCAAGATTTCCGGAGTCTCATGATAATAAGCACGTCTCTCAGAGTGGCCTAAGATCACATATTTCGCGCCAGTAGAAGCTACCATAGCGGCAGAAACCTCACCTGTATAAGCACCTTTTTCCTTGTCAGCGCAGTTCTCAGCGGCAACACCGATCTTGTTTGTATCGATAGCGGCAGCAACGCTTGCCAAGTGAGTGAACGGAGTACCGATGATCACATCGCAATTCGGAGTCTTACCCTTCAAAGCCTCGTCCAAACCTTTAGCCAAAGCAAGACCTTCAGCAAGAGTAGTGTTCATTTTCCAGTTTCCTGCAACAATATTCTTTCTCATAACTTAATAATTTAAATATGTAATACAAATAAATCTCTATTCAGAACCACCTCCAACTGATTCGCAACGATTGGATGTAGTGTACCACGAACCAACAAAAATGTCGAATGTCACTAATGTTGTAAAGGAGCGTGATGCCATGACCCAACCCAAAACCGCCCTTGCCTATCTCCGCAGCGAAAAAGCCAAAGCCGAGCAGCAGCTGCGCTACTACAAGTACCGCGAGAAAATTCTGGAGCATCAGATACCGGAGCTGACCCGCAAAGCCCGTGTGCATCGACTGTGTACCCGTGCCGGGATGCTGGAAAGTTTTCTGATCGCGCCGGAAGAACTCACCAACGATCAGGTGATGGAGCTTCTGAAAATCTCGTTCCGTCAACCGGAAGTCGTGCTGGCGCTTGCAAAGATGGTGCATGATGTTCACGAACGCAGCAACGTCCAAAACCCTTTAGAATAAAGGGCGCAATTATACACCGTTCCGGTGCAATTGCGGTCTTGCAGACGGCTCGATGAAATCGAAGCTGGCGTTTGTGCGCCAGCCCGATTCCATCCCAAGGAAAACTGCATTTTCCTTGCGCTGCTTTGCAGCTATCCTTTTGCGGCTCCCGCCTAAGACCGAAGCGCATGGCACTCCGGTCCAAGGCGGCGAGCAAAACCGAATACGATTCCAGACCGTTCATCAAGAGCAATCTTGCTGGGCGGTCTTTTTGTTTGGGGGTGATGCCTATTCCGTGTCCGCATTTCAAAATTACCATCGTCAAGCGCAGCCAAGGGCAGTCCGCTGTTGCCGGGGCTGCTTACCAAAGCGGCGAACGGCTGTTCAGCGAGTACGACCAGAAAACAAAATTCTACAACAAGAAGAAAGAACTTGTCCACGCCGAGATCATGCTGCCATCCCATGCGCCGCCCGGATATGCAGACCGGGCAACGCTCTGGAACGCCGTAGAAGCCGTAGAGAACCAATGGAACTCCCAGCTTGCCCGGCGCATCGTGCTGGCGTTTCCGGTGGAGGTGCCGAAGGAACAGTATCTGAAAATGATTCGGGAATTTTGTCAGGAGCAGTTTGTTTCCAAAGGCATGATAGCCGACTTTGCCATCCACGACAAGGGAGATGATAACCCACACGCCCACATTCTGCTGACCTTCCGGGCAATGGATGAACACGGCAAATGGCTTCCGAAAGCCCGAAAAGTGTACGACCTTGACGAGAACGGTGAGCGCATCCAGCTTCCTTCCGGGAACTGGAAGTGCCACAAGGAAAATACCGTGGACTGGAACGACCAGAAGTATGCTGAAATCTGGCGGCACAGCTGGGAGACCATCACCAACCGCTATCTGGAAGCTGCGGGCAGACCGGAACGTGTTGACCTGCGTTCCTTTGAGCGGCAGGGCATCCAGCAGATACCGACCGTGCATCTCGGCCCCGCTGCACACCAGATGGAAAAGCGTGGAGTGGAAACCTTTCTCGGAAATCTTAACCGTGATATTCGTGCAGCCAACAGCCTGATGCAGTCCATCCGCAGCGCCATCCGTGGGCTGCAACGCTGGATCGCAGACCTGAACGAAAAGAAGCAGCTTCTTCTGGACGCTCTGGAAAAGGCGAAGGAACCCACGCTGTCCGACCTACTGGTGGATTACTTCAATCTCCGCAACGAGCAGCGCAGCGATTGGTCTGGCAAGGCAAAACTGAAATGCACTGTCCGGGACTTTGAGGAAGTCAAACGGGCTGTGGAATATCTGAAAGCCCATTCCCTGAACACTGTTGAGGATTTGAACCAAGCTATTGACAGCTTAAACCAGACCGCCGCCCCTCTCCGCAGGCAGTTGAAACAAAATGAAAACCGTATGCGGGCAATCGCCCAAATCAAGGATGCTGCCGCCGTCCATGCCAAGCTGAAGCCCATCCATGACATTTTTATCAAGAAGAACTTCAAGCTGACCAAGGACGCTTATGCTGCCCAGCACAAGGAGGAGCTGGACACCTTTAATAAAGCTGTCCGCACCCTGATGAAGCTGAACGGCAGCACAGCGGTGGATTTTTCGGCATTGGATGCCGAATTTTCTGCGCTGCAATCGAGCAGTGCAGAGCTGCGCACCCAACTGGAAATCTTGCAGCCGGATATCTCCGCACTGAAAAATGTGCGAAAGTATATCGACATGGTGCTGAATAAGCAGCAGCTTTCCGCACCGGGCGGCAAGACCCCGGAGAAGGAATCGGTGCTGAAAAAGCTGGAGCAGCTTCAGCAGAAAAAGTCTAACTACAAAACGATTTCCACCACCCCAAACCGCGAAGAATCGCTCTAAACGATCTTTCTGTCACCGATATGCCGTTGCAATCAGTGGCAGAAGTACATAATTCATTTGTTTTTTGCTGGCTTTTGGCTATTCTCGTTGGCTAGTGAGTAAAGGCGCATTTTTAAGGTGGAAATTTTCTCCAACACCCCCCATTTTAGGCCACTTTTTCTGTTAATAGTAGAAACGCTTCTTTGAAGGCTAGTCATTTGTGACCTTTTTGTTAATTCTCAAAAAGATGGTTGTCTTTGGGCTGTTTTCGTTGCCTACCTATTGAGAGGATTTTTTCAAAAGCGGAGATTTGGTCTCAAGAATTACAATTCAATTACAAGTTTCTCACCAATGCTACGAAACAGGCGTTCTCGATGCCTACCAAGTGTAGGGCATCTTTTTCAAGACCATTCTCGGACTATTATGACGTTTTGTTTACAAAATTGCTTGCAATGCTACGAAATGGCCTTTTTCGTCGGCTACCAAGTAGAAGGATGTTTTCGTCCGTCAAAGTTCAGAAATCTTCCATATGTTCCTTGACAAGTGAATAGTTCAATCGTTCGGTACTTCACAAAAGGTACTTCTGTAATTCGCAGCCCGGTCATAACGAAGACGGGGTGGCTGAAATGCCAATGGTGCGGTGCAAGCCCGCCGCCGGATGATTCCCCACTCCTAGGGAAGTCGAGGACCAATATGGGAGACCTTAACTTATTAACGCAGTTGAGCACTTGTTTCGTGCTTTTCTGCGACTGGAGAATTGGAACCCACCAATTCTCGTTACATACTTTTGTTCCTGATTTCTGCTTCAGCTGGAGGTGATCAACATTTCAGAATATCTTACCACGCAAACTCTGCTGCCGCCGTTTCTCCCATACCCACGCTTCCTTTTGGAACTTGACCTGAGCCAGACTGCAAAAATGACTTATGTGCTGCTGCTCGACCGTGCCACGCTCTCGCAGAAAAATCTCTGGATAGATGAACGTGGTTTCGTGTTTGTCATTTTTACGATTTGCTCTTTGGCTGAGCAGCTAGGGCGCAGCACTGTCAGTGTTTCCAGTGCGCTTAAGGAATTGGACGCTGCGGGATTGATTGAGCGCAGACGAACGCGGTTTTCTTCGCCCAATCACATCTTTGTGAAAATTCCAAATGTTGAATAGTTCTGCGTTTTTCACGATTCAAGAACCGCCAAAATCACGATTCTGCGATGCAGATTCTTAATGGCATCTGCAAAAGATATTTTTTCTATGCAGTATAGCAGCCTTTAAGACTGTATCAAAGAAAACTTTCACCTAACCAACGTAATAAAACAAAAAGAGAAAAACGAATAGAATCCATCCATTCCTTTCCGTATTTGCACCACATGAATGAGGAGGTCTGCCCTTGAACAAAGAAAAATCTGAGAAGAAACCCACCACACGCAAACGTGCGCCGAGAAGTCCGAAGTCCGTGCGCCTGATCGTGGAACGCCATTATATCGGCAATGTGCCGATGAATACGCTTTTTCAGCGGCTTGCGGAAGAAGAAATTCGTAAAACTGCCGAATCGTATCTCGCCGCTGGCTAATTGGACGTTTTACTGCGGAAAAGGGCTTGCATCATCACGCAGCATCCGCTACAATGTGATTGATGAGGTCTCTTTTCCATTATGGAGGTACACATGGAAAAGGACAAAAAAGTAACTGCTTTATACTGCCGACTGTCAAAAGATGACGGTTCAAACAGCGAAAGCCTGAGCATCCGCACTCAAAAGGCGATGCTTATGGAGTATGCCACACGCAACGGTTTCGGGAATTGCCAGTACTATGTCGATGATGGTTACAGCGGCACGAACTCTGACCGCCCTGCCTTTCAGGAACTTCTGGATGATATCCGGGATGGAAAGGTAGCGACCGTCATTACCAAAGACCAGTCCCGACTTGGACGCAACCACATCGAAACCGGAACGTATATGGAAATCTTCTTTCCTGAACACGGTGTCCGCTATATTGCAATCAACGATGGTTATGATTCCAACGAGCAATCTCAGATGGATATTGCCCCGTTCCGAAACATCATCAATGAAATGTACGCCAAAGACACTTCCCGAAAAATCAAGAGTGCCCTTCGGACACGCAAGAAAAGTGGAAAGTATATCTCCAGCGGCGCACCGTTTGGCTACCAGAAAGACCCTGCCGACCACAATCACCTTGTGATCGACCCGAACACCGCCCCCGTTGTTGAGTATATCTATTCAATGGCAGAGGAAGGGCTGGGGCTTCACCGCATCGCCAAGCGGCTCCACGATGAAAAAGTTTTGAAGCCGTGTTACTACAAGAAAGAGATGTTTGGCCGCTTTATTGATGATGAAAAGATGTATGATTGGGACAGTGCCTATATCAGTCAGGTTCTGCACAGCCCAGTCTACGCCGGACACATCATCTACGAAGCCAAGCCCACCGTGTCCATGAAATCCAAAAAGCGGCGTTATATTCCGTTTGAAGAACGCGCTATCGTTCCGAATACACATGAAGCAATCATCCCACAAGACCGCTGGGAAAACGTGCAGCGAATCCTTTACAGCCGTTCCGGTTGTTTTATGTGTGATAAGACCGACTACGACAATATCTTCAAGGGCATCGTCCGCTGTGCAGACTGCGGCAGAACGATGTTAGTCAAGGTCGAGCACAGGCGCAAACGCAACAGTGTTCTGGATCAGACCTTTTATTGTTGCAGCACTTATCGGAAATATGGTGCGAAAGCCTGTGACTCTCATAATTTGGAAGCACGTGTTCTGCATGAAGCTGTCTTTGCGGACATTCAGGCACACGCAAAGGCCGCTGTGAACAATCGGGAAGCCCTTGTGAAGAAGATTGCAAATCAGATGCACCTCCGGGTGTCCTCTGACCGGGCGCAGCACAAACGGGATTTGAAGCAGTGTAAAGCACGAATCGCAGAAATCGAAGACCTGTATGCAAAACTTTATGAGGACGTATCAAAGGGACTTCTCCCGGAGAAACGTTTTCAAATGCTTGCAGATCGCTACGACAAAGAACAGGCTGAACTGACCGAGAAGATTGAGCAGTACGAGCGGGAAGGCCGTGCTGAACACGGTCAGCTGGACAAGATTCAGGATTTTATTGATGAAGTCAGCAAGTACGCTGGCATCACCGAACTGAACTATAAGATTCTGCATCAGCTGATTGACAAGATTCTGGTATCCAAAGCGGAAAAGGTCGATGGCGAATACGTCCAGAAAATCCAGATTTTCTACCGCTTTATCGGCCCATTGGATGCCATCGAGTAACAAAGTCAGAAAAGTCACCTCCGAGAACTATCCTACAGATGCAGGACGCGAGGGAGAACTGATCTTCCGTTTGGTGTACCAGCAAGCGGGGTGCAAAAAGCCCTTCTCTCGTCTATGGCTGTCCAGCATGGAGGAAAACGCTATCCGGGAAGGGTTCGCCCACCTCAAACCGTCAACTGAATACGATGCGCTGTACAACGCAGCACTCTGCCGGGAACGCGCCGACTGGATGGTCGGCATCAATGCATCCCGGCTTTTTTCGTGCCTGTACGGTCAGCCGCTGGCGGTGGGGCGTGTTATGACCCCGGTGCTTGCCATGACGGTGGTGCGAGAAGCCGCCATCGCCGCCTTTACCCCGGAAAAATTCTACACGGTGGATCTGGAACTGACCAGCGGCTGCACGGCATCCAGCCGCCGCATTCCTGAAAAATCCGTTGCTGAAAACCTGTTGAAAGCCTGCCGAAAGGAGATGGTAGCAACGATCCAGCGCATCACCCGCAAGGAAAAGTCCGAGAATCCACCACCACTGTATGATCTGACCACCCTTCAGAGGGACGCTAACCGCTTGCTGGGGTACAGCGCACAGCAGACTTTGGACTATGTACAGAGCCTGTATGAGAAGAAACTTACCACTTATCCCAGAACTGATAGCTGCTATATCACCGACGATGACGAGGAGATGCTGGAGGAACTGACTGAGGAGTTGGAGGGTTTTCTCGACATTACCTCGGCAGATGTGGACGAGGCTGTGCCTCGGACACGGCGCACCGTCAATCGGGAAAAAGTCACCGACCACCACGCCATTCTGCCCACTCGCAGTATGCTGCAAGCAGATCTGGACGCACTGCCCAAGGGCGAGCAGAATGTCCTGAAGCTCATCATCGCCCGGACGCTGATGGCGGTAAGCAAGCCCTTCCGTTATCTGGAGACCCTGCTGACCACCGAATGCGCCGGGGAGGAATTTACCGCCAAGGGCAAGGAGGTTTTGGAGGAAGGCTGGAAAGCTGTGGAGCGCAAGGTGCTGGCAGACATCCTGAACCGGAAGCAGGAACTCACCGCTCTGCCCAATGCGGCAGAGAACGAGTGCGGCATCCTCAATGCCAAACTGAAGGAAGGGCAAACGTCCCCTCCGAAGCATTTCACCGAGGACCTTCTACTTCATGCGATGGAAACCGCCAGTGCAGACAGTATGCCGGAGGGTGTGGAACGTCAGGGTATCGGTACTCCGGCAACCAGAGCCGCCACCATTGAAAAACTGGTACAGAAGGGCTTTCTGGAGCGCAAGGGCAACAAGAAAACCAAGGTGCTGCTGCCCACGGATAAGGGAAAAGCCCTTATCACTGTGATGCCCGAAGAAATCCAATCCCCGGAAATGACCGCCGATTGGGAAACAAAGCTGCTGCAAATCGAACGTGGCGAAATGGAGCCGAGCGAATTTATGACCGAGATCAATACGATGATTACCGAACTGGTAAAGAACACGGAAATGAAAAAAGGAGCGAATGCGCTTATGAAAAACAAAATTATTGGTGTCTGCCCGAATTGCGGTGCAAATGTTGTAGAGCGTGAAAAAGGCTGGTTCTGTGAATCCAACCCTTGCCGTTTCGTGCTGTGGAAGGACAATGCTTTCTTTAAGCGTCTGGGCAAGCGTCTGGACGCCCATGTGGCAGACAAGCTGCTGCGGGATGGTCGGGTCCGGCTGAAGGACTGCAAGAGCGCCAAGGGCAAGACCTACAATGCCACCGTGCTGCTGTCCTGTGAAGCTGATGGCCGCAGCAAGTTTTCGCTGGAATTTGAAGGTGGGTGCTGATGGAGCAGATAAAAGAAGCGGTTTACCTTATCAACGATGAACGCTATCTGCATCTCCGGGAAAACGGTACAGGAGTCGGCTTTGCCACCTACAACAAGGTAACTGGTGAGCCGCTGGAAAGCGGGCAAATCCCCGAAAAGAACCTGCCGCCAGATGGACAAAACACCATCCCTGCCGCCCGGAACTGGTATCTGTTTGAACTTTCGGACGATGACCGTAAGGCCATCCAACAGGAAAGCGTAAAGATCCTCGAAAACATCCCGCAGGCGGGCATCGGCAGACGGCGCATCTGGGAGCCGGAAACGCTGCCGAAGGATATTCGTCTCATCAACAGCCACTATGATGACCTCTATCGCATTCCCGATGGCGGCGTGATTCAGGTGGATTACCCGGATGGGCGCAGTTTTACGGCACGGGTGGAACATCTGGATGATTATCACTTTGACATGGGCGGTTTGGGCAATGTGTTCCACATCTGCCAGTTTGCCGAGGTTATGGAACGAAACCATGCAGACTTCTACCCGGAGATCGAGACACAGGACGAGCAGGCTGCATGGGAACTGGGCGGCAAAGGCTATCTTGCCATCCAGTCCTGTGAGGATGGATGGGACTACACACTCTACCACAGCGATTATTCTGTGATGGACGGCGGGCAGTTGGATGCCCCGGAACTGACCATTCAGGAAGCCCGTGAGCAGATTCTGGAAGCGCACCACATGGAAAAGGGGCGGCGGCTGTTGCAGGACTACGATGCCGTTATGGATAAAGTTGCGGAAGCCGAGGAACGGAGCGCAGACCATCGCTCTTCCACAATGGAAAAGCTGGCAGAACTGGCAAGTGATACGGCTGCGCCAAAATCCTCTGCACGTTCTGCGCCAGAACTGTGAGGTGGACGATGCAGCAAAAATGGAACCAGAATTTTGACGGTGAACCCATGACGGACATCCCGCAGAAGTTTCTGAGCGCAGGGTGCGATGTTTATATGGTGATGCAGCTGCGGCATGACGAAAAAATCTTCGATGAAAGATTTGCTTCTATGCGGGAGTTGAATCGTCGAGGCAAAACGCCCGACCCGGAGCATTACGAGGTCACCTACTATGCTGATCTGCCCGCCATGTGGCAGGATGTTCCGAGCAACGAGGTTTTGGAAGAACTGTTTCAGGTGTTTAACCTCTCCCGTCCGCAAGATTTTGAGGGACACAGTCTGTCGGTTAGCGATGTGATCGCACTCAAACGCAATGGCGAGGTGTCTGTGCATTATGTGGACAGCATCGGCTTCAAAGATTTACAGGGGTTTCTGGATAAAAAGCCGGAACGTGCTTCGGTTCTGATGAATCTCAAAGAAAAGTGCGATGCCCCGGAGTGCAATCCCACCGTCTGCCGGAAAGCGAGGGATGCGCATGAACTTTAACCATGAAGAACTCACGCTGATGATGCTCTACAACACCGGCACCCGGATGGGACTTATCCACGAACTGCGGCTGATGCAGTGCTACCTGATGCCCGATGAAACCGCCCTGCGGGAGTTGTCGGAAGGTGTTATCGAAAAGCTGAAACTGTTGACCGATGCGGAGTTTGGCGAGTTGGAATTTCCCCCGGACTGACTTTCGCCGCCTGCGGGCGGCATACATAGGCTCTTTTACAATGGGATTCGGTGTGGTATACTGAACTCGACAAATCGGGATTTATCTGTATGATAATTCTGCAAAATAAAAAAACACATAGAATAGGTAAAATCTGAGTAAAGAATGTCTATAATGGTTCCGTAAAATCACGAAAATCATATTTTACGTACAGACATAAGCCGTGTCAAAATTTATACTAGATAGATGTAAGCTCATGTCCATATAAAACATCGCCTCAATCAAGGCCAGAACACGAAGCCATAGAAAGGATGATTCTATGAAATTATTAAAGCATGCCAATGTTTACACACCAGCTCCTCTCGGTAAAAGGGATGTGCTGATCGAGGGGGAGAGGATCCTCCGAATCGCGGAAGAAATCACAGGTTATGATGAACTTCCGGATGTCGATGTCTATGATCTCTCGGGAAAGACCCTCGTGCCGGCCTACATCGATCTGCATGTGCATATCACCGGTGGCGGCGGAGAGCAGGGTCCGGCTTCCCGTGTGCCGGAGTCTTCACTCAGCACCTTTTTTAAGAATGGTATCACGACCGTCGTCGGGCTTCTGGGCACGGACGGCATCACGAGAAGCCTCGAGAACCTGGTGGCGAAGGCCCGTGCACTGACAGAAGAAGGCATGACGGTGTATACATTGACCTCGTCCTATGGCTACCCGCCGACGACACTCACCGGCAGCGTCGAGCGGGACATCGTTCTGATCCCACCGATGATCGGTGTGAAGGTCGCGGTATCTGATCATCGAAGCTCGAATCCGGGTGGAGCGGAGCTGATCGCACTGGCAACAGCTGCACGCCGCGCCGGTCTGCTAAGCGGCACACCGGGGCTCGTGACGATGCACATGGGCAGCGGGAAGGCGAAGCTGGATCCGATTTTCTACGTACTGGATCACTCGGATGTACCGGCGAAGAACCTGCTCCCGACGCATATGCTGCGCTCACCAGAGCTCATCGACGCTGGCGTAGAGCTCGTGAAGCGAGGCGGCTACATCGACTGTACCGCCGGCTCGGATGAGGTGGCGGTGAAAGAGGATGCCCGAAAGCTCTTTGATTTACTGCACCGCGAGGGCGTAAATCCGGATCATGTGAGCCTGTCAAGTGACGCCTACGGAAGCCAGCCGCGTTTTAACGACGCAGGCGAGTGCGTGGGACTGACCTATGCGTCGCCGAAGTACCTGCATAAAACCATCCGGGCGCTGGTGCGCATGGGCATGCCGCTCGAGCAGGCACTGAAGCTTCTGACGACCACACCGGCGACTCTGCTCGCGCAGGATGGCCGAAAGGGATGCATCGCCGCAGGCGCCGACGCAGATCTCCTCGTACTGGATGAAGAGCTCGAGATCGACAGCCTCTTCGCGCGAGGACAGCTCGCGCTGTGGCAGAAGGAACTGCGCATGAAGGGAAGATTCGAAGAGTAAAGCGGATTTTATATCCTCTAGTTAAGATCATTGCTTATGCTGGCAGTTCAGCAGAAGGATACCCGAAAGAAATAAAAATATTTTTCTTTCTGTTTTTGATTGACAAATCGGGATTTATGGAGGAGGGAATATATGAACTGGATAAATTTTTATGGACTTGCATTTATGCTTGTTATAATGATTCCAAATATAATTTTTGCATCCATAAATAAGGACGGATTTCAGAATCTTTGGAAAAATAAGTTCGTGGAAGTCTTGGAGCAGATAGGTAGAATGGGTTGTTTTGGCTTTATGGTATTTATAATCCCGAGATGTGGATTTGGCTTTTCGCCAGATGAGAGTTTTTCCTTATATTTAATAGTTAATGTTGTGTTATTAGCAGCATACTGTTTAATCTGGATTATTTGCTTTAAGAGGAACAGCATTTTCAGAGCACTGGCATTATCAATTATTCCGTCAGTGATTTTTTTGGCGAGCGGAATATTGAGTCGTTATATCCCTCTAATAGTGGCTGCTGTTATCTTTGCTCCGTGCCATATCGCAATTAGTTATAAAAATGTAGAGCTGGAAACAAAGCGATAACTTCCAGTTTGTGGGGAAGGAACACCTATATGTCAAAACCCAAAATCGCCTTTATCTGTGTCCATAATTCCTGCCGCAGTCAGATTGCCGAAGCCTTTGGCAAGGTACTGGCCGCAGATGTGTTTGAAAGCTACTCGGCTGGAACCGAAACCAAACCGCAGATCAATCAGGATGCTGTGCGCCTGATGAAAGAACTATATGGCATCGACATGGAAAAGACACAGTATTCCAAGCTGATTTCTGCAATTCCAAAGCCGGATATCGCTATTTCCATGGGCTGCAATGTCAGCTGCCCGTTTATTGGCAGACCTTTTGATGAGAATTGGGGTCTGGATGACCCTACCGGAAAAAGCGATGATGAATTCAAAGCAGTCATAGAGCAGATTCGTCAGAACGTTCTTGCTTTGAAATCGAAACTTTGCGGTTCCAGTTTTTGAAACCCTCAAAAGTGAGGTCTTGATAGAACGCTTCGATTCATGCTATACTAAAACCAGTTTTAATTCCATAAGCGAGTGACCTGAAAAGGCCGCTCGCTTTTTTGTTTACAACGAGATTGAAGGGAGGAACGCTATGCCAAGCAAAACCGAAGAATATCTCGCCCTTGCCCAGCGCACGGCGAACGGCTTGACCCGGTATTGGGAAAGCTGGACGGACTACCTGACAACCGCATCCCGGCTGTACAAGTACCCTTTTGCGGACCAGTTGATGATCTATGCTCAGCGCCCGGATGCCACTGCCTGCGCCGACTTTGACATCTGGAACAACAGGATGAACCGTTATGTGCGCCGGGGTGCCAAGGGCATCGCTCTGCTGGACGAATCCAGCGGATTTCCCCGACTGCACTACGTTTTCGATGTGTCGGACACCGGGGTGCGCCGCAATTCCCGTGATCCGGAGGTGTGGCAGTACAACGATGACCTGAAACAGCCGGTTTCGGAAATGCTCGCCGCCACCTATGGCATCAGCGGAGAGCGTATCAGCCAGCAGCTTGCGGACGTTGCAGGGAAACTGGTGGCAGATTACTGGGACAACAACGGCGGGGACGTCCGCGCCATCGTTGACGGCTCGCTGCTGATGGATTATGATGATGCCGGGGTGGAGATGCAGTTCAAGTCCGCCGCCGCCATCAGCGTCACCTACACGCTGCTGGAACGCTGCGGCTTTGAGCCGACAGGGTGGTTCGACAAGGACGATTTTCAGGCAATCTACAATTTTTCAACCCCGGATGCCGTCTTTGCCCTCGGCGCAGCGGTCAGCGACATGAGCCGGGAGGTGCTGCGGAATATCGAGCGCACCGTAAAAACAACAATCCGCCGCCGCAATGTAGAAAGGAGCCAGTATGAATATGAACAGCAGGAACGTGACCTACTCGACCGTCGGGGACTACCAGCTCCCGAACCTGACCCTGAACCAGCCCCGGAAACCGCTGGGCAAGTACGGCAGGATGCGCCTGAACTTTCTGAAGCAGCAGCATCCGGTACTGTACAACACGATGCTCCTGTCGGGGAGCCTGTACCCGCACCTGATGGAGGTGGAGCAGACGGCAGAGAGCCAGATGCAGCAGACCATGCAGGGACTGCTGAAGCAGAACCCGGCTCCGAACAAGGAGCAGCATCAGATGGGGTGGGTGCAGCACATGAACAGTCTGAAAGCACAGGCCGAGGAACTGGTGCTGAACGAACTGATTTACAGTTAAGTTTCTTCGATGCCCACATTCCCACCGAAGCCAAACAAATTGAATCCATCGACCAAGCGGAGAGCGAAAAATCGCCCTCCGCTTTTGTTTTGTCGCAGGCGGAGATTGAAAACGCGCTGCGGAGAGGTTCCAATGTTGAAGGCAGCAAACTTCGGATATGGAAAATTTATCAGTTGCAGCCTGACCGAAAACTCCGGGCAAAAGCTCTTGCCAAAGAATATGCACCGTATGGCCCCGGCGGTTCTTCACACACTTATCTGGACGGAAGCAGTGGTTGGCTTGACCATGACAGCAAGGGTCTAACGTTTGAGCATTATCCCGACCATCAGAAAGTGCTTCTCCGCTGGGATCGGGTCGAAAAATATATTGACCTGATGATTCAGTCTGACCGCTACCTGTCGGACAAAGAAAGAAGAGCCATCGACTTTCCCCTTGAACTGAACGCCGCCAGTGCAGCCGAATACACTGCATTAAAGGCGCAGCACCCGGATACTCTGGTTGGATTTGAAGCTGGCGGCAATTTTATGTTCTATGGAGAAGATGCTGCCAAGGTCGCAAAAGTTCTCAACAGTGCTTTGTTTACGAGAGAAACAGCACTGGGCGAAGTTCAGGTCACAGGCTTTCCACCTAGCTTATGGGCAAGAAAGTCAAAAGAATTGTGGTCTGCGGGCAATAATGTTTACCTTGCCGGATTGAACGAAGATGGGACTCATCACCAGACTAAACATCTGCACAAAGAGGACTATCTGCCCATCGGCTCCATCATCAATATGGATGGCCGGAAATTTCGGATTGACGGAGTGGATTTTGATAAGGGCAAGGTTTCCTTGCAGGATATGGCACTGGCCGACCTGCGGATGCCAATTTTTCGGGAAGAACCGCTATCTGTTGTCCGGGAATTGTACGAACAGCAGGACGAGGCCCTTGACGCTGCTCCCGAAAAGGTCGTTGATTATAAGGTCGGGGACGATGTTATCGTTGACCTTCCTACCCGAACCATCGAAGGCAAAATCGGCTATGTAGGCGAAACGGATGTTCGCATTGACACCAGCGCACAGGGACAGTCGTGGGATAACGAAGTAATCAATAAGCAACAATTCGAGGACGGTCTGCGGCAGGTCATGCCGGAGCTGACGGACGAAGAACTGGATGCGCTGCCCATTTCTGCCGTGATGGACGGAAAGGTGCAGACCTTCCCAGATGCCGCTGCCTTGGATGAAGCCCTGAATGCTGAACCTGCGCCGGAGCCTGCCGGGAACTTCCACATCACGGATGATGATTTGGGTATCGGAGGTCCTAAGCAGAAGTACGCGCGGAACATTGAAGCCATCCGCACTCTGTTTCAGTTGGAACAGGAGCATCGGGGTGCCACCGCCGAGGAACAGCAGGTGCTTTCCCAGTATGTAGGCTGGGGCGGTTTGGCAGATGCCTTTGACCCCGGCAAAGATAGTTGGGCAAAAGAGTACGCCGAACTGAAAGGGCTGCTCTCCGAGGACGAGTATGCCGCCGCCCGTTCCAGCACTCTGAATGCTCACTACACCTCTCCGGTGGTGATTCGCTCTATTTATGATGCAGTCGAAAAGATTGGCTTCCGGTCTGGCAACATCTTGGAGCCGTCTATGGGCGTGGGCAACTTCGTTGGAATGCTGCCGGACACCATGCAGGACAGCCGCTTGTACGGCGTGGAACTGGACAGCATCACCGGGCGTATTGCGAAAAAACTGTATCCGCAGGCTGACATTACCGTGGCTGGCTTTGAGACCACTGACCGCCGTGATTTCTACGATTTGGCGGTGGGCAACGTGCCTTTCGGTCAGTACAAGGTCAACGATAAAGCGTACAACAAGCTGGGATTTAGCATCCACAATTATTTCTTTGCGAAAGCCATCGACCAAGTGCGTCCGGGCGGCATTGTGGCGTTTGTGACTTCTCGTTATACCATGGACAGCAAGGATAGCACCGCCCGCAAACACATGGCAGAGCGTGCTGACCTGTTGGGGGCTATCCGTCTGCCCAACAATGCGTTTAAGGCAAATGCAGGCACGGATGTTGTCAGCGATATTATCTTTTTGCAGAAGCGTGACCGCCCTGCGGACATCGAACCTGCATGGGTGCAGTTGGGCAAGACCGAGGATGGCTTTGCCATCAACCAGTATTTCGTAGACCACCCGGAGATGGTGCTGGGCGAACTGACCACCGAAAGCACCCAATACGGACGAGAGAAACTGACGGTTGCGCCCCTTGAGGGCGCAAACCTTGCCGATCAACTTGCCGAAGCGGTGCAGCACATCGAGGGGCAGTATACCGCCGCCGAGATAGACGCTCCCGACATTGCTGAGGAAGAAACCACCCGGCGCACCCTGCCTGCCGACCCGGAAGTGAAGAATTTCTCCTACACCGTGGTGAACGGCGAGGTTTTCTACCGGGAAAATTCCGTGATGACGCAGGTGGAGCTGTCCGACACCGCCAAGGGGCGTGTCACCGGCATGGTGGAACTGCGGCAGATCGTCAACGAGCTGATTGAACAGCAGTTGAACGATTACCCGGACGAGGACATCAAGGCAACACAGGAGCGTTTGAACGCCGCCTACGATGCCTTTACCGCCAAATACGGCTTGCTGAACGACCGCAAAAACGGGCGGCTGTTTGAGCAGGATTCCTCCTACTATCTGCTGTGTTCGCTGGAAAATCTGGACGAGCAGGGACAGCTTAAATCCAAGGCGGCGATGTTTACGAAACGCACCATCCGCCCGGAGCGCACCGTCACCAGTGTGGATACCCCCAGCGAAGCACTGGCAGTATCTATTGGTGAGCATGGTAAGGTCGATTTGCCTTATATGGCAGAACTGCTAGGCACACCCGGCGAGTACGGGCGCATTACCACCGAATTGTCCGGCGTGATCTTCAAAGACCCTGCCGCCGACCCCACCGACCCGGAAGCAGGCTGGCAGATGGCAGACGAGTACCTGTCCGGCGATGTCCGGGCAAAGCTGCGGATGGCGCAGTTTGCCGCCGAAACGAACCCGGAGTTTGCTGTCAACGTGGATGCGCTGACCAAGGCGCAGCCCAGAGAGTTGGAAGCCTCCGAAATTGATGTGCGGCTGGGTGCAACATGGCTGGACCCGGACGTTATCCAGAAGTTTATGACCGAGACTTTCCAGATCCCCTACTATCTGCGCCACGCGGTCAAAGTGCGTTATTCTCCTTATACCGCAGAATGGCGTGTGGAGGGCAAAACGGCTACGGGGCGGGGCGACATTATCTCCTCCGAGACCTACGGCACATCCCGTGCCAACGCCTACAAGATTCTGGAGGAGACCCTGAACCTGAAAGACGTCCGCATCTACGACACCATCGAGGATGCCGAGGGCAAACCCAAACGTGTGCTGAACAAGCGGGAGACTATGCTGGCACAGCAGAAACAGCAGGTCATCAAGGATGCTTTCGCCAACTGGGTCTGGCAGGACCCTCAGCGGCGCATTGCGCTGGTAAAACAGTACAATGAGTTGTTCAACAGCACCAGACCCCGTGAATACGATGGCTCCCACATCAAATTCGTGGGCATGAACCCGGAAATCACCCTCCGGGAACACCAGCGCAACGCCATTGCCCATGTGCTTTATGGCGGTAATACGTTGCTTGCACACGAAGTTGGTGCGGGCAAGACCTATGAAATGGCTGCGTCTGCTATGGAAGCCAAACGGCTGGGACTGTGCCAGAAAAGTCTTTTTGTGGTGCCCAACCATTTGACGGAACAGTGGGCAAGCGAGTTTCTGAACCTCTACCCCAACGCCAAATTGCTGGTGGCACGGCGCAAGGACTTTGAGACCGCCAACCGCAAAAAATTCTGCGCCCGCATCGCCACCGGCGACTACGATGCGGTCATCATCGGCCATTCGCAGTTTGAGCGCATTCCGCTGTCCTTTGAGCGGCAGGAGCGTATCATTCAGGAGCAAATTTATGAAACGCTTGCCGCCATCAATGAGCTGAAAGTCCACGCAGGCGAGAATTTCTCCATCAAGCAGATGGAAAAGACCCGGAAAACGCTGGAAGCCAAGCTGGAAAAACTGCGTTCCGATGAGCGTAAGGACGATGTAGTTACCTTCGAGCAGTTGGGTGTTGACCGCCTGTTTGTGGACGAGTCACACGCGTTCAAAAATTTGTTCCTCACGACAAAAATGCGAAATGTCGCGGGATTATCCACCAGCGAAGCGCAAAAATCCAGCGATATGTTTGGCAAGTGCCGCTATCTGGACGAGATCACCGGCGGGCGTGGCGTGGTATTTGCCACGGGAACGCCCGTGAGCAACTCCATGACCGAGCTGTACACGGTCATGCGCTACCTGCAGTACAGCACCCTCCAGCAGAAAAAGCTGACCCACTTCGACTGCTGGGCATCCACCTTTGGCGAGACCACCACCGCCATCGAATTAGCCCCCGAAGGTACGGGCTACCGTGCTCGTACCCGGTTCGCCAAGTTCTTCAACCTCCCGGAACTGATGTCCATGTTCAAGGAGGTTGCGGACATTAAAACATCCGACCAGCTTCATCTGCCTGTGCCCGAAGCAAAGTTTGAAACCGTGGTGGCAAAACCCTCGGAGATTCAAAAGGAAATGGTGCAGGAACTGAGCAAACGTGCTGCAGAAATCCACTCCGGTGCAGTAGATGCCTCCGTGGACAATATGCTCTGCGTCACCAATGACGGCAGAAAGATCGGCTTGGACGTTCGCCTGATGAACCCCATGCTGCCCGATGACCCCAACAGCAAGCTGAACGTCTGTGTGCAGAACGTGCTGAAGATCTGGGAGGAAGGCAAAGACCAGAAGTTGACCCAGCTTTTGTTCTGCGACCTCTCGACGCCGAAAAACGACGGCAACTTTAACGTGTACGATGACATTCGCAAGAAGCTGGTTGCCGCCGGTGTGCCGGAAAACGAGATCGAGTTTATCCACAACGCCGACACCGAGGCGAAAAAAGCGGCATTGTTCTCCAAAGTGCGCTCTGGCGATGTGCGAGTTTTGCTCGGAAGTACGGCAAAAATGGGAGCGGGCACCAACGTCCAGTCCCGACTTGTGGCGGTGCATCATCTGGATGTTGGCTGGAAGCCCAGCGACATGACCCAGCGCAATGGTCGCATCATCCGTCAGGGCAATATGAATAAGGAAGTCAAGGTGTTCAATTACGTCACGGAAGGGACATTTGACAGCTACCTCTATCAGACCCTTGAGAATAAACAGCGATTTATCTCACAGATTATGACCAGTAAATCCCCGGTGCGCTCCTGCGAAGATGTAGACGAACAGGCACTTTCCTATGCGGAAATCAAGGCACTGTGCGCTGGAAATCCGCTCATCAAGGAGAAGATGGACTTGGACGTGCAGGTCGCAAAGCTGAAGGTGCTGAAAGCCGACCACCAGAGCCAGAAATTTCGTCTACAAGACAAGCTGCTGACCAAGTTCCCGGCAGACATTCAGGAAACGAATGCCCACATTGCCGGGCTGAAAGCCGATGCACAGCTTGCCGCTGCCCACCCGCAGGGCAAGGAGGAGTTCTGTGGCATGACCATCAGGGGCGTGACCTACGATGAGAAAAAGACCGCCGGTGAGCGTCTGGTGCTCGCCTGTTCGGAGTTGCCCAACGCCGAGGAAAAAGTCATCGGCAGTTACCGGGGCTTTGAACTGTCCCTGCGGTTCGATGCTTTCCGAACAGAGTATCAGGCACTTTTGAAAGGGCAGCGGAAGTACACGGTGCCCTTGGGCACCGACCCTCTGGGCAACATTATCCGTCTGGATAACTCCCTGAACAACTTCCCGGAGCGCATTAACTCTGCTGAGAATGAGCTAGCCACTCTGCATCAGCAGCAGGCGGCGGCGCAGATTGAGGTGGAAAAGCCCTTCCCACAGGAGGAAGAACTGACAGAGAAGTCCGCACGGCTTGCGGAACTGAACGCTCAGTTAGATGTGGACGAAAAGAGCCATGAGCCGGAACAGGACGAGGAAGAACAGGAGAATGTCTCTCGCCGCCCCTCGGTGCTGGCAGCGCTGGAGGAAAAGTCGGACAAGCCGGAGCCGGTGAAGCCCTTCCGCAGTTATTACGACAAGGACGGTGATGCCCGGTGAGGGAAAAGCGGGACGAGATCATCATCTTAAGAACCACAAAAGCGGAGAAGAACCGCATTTATGAAAAAATGCTGGGCATGGGCATCCGCAGCCTGAGTGCCTATATCCGAAAGATGGCACTGGACGGCTACTGCCTGAACCTTGATCTGCCGCAACTGCGGCGCATGGCGTATCTTTTGCAGATGTGCAGCAACAACCTGAACCAGTACGCCAAAGCCGCCAATGAAAATGGTCGGGTCTACGCCGCCGACATGGAGGACCTGCGGCAACGGCTGGATGAGTTAATTGAGATTGGTCGGCAGATTCTCTCCCGGCTGGCAGAACTCTAAAATTTTCCCCGCAGTTGGAGGACTGCGGGGGCTACATAACAGTTGACATCCTTGCAACGCAATCGTTGATACCTTTATAATCGGGGTGAAAGAAAGGTAGGTGCTAGATATGAGGTTCGTTTTTAAGATGATCGTTTTCCCGTTTTGGCTGCTTACGGCTTTCCTTGCGCTGATGCTGAAATGGACGCTGAACCTGTCGGCGTTCGTACTGGCGCTGCCCATGCTGTATATTTTCGGCTGCGGTCTTTATACGCTGTACTGCCGGGAGTGGCTGCAGTTTTTGATCTTACTGGTGGCAGAGTTTGCTTGTTTTGTGTTGATTTTTATGGGCGCTTTGATCGCAGATGCAGCAGAGCGTTTTAGTGGCTGGGTTGCCGGATTGTGAGGGATGCTATGGAAAACCAGAAGATAGAGGATTATTATTCTGAGCACAGCAGCACGATCTTTTCTGAAATGCTGGGTGAGGACGAAAACTATCAGCGGCTGAAAAAAGCCAAACTAGCAGCCGAGAAAGCATTGCAGAACGTCATCAGCAAAGAAGCATGGAAGCAATATCTTGCCTTAGATGAGATCGGCAACGAGCTGGAATGCGCCCGATACAAAGCAATGTATCTTGCAGGGGCAGCAAACTGCAAAAAACTAGAAGAATGATTCAGATGCCGCCTCCGGGCGGCATTTTTCTTTGCAATAGGGGGGGTGATGACGCTGGCAGCAACACGGCTGATTGCGCTGCACAAAAACAAGGGCATGACCGTTGCGGCCTGCCTGAAAAATCGCACGGACTATATTGAAAACCCGGACAAGACCGAGCAGGGGCAGTTTGTCAGCAGCTATGCTTGCAGCGCCCTGACAGCAGATGAAGAATTTATGCTTACCAAGCGGCAGTACGATCTCGTAAACGGACGCAGGCAGAAGAGTGATGTAATCGCTTATCAGATACGGCAGTCCTTCCGTCCGGGGGAAATCACCGCAGAGGAGGCTAACAAAGTAGGCTACGAACTCGCCATGCGCTTTACCAAGGGCAAGCACGCCTTTGTGGTGGCAACGCACACAGACCGGCAGCACATCCACAACCATGTGATCTTCAACTCAACAGTGTTGGATGGCACCAGAAAGTTTCGGGATTTTTTCTTTTCGGCGTTGGCAGTGCAGCGGTTGAGTGACCTGATTTGTTTAGAGCACCAGTTGTCCATCATTGAGAAGAAACCCTACCGGGAACGGCAGAAGCGTGTTCTCTATCCTCCCAAGGAGAGTAATCGTGACCGCTTGTGCGGAATCATCGACACCATCCTTGCAGAACAGCCGAAGGATTTTGAAGTCTTTCTGCAAAAACTGGAGCAGCAGGGCTATGAGGCGAAGCGTGGCAAGTACACGTCGGTGAAGGGAAAAGGGCAGAAGCGCTTTATCCGGTTCCGCACTCTGGGCACCGGCTATGGTGAGGACGAGATCAAGGCGGTGCTGGAGGGCAAGGCGAAACACCAACCGTACCAGAAGCAGCCGCCCAAAGAACAGCCCTTCCAGTTGCTGGTGGACATTCAGGGAAGAATGGCAGAGGGCAAAAGTGTCGGCTATAAAAAGTGGGCAACCAAGTTCAACCTGAAGGAGATGTCCAAAACTCTGCTGTTCTTGCAAGAGCAGAAAATCAGCAGTGCCGAGGAGCTGCGGGAACGTGCAACGGCAGCAACAGAACGCTATCATGCTATGGGGGATTCCATCAAGGCAGCGGAAGCAAGGCTGACAGAAATTGCTATCCTGAAAACCCACATTATCAACTATGCCAAGACCCGTGAAGTGTACGCCGCCTATCGGAAAGCCGGGTACAGCAAAGCCTTTTTGGAAGCCCACCGAGAGGAGATCACTCTGCACAAGGCGGCGAAAACTGCCTTTGACGAGGCCGGACTGCAAAAATTGCCTAAGGTCAAGGAGTTGGATGCGGAGTTTGCAGAGCTGCTGACCAAAAAGAAAGCAGCCTACCCGGACTACCGCAAGGCACGGAACGAGATGCAGGAACTGGTTCGGGCACAGAAAAATGTAGAACGATTTTTTGCGGAGGAAAAGGGCACCACCGAGAAAACTCAGACCCGATATGAATATTCTGTTTGTCGTCACGCACGATTATGAATTTCTGAACCGGGCGTGTAACTGCTATGTCCGGATAGATAAGATAAATTGATCGGGAAAATAAAAAAACAGCGACTTTGAACGGTCGAATTTGCTTTCAGACCTTCAATAGCAACAGCACCCCCACACAGATTGACATGCTACCCCCAGAGTATTTAGAGTTTTGTTTTTTACTCTGTCTACTCTGGGGGTAGCATATCACAGGACGGTGCCGGGGGCGAATTCTCCCGGTTTTTGGACTTCCTCAGCAGGCTTGCCGACATTCAGACCGGGAAGACCATTGCTGCGGATGTTTCGTTTTGCAAAAGACGGTGCACCGACTGATTTATGGAAGCGCCAGCACATCGGTAAGGGAGGTGCGGATCAGTTCTATCAGCTCGTCGGTCACCGGGGGCAGGGTGCGTCCTACATGGTGTGCCAGCAGCAGATACAAAGGCTGGGGCGGGTCCAACGCAGCGCACCGGGAATGGTGGCGGCGCTCCATAAGGTTCAGAGGCAGCAGGGAATCGGCAACGCCAATATTTGCTAGCTGCCGCAGGATGGAGGTATCCGCCTCACAAGCAGCGGGGGGCAGCTGCCCGAACATCTGGGGCAGCAGGGCGTCTTGCAGGGTCCGGAGGGTTGAGCCTGCCGATGCCATTAGCTGGGGGCGGGGGTCCAGCCCCCCGGGGAACAGATCCCCGGGCTGCCATCCCTCCGGGCAGCGGCAGGGGGCAAAGCAGTAGACCATCTCCGTAAGGGTCAGTACCTGACAGTGCAGCAGGTCCTGCCGGGGCTGGGAGGAAAGAAAGATGCCCAGATCTGTGGAGGAGTTCATCAGGGATTCCAGGGTCTGCTCCCGGTTCTCCTCACGGATGGTCAGCTGGATATCCGGGTGCCGGGCGCAGAATGCAGGCAGGGCGTGGTCCCGCAGCGCCTTGGCAAACAGGGGGTCACAGCTGATATACAGTTTACCGCCGCGTCCCTGCCGGTAGGACTTGGTGTGGGCAAACATCTCGTTTTCGATGTGGAGGATGTTCCGGGCGTTGTTTACAAAGATGGTTCCGGCACTGGTGGGACGCAGCCGGTTGTGCTCCCGGGTGAACAGGGGAGTGCGCACCATCTCCTCCACGGCACGCAGGTGGCGGGAAAGGGCGGACTGCGCCAAAAAATGCCGCTCTGCCGCCCGGGAAAGACTCTGCTCCTCCACGATAGAAATCAAATACTCCATCACCCGGCTGTCAAGGTTCACCTCCTGCATGGTCTGCAGGGCGGTGCCCACTGCCTCCCGGGGCAGGCTGCCGGTGTCTGCCAGCTGAGAGGGTGAGAGCACTTCTTGCAGCAGCTGGTCCACCAGCGGGTCGTCGGTGGGCTTGTACCGGGGATCGCGGAGGCGTTCGGTGATCAGCAGACCTGCCAGATACCGCTCCGGCTCCGTAAGGGTGTGCCCCAGCGGGAAACGCAGGTGCAGGGTCTGGTGCACAGGAGGATTCAGCGGACGGTAGGCAAGTTCGCTGCAGGGAAATACGTGAGCGTTGCTTACCAGCCCCACTCCCACTGCCTGATGCATCATGGAGTCCAGCAGGATAACGTCGTTGGACTCAAAGGCGACTACGGGCTGGAACCCCGCCTGCTGGAAAAGCTGCTCTGCAATGAGCCGGATGCTGTGGCGGGGACCCTGCAATACAAAGGGAGTGTCCCGCAGGTCTGCCAGATGGATGGTCTCCTGCTTTGCCAGTGGGTGGGAGGCAGGCAGGGACACCAGCAGTTCTTCGTGGGCAATGGGGATGTCGGTGATCTCGCTGCTGGTGGCACCGGCGCCCAGTGCCAGGTCCACCAGTCCCCGGGCGATGGCTCCCGGCTGCTCGGCGGCATACAGCTCGGTGAGGCTCAGGGAGATGTCCGGGTACCGGCGGGAGAACTGGTTGTAGATCCTGCTGAAGATGATGGCACCCCGGTTGGGGGCGGTGGCAAGACGGATCGCCTTGCGGTTGCCGCCGGTGACCTCTTTCATGGTCAGCAGCATACGGTTCTGCTCGTCAAGGATCTTCTGGGCGCATTCTACCACATACCGTCCCACGGCGGTTGGGTACAGGCGGCGGTTGTACCGCAGGAACAAAGCAAAGCCAAAGGTGCGCTCGCACTCTGCCAGAAACTTGCTCAGCGCCGAGGGGGAGACGTGGAGCGCCTGCGCCGCATGGCTCAGATTGCCATAATTTGCAATGGTGGAAAGGTAATAATACTGACGGGTGTTCATAGCAGTTCCCTTTTGTTACAAAATGGTAAAAAGTCGGATTTTAGCCAGAAATCTGCAAAGTGCTGGGGAATATGGAAAAGTTTTTCCATAATAAGTATAAAGGACCACAAAAGGAATTGCAAGCTGCTGTGAACAAATCGTTATGAAAAAGCGGAATTCTTGTGTATCGTAAAGTGAAGCGGCAGGTTGTACAATAAAAGCACAGAGAGGGTAACACCTCAACCAACGCAGAATGATCACCGGAAAAGAAGGAGACTAACAATGAAGAAGATCACCAGAAGATCCATGCTCAAGGGCAGCGCCGTTGCTGCTGCAGCCCTTGCCCTGTCCGCCTGCGGCGGCTCCAGCTCCAGCTCCAGCTCCGCTTCCTCCGCCAGCGCTGCTGCATCCGCAGCCGCTGACGGCATCGGCTTCCCAAAGAATGAGACCATCACGCTGGCGGTTCCCGGCAAGGCAGGCGGCGGCTCTGACTTGGCCATCCGTTACTACAGCGAGGGTCTGAACCGTATCTACGGCCTGAAGACCACCGTCACCAACTACGACTCAAACACCGTCGGCCACCAGACCGTCGCCAACGCAAAGCCGGACGGCACCACCCTGACGCTGGCTACCTCTTCACTGAACATCCAGTACATCACCGGCAACGCTACCGTAAACCCCATGACCGACTTCACCTTGATCGCCTGCCTGCAGGACAACGGCTTCTCTACACTGGCTGTTCCTGCAAACGCACCTTACGATGACTTTCAGGGCTTCGTCGATTACGCAAAGTCTCATCCCAATGAGCTGAACGCCGGTATGCCGGCTGCAGGTGCAAACACCTTCCTGTTCGGCAAGCTGTGCAGTGTTCTGGGCATCGAGCTGAACAAGGTTGAATGTGCTTCCGAGTCTGACCGTCTGACCAATCTGGCCGGTGGATTCATCGACATCGGTGTCGTGGGTCTGGGCAACGCTCAGGAGTATTCCAAGGCCGGCAAGCTGAAGGTCATCGGCACCGTGGCGGGCGACGGCATCACCATCGACCAGTACCCCGCTGAGCTGCCTGAAAACTACAAGACTCTGCAGGAGCAGGGTTTCAAGGACTGCTACATGCTGGTCTACCACTACCTGATGGGACCTGCCGGCATGGACGAGACCATGGTCAAGCAGATGAACGCAGCCATGGAAGAGGTTGTCAACGACCCCACTGTCCATGATGGCATCGCAGGCATCGGCCACATCCCCGGCTGGCACGACCTTGAGGAGTCCGAGGAGCTGCATCAGAAAGAGTACGATGAACTCGTCAACATCGCAAAGAACCTCGGTATGTACGTTCAGGGCTAACCCAAAATTCTGCCATCGACTGCACTTTTTATCTGCACAGAAGTCTTTCTCTGAAAAGTGTAGATCCTCCTAAATAGACAGCCCGGAGCTTCTCCTCTCCGGGCTGTTTTTGAGAAAAGCGAGAGGTACTTCCATGAAAATGAGACACGATATGGTAACAGGCATCGTTGGCTTGCTTACCTGTATTTTCTTCTTCATCATGACCCAGCAGGTCCGCCAGCCGGCCAATCTGCTGGAGCCGGGTCCCCGGCTGCTGCCGTATGTGGCTATCTTCCTGATCGGCATCAGCTCCATTGCCCTCATCGTCAAGGGCTACAAGGAGCGCGAGATTGCCGAAAAGCCCTATTTCCCCAAGGGCGGCGTGATCAAGGTCACCAAGAGCTTTTTGATGCTGGTGATCTACGCCGTGGCTATGACCTATCTGGGATTTGTGATCACCACCCCGTTTGCAACCGCCGCCTTTATCTATGATTTGAAGGGCAACAGCGAAGTTAAGCCCGTGTCCACCGTCATCATCTCGGTGGTCGTCACGGCTGTGCTCTACGCAATGTTCGTCTTTGCGTTCCAGATCAAACTGCCCGCCGGCGTTCTGTTCGGCGGCTAAGGAGGGAAAATAAATGGCTGCATATCTTTCTGCTTTACTGGTCTGCATGAAGCCGCTGAACCTGCTGCTGATCTTTGCCATGGTCGCGCTGGGCATCGTCTTTGGTGCAATCCCCGGTTTGTCCGCTACTCTGGGCATCGCTCTGCTGCTACCCATCACCTTTGGTCTTTCCACCGAGACTTCCTTTGTCATGCTGCTTGCCATCTGGATCGGCGGCGTGTCCGGTACCTTTATCTCGGCGGTGCTCATCGGCATCCCCGGTTCTTCCTCTGCCATTGCCACCTGCTTTGACGGCTATCCCATGACCCAAAAGGGACAGGCAAGCAAGGCGCTGGGCATCGGCATGACCGCTTCCTTCATCGGCACCGTGTGCTCTGTGGCGATCGCCACCGTGCTGTCCCCGGTGATCGCAGAGGCGGCTCTGCATCTGGGACCCTGGGAATACTTCTCCCTGTGCTTCTGCGCCATTACCCTTATTGCCTCCCTGTCCAAGGGCAACATCTTCAAGGGCATCATGTCCGCCGGCATCGGTCTGCTCATGGGCTGCATCGGCATGGACCCCATCAACGGCGCTACCCGCTTCACCTTTGGCAATGTGTACCTCACCTCCGGCATCAGCACCGTTGCACAGATGCTGGGTATGTTCGCCATGTGCCAGATCATCCGTGACAACGCCAAGGGCGAGGCAAAGATGCCCGATGTGGACGTCAAGAACATGAAGGGGCTTGGCATCGGCTTCAAGGACATCATCGAAAACATCAAGACCATTATCTTTGCATTCGCTTCCGGTCTGTGGATCGGCTTCTTGCCCGGCATGGGCTCCGGCATCTCCAACATGGTCGCCTATGGCTATGCCAAGGGCATCAGCAAGGAGCCTGAGACCTTCGGTAAGGGCAACCCCGCCGGTGTGTGGGCTTCTGAAACCGCAAACAACGCTTCTCTGGGCGGTGCCCTCATCCCCATGATGGCTCTGGGCATCCCCGGTGACGGCATCACCGCAATGCTCATCGCAGGCCTGACCATCCACGGCCTGCAGGCTGGCCCTCTGTTTATGACTGAGCAGCCCGATCTGGCCATGCTCATCTTCGCCTGCGTCATGGTCTCCGCCATCGTCACCTACCTCATCCAGATCATCACCAAGCGCTGGTTTCCGTATATCTTGAAGATCCCCTATCATTATCTGTATACTGTTATTTTGGTCATCAGCTTCATCGGCGGCTACGGCATCTCCAACACCATGTTCAACATCTACGTCATGCTGGCTCTCTGCCTGCTGGCTCTGTTCATGAGTGTGGCCGGTCTGCCTACCAGCCCGCTAGTTCTGGCCTTCATCCTGTCCAGCAAGCTTGAGCGCTACTTCCGTCAGGGCATCAGCTACGCCCACGGCAGCTACGCACCCTTCTTTACCCGCCCGGTCTCCTTCATCCTGCTCATCATCGCCGTGCTGTGCGTGGTGTGGCCCTATGTCTCTGACCACCTGAAGGCAAAGAAGTCTGCAAAGGCTCCTGCTGCTGCCCAGAACATCGGCGAGGACATCAACGATGACTGAGCCGGAGCAGCTGCCTGCCCAGGAGAGGTTCTACGGTTCCCTTGCCTCCATGCTGCGCAAGTACGACCGCTACGCCCGGCAGGACGCTTTCCGGGGCAGAACCCCGGAGGAATTCCGGCAATGGCGGGAAGATACCCGAAGCCTTTTGCATTCCCTGTTGGGAACATGTAAAATGGAACGTGGTATACAAGATGCTCGCCGAATGGAGACCGTCTTCACAGAGGAGGGTATCCGCCGGGAGCACTGGAGGATCCAGGTGGAACCGGAGGTCTGGATGACCCTGTTCCTTCTGGCGCCTGCCGGCGCTGGAAAGGACACCCCGGTGATCCTCTGCCCTCCGGGGCACAACGGTGCCGGAAAGTACTCGGTCGCCGGTGTGCGGGACTACCCGCCCATTACCGAAAAGATCGATCATTACCATTACGATTACGGTCTGCAGCTGGCAAAACAGGGCTGCGTGACGGTATGCCCGGACTGCCGGGGCTTTGGAGAGCGGCGGGAAGACCCGGAGGACGCCCGGCGGCTGCCGGAAGGACTGAAGGGCGACTGCTACCGGCTGGCACACATGGGAGAGCCTCTGGGCATCCCGGTACTGGGGATGCTGACCTGGGACCTGGCAAGACTCATCGACTGGCTGGAAGAGGACCGGCGCTTCAACACAGACCGTCTGGGGGCCGTGGGGTTTTCCGGCGGCGGGATGCAGACGCTGTGGCTGGCGGCGCTGGACGACCGGGTAAAGTTTGCCGCCATCAGCGGCTATATGTACGGCTACCGGGACGCCCTGCTGACCCTGAACAACAACTGTTCCTGCAACTATGTGCCCCACCTGTGGGAGCATCTGGACATGGGCGATATCGCCAGCCTCATTGCACCCCGCCCGTTGTGGGTGCAGTCCTGCCGGGAGGACCGGCTCAACGGTCCCCGGGGCGTGGTAAACGCTCAGGAGCAGGTGGCGATCGCCGCCGAGGCGTACCGGCTGCTGGGTGCACCGGAAAACCTCCGGCACCAGATCTGCCCCGGCACTCACCAGTGGCACGAAGAAGACCTTGCAGAATATCTGACATTTCTTTTGGAGCATTCCATCAATAGCAAAGAGTAAGGGAGTTTTCCCCATGAACAAAAACGAGCTGCGCAATACCATCCTGTCCCAGATCCAGCTGCCCTGCATCGGCAAAAACCGGATGCAGGTGGAGCCGGTGCCGGGACAGATGCAGACCCGACAGCTGCAGCAGGCGATCGACGACCTCAGCCGGCAGGGAGGCGGAACGCTGGTCCTGCAGCCGGGCGTCTACCGCACCGGTGCGCTGCACCTGAAAAACGGCGTGGAGCTGCACCTTGCATCGGAGGATACTCTGGTGCAGTTTGTGCCCGATGACCCGGCAGAAAACTACCCGCTGGTGTTCTCCCACTGGGAGGCAAGTCCCTGCTACAATTTCAGCGCCCTGCTGTATGCCTGTGATGCACAGGACATTGCCGTTACCGGCAAGGGGGTGCTGGACGGCGGCGCCGATGCAGACCACTGGTGGAACTGGCATCATCAGGTGGAGACCTCCTGGTCTGAAAACAAGCCGGACCTGCAGCTTGCCGACCGCAGTGCCCTGCGCAGCATGAATCTGGGCGGGGTGCCGGTGGATCGGCGCATCTTTGGCGAAGGACACTACCTGCGCCCCAACTTCTTCCAGTCCATCCGCTGCCAGCGGGTGCTGCTGCAGGGGGTCACCCTCCGCAACAGCCCCATGTGGCAGCTGAACCCGGTGCTATGCAGCAGCGTGGTGGTGGACGGGGTGACCCTTTCCAGTCACGGTGCCAACAACGACGGCTGCGACCCGGAGAGCTGCAACGGCGTGTGGATCAAAAACTGCCGCTTTGACACCGGCGATGACTGTATCAGCCTGAAGTCCGGGCGGGACCGGGACGGCAGAGAGGCAAATGTGCCCTGCCGGAACATCCTGATCGAAAACAACGACTTTGCAGACGGTCACGGCGGCGTGGCACTGGGCAGCGAGATGAGCGGCGGCATCTACAATGTGCTTGCCAGCGGCAACCGATTCTCCAGCCCCAACCTGACCTATGCACTGCGGCTCAAGACCAACGCCCGGCGGGGCGGCGCTGTGGAGCGGGTCATGCTATGCGACAGTGTGATGGACCACGTCCACGGGGCGGCGGTTCACGGTACCATGCTCTACGAGGATGGGCGCAACGGCGACAGCCTGCCGGTGTTCCGGGACATCACCATGGAGAATATCACCGCCCACGGCGGAGATTACGGCTTCTTTCTGGAAGCATTCCCGGAGGTGCCTATTACCGGGCTGGTGATGCGGAACATCACCATTGACGGGGTGCGCCAGTGCCTGCGCAGCATGAACTGGAAGGATGCGGTGGTGGAAAACGTTACCATCAACGGTAAACGGTTCCCCCGTCCCGGCTATGTCCGGATCCTGGGGGTGCCCTGCATCGGAGGCACGGTCACTGCCAGCGCCGAGAGCTGCGGTGCACAGGAGCCGCTGACCTTCTGCTGGGAGGCGTCTGAGGATAACAAAAACTGGACCCGGTGCGGCGGGGGAGAGACCATCGCAGTGCCTGACGGGGCGGCATACCTCCGGGCCAGCGCCGCAAACCCTGCCGGAGACCGGGAGAGCAGCCGCAGCTACCGGGTGCTGCCGGCACCGGCGCAGGGAGCCGCTCCCCGGCTGTACTGCCGTGGGATGCTGAACGCCCCGGAGCTGGAGCGGGGCAGCGAGCCGGTGACCCGGCTGGAAGCAGCGCAGATGCTGCTGCCCCTCGCCGATGATCAGCTGCCTGCCCCGGAGCTGACGGATACCGCCGAAGAAGCGGCACGCCGGGCAGCGGCAAACCGGTTCTTCCCGCTGGAAAAGGGCTGCTTTGCCCCCCGGCGCACCATCTCCCGACAGGAGATGGCAACGGTGGCAATGCAGGCGTGCGGGGTGAACTACCGCAACGCATCCAGTACCATGCCGGTGTGCACCGACGTGGACCGGGTGGCAAACAACTACGGGACCAATGCGGCGCGGGCGCTGTATTTTGGATTCATGCAGCTGGAGGCGGACGGACGCTTTGACCCGGAGCGTCCGGTGAGCCGGAAAGAGGCTGTGGAGATCCTGGACCGGGTGGCAGATTTTGCCGGACTGTAAAAGGAGACAAAACGCATGTGGCTGGAGTATTTTGAACAGTATCTGGACCGGGTCTTTCCCCGGTTCCTCAGTGAAAAGCCCTGGAATTATAAAGACGACCTTTGCATGGTGGGGGCGGAGGACCTGTACTGCGCTACCGGCAGCGAAAGTTGGCGGGAGCCGGTGCGCCGGAACGCTTCCTTCCTGATGGACGACGCCGGCAGGGTGGCAAACTGGGTGCCCGGAGAACACAACATCGACAAGGTGAGCTTTGGCAAGTCCATGAGGATCCTGCGGGATGTTACCGGGGAGGCACGGTGGGCAGAGGGCGTGGAGCGCGCCTACCGCATTCTGGCGGACTACCCCCGCACCGTCACCGGGAACTTCTGGCACAAGGACATCTATCCGGATCAGGTCTGGCTGGACGGCTTGTACATGGGGATGCCCTTCTACGCCGCCTGCCTGACAGAAAACGGCGAGGACAACTGGGACGACATTCTGGACCAGTTTACCTCTGCCCACAAACTGCTGTGGGATGAGCAGCTGGGTCTGTACCGTCACGCCAACGACTGCTCCCGGAAGATGGAGTGGGCGGACCCGGTCACCGGGCAGAGCCCGGTGGTGTGGCTCCGTGCCGAGGGCTGGTTCCTCATGGCACTGGCGGACACCTACGAGATCGCAAAGGACCGCACCCCCCGTGCCGGGGAGCTGTGCCCTCTGCTGAAAAACGCGCTGGACCGTCTGCTGCCCTATCAGGTGGCAGACACCGGCATGTTCCTGCAGGTGGTGGATCGGGCAGACCTGACCGGCAACTACTCCGAGACCTCCGGCAGCGCTATGGTCGCCTACGCCCTGATGAAGGGTGCACGGCTGGGAATGCTGCCGCCGGAATACGGGGAAAAGGGTAGCCGGGTGCTGGACGGCATCCGGGACACCTACCTGAAAAAGGGCGAGCAGGGCTGGGAGCTTCACGGCATCTGCGCCAGCGCAGGTCTGGGACCGGGACCGGACAACCGCACCGACCGCACCGGCACCCCGGAGTATTATCTGAGTGAAAAGCAGATGGTGGACAACCAGCACGGTGCCGCCGCCTGCATGATGGCGGTCAGCGAGCAGCTGCGCCGTGCATAAGAGTATGAGGTGATTATTATGGCAGAACGTTTGACCATCCAGATCAAAGACAACGACAACGTGGTGGTTGCCGTCCACGACCTGCCCGCAGGCACAAAGACCGAGAGCGGCGTGGTCACCCGGGATCCCATCCCCCAGGCACACAAGATCGCACTGGTGGATATCCCCGCCGGCGGCGAGGTCATCCGCTACGGCGTGGTGCTGGGCTATGCAAAGAACGACATCCCCGCCGGCAGCTGGATCAACGAGCACATGTTGGACCTGCCGGAAAGCCCGGCACTGACCGATATGCCCTGGGGCACCGACATCAAGACCCCGGACCAACTGCCCACCCCGCCCCGGACTACCTGGATGGGCTACCGCAACAAGGTGGGTCCTGCCGGCACCCGCAATCTGCTGGGTATCGTCACCACTGTGCAGTGCGCTGCAGGCGTGGTGAAGGTGGCAGTGGAGCGCATCAAAAAGGAGCTACTGCCCAAGTACCCCAATGTGGACGGCGTGGTTGCCATCACTCATCCCTATGGCTGCGGCGTTGCCATCAACGCTCCGCTGGCATACATCCCCATCCGTGCCATCACCAATGTGATCCGTCATCCTAACTTTGGCGGTGAGGTCATGGTGGTGGGTCTGGGCTGCGAGAAGCTCACCTACGACCGGGTGCTGCCTCCGGAGGACATCAACCCGGAGAACTGCCTGACTCTGCAGGACTGGAAGGGTCACGATGCCATGATGCAGGCGATCCTGGACATGGCGGAGAAGAAGCTCCAGAAGCTGAACCTGCGCCACCGGGAGGAGCTGCCCCTCAGTGAGCTGCTCATCGGTATGCAGTGCGGCGGCAGCGATGCATTTTCCGGCATCACCGCCAACCCCAGCGCAGGCTATGCAGCGGATATGCTGGTAAAGGGCGGTGCCACCGTAATGTTCAGCGAGGTCACCGAAGTCCGGGACGGGGTGCCCATGCTTGCCGCCCGCTGCGTCAGCGCCGAGGTCCGGGACAAGCTTGCCGCCGAGATGAAGTGGTACGATGATTACCTTGCCGAGGGCGGTGTGGACCGGGATGCCAACCCCACTCCGGGCAACAAGAAGGGCGGTCTGGCAAACATCGTGGAAAAGGCAATGGGCTCCATTGCCAAAAGCGGCACCAGCCCCATCGTGGAGGTGCTGAGCCCGGCGGAGAAGCCCTCCAAGCACGGTCTGATCTTTGCCGCCACCCCTGCCTCCGACATCGTGTGCGGACCTTCTCAGGTGGCTTCCGGCATCGGTCTACAGGTGTTCATGACCGGTCGTGGCACCCCCTACGGTCTGGATGTGGCACCGGTCATCAAGGTGTGCAGCCGCAACGAGATGAAGGAGCAGTGGTTCGACCTCATCGACATCTCTGCCGGTCACGTTGCCACCGGCGAAGCGACCATTGCCGATGTGGGTACCGAGATCTTTAACCTGATCCTGGACGTGGCAAGCGGCACCAAGGAGCCTTACAGCGATCAGTACGGCTTCCACAACGATATGTGCATCTTCAACCCTGCCCCCATTACCTGAGGTGCAGCGCAAGATAGAGTACGAATACGGAAATCATTCAAACAACCTTATGGAGGGAACGATTATGAAAATCGGTTTTATTGGTCTGGGCATCATGGGCAAGCCCATGGCAAAGAATCTGCTGAAGGCAGGCTACACCGACCTGCTGGTGAACAACCGCAGTCAGGCTCCGGTGCAGGAGCTGGAGGCCGCCGGTGCAAAGGGCGCCACCCAGCAGGAGATCGGAGAGCAGTGTGATGTGGTCATCACCATGCTGCCTAACTCTCCGCAGGTCAAGGAAGTGATGCTGGGCGCAAACGGCGTGGCTTCCCACATGAAGCCCGGTGCAGTCTTTATCGACTGCTCTTCCATCAACCCGGTTGCTTCCAAAGAAATCTATGCCGAGCTGCAGAAGAAGGGCGTGGAGATGCTGGATGCTCCCGTCTCTGGCGGCGAGCCCAAGGCGATCGACGGAACCCTGAGCTTTATGGTAGGCGGCAAGCAGGAGATCTTTGACACCTACAAGCCGGTGCTGGACGCCATGGGCGCTTCCACCGTCCGCTGCGGCGAGGTAGGCGCAGGCAACACCACCAAGCTGGCAAACCAGATCATCGTGGCATGCAACATTCAGGCTCTTGCCGAGGCTCTGACTCTGGCACAGAAGGCAGGCGTGGATCCCGAGCTGGTGTTCCAGGCAATCAAGGGCGGTCTTGCCGGCTCTACCGTCATGAACGCAAAGGCTCCCATGATGATCGCAGGCAACGACAAGCCCGGCTTCAAGATCGACCTGCACATCAAGGACCTGAACAACGTTCTGGACTGCGCACACGCTGTGGGCGCTCCCGTGCCCATGACTGCCGAGGTGCAGGAGATCATGCAGTGGCTCCACAACCACGAGGGCGGTCAGAAGGACCACAGCGCCATTGCCCAGTACTACGAGTACCTGACCGGCATCCAGATCGGTCGCTGAGGATAAAGGAGCACAGATGATGAACACGGAATTTATGAAGGGCGTTGTGGTGCCCATCCTCACGGTCATTGACGGTGAGGAGAAGATCGACGAAGCGGGAATGCGGGATCAGGTGGAGTACGTCATCCAGGGCGGCGTCTCCGGCATCCTTGCCTTTGGCTCCAACGGCGAATTCTACATGGTGGAAGAGGACGAGATGGAGCGTGGTCTGAAGATCATGGTCGATCAGTCCGCAGGTCGTGTGCCGGTGTACTTTGGCATCGGTGCCATCAGCACCAAAAAGTGCTGCCGTCTGGCACAGATGGCGGTCAAGAACGGCGCAGCTGCCGTCAGCGTGTTGCAGCCCATGTTCCTGAAGCCCACCTACGCCGAGCTGTATAATCACTTTAAGACCATTGCAGAAAGTGTTCCCGAAACGCCGGTTTTGTTGTATAATAATCCCGGGCGGGTGGGCTACACCCTCAGCGCACAGCTGGTGGAAGAGCTGGCACACACCGTGCCCAACATCGTGGGCATGAAGGATACCAGCGGCGACATCACCCAGACTTCCGAGTTCATCCGCCGCACCCGGGACGTGGAGTTCAAGGTCTTTGGCGGCAAGGATACCCTGCTGTACGCCAGCCTGTGCCACGGTGCTGTGGGCGGCGTGTGCACCGCAGCAAACTTTATGCCGGAGCTCATCACCGATGTGTACAATAAGTACGCCGCCGGTGATCTGGCAGGCAGTCTGGAGGCACAGTTCAAGCTGAACCCGGTGCGCCTGTCCATGGACGCTGCCAGCTTCCCCGTTGCCGCCAAGGATATGGCAAATCTCCGGGGACGCAAGGTAGGCGTGCCCTACCTGCCCACCCTGCCCACCCCGGAAGGGGCGGCAAAGCAGGGCTTTGTAAAGACTATGACCGAAGCCGGTCTGCTGTAAACCTGTGTAAAAGGAGGCTGCCCCATGAATCAGGCACTGCGTAAGGACGCCCAACAGATCCTTGCATCCAGCCTGCAGGCGGTGCTGCCGGACGAAGCGGTCCAGCGTGCCCTGCGGGACTTTGAACCCCACGGAGGTCGTGTTCTGCTGGTGGCTGCCGGTAAGGCAGCGTGGCAGATGGCGGCGGCTGCGGTGCGGACGCTGGGCAGGGTGGACGGCGGCGTGGTGGTGACCAAATACCACCACGTGAAGGGGGACATCCCCGGGGTGGTCTGCTGCGAAGGCGGACACCCGGTGCCGGACGAAGGCAGCTTTGCCGCCACCCAGAAAGCACTGGAGCTGGTGCAGGACCTGACCGCTGCAGACGATGTGCTGTTCCTGCTGTCCGGCGGCGGCAGCGCCCTGTTTGAAAAGCCTCTGGTCCCCGGGGCAGAGCTGCAGGACATCACCGGGCAGCTGTTGGGGTGCGGGGCGGACATCGTGGAGATGAACACCATCCGCAAGCGTCTGTCTGCCGTCAAGGGCGGGCGGTTTGCCCGGCTGTGCGCTCCGGCACAGGTCTACAGCATCGTGCTCAGCGATATTCTGGGAGACCCGCTGGATATGATCGCCAGCGGTCCCGCCTGCCCGGACAGCAGCACCTGTGCCGATGCCCTGGCGATCGCAGAAAAATATCAGCTGAAGCTTTCCCCGGAGGCACGGGCACTGCTGGAGCAGGAGACCCCCAAGACGCTGGACAACGTCACCACCCGCATCACCGGCAGCGTCCGGGAGCTGTGCGCTGCCGCTGCAAAGGAGTGCAGCGCTCTGGGCTATGAGCCGGTCATGCTCACGGACCAGCTCTGCTGCGAGGCACGGGAGGCAGGCAGCTTTCTGGCAAGCATCCTGAAAAGCCATGCAGGGCAGGGCAGGAAACTTGCCTTTCTTGCAGGCGGTGAAACGGTGGTCCACCTGACCGGTAAGGGTCTGGGCGGACGGAATCAGGAGCTGGCTCTTGCCGCTGCCCCCGGCATTGCCGGGCTGGATGCAGCGGTGTTCTCCGTAGGCAGCGATGGCACCGATGGTCCCACCGATGCAGCCGGCGGCTATGTGGACGGAGAGTCCGCCGCCGCTCTTGCTGCAAAGGGGCTGGATGTGTTCGAGGTGCTGCAGAGCAACGATGCCTACCATGCACTGAAAGCAGTGGATGGTCTGCTGGTGACCGGACCTACCGGAACCAACGTGAACGATGTGGCAGTGGCACTGCTGCACGGCTGACAGGAAAAAGGAGGAACATCCCATGATCCAATTTGGTCTGCGTCTTCACGATGCGGAGAAGCTGCCCATGGAGCAGCTGCTTCCGCTGGTAAAGGAAAAGGGGTTTACCTGCGCACACCTTGCCCTCAGCAAGGCAATGAAGGAGTATCCCTGCGGTCCCAGCGCCCTGACCCCGGGCTACGCACTGTATCTGCGCCATCTGTTTGAGAAAAACGGCATTGACGTGGCGGTGCTGGGCAACTATCTGAACCTTGCACATCCGAACCCTGATGCGGTAAAGGATATGCAGGAAAAGTACTACGCCCATATCCGGTTTGCTAGCCTGCTGGGTTGCGGTATGGTGGGCACCGAGACCGGTGCGCCTAATCCGGAGTACAAGTTCTGCCCCGAGTGCCGCAGTGACAAGGCTCTGATCACTTTTATCAAAAATCTGAAGCCGGTGGTACGCTGCGCCGAGCAATACGGAGTGACAGTAGCGATCGAGCCGGTGGCACGGCACATCGTTTACGATGCAAAGCGTGCCCGGCTGGTGCTGGATGAGATCGGCAGCCACAACCTGCAGATCCTTCTGGACCCCGTCAACATGCTGAGCATGGACAACGTGGACCGCCGGGAAGAGGTCTTTGCCGAGGCGATTGAGCTGCTGGGCAAGGACGTGGCAATGATCCACTTTAAGGATTTTCTCCGTCATGACGCCGACGGTCAGCTGAAGGCGTGCGGCGCAGGGCAGGGCGAGATGGAGGATTACTCCACCATCCTGCGTTTCGCAAAGCAGGAAAAGCCCTTCGTCTTTGCTACGCTGGAAAATACCACCCCGGAAAATGCCGTGGCGTGCCGTGAGTTCCTGCAGAAACAGTACGACAACTGCTGAAGAAGGATATGACCGGAGGGGGCTGTTGCACAAGCTCCAACAAAAAGACCAGAGTTATTTAGCCGAAAGGCTTTACAACTCTGGTCTTTTGCTTTGGGTAGCTTGAGCGAGCGACAACCACCAGCTCCGCTGGTGGAGCAAAAATGCTTTAGCTACAAGATTCGAGCAAAGCGAGATGACAAGAAAATCATCGTCTTAGAAGATGCACTTTATGACACTGAACGAGATGCAGGAACTGGTTCGGGCACAGAAAAATATAGAACGTTTTTTTGCAGAGGAAAAGGACACCACCGAGAAAAAACAGATCCGTTAAACAAATGACGCCGAGGATTCTTCCCGTTTTGGGAGGCATCCTCGGCGGATTTTTTAGTTTATGTAGCAGTTTTGTGGAGCAATGCGCCTGTTACCCGTATATTTTCCCTACGATCCTTCCTCGTGCTGCAGCAGGCAGGAGCTTACACAAAAGGCTCAGGAATTTATACTGTGCACCAGCAACATAAACGACTGCCGGGTTCTTTTTCTCCACAATACCGGCGATGTACCGCCCAATGCGTGCTGGGTCCATGCCGTTTTGCTCGTCATGCTCCATCTGACTGACACTCCGGGAGATACGCCCGCCGTATTCATCATCGCCGAGAATGCTTTTCTGGCGTGCCTTTGTGAATCCGGTGCAGATATCGCCCAGTTCTACGACGGTAACGTGGATGCCGTAGGGTTTGACTTCATTTGCCAGTGCATAAGAGTAAGAAGAAACGGCGGCTTTGCTTGCAGAGTAGAAGGTCTGAAACGGAATGTGTGCTACGGCAGCAACAGAGCTGATGTTCACAATATGCCCCTTCCCCTGATGGCGCAGGAAGGGGAGAACTGCTTTATTTACAGTGACTGTCCCGAAAAAGTTTACATCAAACTGCGCTTTGGCTTGTTCCATGGACGTAAACTCCACCGCACCGGAAATGCCAAAGCCTGCACAGTTGATCACTGCATCAATTTTGGTCTCTTTTTGGATGACCTGCTGCACAGCGGCGTTGACCGCATCTTCATCGGTCACATCGACAGACAGATGGGTGACACCCTCCATAGGGATATTCCTGCGGCTGAACTCATAGACGATGCAGCCATTCTCTTTCAGAGCGGATGCCGTGCACCGTCCGATGCCGGAGCTTCCTCCGGTAACAATGACGACCTTGTTGTTTTCTCCTGCCATGACTTTCCTCCTGAAAATGTTGAGCTGATTCGAGTATACCGCAATCGCAAGACGACTGTCTATATTGATTCTCGCTGGGAAAGTCTTTTGTCGGTATAGACGGAACAGGTCGTTATGGAAGAAGAGAAGGCAGAAAAATGAAAACAGGAACCAGCTGGCGTAGTGTGATCTACGCTGGCTCCTTTGTTGTAGCGAACCACCGAGGAAATCTCTCGTTTTGGGAAGGTATCCTCGACGGCCTTTTTTAGTTTATGTAGCAGCGATCCTGCTTTACAAGTCCAATCTTCACACAACCGCTGGGCTTCTTCCTTTGTGCAGCAGGTGCAGTTGAAAAGTCTGCCACGGAAAGAGCAGTAAGTGTAGTAGTACTCTCGAGACTCCATTGACATCTCGAAAATTAACGCAGCGTTCCTCACCGGGCAGCAGATAGATCGTATCCACGTTCAGCAGCTCCTTTTGCCTTCGTTCATGTGCCAAGAGGCACAACGTTTGCTATTGTACCATGTACCGTCCCAAAAGACCATTGCTTTTTTGACCAAAGATACGCACAAAAATTTTTTCGTTCCAAAAGTGTCCAACTGGCGTTGAGTAAACACTATTGGATTGTGTATAACAAAAATTGCGACAGGTATGCTATTGGTGTGCAACAAACACAATTAGAATGTGAGGTCGCTATGAATACGCTTTTGGGTCAACGAATACGAGAGCAGCGCAAGGAAAAAGGCTGGACGATTGAACAGTTTGCAGAACGGGTCGATTTGTCAGCAAATTATGTTGGAGATTTAGAGCGCGGAGTAAAAATCCCCAAACTGGAAACCTTTATCCGAATCGTAGAGGTGTTGGACGTATCTGCTGATGTGCTGATCCGGGATTCCGTTCCATCCGCATCCCATGTGGCAGATGACGAACTGAGCAGAAAGCTGAGCCAGCTCACACCGGGGCAGAAGAAAGCTGCCATTGACATTCTGAATGCATACACCGACAACATTCCCTATATTACAAAATAACACCTATGTCAAAGAACGCCAGCAACCGTGCTGACGCTCTTTCTTTTTGCCCTCAAATAGTCTATAATCAACACTATAAGCGTGCACATAACGCTAATAGCGAGTATTTGAGGTGAACGACATGACAATCCTACCCAATATCGAAGAAGCAATGGAAGATACCCGGAATGGAAAGCTGAGTCCGTATTGGCAGAACAATCTCAAACGTGAATGCCTGCATAGGAAGTTATCGGCTGAAGAACAGCAGGCGCTTTCGGAACTGAATCGCATTTTGTCCGAGACTCCGCAATGGAGCGGCGAAGAAGAACTGTGTATCGAAATGGAGAACATCGGTGGCCGGGTTTGCTTCTGTCACTTTTGGGATGAGCACTACTCCATGGTGCAGTTGACGGAAGACCGCAACGGAAAATACTCCACAGCCTACGTTCTGGATGCAGAAACCACCCCGGATGTGCGTAAGGTGGCGGCATTACAGGCACAGAAAGAACTTGCGGACTGTATGCAGGTGTGGGGCGTTTCGCTTCTGAATGCGCCTGTTCCTGAACAGATGAAGTACGATTCTCTTGCAGAAGCCGCTTCTTACCTCATGCAAGTTTTGAACGACCCAGAGCACATCACCGGGTAAAAAGCGTCCCGAAGGGATGCGCAGCCTGCATTGGGAAATGCAGATCAAAGGGGCTTGGGGCATTCCCCAACAAGCGTTTTGCAACGCAAAATAAGCAGATGTATATACGTCTGCACTGCTTGCTGGTACAAAGTCATCGATGAAACAAAAATAGTTTCATCAAAGACGGTTATATGGTTGTGCCGATTTCCAAAACATAGTAATATTGAAGTACTAACTGGGGCTGAAAGTGGCAAAACTGCTTGCTTGGTTTCCATTCAGGAATTACTAACAGCGTAGACCGTCCGTTCGCTTCGTATACCGTCAGCGTCACAAATTGACACCAATTTATCATTCTTCACGAAGTATGTGCTAAAATCTCTTGACAGCACCTCACAAAATATGTTATCTTTTGTAAACATCCTTGAAAAGATATGACATTTTCTGGGGACCGAACACAAACCGATTTTTCTCTGGAGGAAAGACCCATGAAACAGGAGATCATCCGTAAACTGAGCGCTGCCGTGGCCATGAGCCTCGTTGTTGGCGTCTCTCTGGCCGCCTGCGGCGGCAGCAGCAGTTCCACCGCTGCCAGCGCGACCAAGACCGGCTCTGCCGACGGCTTTGGCGGTGCTGTCACCGCCACCCTGACCGTGGATGCCAATGGCACTGTTACCGACTGCAAGCTGGAAGGTGCACAGGAGACCGAGAACATCGGCGGCGCTGCACTGGAAGAGCTGTCCAAGCAGGTCGTGGCCGCCAACGGCCCCGCCATCGACGGCGTTGCCGGTGCCACGGTGACCACCAAGGCTGTCCGGAAGGCTGTTGCCGCCGCACTGGGTGTGGAGCTGGCCGAAGAGGCCCCCGCCGACTCTGCTGCCGCAGCCCCCGCTGAGCCCGCCGCCATCGTCCCGGTGGAAGGCGGCATCCAGATCGGTCAGGCCTATGCTGCCGCCCACGGCACCAAGTGCTTCACCGAAGCGGTGGCTGTGGTGAAGGATGACGTCATCCTCGCCGCCTACCTCGACGATTTCCAGTTCACCAGCGCCGATGCAGGCGTGACCGCTGTGCCCAACTCCGACTCCGACTTTGCCGCAGGCTACGCCGAGGGCAAGGTGCTGATGTCCAAGCGGGCCAACGCTGATTATTACAGCAAGATGATGGCCGAAAAGGGCGGCTCCACGGTCGCTCTGGACGCAAACTTCAATGCCATCCAGAACTTTGCTGTCGGCAAGACCATCTCCGAGCTGGAGGATGTGGCCGCCAAAGGGTGCCGAGGCTGTGGACGCCGTCTCCGGCGCAACGCTGGTGGATACCGCCGGTTATCTCTCCGCCATCGTGGATGCCGCCAAAAACGCCCAGACCACGCAGGCGGTGGAGTTCAACGGCAGCTCCGAGGACCTGAAGCTGAATGTGGTCTATGGGGCCGCACACGGCACCAAGTGCTTCACCTCCGGCGCAGTCGCCACCGCTGGGGACACCATCGTGCTGAGCTACATTGACGAGTTCCAGTTTGCCGGTTCGGACGCCGGGGTCGTCGGTGTGCCCAACTCCGATTCTGACTTCGGCGCAGGCTACGCCGAGGGCAAGGTGCTGATGTCCAAGCGGGTCAACGCCGATTACTACAGCAAGATGATGGCTGAAAAGGCTGGTTCCACCGTTTCGCTGGATGCCAACTACGACGCCATCCAGAACCACGTAAACGGCATGAGCATTGCCGACGCCGAGGCTCTGAGCAAAGATGAAAAGGCTGTGGACGCCGTTTCCGGTGCCACGCTGGTGGATACTGCCGGCTACGTTGGTGTGCTGGTGGATGCCGCAAAGTAAGGCAAGAAAAATAACGTTCCTCTGAACACAGCAGCGCCCGCCGGGAGATCTCCCGGCGGGCGCTGCTTATTTATTATACTCTGCATGAGCCGCCTCCTTCCTTACGCAAACACGCCGAACAGCTTCGCCATCCGGGACAGAAGCATAAACAGCTGTGAGAAAAGAGACAGTGCCGATGCAGTTGTAGTAAGAAACGCCATTGCGCCTCTCGGAAAGGATTCAAAGCGCCACTAAATTTTCCCGTGCAGGCATCTGTCCCGCCGCTCTCTGGCGTATTCCAGCAGTGCATTGCACGCCGGACAAAGCGCCTTGCCCCTTGTCCCATGCACGCCACAATAATACCGGCGCACCATGAGGGTAACGGTTTCGATCTCCTTTTCCTTGTTCAAGTTCTGAAGTCCTTTCTGTTTTATACATAGTTAGTCAGCTCTAATCATCTGGTAGAAGAAAAGGCAGGCCACCTGTATGTAGTCTGCCTTTTGCCTGATGCGAAAGCCCGCAGACACGCGGGGCTTACAGCACCAGCGAGGGCGCGGTGTAGACCCGTGCCTTCAGCTCGCTGTTTAGCATATACAGCCCCTTGCTGTCACCGCCGAACAGATCCATCTTGGTAATGAGGTCAGCGGCGTTCTTCTCCTCCTCACCCTGTTCCTTGATGAACCAGTCCAGCATCTGCATGGTGCGGAAGTCCCTGACCTCGTATGCGGCGGCGTAGATGGCATTGATGCTGGCGGTGACCAGCATCTCGTGTTCCAGTGCTCTTTTCAGCGGGGCCATGTGGTCGCCTCGTTCCCACTCCGGCTTTGCGATAGCCTCAAAGGTGACGCCCTCGCCGTTATTCTGCAAATACTGACAAAACAGCATGGCGTGATCCCGTTCCTCCTGCGCCTGTACCCGGTACCAGTTCTCAAAGCCGTCCAGTCCAACGGCGGCGTAGTAGTTGGCAAAGTCCAGATACAGATAGGCGGAGTAGAACTCCTTATTGATCTGCTCGTTGAGCAGAAGAGATACGTTAGCGTTCATGATACTTCTCCTCCATAAGATTGTCTTTTCCTGCTCCCGGCATGGGGGCAGATATACCGTACCCAGAGCGATGCTGGGATGCTCCCTTTTCATCTCCAGGAACACCTGCTCCGCCTTGGGATACTGCTGCAGCTCCGTTACGGCGGCCAATATCTCCTCTGCGTATTTTGGCATACCGCCAACTCTCCAAATGCAAGAATGAATCTTATTATTTTGCTTTTATTATACCTATATTTTTTTCTCTGTCAACAACCACAAAGGGCTTGTGCTCCAAAAGCTGCCTCGAAGCCGATTTTCTCAAATTATGTGACGCCGTCACAGTAAAACCGCTTGTCACGCGGTAATACTACGCATAAAAACACAGCCGCAGAGTACATCTGTGGCTGTGTTTTGTGTTCAGTTGCTCACTGTTGTGTGGACTGGATATGGAGAGACAACATATCTCCCGATCTTACATGGGTTATCTTATCTGCCATCACTCTGGCAGTTTGCCTTGCAGATATGTCAGCATTCCCGCTGCGGTCGTATCCGGCCTGACCTTAAACATGGCTTTTTGAATCTACCTCCCTTATCGGTTTTCCGCGATATATTTCTCCGCCATGTGAACTGCCACCGCGCCGTCCGCCACGGCGGTGACCACCTGACGGAGGGGCTTCGTCCGCACGTCGCCCACGGCGTAAACGCCGGGAATACTGGTTTCCGTGGTCTCTCCGGCCACGATATAGCCGCCGCCGTCCAGCTCCAGTTGACCCACCGCCAGCGCCGTGGCGGGCTGTCGGCCCACGCTGACAAATACGCCGTCGCAGTCCACCACGCTTTCCTCACCGGTGACGGTGTCCCGCAGGCGGACGCCGGTCAGCCTGTCCCCGGAAAGCAGCGCGGAAACGACGCTGTTCCAACGGAATTCCACGTTTTCGGCCTGTGCCAGCGGCTCGTGATAGATCTTGGTGGCCCGCAGGGTGTCTCTGCGGTGGACGAGGATCACTTTTTTCGCCACGCGGCTGAGAAGGAGGGCATCTGCCGCGGCGGAATTGCCGCCGCCCACCACGACCACCGTTTTGCCCTTGTAAAACATCCCGTCGCAGGCGGCGCAGTAGGCCACGCCCCGGCCCACCAGTTCCGACTCTCTGGCCACGCCCAGCGTTCTGGGGTTCGCACCGGTGGCCAGCACCACGGTTTTCCCCAGAAAGATCCCCTCGCTGGTCTCCACGAGCTTGGGAACCGCCGTCAGATCCATGCGGAGGACTTCTGCGTATTCGCTGCGTGCCCCGAAGCGCTCCGCCTGCTTTTGCATCTTCTCCGCCAGAGAGAAGCCGTCGATCCCGTCCTCAAAGCCAGGATAGTTGTCGATCTGCTCGGTCAGGGCCATCTGCCCTCCGGCGGACAGTTTTTCCAGCACGATGGTGTCCAGCCCCGCCCGTGCCGCGTACAGGGCGGCGGTGTAGCCGCCCGGTCCGCCCCCCACCACGAGCATATCATAAACATGATTGTTGTTCATATCTGAACCCTCCGTTATTTCGCCAAGGCTTCCTGAATGAAACGGTCGATTTCTGCCTTTGAGCCGGGCGCGGTGATGGAATCCACGGCCTTTCCGTTCCGGTACAGCACCAGAGTTGGGATGTCCTCGATCCCCTCGGCCCCCGCCAGCCGCGGCTCCTCGTCAATGTTGATCTTGCCGACGGCGAGGCTGTCCGCGTATTCCTCTCCGATCTTCTCATACGCGGGGCCGATCCTCCGGCAGTAGCCGCACCAGGGCGCCCAGAAATCCACCAAAACGGGCTTTTCCTCCCGGATCGCCTGCTCAAACTGCTCCTGATTCATGTTCATAGCTGCCATATCTGCCAGCTCCTTTCCTTTGTTTGGGTATTCTCAAGACTCCGGTCTCGCCCCACACCACATCGTGACCTCAACCTGAGATGACGGTACTCTGCCCTTGGGACATAAAGCAGATGAGTAAGACCATCATCTGTACGAGAATAGCTGCGGTTTGTTGCAGCTTATTCTGCGCAGAGCTCAGCCACCAGAGCGTCCATCTGCGCTTCGCTGGTTTGGTTCAATGTACCACGCAGAGACACTACCGTTTCGTAAAGGTGGATATCCTTCATCTCCTCCAATTTGGTGCGCATCAGCCGCGCGGCAGCAGGTGCCCAAGAGCCGTCTTCAATAAGGCCAACCCGGCGGTTTCGGAATCCCTTTGTCCGTAAATGTTCCAAAAACTCCCTCATGGGCGGAAACAGTCCTCCGTCATAGGTGGCGCTGGCTAAAACCAACTTCCCGCAGTAGAACGCACTGGCAACAGCGTAGGAAAGATCTGTCACAGTGAGATCACATATGTTGACCTGTACGCCTTTTTTCTCTAATTTACCCTTGAGGGTCTTCGCCGCATGGGCAGTATTTCCATGGATGGATGCGTGGGCAATCAGTATGCTCTCCGATTCTTCTGGTTCCCATTGTGACCAGAGATCATAGAGCCGCAGACACTCCTCCAGCCCTTCTGTAAGCACGGGACCGTGGAGCGGGCAGATTGTTTTGATCTCCAGCGCGGAGATTTTTTTCAGCAGAGCCTGCACCTGTGCGCCATATTTCCCGATAATATTGTAATAATACCGTCGGGCCTGCGGCACCCAGGGGGCACGGGCAGTCCGTTCCAGTGAGCCAAAGCGTCCGAAGGCATCCGCCGAGAACAGGATTTTTTCCGTTTCCTCATACGCCGTCATCACCTCCGGCCAGTGTACCATCGGCGCCAGCAGAAAGCGCAGCCGGTGCAAACCCAAGGAAAGCGTATCTCTTTCGCCAACCTCCAGCATACGGTCTTCCGACAATGCACCTGTGCCGAAGAACTGCTTGATCAGGGTAAATGTTTTCGCGTTTCCCACGATCTTCATCTCCGGGTACTTTTGTGCCAGCCGCATGAGGCTGCCGGAATGATCCGGCTCCATGTGTGTGACCACAAGATAGTCGGGGCTGCGCCCCTCCAACACCCGCGCCACATTGGAAAGCCATTCTTCCGTTGCCCGTGCGTCCACGCTGTCCATCACGGCAATCTTCTCATCCAGAATGACATAGGAGTTGTAGCTCACTCCCATAGGCTGGACGGGGTACTGGTTTTCAAAGAGTGCCAATGTGTTATCATCCACCCCTACATAGCGGATGGCATCTGTTACCGTTTGGATAGCCATATAAAATATACCTCCTATTTTCCTTACTCAGACTCTGACTGATAGGTTCTTCTTTTCTAACGAAACATACGCTCAACCGCGGATCGACGGTCGCGCATTTTACCGTTGCCTTGCTTCCCCCAGAGTCGTTACATGTGGTACACCGCAGCGGAGCGAAGTCCTTCCGGCAGGCCGTCGGGCGCAGCAGGTGAAAGTTCCCAGCGTACCTGCCCCGCCCACTGGGAGGCGACGGCGGAGAAGTGGAGCATGACAATACCGAGATCCAATGCGGCATCCAAATTATCGGTGTAGGCATCCTCCTGCTGCACCAAATAGATGCTGTGATCCTGCACAAGGAAGCCATAGGGCTGACGGTTGAGATAGCTGGGGGAGAGCGAAGCGGCGTAGATGGACTGCCAGAGCATATCGTCGTAGAAGTCCATCATCTCGTCAAGCCCAGACTTGTTGCTCCAGCTCCCCATGTGAACCAAATCGTGCACGCCCTTTTTGGGCGCGTAGTACTGCTGCTCGGCCCGCACATCGATCTGAGACATACTTAGGATATTCAGCCGCAGTTTTTTTGCGGTCTTTTCCCCGTAGCCAAAGGCAACGATTGCCGCCACCTCTAACGGGGTGGCGAGAGACAGTGCCTTTTTGATTTTGTCGCTGTCGGTGAAGGTCATCCAGCAGGTGTCGATGTCCAACTCAGTCAGCTTGAGGACGAGATCTTCCATCATGTAGCCGGCGTTGATGGCCGCATAGGAATGCGGGGCAGACATAAGGAGTAGGTAATGCGGTGCTCCGATGAGAAATTGATTATAGCCCGCTGAGCTCTCCAGCGCCGGCTGTGCATCCTTGTCCAAGACGATCAACTCCGTTGCAATCTCCGGGACAAGACGGGGGCAGGTCTTTTCATAGTAGGATCTGAGCTGGCCGATAGCCTCGCTCGGAACTTCCTTTTCGCGGAATGCGTGAACGGATCTGCGATTTTGAATCATAGCGCTGTAATTCATAGTAATATCTCCTATTCTGATGTCTTTGGTTTTCTTATAAATCGTCTATCAGTGCGGTGCTCTTGGCGTAGGCGGTACTGCGTGCCTCAAAGAAATCGGTCTTGACCATGTTGGCGTCGGCGTACTGGCTGACCCATTCCATGCTCTCCGGTTCGCTCTCAAAGCCTGGATACAATGCGGGATAGCCAAGGCTCGTCCAGCGGAGGTTGCCGAGATAGCGGATGTAATCGCTGATCATCTGCCGGTTCAGCCCCGGGATGTCGTCGCCGATTACATAATGCCCCCATGCGATCTCCTGCTCCACGCCCTCACGCATCATCTCGCGCAGCGCTTGTACGCTCTCGGCGGTGAACAACTCCGGCTGCTCCTTTTGCAGCTCCGTGATGATATTTCGGAACAGCCACAAGTGCGTGTTCTCATCGCGGTTTATGTAGCGAATCTCCTGCGCCGAGCCGGGCATCTTCCCGTTTCGGGAGAGATTGTAGAAGAACATAAAGCCGCTGTAAAAATAGATGCCCTCCAAAATATAGTTTGCCATCATCACGCGCAGCAGCGTGGGAGCGTCCTTCCGCTCCTGAAACTCGTTGTAGCAGTCCCCAATGAAGGTGTTGCGGCGCAGCAGATGCTCGTCCGTTTTCCATTGGTAGAGGATGTCATTGCGCTCCACGGGGGAACAGATGGTGTCGAGCATATAGCTGTAGCTCTGTGAGTGGACACACTCCTGAAACGCCTGAATGGACAGGCAGAGATTGACCTCGTTGGCGGTAATGTAGGCGCCGATATTAGGCAGGTTCGCTGTCTGAATGGAATCCAAAAAGACAAGAAAACTCAGAATTTTATCGTAGGCGCTGCGTTCGGTTGACAGCAGGCGGGGATAGTCCTTCACATCCTGCGAGAGATTGATCTCCTCAGGGATCCAGAAGTTGTTCATGGCCTGCCGGTACCAGTCGCTGACCCAAGCGTACTTCATATTGTTGAAGTCGTTGAGGTTTGTGGTATTGCCGCCGATCATGCGCCGCAGGCGCACATCAGGGTCGCCCTCCGGGTTAAAGAGGGGCTTTTTCTTCAGTTCCGTCATGCTATCCTCCTTATGACGAGCAGCTTTCGCAGGTCTCGACCTCAAGGGCCTTGCTGCGGACATAGTAAATGGTCTTGACGCCGGCCCTCCACGCCTCCAAATACAGTCTGAGCACCTGACGCATGGAATAGTCGTTGGTGATATAGAGATTCATGCTCTGCGCCTGGTCAATATGTCTCTGGCGAAGGCCCGCGGCGCGTACCGACCAGCTTTGGTCGATCAGATGCGCTGCCTTATAGTACCACCATGTGTCCATAGAAAGCTCCGGAGCAACGCGGGGCAGCATGCTGCCCTTTTTTTCCTCTAAAAAGAATTTCTTCATAATTGGATCTATGCCCGCCGACGTACCGGAGAGGATAGATGTGCTGGAGGTCGGTGCGACCGCCAGCAGATAGGCGTTGCGCATTCCCTGCACCGCCACCGTTTTCGCAAGCGCCCGCCACTTTTCGGAGGTATAACCCCGCTTTTCAAAATACGCGCCCGTCTGCCAGTCGCTGCCCTCAAAGAGCGCGTAACGACCCTTTTCCCGTGCCAGTGCTGTGTCCGCCTTGACGGCGGCGTAGTTGATGAGCTCGAATACTGCGTCGGTGAAGGCAAGGTGCGCATCGCTCTCCCAGTGGATGCCGCGCTTTGCCAGCATGTGGTGGTAGCCGCTGACGCCCAGGCCGATGCTGCGGTACTTCTGATTGGTAAGCCGCGCGTATTCCAACGGGTAGAAGTTGAGGTCGATCACATTATCCAGTGCGCGGATGGCCGTTTCCACCGTGCGTTCCATATAGGCCTCGTCCTCCACCGGCAGATTACCGAGAGACAGACTCGCCAGGTTGCAGACCACAAACTCACCTGGGCGTGTGGCCGTCACCACTATTGTGTCGCCGTTCTCCGTGTGCACCTCAGTGCTGATGTGCTCGATGGGCGCCATGTTCTGCGCGATCTCCGTACAGAGATTGGAGCAATAGATCATTCCCGTGTGGCCGTTTGGGTTCATATGATTTACACTGTCTCGATTGAAAGCGAAGGGCGTGCCGGTCTCCACTGCCGAGCGAAGCACCAGCCGCACGATGTCCTTGACGGTGACGCTGCGCTTTTCGATGCGCGGGTCATTGACGCAGTCCAGATACCGCTTCTCCCATTCTGTACCCCAGTAATCCTCCAGTGCGTATCCCTTGACCGTGAGGATTTCATGCGGACACATGAGATGCCACGGCGCGTCTATGTTCTCCTCCGCCAGTCGCCAGAAGAGATCCGGATAGCACACGGCGGGAAACACATCATGTGCCTTCATGCGGTCGTCGCCGTTGTTGGTGCGCAGTTGAAGGAATTCCGGCAGATCCCGGTGCCATGCGTCTAAGTAAACCGCCACAGCGCCCTGCCGCATCCCCAACTGATCCACCGCCACGGCGGTGTCGTTGACCAGCCGGATCCAGCGGATAACACCGCCCGCCGCCCCTTGAAAGCCGCGGATGGTGCTGCCTGCAGCGCGCACCTTACCGAAGTACATCCCCATTCCACCGCCGAATTTAGAGACCTTTGCGAAGTTGTCCAGCGAGCGGTAGATGCCGTCCAGACTGTCCGGCACAGTGTCCACAAAGCAGCTTGAAAGCTGATGGTAGGGCTTTCGTGCGTTGGACATGGTAGGTGTCGCCATCGTGACCTCCATACGGCTGAGCATATCGTAAAAGCGTTTTACCCACCCCATGCGGTCAGAGCCTTCGTTCATAGCAAGATGCAGCGCGATACCCAAAAACATCTCTTGCGGTGTTTCCAGCGGCACGCGGCTGCGTGACTGGATCACATAGCGTTTGAGCAGCAGGTCAAGGCCGGAGTAGGTGAATAGCTCGTCCCGTTCCGGGCAGAGAAAGTCCTCCGCCATGGCAATCTCCTCGTGGGTATAGTGGGCAAGGATATAGTCACCGTAGAGTCCCTTATCCGTCAGATAGCGAAGCTTGCCATAGAGGTCGCCGACGCCGCGCCCCTCCCATTCCTGTGCGTTGCGACAGCGAAAGGAGTGGTTCAGAAGCCGTGCCGCGATGAACTCCCACTTGGGTGCCTCTGCCGTAGTCAGCTCTACCGCCGCCTTGGTCAGTGCCTCAGCCCGCTCATCCTCCGTCATGCCCAGGCGACAGAAGCTCTCAAACTTCATTTGAAGCGCCGCGAGGGAGTAGACTTCCTCGGTAAAATCCATCTGGATGCGGCGCAGCACCTCGTCAAGCGAGTCATCCCCCACCGTCCGCGCGATGGTATGCCGGACACGGCGCAGCGCAGACCGCTTTTCGCGGTAGAGAATGTACGCCTTGGCCACCTCATAGTGTCCGCGTTCCATGAGCGTTCGCTCCACCTCGTCCTGCACACGTTCTACGGTGAGCGGCACTGTGACGGAGAGATTGTTGAGAACGGTGGCGAGGATCTCATCCATCTCTCTGCTCCCGATCTCCTTGCCCTGTCCGTCAAACGCCTTTTTCATGGCGTTGAAAATTTTCTCCTGTTGAAAGGGAACAGACTCCCCGTTTCGTTTTCTGATCTCCATTTCGATCCTCTCATCTTCTCCGGGCACTTCTCATGTCCTTTTGGGCAAAGAGCGGGCAAGCGCAGTATCACGCTTGCCCGCTCTGTTTTTGAAAGCCGGTTTTTCTGCAGCCGATGCGGCGGGGCTGTTTGTTGTCTGTTGTCTTGGTTTTGGCTTTCCTGCCAGTTACTTCATAGATTCCAGAATGGCGTCCGTCAGTGCTTCCAGCTCAGTGCGCTTGTCCGTGCCCATGGACGAGGCGAGGCTGAGCCGCTCGTTGAGCACCGTCATGTTCTTAAGCTCATTGTTGACGAATTTCTGCATGAGGTCACCGGACTTCACCGCCCATGAGCCGTTTTCAATGATGGCAAAGGTGCGGTTTTGCAGATTCAGTGCCTTCATATCCATGAGGAAGTCATGCATGGCAGGGTAGATGCCGAGGTTGTAGGTCACAGAGGCCAGGACAATGTGACTGTACTTAAACGCCTCGGAGATCAGCTGGGAGACATGAGTGGAGGACACATCGTACATCGCCACCTTGCTCATGCCCTTATCGCAGAGCGACGTCGCCAGCGCCTGCGCCGCGTTCTCCGTGTTGCCGTACATAGAGGCGTAGACGATGAGCACGCCCTGGGTCTCAGGGGCATAGCGGCTCCATGTGTCGTACTTTTCAATGAACCAGCCCAGATCCTTGCGCCACACGGGGCCGTGGAGCGGGCAGATGTACTTGATCTGATCCAAAACGCCGCCGGCCTTTTTCAGCAGGAGCTGGATGTGGGGGCCGTACTTGCCCACGATGTTGGTAAGGTAGCGACGGGCGTCGTCCAGCCAGTCCCGCTCGAAGTCCACCTCGTCGGCGAACAGCTTGCCGTCCAGCGCGCCGAAGGTGCCGAAGGCGTCGGCGGAAAAGAGGACGCCGTCGGTGACGTCGAGGGTCACCATGGCCTCCGGCCAGTGAACCATAGGCGCGCCCACAAAGGTGACGGTGTGCTTGCCGAAGGAGAAGGTGTCGCCCTCCTTCACCTCGATGCACTCATGTCCGTCCACATGGAAGCCGAACTGCCGCATGAGCATGAATGCCTTCTCGTTGGAGATCAATTTCACCTTGGGATGGCGCAGCAGGATCTCCTCGATGCAGGCGGCGTGATCCGGCTCCAGATGGTTGACCAGCAGGTAGTCCAGCTCGCGGCCATCCAGCACATACGCCAGATTTTCCAAAAGCTGGCGGCAGGCAGACCAGTCCACCGTGTCAAAGAGCACCGTCTTTTCATCCAGCAGGCAGTAGGCGTTGTAGCTTACGCCCCGGGGAATGGGAAAGCAGTTTTCAAACAGGGCCAGGCGATGGTCGTTGGCGCCCACCCAGTAGAGGTCGTTCGTTACTTTACGCACGCAATACATCTTATCTTGCCTCCTTCACGGCCTCAAGCCTTTACAAATTGATCCTTCGTCTCCGCGCACTCGGGACACACCCACTCGGCGGGAAGCTGCTCAAAGAGCGTACCGGGCGCGATCTCGCCGTCCTCATCGCCCAACTCCGGCACATACTCGTAGCCGCAGCCGCTGCAGACGTAGCGGTCGCCGATGGGGGCGGGCTTCGGCGGCGTGGGCCGCTTCATCTTTACCATGGGCGGCGCGGGCAGCTTTTCGCCGCTATCCAGCGCGGCAGTGAGCAGGGGCAGGATCTCCTCCACATCGCCCACGATGCCGTAGTCGCAGTTCTTGAAGATAGGCGCGTTACCGTTCTTATTGATGGCCACGATGGTGGAGGCATCCTTGATGCCCTTAAGGTGCTGGGATGCGCCGGAGATGCCGCAGGCGATGTACAGATTGCCGGTGAACTTCTGACCGGACATACCCACATAGCGGTTCAGCGGCAGATATTTGAGAGTCTCAGCCACAGGACGGGAAGAACCGATGGCCGCGCCGGCGGCCTTGGCCAGCGACTCTACCAGTTTCATGTTCTTTTTCTCCCCGATGCCCTTGCCCGCGGAGACCACTCGCTCCGCCTGCGGGATGGGCGTATCCATAGGGATGCCCACGGAGAAGTCGTGACCATCCTTCTTCAGCGCCGCCACAAGGTCGGCCACCTGCTGGGCAGCATCCCCCTCCCGGAAGATGGTCTTTTTGCGAATGCCGGTGATGGGCGCGGGTTTCTTGGCCGCCGAACGGCTCTCGCCGCCGGAGCTCTTGCCCAGCCTGCCCAACAGATGAGAGGCGATGACCACCCGCTGGATTTCATTAGTGCCCTCGTAGAGGGTGGTAATCTTAGCGTCGCGGTAGGCCCGTTCCACCTCCATGCCCTTGAGGTAGCCGCTGCCGCCGTGGATCTGCAAGGCATCGTTGGTGACCTCCAGCGCGATGTCCGAGGCGTACATCTTCGCCATGGCGGACTCCATGCCGTAAGGCGCGTGCTGCTCCTTCAGCTCCGCCGCGGAGTAGATGAGGAACCGGGCGCAGCGCAGCTTGGTTGCCATATCCGCCAGCTTGAAGGCGATGCTCTGCTGGGCCGCGATGGGCTTGCCGAACTGGACGCGCTCCTTGGAATAGCTCAACGCGTGCTCAAACGCGCCCTGGGCGATGCCCAGCGCCTGCGCGGCGATGCCGATGCGTCCGCCGTCCAGCGTGGACATGGCAATCTTGAAGCCCTCGCCCTCCTTGCCCAATAGGTTTTCCTTGGGAACCTTCACGTTGTTGAAGATCAGCTCCGCCGTGGAGGAGGAGCGAATACCCATCTTGTCATAGTGGTCGCCGAACTCAAAGCCCTTCCAGCCCTTCTCCACGATGAAAGCGGAGATGCCCCGGGTGCCGATGTCCGGCGTGGTGACGGCGAAAACCACATAGGTGTCCGCCTTAGGGGCGTTAGTAATGAAGATCTTGCCGCCGTTGAGGAGGTAGTAGTCCCCCTTATCCAGCGCCGTGGTCTCCGTGCCGCCGGCGTCGGATCCGGCGTTGGTCTCCGTAAGGCCGAAGGCGCCGATCTTCTCGCCCTTGGCCAGCGGAACCAGATATTTCTTCTTCTGCTCCTCGGTGCCATAGGCGAAAATGGGCCATGAGCCGAGGGAGACGTGGGCGGAGAGGATTACGCCCGTGCCGCCGTCCACACGGGCCAGCTCCTCCACCGCGATGGCGTAGCTCAGAGCATCAAGACCGGCACCGCCGTACTCCTTGGGGTAGGGAATGCCCATCCAGCCCAGCTTACCCAGCTTCTTGACAGCCTCCTCGGGAAACTCATTGTTCTGATCCATTAAAAATGCGAGTGGCTTGATCTCCTCCTCCGCAAAACTCCGGATCTTCGCGCGCAGCTCTTCGTGCGCCGACGTGGTTTGAAACAGCATACGGGTACCTCCTTTTAAAATTTTACAGCTTGCTTGTATCTTGGGAATCGGATCCGCCGGTCAGCAGCCTGCGCAGGCTCACGGCACGGAACGCCTCGTCCTGCTTTTGCTGCAAGGCCGCCAGCTGACAGTGGATGGTGCACCGCCCATGCTTGTCCTGCCAGCGGCATTCATATCCCGGCTCCATGCAGGCGCACAGGATGCCCCGCTCCCCCACGACCCCCATGAGATCGTAGAGGGAGGTCGCGTCCAGATCGCAGGACAGCTCGCAGCCGCCGAGAGCGCCACGGCTCACCCGCACCAAATTGCCGGCGGAGAGCTTGCGCAGAATCTGGTAGGCAAACTGATTGGGGATCAATTCCGTTTCCGACATCTCGGCCACCGAATGCTTCTCCCCGTCCAGCAGCACCCGCAAAATGCGCAGCGCGTAGTCCGTCTCTTTGGTGATGATCATGCTCCACATCCTCTTTTCGCTTGCTTGTTAATACTATCATATCAATCTTGATAAATTTTGTCAAGATTATTTCAAAAAAAATATTGTTTTCATACAGACCGCCCCAGCCCGGGTCAGCTTCGCTTTCCATTCAGCGAAAAGCCATGTTCCTTACAATTATAGAAGCCGAAAAAGCTGTGCCGTGGCAGTCCGCCGAAAGCAGAAAAGACTATGCCTGAAAACCAGAAAGCGGAGAAATTGGTTGGGGCTCGCAGGGGTCGCCCATCCAAGGCGGATGAGGCGATCCCTGACAAGCCTAAGCCATCCAACCGAAACAAGCAATAAAGTGCGTGCTTTTCATTTTATTTATGCCGATCATTCTTGGGAGACAGTAGAAAAATTTCCATTGTTATTGACATGATGTGCGTTACAGAGTAAAGTATTCATCAAGACTGATTCGCAATAAAGAATATCATGGTCGTTCCGTGATCGAGGTCGTTATGATAAAAGGAAATGTAAAAATAGATCGCAAAAATCTCATCAGCATCCTGCAAAGCTGCCTTGTGCTGATTTTGGTGATCCTTGTCGCTCTGATGATGGTCGAGATCGGCAACCTGAAGGGCACGGCCCGCGTCATCAATTATGCCGGGCTGGTGCGCGGAGACACGCAGCGGGCGGTAAAGCTGGAGATCACAGGCACCCGAAACGATGAGTTGATCGCGTATTTAGACGATATCTTAAGCAATCTGACATCCGGAGAAGGGCACTACGAATTGGTAAAGCTCAAGGACGCGGCCTATCAGGAAAGGCTGGACAGCCAGCGTGCCTACTGGGAGCGGCTCAAGGCGGAGGTCGCGGCGGCCAGACAGCGTGGATATGAGAACACCCAAATCGTTGCCATGAGCGAGACCTATTTTGAAATGGCGGACGAAACGGTGTCTGCCGCGGAACACTATTCAGAAAAGATCGCCATGAAGATCCGCACTATTGAGATCCTCTCGGCACTGGATATGCTGTGCCTGGTGATCCTGATCATGCTCCAGACCGCCATGGCACTGAAAATGGCCCGGAAAAACCAACTGCTGGAGCAGAAGGCATACATCGACATCCATACCGGCCTGCCCAACAAAGGCTCCTGCGAGGAGCTTCTCAACAACAGGGAAATTCTCCGGGAGCCTACGGCCTGCGTCATATTTGACCTGAACAATCTGAAAACCGTCAACGATACGAGGGGTCATTCGGCGGGTGATCAACTGATCCTGAGCTTTGCCCGGCTTTTACGCCGGGTGATCCCGGAAAAGCATTTCGTGGGCAGATACGGCGGCGACGAATTTATGGCGGTCATTTACCATACGGACCGGCAGGAGGTGGAGGGCATACTGGACAGTCTGCGCAGGGAAGCCGACGCTGCAAACCGTGACGGCAATCAGCTTCCTCTCAGCTACGCCTACGGTTGGGCGATCTCCGCCGATTATGAAGGCTGCATCATGCAAACGCTGCTGGACAAGGCCGACTATTGCATGTACGAAAATAAGCGAGCCTACTACGCCACCCACGACCGGAGAGCGCCAAGGCCATAAGGCTCTTTTCAAACGAAAAACAGCAAGAACGAATTCGTCGCCACTATTGCGAAAAAAGCCTGGCCTGACGAAGAAAGGACAGGGAGGCGGCACTGAACGTCCACGTCGCAGTTGTGATGGAGGTACTGAAGGCTGGTGGCAGCGTGCAGTTCATCAGCTTCGTTAGCTTTGAGGTGAAGGGGTGCGCTGCCCGATCTGCCGGTTCGATGGTTGGCTGTACAGGAAACTCACCAGCAGGTACTTTACGATGAACGCTGGGGCGAGGGGCGGACGACTATCTTCTTTGCTGCACAACTGCACCATTTTCTCATACACGGACGATAGATCCAGCACTGCATTACATTTCCGGAGGATGGTCTCCTGCTGCATTAGATACTCGATTAATCCGCCAAGCTGATCTGGCCATTGCTGTAACGATACATAGCTGCCCTCCATGTACAAGGTTTTTGCTGGATTTTTGCCAGTTCTCTTGCTCCGATTATACAACAGATTGGCCTCTATGGATTGAAATATAAGGCTTTTTCTTTTATTCAGTGCATATTAAGTTAGGATGTGCAGTAGATGCTCCATTTTACCGCAGGACAAAGTCTTTTTCTGTGACAAGGTTACATTGATAAAAAAATCCGGTGCTTTTGGAGCACCGGATTTTAAGAAGGTGAATTACGCTTTCCACAGACTGTGGAGGTTGCAGTAGGCGTAATTAGAAAACCCCTATCTCTCTATCAATGAGAGATAGGGGTTTATCAAGTTTTACATAAAATTACATTGCCGGTGAGCATACGATGAGCAGATGATTTTTTTATTACCTTTCGAGTATAGATACGTTAAAATATACTTATTAAGCATGATGAATTTGGGAGGTATTTTTCGTGGAAATTAGAGTTCTTCGATATTTTCTGACTGTAGTAAGGGAAGAAAGTATCACAAAAGCC
>ENA-OQCZ01000051-OQCZ01000051.1-human-gut-metagenome-genome-assembly--contig:-NODE-51-length-69727-cov-51.836250_pt1 | contig 69727 bp, 49 predicted proteins | sample MGYA00242505_ERZ504594 | MGnify/ENA primary metagenome ERZ504594 (study PRJEB26092, sample SAMD00036329) | human gut metagenome | host: Homo sapiens | study: EMG produced TPA metagenomics assembly of... | reverse complement strand
AGGACCTGGGTGGACGAACCTCTGGTATGCCGGTTGTCGCGCCAGCGGCACGGCCGGTTGGCTACGTTCGGGAGGGATAACCGCTGAAAGCATCTAAGCGGGAAGCCTGCTCCAAGATTAGGATTCCGTACGGTCTTGAACCGTTGTAGCCCGCATGTTGAACACGTGTTTGATAGGCCGGAGGTGGAAGCCCCGTGAGGGGTGGAGCCGACCGGTACTAACGGGCGACGGCGACACAACAATTCCGATCCTCTTGTGGGGGGTTGGTTCCGCGTCTTTCCTGTGCTGGATCGTCCTGGACGGCAATATGCGTTGGGATGGTCACGAATACGATTCAAACGATAGGCTTTGCCTCGCGTCCGCTAGCCGGTTCCCAAACCGCCACGTGATAATTGAATGGCCGGAATGGCCGCCATGTGTTTTGGCTGTCGTTCCGTGATCGCGGTTTTGCGGTGGTCATAGCCCTGGTGAGACGCCCGGTCCCATTCCGAACCCGGTAGCTAAGGCCAGGCGCGGCGATGGTACTGCACTCGAGAGGGTGTGGGAGAGTAGCACGCCGCCGCTTCACTTGTTGGGGGTTCCCGTCGAGCTTACGCTCCGGGAACCCCTTTTTTTATCCCCGAATCTTTTGTTCCTCCTCCCGGTTCTTCCGGCTGACCCCATGCGGGTTCCCGGAAGGGCTTTTTTATTTCCCGTATTTCCTTCTTCCTTCCGGGACTCCCGTGGGGCTTGGCTTCCGGGGACCCCGTCTTTCCATCCTTGATTTCCATCTGATTCCCAGGTCTCCCGCAGGGGCATGGAAATCCTTTCCACTCCTGGTTTTTCTCTTCGGCGCCGCGGATTCCTGTTAGAAGACCGGAAAAACTATGGTTTTGGGACCTCGTGTGTGTCCCATGCATCAAAGCGCTTAGACTGGTCTTATGGCAAGAGTTACGGTGTATGACGTTGCAGAGAAGGCGGGTGTGTCTACCGCGACGGTCTCCTTCGCCTTCAGGCATCCCGACAAAGTGAAGGATGATACCAAGGCCAAGGTCCTCAGGGTCGCCGAGGAGCTTGGCTACGTTCCCAGCGGCAACGCACGTAGCCTTGCCAAAGGCAGGACGGGCACGTTGGGCATGTACGCGTTCGATATGCTGCTGGAAAGACCTCAGGGAAGCAACCTTGAGGATGATTGGCCTGATGTTTCCCCCAGATCCATCGACGAGCCTCTGGACGGTGACGAACCCAACGTTCTTGTATATCCGTTATACGTTGATGAGGTGCTTCGTGGTTTCGAACTCGAATGCTGGAAGAGTGGCAAGGGAATACTTATGGGAGCCGCCTCGGAAAGGGATGATCACAGATCGGTAACGGATATCGCCGGTCGCGTTGATGGTCTGGCGCTGATGCCAAGTGGATATAACGATACGCTTCCTCTTTCCATGTTGGCGAAGACCATTCCGCTTGTAATGGTGGGTGTGGGCGATGAAAAACTGCCTGCCGCATACCTGCAATGCGATAACGCATCGGGCATGAGGCAGATCGTCGACCATCTTGTCGAAGTCCACCATATCAACGATATGGCATTCGTCGGTGGTGTCAATGGTGGAGCGTGCGCGAGGGGTACCGACGCTGATGACGTCGTCTCGCGCTATGACGCGTTTAAAAAATGCCTCGAGGAACGTGGTCTCGATTCCAGCGACGCGCTGTTGGATGACTCCTTCGCCACGTCCGATGAATACATGGTGGGTTTGTGCGAGGCGATAGGATCCGGCAGACTGCCGCAGGCCTTGGTCTGCGGCACGGACCAGACCGCCTTCGGCGTGATCAGACTCCTCGAGGAGGCCGGTGTCCGGGTTCCCGACGACGTCATCGTCACCGGATTCGACGGAATCCTCGCCGGACGGCTGATGGAACCGCAGCTGACGACCGTCCGCCAGCCCATGGAGGACATGGGGCGCGAGGCGGCTCGCATGCTGCTTTCCAGGAACGGGGAGCCTTGGGAGAAGGCTGAAAGACGAGTACTCCCGGTCCGCCTCATTGTGCGCGGCAGCTGCGGATGCAATCAAAAAATCTAAGCGCATAAATCATATGGGCGTGTCGCCTTGACTTCCTTAAATCTAAGCGCTTAAATTGTAATATCAATCTAAGCGGTTAGATTGATATGAATCAAAGGAGATTTCAATGAGGAAGCCATTTTTCAAAGCGGTCGTGGCCGGCATGGCCAGTGTGGCGATGATTGCCGGTATGTCCGCGTGCGGACGGTCCGCGAACAACGCGGATTCCGATTCCGATGCGGTCAAGACCATCGATTCAAGCAAGGCCACCGGCGACCTGACCATCTGGGCCATGGGCAACGAGGGCGATCTGCTGGGCGATTTCGTCAAGGGATTCGAAAAGGAGAACCCCGACGTCAAGGTCAAGGTCACCGCGATTCCGTGGTCCTCCGCGCACGACAAGCTCCAGACCGCCATCGCCGCGGGCAATGGCCCCGACCTTGCGCAGATGGGCACCACCTGGATGGCCGATTTCTCCAACTCGTTCTCCACCGTGCCTGACAACCTCGACATGTCCGACTTCTCCGACGGGTCTAGGGCTGCCGGCCAGGTCGACGGGAAACAGCTCGGCGTGCCTTGGTACATCGACACCAGAGTGCTGTACTACCGTACCGACATTGCCGGGATGGCTGGTTGGAACAAAGCTCCGAAGACTTGGAATGAGCTTAAGCGGATGGCCAAGGACATGCAGAAGGTCGACGGGGTCAAATATGGCATGAGCCTCAATTCATCTGGCACTGACGCGTTCCTCGGAACTTTGCCGTTCTCCTACTCGGCCGGGGCGTCCTTGACTAACGAGGAACAGACGAAATGGACTTTCGAAGATACTGGCATAAAGAAGGGACTGAACTTTACCACCAGTCTCTACAAGGACGGCGTCGCGAACGTCAACGCCGACGTAAGCTCCGGTGCCGACATAGCGAACTTCGTGTCCGGTGACACTCCGATGATGCTGCAGGGGCCGACCGCCGTCAGCCAGATCAACGAATTGGGCGGCGACGGATTCGAATCCAAGTACGCCACCGTCGTCCTGCCGTCGATGGACGAATCCTCGGGTCCCGCCACGTCCTTCGTCGGAGGCTGCGACCTTGTGACGTTCAAGGATTCCAAGAACAAGCAGTCCGCGTGGAAGTTCATCCAGTGGGCCAGCAAACCCGAGGTGCAGGCCGAATGGTACAAGAAGTCCTCCGATCTGCCCGCTTCCCAGAAGGCATGGGACGATGACGCGCTCTCCGGCAACGACAAGCTTTCGGCATTCGGCGACCAGCTGAAGAACACCATGGCTCCGCCGGCGCTGTCCACCTGGGCCCAGGTATCCTCCGCCGCGGATCGTATCCTCGAGCAGATGAACAAGGGACAGGTCACCGTCGACGAGGGGCTGAAGAACCTGCAGTCCGAAGCCGACTCCATCGGAACCGGGAACTGATCCCATGAGCCTCGGAACAAGAAAGACGAAGACGGAGGGCTCGGGCAACGTTCTCCGCCGCCGTCGCACGATTCTCGCATGGGGATTCGCGCTGCCCTTCGTGGTCGTGTTCTGCGTATTCATGCTGATCCCCCTCCTGTCCTCGATGGCGATGTCCTTCACCGACATCACCTCCAAGGACCTCCGCACCCCGTTCAACGTCAACTTCGTCGGACTGGACCAGTACATCGCACTGTTCCACGATCGTCGCTTCCTGCACGCGTTGGGCGTCACCGGAATCTTCGTGCTCGTTGGCCTGCCGATCACCATGGTGATCGCCCTCGCGTTCGCGGTGGCCCTCAACAAGGGATCCAAGCACCTCAACGCGTTCTTCAGGGCGGTGTTCTACGCGCCGGTTGTCGCCAGTGTGGTCGCAGTCTCCGTCGTGTGGAGGTACATCCTCCAGAAGGACGGCCTGCTCAACTCGCTCTTGGCCGTCTTCGGCATTGCCGGACCGGACTGGCTGCACGACACCCGCTACGCACTGCCCGCGCTGATGGTCATGACCATCTGGCGCAACATGGGAACGCTGATGATCATCTTCCTCGCCGGCCTGCAGGCCATCCCCGAGGAGCTGAAGGAGGCCGCGGCCATCGACGGCGCGGGCAAATGGCGCACCTTCCGCAGCATCACGCTTCCGCTGCTCAAGCCCACGCTGCTGCTGGGAGCCGTGCTCCTTTCCGTCGCCTACCTGCAGTTCTTCGAGGAATCCTTCGTGATGACTCAGGGAGGGCCGCTCGACTCGACGCTCTCCGCCGCGTACTACGTGTACCAGAAGTTCGGTTTCGGACAGTACGGAATCGCTTCCGCAGCCAGCTGGGTGCTGTTCATCATCATCGCGCTGGTCAGCGTGCTCCAGTTCCGCATTCTCAAGGAGGATTGAGATGACAGCCACGACAGTCGCGGCCTCGAGGCCGCAAAGCAACAAGCAGTCGCTCTGGCGCCGATTCGTCAAGGGGCGTGGACTCTCCTACTGCGTCCTCGCGGTGATCGGAGTCTTCTGGATCTTCCCGTTCCTGTGGATGGCGCTGGGCTCGTTGAAGACCCAGAGGGAGATCCTCGCCAAACCGCCGAAGCTCCTGCCCGAGCACGCCTCGCTCGCAAACTTCGCGAAATGGTTCGGGGAACTGAACTTCGGCACCTACTTCACCAACAGCATGGTCGTCGCCGTGATCACCGTCCTCGGGAACATGGTGCTCTGCTCCATGGTCGGATACGCCCTGGCGAAGATGGACTTCGCCGGCAAGAACATCTTGTTCGGCGCCGTCATGGTGACGCTCATGGTTCCGAGCGTGGCCACGTTCGTCCCCCTGTTCGTGATCATCTCGAACATGGGACTCGCGAACTCCTACGCGGCGCTCATCCTGCCGTTCCTGTGCCAGCCCATCGGAGTCTTCCTGATGAGACAGTTCATCTCCGGAATCCCCGACGCGCTGATGGAGGCCGCGAGGGTCGACGGCGCCGGTGAGCTGCGCATATTCTTCCAGATCGTCCTGCCCCAGTGCGGGCCGCCGCTGGCGACGCTGTCCATCCTCACGTTCCTGTCCTCCTGGAACAACTTCCTGTGGCCGTTGGTCGCGGCCCAGACCGAGGAGAAGTACACGCTGCCCGTGGCACTGTCCCTCTACTCCACCGGCCAGAACGCCACGAACTACAGCGTCCTGCTCGCCGGAGCGGTACTGGTGGTCACCCCGATCCTCCTCCTGTTCGTATTCCTGCAGCGCTACTTCATCCAGGGCGTCGCCGGAACGGGCATCAAATAGAAAGACATGTCATGAAAGAACAATACGAGTTCCCGCCGGAATTCATCTGGGGCGCGTCCACGGCCGCGCACCAGATCGAAGGGAACAACGTCGCGAGCGACTGGTGGGCCAGGGAGCATGCCGAACGCACGGATCTCAGCGAACCGTCGGGAGACGCGGCCGACAGCTACCACCGCTACGGCGAGGACATCAGAATGCTCGCCGACGCCGGATTGGGCATGTACCGCTTCTCCATCGAATGGGCCCGCATCGAGCCCGCGGAGGGCTGCTTCTCCAAAGCGCAGCTGCTGCACTACCGCCAAATGATCGACGCGTGCCACGAGAACGGCGTCGAGCCCATGGTCACGCTGAACCACATGACACTGCCGCTGTGGCTCGCCACCAAGGGCGGATGGCTCAACGCCGATGCCGTCGACTACTTCGCCCGGTACGTGCGGTACGTGATGCCGATCCTCCACGACGTCACCTGGGTCTGCACCATTAACGAGCCGAACATGGTCGCGCTGACCCGTGGCGGAACCGAAGGCAGCGACTTCGTGGCCGCCTCGCTGCCTGCGCCCGATCCGGACATCTCCGCCACGCTCGTCAAAGCGCACAGGAAAGCCAGGGAAATACTGTCCGAGAACCCGCGTATCAAGTCCGGGTGGACCATCGCCTGCCAGGCGTTCCACGCCATGCCCGGATGCGAACGGGAGATGGAGGAATACCAGTACCCGCGCGAGGACTACTTCACCGAGGCCGCGGCCGGGGATGACTTCATTGGGGTGCAGGCCTATCTGAGGACCTTCATCGGCAAGGATGGCCCCGTACCGATCCCCGAGGACGCGGAACGCACCCTCAACGGCTGGGAGTACTTCCCGCCGGCGCTGGGCATCGCCATCCGCCATACTTGGAACGTCGCCAAACGCACGCCGATAATCGTCACCGAAAATGGCATCGCCACTGCCGATGACCGCCGGAGGATCGACTACACCTTCGGCGCCATAGCCGGCATGCACGACGCGATGGACGACGGCATCGACGTGAGGGGATACCTCCACTGGTCCCTGCTCGACAACTACGAATGGGGCTCGTTCACCCCGACGTTCGGCCTGGCCTCCTGGGACAGGGACACCTTCGAACGCCATCCGAAGCCATCCCTGGACTGGCTGGGATCAATCGCGAGAACGGGGGTCATGGCCAGATAGAAGCCGTTTCCTCTCCATCCATTACATGAAAGGGCGCACGTTTTGAAACGTGCGCCCTTTCGTTTGATTTGGCGGATTCAATAGAAAACGGGTATAGCCCTCGATCTGGAAGAACATGTCCGTCCGGCGGCCGATGCTCGCGGCTGGCATACGCCGAAAACGCAGCACTGCTGTTCCCGTAAGGTCGCATCTCCCTTAACGTGTCAAGCGTCTCCTGATACGTTGCTGTATCGACGCCGGTTTCGTCATTCCTTGCCTTTCCCGAGTGGCCCTGTCGGCCAAGTGCGTTTCAACTCGAGAAAATAGCCGGGTTATGGCGGGCCGGCGGGGAGGGGCGTGCTGGACGCCTGCGCGAACTCGGTCTGACCCGATTCGCTGGATGTCTAGCCACAATGGAATGACTTGATGCGTATTCCAAGCCGGACGGAGGATGGAATGCATCTCCACGCGGATGGCGGCCGAATTCTTAAGTGTTTGCACCAGCGTTACATAAAACGCTTAGCGAACCGAAATGATGTCCGGCGGAACGTGTCCTTGCGCGTCTTGGAAACGGATATCCGTATTCGTTCGAAGGTTTCTCGACCAGGGGATGGGCTTTGCTTTTTCAGATTGACAGTCCGTAATCATTTCGGATATGTCGGAATTTAGACAGGAATCCCTTGGATGCGCCGCGGGCGATAAATACGGGCCGTGGTGCGGGAAGGACCTCGAACATGACGATTCGAAGAACACGGTCGCCTATTTCGGCGAGCGTGCCGCTTCCCACCCTCGGCGAGGTCACGGCCGGCACCGCGAGCCTCAGCCGGTAGGAGCTACCCACAGGATCATTCGTGTTGGTCGGAGTTCTCTCGTTCGGCGACGGAATTGTATCCGTGGGGTACTTCGTCGTTGTTTCTACGGACGGATCCGAGGGTGTCCATCCACCAGTGTTCGCGGTCGATGATCTCTTTGGGTGACTTGTTCATGTCGAAGATCTCCAGGATCGAGTACTGGAAGTTCTTCTCGATGTATCCGGCGCCGAGGTTTCTGAGCTGCTTGTTTCCCCCGGAGTGGTCTCCGGACGCGTATTCCTTCCAACGCGACAGCAGACCGTGCGAGGCTCCTTTCCGTGAGTAGGCGGACCCCACGTAATGCCATCCCGTTCGTCTATCGGTCTGCAGATAGACCGCCTGGACGCTGCCGAGGGCCGCCCGCCATTCCTCGTTGTTCACGGCCGCCACGAGCTGCCGGTGCGTCAACCGAACGTTCTCGTATCCAGAGAACGGTAACGCGGATACGGGGGATTGAGCGATTTTCTCAAGGGTCATCGTCTTGAGAAAATCCCGGCGTCGTTCTTCATTGTTGGACAGGTTAAAGACGACTCCCGTGTAACCCGGATCTCTTTTGTAGTACACTACCGCCCTGGCCTTTAGCGAGGCGTATTCCGGGATCTCATTGTAACGGTATAGAATCTTGCCGTCGTTCTCCGTGTACTCGTCGAGGACGTCGTAGGCTCCGACGAACAGCCATTGTGTGGGGTGGGGATTCTCTGGCTTGAGCTGAATGAACTGGAGGACTTTACGTGTGTGAATCTGCGCTGTTGCCTTATCCTTATCTGGCCATTTCTTCGTGAAAATCCACTTCATCAGGTCATCATAGGAGAAATAGTAGGCGTCGGGAAGATCACTCCATTTGCCCCATTCCGGGTTGCTGCCATTCAGACGAATGCTATAGCCGGCTAGGTCCTCTTCGTCGAGTCCCAATAGTTCGAGGAACCGGATCGGTTCCGTATCCTGGATTCCGTCTTCGATGCGCGTCATTGCCATCGCCTTTCCATTCCCGATTGCCGCCGGACGGTATGATTTTCCGGTTTGTAAGACAGTCTAGCGTCTTGATGATGAGGATTATGGAACCGGCTGGCTCCTTGCCAGGTGGACGTGGAGTCCGACGAAGGGTTGCGGGTCCGGCTGTCTTCGTGGAACGACGACGGTTTGACGTGGCCGGGTGATGGGAATGAGACCGGTCGCGCGGTGTCTGGGCGTTATCTGTTGTCATGTCGCCATGTCGCGAAATCGGTTCGTTGTTGGATGAGTGTGGTCCTGTGAATTCTTAAATGTTGTACCGAATGCAACATGCAACACTTGGTGAATCCGACTAGGACCATCGGAATGCGTCTTGGACCATTTCGAAAACGGACGTTTTCGGAGCGTAAACCGGACTGGGGAGTTGTCTCCGACACTCCGGCGGAAAGTGTCTCAAAACCCGTCCCGTAATCAACGTTCCGAAACTCCATGCCTTTGACGGGTAATGGTACGGTCGGTCAAATTGCGGTGATGATGGGCGTTGGGCAATCCACTGTATATCGGTATCTGAATGAAGCGGATGGCAAGCGCTGAACAGTCGTTTCCTAAAAATATGTTCATATGTCGCCGGCGTTTGGCGAAGGATCGGCCGTGCGGACCATTGTGACCATGGATGGGGACGGCAGGCTCGCCATAGACCTGCGTCACCAAGGTGAGGGCATTGGCGCGATGCTGTTGAAGGGCGCCGCGGAATAAGCCTGACCTCCATTCCGCAAGCCGGCCGGGTCGCCGCGCGACGTTTTACCGTTAATCTGTAGAATCGTCGGAATCGGCGTTTGATGCAGTCGCGCGGTCGGAACAGTGCCGCTCGGTATCCGGAAAAGTGCGGAAATCGGGAAACCAGGGATGACGGCCATGTTTTGACGGGGTGCGCAATGCCATGCTCGGATGAAGGGGGTGATTTCATGGCGGAATGGCGCCGTTTTTTAAGGGGTGCATAGGGTGCGCAGGTGGCCATGGAAGGGTGGCTCTCCCTCATGAAATGTTACGGAAGGGCAAAAACTCGCTCATAAAAGTGTGAGATGAGGATGCCGGATGTTTCAGAGAAAACGATGGCAAGGTCAGCGATGACCACATCACCGTATCGCCATTCGTCACAGCAGCTCGTCTCTCTTAAGCGCTCCGAACGGGTCTTCCTCCGTCTGATATTCCATTGCATGGTCTTTGAACACGTTTGATATACAGAACATATTTGTTGCGGGCTGCAAGTGCGGAACCGGGCTTATAGAGACAAAGTGCGAGCGTATTGGACGGTTCGTTGTCGGACGGCTTGTATTAGAGAGGTAGTTCCCGATAGACCAAATCGTCACGGACCGCAAACCCCTGATGCTCCCAGAAATCGTTGCCGGCATCGTTGTCTGCGGGCACACCGACGGCGACTTTCGGCAGGCCGATCGCACGAAGCGCTTCAACCACACGGCCCACCAACATCGAGCCAATGCCCCTACCGCGCGCGTCGGGGTCAACCGCCGTGTGGTAGATGCGCGACCGTCTTCCGTCGTGGCCGGCAAGAATCGCGCCAATGATTCTTCCTCCATCGTCCTCGGCTACGAAACAGGTGTCGGGATTGCGTTTGAGAAACGTCTTTATTGCATCCTTGCAATCGTCTATATCCCTCATAGTGAAACCTGTGCATCGCGTCCACAGTCCGTATACCAGCGGATAATCCTCGATTTTCATATGGCGTATGGTCAGTGCTGTCGGTTCGGTCATATTTCTTGCCTTTCTTTTTGAACGCCAACTTCGATTCTCGCATCGTTCCGGTATTTTCTGTGCGGGTATGCCATATTTGCGTTGCACGGCCGTTCGTGGCGTGCGTGTCGGGGAAGCCGTGGAAGTGCCTTGAAGGACAATCCGTCGTTTTTCGGGGATACACCGGATGTGAACACATGGCAACGGCACGGTGAACTATGCTTAACTGGAATTATGCATATGAAGAACAGAAGGATCGCGAGAGCGGCGGCTGTGGTAATCGCAACCGCCATATTGTGCGGCATTGTGCCTATGATTGGCGTCGCACTGCGCAATTCGGCAATCGCAACAACGCGTGAAACCAATATTTTGCAGACTTTAGCGACGCTGCCAGAAGGGTTGCGCGACTGCTCCACGGTACTTGCGTACCTATTTTCAACGGTAGGCTGCATCGCAATCGTCGCCGCGCTTGCCGCTGTCGATTTGCGTATTACCGGCAGCAGGCGCGTCGTCATCCGCGATGTCGTCGTGTCGGCGGCGCCAATACTGTACGTGACCGGCGTCAAATGGCTGGTCGAACGTCCCCGTCCGGTCACGTCCGCCGGCAGTGGTCTGTTGCCTGGCGATCCAAGTTTTCCGAGTGGCCACACGGCGGCCGCGGTGATCGTATCGGTCATGATGATTCTTACCGTACGTAATTTCGCGCGCAAATGCTTCCCCGACGGAGAAGATGACGGGCGTGCAAACCGAAGACGGGTATTCCTCCGCAGGGCGATCATTGGCGCTGTCGCGCTTGTCGTGGCGGTTGCCTGTTCGCGACTACTGCTCGGCTTGCACTATCCGACCGACGTGATTATTTCCGCCACCATATGCCCACTCATTTCCTACGCCGTGTGGTGTGTATGGAACGCATGCGAAAGCGCGGGGGAGCGGTAAAATCGTACGCTGGGTCGACGTCGTCGACCAGATGCCAATTCCAAACAGAGTGCTATCTGCCATGTGAGTTCCTTTGATTCTGAAATCAGTTTGGGGATATCCGATTTTGCGTGCAAAACGACAGGTTGTGTAATACGGCAGTGGTGGTGTGACAAAAGCTGGTTCAATCAAACTAGCGGCGAAAACCTGCGTGCGGAATGTCGAGTCATACTAATTTCGTACATAAAACAAAACGCGTGTGCGTCCGGGCGGAAACCATCCGGACGCGCACGCGTTTTATTTTGAATTATTGCGATGAGGTCAGTTGCGGGTCAGCACTTCGGCCAGGGCCTGGATGACCGGCTGCGGCATGTGGGACTGGTATTTGGTCTGCGCGCCAACGCCGTGCAGATCCTCCAGCGTGCTCAGTGCCGGCAGCGCATCCTTGCCCAGCTCGCGGATCGCGCGGTATGCGTGCTCCTTGGTCATGTACAGCATCTGCGCATCCTTCATCACGGCGAACGCGTCGGCTTCAACCGGATCGTCCGCAACGGCAAGACCGTCGGCGAAATCGATGGCGATTGCGGCGCTCGTCGGCACGTCACGCAGCGTGACGGTCAGGCTCAGCGTTTCCGCATCGTACGCGACTTCCGGAGCGGCGGCAGAGCCGTCGACGGTCGCGCGGACGGCGTGCATCGCTTCCGGAGCGATGCCACGGAACGTGACCGTCCAATCGCGGGAAGCCGGAATGACGTCCGTCGCACCTTCCGCAGGGGCGATCGAGAACTGTGCGGAATCGCCCTCAAAACGCAGCGCCATTTCGGTGGATGCCCAACGATCCTTGCTCTGTGCGGCACCGTCATCCTCCCACAGCGTGAAGCTGTTTTCGGCACCCGGGAACACCACTACCTGCAGTGCGCGCGGGTTGGCCACGGAGTTGAGCGCCTCACCCTCGGCGGGCATCTGCAGCGGCACGATCGCGCCGGGCTTGGCGAACACCGGCATGCGGTCGAGATCGCGCCAAGCCTCCAGACGGCGGCCTTCGGCCGGACGAGACGTGTAATGGCGACCGTCGAAGAAATCGAACCATTCGCCCTGCGGCAGCCACACGTCGGCCTTCGCACGCTGCACGGAACGCTCGGCTGGATCGACGATCGGCGCGACCAGCAGCTCGGTGCCGAAACGGAATTCGTCGGTGAGCTTGTATGCGGCTTCGATTTCCGGATAGTCCCAGTACAGCGGCTGCACGAGCGGCTCGTTGTCGAATGCGGCGCGACGGTTCATCGTGTACAGGTACGGGATCATCGCATGGCGCAGGCGCAGCGCGGACGTCATCGCACGTTCCGCATCGCCGTGGAAGTTCCACGGCTCCTTGCCGTTGAACGGCGAATCGGTGGAATGCAGACGGTTGATCGGGCTGAACGCGCCCAGCTGGTACCAGCGGACCTCCAGCTCCTCGTCACGGTAGCCGAACATGTGGCCGCCGATGTCGTGGCTCCACCAGCCGTAGCCGATGTTGGAAGCGCAGGCGGTGAATTCCGGCTGGAACTTCAGCGACTCCCACGTCACGACGGTGTCGCCGGAGAAGCCGATCGGGTAGCGGTGCGAGCCCGGGCCGGCGTAACGCGAGAAGGTGAGCGGGCGCGGGTTGCGTTCGCTGTAGTCGCTGCCGTCGTTGCGGGCGGAATCGAGGTAATGCAGGTGGTTCAGGCCCCACAGCGGGTCGAGGCCCGGCTGCCGCGTCAGGCCGCCCTGCTGCCAGTCAATCCACCAGAAGTCGACGCCATCTTCCTCCATCGGGTGGTGGAGCTGGTCGAAGTAGACCTCCATGAACTTCGGATCGGTCAGGTCGAACTGCACGGCCTCGCCGCTTTCCGGATCGATGTTCATGGCCTTGGCGACCTGCGGATACAGCTCTTCGAACGCGCGCACGCCGTCCCTCGGGTGGACGTTGAGCGTGGCCTTCATGCCATGCTCGTGCAGCCAGTTGAGGAAGCGCTTCGGATCCGGGAAGAAGTCCTTGTTCCACGTGTAGCCGGTCCAGCCGGAGCCGTACTTCGGGTCGACGTCGTCAACCAGGTGCCAGTCCATATCGATGACGGCCGTGGTGAACGGGATGCCTTCCTTTTCGAAACGTTCGACGAGCTGACGGTATTCGGTTTCGGTATAGCGGTGGTAGCGGCTCCACCAATTGCCCAGCACGAAGCGCGGCAGCAGCGGGGTCGGGCCGGTCAGGCGGTACAGGGCGTGCACGGCCTCGCGGTAGCGGTGGCCGTAGCCGAACAGGTACAGGTCGGTGGTCGGCTCTTCCTTCGGGGTCACCCACGTGCCGAAATCGTTGTGGTTGCCGTTCACTTCGGCGGTTTCGCGGATGACGTTCGACTTGGAATCGTCGATGATCGCCCAACCGTCGGTGCTGTTGACGCCCGGATCGACGGGGATGCGGCCGTTCGCCTCGTCGAGCGTACGGTAGGTGCCGCCGAGGTTCCTGCGCTGCACGTCGCCGTAATGCCAAGTGTTTTCGATGGCGTTGACGTGCTTGACGGTTGCGTACAGGCCTTCCGGAGAGAACTTGCGCTGGTTGTAGGAGATATGCAGCGACGGGGTGTCGATTTCCAGCCAGCCATTACGTTCGGTGACGGTGAATTCAGGCTTTTCGCCGAAATCACGGACCATCGCCATCTGCGTGGCGTCATCCACGAAACGGCCGCTGTCGGACCATTCGAAACGGACGAGCGCGTCCGTGATGAGGCCGATGCGCCAATGATCGCCCTGGATCACCGAATCCGGATTCATTGCCGGATGGGCGTTGAGCGTGGCCAGCGAGAACAGTGTGCTGTCTACCATGTGGGGCTCCTTTGAGTGTGGGAAAAATCGGGAGAACTGGATTGGGACCGTGTCATCATATGCGACGGTACGGTCCCGTTTGAATTACTTGATGCGCTTGATGGTCAAGACCGACGCGCCAGCGCACAGTGCGATGACGATGGCGTTAAGCACGGTCCAGGCGAGGAAGCCGAAGAGGTACCTCCACTTGACTGCCGGTTTATCGGCCTCCTGCTGGACGTCCGTATTGGCGTCCAGGGCGATGCAGCGTGTCGCTGCTTTGCTGGTCGCGCATCTCATCATCCTTTCTGTGCGCTGCGAAACATCGCTCTCCGCGTTGAGTGATCAAAGCATGTTCCGCATTGAAGAAAAGTCAGCAAAACTTACTTTCGTTAAGTATGATAGCGCTTGTGCAAAAAGGTATCAATATCGGCGAGTCGCTTGAAATTGCAACGATATACGCATATCGAAACGCTTGCTATCGATTGCAAAATGGAACGATGCGATTTTATGCGCGTTCTGCGCCACCGCATACCCTCTTCACCGCGCCCATATGCCGATTGTGCGAGCAAAACGACAGGTTGTGTAATACGGCGGTGATGGCATCGCAAAAGCTGGTTCAATCAAACTAGCGGCGAAATCCCGCGTGCGGCACGGTGCGATGCAGCGCGGTACGGCAGCGGGAAATCGCAAGAAAACAGCGCAGTCGGGCGGAGCGGACAGGGCAGGCTCGGCAAAGCAGGTTTTGGCAACACCTAGTGCGAGGGAGAACCCATGGAACTTGAAGACCTTTCGGTTGTTGAGAAGGCGGCGATGCTGTCCGGTGGATCCGAATGGGATTCGCGCGGCAACGATCGCGCCGACATTCCCAGCTTCGTCATGAGCGATGGTCCGCACGGCGTGCGTCGCCAGCTTGGCGAGGGCGATCATCTCGGCCTCGGCGCATCCAAGCCGGCCACCTGCTTCCCGACCGCGGGAACCGTGGCCAACTCCTGGGATCCGGCGCTCGCCGAGGAAATGGGCAAGGCGCTGGGCAAGGAAGCGCACGATCTCGACGTGAACGTGCTGCTCGGCCCGGGCATGAACATCAAGCGCAACCCGTTGTGCGGACGCAACTTCGAGTACTATTCAGAGGATCCGATCGTCGCCGGCCGCATGGCCGCCGGTCTGATCCGCGGCATCCAAAGCAACGGCATCTCCGCATGCCCGAAGCATTTCGCGGTCAACAGCCAGGAATTGCGCCGCCAGGCCAGCAACTCCGTGGTGGACGAGCGCACCATGCGCGAACTGTACCTGACCGGTTTCGAAATCGCCGTGCGCGAAGCTCATCCGATGACCATCATGACCTCCTACAACGAGATCAACGGCGTCTACTCCCACGAAAACAAGCATCTGCTGCAGGAGATCCTGCGCGACGAATGGGGCTTCGACGGCATGGTCGTCTCCGATTGGGGCGGCTCCAACTCCGCCGTCGCCGCCGTCAAGGCCGGCGGCTCGCTGGAAATGCCGTCGCCGGGCTTCACTTCCGTGCGCGAGCTGGAAGGCGCGGTCAAGGCGGGAACGCTGTCCGAAGCGGACATCAACAAGCGCGCCGCCGAAGTCGCCGAAATCGCCGCCGCGACCAAACTCGTCGGCGTCGGACGCAACGACCTGCTCAAGGACGACATCGCGAAAGCGCACCACAATATCGCCAGAACGGTCGCCGAACATTCCAGCGTGCTGTTGAAGAACGACGCTGCCACGCTGCCGCTCAAGCAGGGCACCCGCGTGGCCGTCATCGGCGACATGGCAGCGACCGCGCGCTACCAGGGCTCCGGCTCGTCCAAGGTGAGCGCCACCAAGGAGGAAAACATCCTCGACGAGGTCAAGCACACCGAAGGGCTCGTGCTGGCCGGCTATGAACAGGGCTATGACCGTCAGGGCCAGCCGGACCAGGTGCTGCTGAACGATGCCGTGGCGCTCGCCAAGAAGGACGCCGTGGATGTGGTGCTGGCCGTCGTCGGTCTCGACGAACGCAGCGAATCCGAAGGCCTTGACCGCTCCACCATGGCGATCCCGCAGGTGCAGAACGCGCTCGTCGAAGCGTTGGCGAAGACCGGCAAACCGGTGGTGATCGTGCTCGTCGCCGGTTCCCCGGTGGAATTGCCGTGGTTCAACGATGTTGCCGCCATGCTGTACGTAGGATTGTCCGGCCAGGCCGGCGCCTCCGCCACCGTGCGCGCGCTGACCGGCGAAGTCAACCCGTCCGGCCATTTGGCCGAAACCTGGCCGAAGCGGTACGAGGATTGCCCGAGCTCCGGCTGGTATCCGGCCATCGGACGCGACGCGATCTATCGTGAAGGCCTGTTCGTCGGCTACCGTTATTACGAGACCGTGGGCGTGTCCGTACGCTTCCCGTTCGGCTACGGACTGAGCTATTCCACGTTCACGTACAGCGCGATCACCGCCACCGCGACCGGCGTCGATTTCGTCGTCACCAACGATTCCGATATCGCCGGCTCCACCGTGGCCCAGTTGTATGTGCGTGCGCCGCAGGGTGGCGTGCTCCATCCTGATCGCGAGCTGAAGGGCTTCGCCAAAATTGAGTTGGCCGCGCATGAAAGCAAGAGTGTGCATATCGATTTCGACCGCTACACGTTCCGTCATTTCGATGTTGCCGCCAATGCATGGAAGACGGAAAGCGGCGAATGGACGCTGCTGGTCGGCGACAATGCCGAGCATCTGCCGCTTGCGATTCCGCACACCGTTGCCGGCGATTGCATGACCGCCGATTGCGCCGCAGACCCCGCGCTCGGCCACTATCTGACCGGCCGGGTCAAGGACGTGACCGATGCCGAAATGGCAGTGCTGTTCGGCCATGAGGTGCTTGCCCCCGGCAAGCCGACGACGTTCGGTGTCAACGATCCGATCATGTCGTGGGTGGATTCCAAGGGCTTCGTGGCGCGCACTGTTGCCAGGACGCTGACCAAGCGCGAAGCGAAGATCCGCCAGAAGACCGGTTCGCCGGATCTGAACACCCTGTTCATCCTGAACATGCCGCCTCGCGCCATGAGCAAGATGACCCAAGGCATGGTCGACTCGGCGATGGTCGACGCCATCGTGAACATCGCCAACGGGCATACTTTCCGCGGATTGGGCGGCGTGATCGCCGGCTTCTTCCGCAACCAATCCGCAAACAAGCGCACCGCAAAGGAGCTGAACCATGAGTGACAACAATGCTGCGAAGCCGGCTGAAACCGGTGCCGGCGAGAAGAAGGTCGGACCGATTCGCCAGTGGATCAAGGATCATCCGAATATCTGGGAGTTCATCCTGTTCAATGTGCTGTCGAACATCTCCACCATCACGCGCTTCGTGGTGACGTGGATCGGCACCGCCATCTTCATCTCCGGCTTGGGGCTCACGCAGCCGTTCCACTTCCTGATCTTCAACTATGACACCAAGGGCAACGGCCTGGGCGGATTCCTCACCTTCCTGCTTGCCGAGGTGCTTGCGCAGGTGGTGAACTTCTTCGTGCAGATGAAGTGGGTCTTCAAGTCCGACTCCAGCTTCAAGGACGCCGCTTGGAAGTATGTGATCCTCGCCGTGATCATCGTGGTAGTGAACCTTGTGCTGCCGGGCTACGTGACCGGTCTGTGCCAGGGATGGGGCATGAACGCCGGCATCGCAGGCACGATCGCATCCGTGGTCAACACCTTGCTCGCCGTGATCGTCAGCTATCCGCTGCTCAAGTTCTGGGTCATGCCGAAGAGCGGGTCCAAGGAGACGGCCAAGAGCGAGGAGGCCGCCAAGTAGCCCTATTCTGAATTCCTTTCTTCCTGCCCGCCCGGATTTTCCGGGCGGGTTTTCCATGCCTGCTTCGCGCCTGATGTCGTTGGAAGGCGTAGCGTACCTTGCAAATAAGAAGGGTGGTGACTCAGTCGATGAGCCACCACCCTTTGTCATGCCGTGCTATCTAGCGATCAGGCCGGGAAAACGACCTGGCAATTCACGCAGGTGATTACCATGGCCAAAATCGCGTTGATGATGCCACCGAGGTACGGATTGCGGGTCTTGGAATAGATGCCGCGAGCCGTCAGCGGAGTGATAAACAGCAGGAATACGGTGAGGAACATGCTGTCCGGAATGCGGGTGTAGGCCGCACCGAACAGGTCATTGACACCGGTGAGCATGAACTTGGCCCAGCCTGCGCCGGACACCAGTGCCGGCACGGCGGCGGTGACGAGAGCGAGTACCAGGATGTTCACGATCTTGTTCTTGCCATAGGAAGTGTTGTAGTTCATGCAGTTGATGAAGATGGAGGAAATCACGTAGCCAATCAGGAAGATCGGGAGTACCTTAAGCATGTCCACGATCTTGAAGGAGCCGAATGGCATGATGCCCCAGTACAGGAACGAGAAGTTCGTCTTGAAGAAGTACTGCGCTCCCCAGACCAACAGCAGAGTGCCGCCGGTGACGGTGAGAGCCAGCATGATGGTCTTGAACACGCTGAAAGCAGATGTCTTCAAATCGATTTCATCGATGTTCATACCATTCTTCTTAGCGAAGCAGCGGTACCAGATGTAGGTGACAATGGCGGTGAACACAGAGGAAATCGCCAGCATGGAGCCTGCGAACAGTGCCTGCCCCTGCCTGAAGAATGTGCCGATATGGGTGTCGACGCCGTTGTAGTACAGGAACAACGTGCTGACGGTGGCGAACAGGGTGTTGACGATAAGGCAGCCCCATGCCCAAGCCTTGGTTCCCGGATGCGATTCCGCGATACGCATGACGGCATTGCCACGAGAAGTTCCCCTGAAGAGCGGCATCTGGGAGAGCCACAGAGCGAAGAACACGGCGAACATGAACATGCCGATGAAACCGATGGTGCTGCCGATCATACGCCACTGGTAGATCTGGTCGCCCGACTGCAACGAGGTGTTCATATTGAAGGCTTTGACCATGAACTCCATGGCAGCTGCGGTAGAAGACGACTGGAAGAGCTGCGAAGTGTGGAAGCCGTTTTCCAGATAGATGACACGGAATGCTTCCTTGCCATCGACCTTCTTCGTATAGTACTTGCCGCTGACGCCGTCCGCAGTCGAAGAGTCAGGCGTGATGCCGAAGTTCAGGAACGATTTGGCGTTATTGTGCTTGAGATAGTCCGGATTCGGCAGCATCTTGCCGGTCGTCTTGTCGGTCTCCTTGAAGGAGTACTGGTCGAATTTGCCGGCGATGATGCCTACATTGCGATTGCCGTAATAATTAAAGTACTCGCCGTTATTCTTGGAGGCGGCCTGGGCTGAAGTGGTCTTGCCTGGCACATAGCCGAACGACTGAGTTTCGTTGTCTTTGTAGACGGCGTCGCGGCTGACGTACAGCACGGCCTTGATCAGCTGCTTCTTGGCCTTGTTGTCAAGAAGGATCGTCTCGTGAATGGTGTTGCCTCCGCGGGACTGGCCGGATACGGCGATCTGGTCCTTGTCCACGAATGGAAGTGTGGTCGCGTACTTTACCGTGTCATACAGGCCACGGCCGTTGACCAGCCATTCGGTGTTGTTCAGAATCTCGGAGTCGCCGTGTCCGTAAAGATCGAAGGAGAACACGACGAAGCCTCGACGTGCCCATTCGATCTGGTATAGATCCCACTTTTCCTTGAGACCGTTGCCGCCATGTGCGAACACGATGGTGGGTGCCGGCTTGTCGTTGGTGGCGGTCTTGGGCTTGAGCATGTTGATGCCGAGCCTATGTCCGGATGATGTTTCGATGGTCAGATTCTCTTTGGTGACGTTGCCGAAATCCGTCTGTGCCAGATTCGCGATGCAGCTGCCCAGAATGCACAACAACACCGTAACGATGGTGAGTGCGCCATACGCATGCTGCTTCAAGTATTGCCATACTTTCGACATGGTATTTTTCTCCCTCTGTTCCTTCCGCGTCACCCGAAGATCATCCTTCGGTAACGCGGGGCCCGGTTCTTCCTGGAGCCGGTTATAGACTAATTTGAGGATGAAATGACATTGGGATGTGAATGAGAATATGTGCAGTTCGCCACACTGCTGGTTTACCGGAGTATCGGTTGATGATGGGCTTAAAACGTATGCTTATCGCGCGTGTTCGTATGGACACTGGAGATAACATGCACATATGTTCAAAGATTCCGCGCTTTCGTCGATGCAGACCAGACAGCATATCGAAAAGCTGATTCGTGTATCACAGATGTATTATGACGAGGGACTCAATCAATCGCAGATTGCCGGAGAGGTCGGCTATTCGCGGTCATCGGTGTCACGCATGCTCACCGAAGCACGGGAAACCGGAATCGTACAGATTACCATCGGGCACCCATTGCAACGATTGCAATCCCTTGAGGAGAATCTTCGGAACAAATACGGGTTGAAAACGGTACGCGTCGCATATTCATACGATGACAGCATCGCATCGACGCTAGTGCCTCAATGTGCGGCGCAGCTGCTGGTGGAAAACCTCAAACCGGATTCGTTGATCGTTACATCGACCGGGACGCCGATGGCGGCGACAATCAGAGCTTTGCCTCCCCTTGACTACCCTCGTGCGCATGTGACTCAGATGCTGGGTTCGTTGTCTTCCGCCAACTCGTTGACTGATTCTCCGGAAATCTGCCGAATGATGGCAGAACGTCTGGGATGCGCTTACTCGTTGCTTCCTGCACCGTTGATTATGGGATCCGCGGAAGTTGCGCAGGCTGTGCGTTCGGAGAAACTGATTGCCATGACTTTGGCTTTGGGTAACCGAGCCGATATCGCCATTGTCGGTGTAGGAGCGATTCGGCAGGGGCATTCCGGGAGGATTTTCCATTCGTTCGAAGACGCTGCAGTAGCACGGGAGTTGCAGGAAAAGGGAGTGGTCGGGCATATTTGCGGACATCATATCGATATGCATGGCAATCATGTGCGAACCAGTCTGTGTGAGCGCACCATCAGCATCGATTTCGAACGGTTTCGTGACATTCCATTGGTCATTGGAGTCGCTTGGGAGACGTGGCGTGCGCGGGCACTGCACGCATGCTTGGTCGGTGGACTGATGTCGGCACTCGCTACCAATCAGGGAATGGCTGAGTTGTTATTGGATATGGACTAATCACCGTTAGGATGCTGGAAGGATTGGGTATGCCCGTGCGCCACCGTGATGATTGCAATTGCTGCCAGCACGTACAACAGCACGTTGAGCGTCAATGACGCTCCATATCCGCCGGTCATGTCGAAAATCAATCCATGAACTGTGGTAGCGATGGCTACGGTCAGCTGGCCGGTGGCGTTGATGACGGACAGCGCGCGGGCATAATCATCTCCCGGGAATACGCGGCGTATGCTCCAGGGAAGTGCAATCATGAGCAGGCATTGGCCGATTCCCGCCAGAAAACTTGCAGTGATCGCAACTTCCATATTGGCTCCGAAAAGCAGACTGAACCATCCTGTGGTTCCGATGGCGGCAAACAGCGTGATTGCGAATTGCGGTCTGACACGGTCCAGCGTCGAACCTATGGCAAGTTTGCCGACGCTGGCTCCAATCATGCGGGCCGTGACCACCCAAGCGGCCTGTGTAAGCGTGAGTCCGATGGAAATCCCGTACGCGGGAATATGCTGATTGATGCCGGATACGATTTGCAACAAAATCATGGCGGCTGACAGCAGCAGAAACGCCGGTGAACGAAGCATGCCGATGAGATGCCCGCTTTTCGTCCGTGTATCATGCGCAGGTTTGGCGTTTGGGGCAGACGCAGTGTCGAGCTTGCCATGTGGATATGGTTTAAGCAGGTAGGAGCAGGGGAGTAGCAGCACCATCAGCATCGCACCGGTCAGTAGATATGCCGATCGCCATCCATATGACGCGATGACGTGCGAAATCAGAGGATTGAATATGGCTCCTCCCAATCCTGACAAACAGCCGGTTATGCCAAGGACCGTGCCGAAATGAGTGGGAAACCATGCCGCAAGCAGAATGGGTGGCATCAGCGTTATCGGAATAACATAGGCGAGTCCCATCACAGCGAATGCGAGATAGAACTGCCAGAGGGCATACGCCCGACTGCAAAGCAGGAATCCCACGGCGCAGATACCAATGCAGCCGATAAGTGTGGGGCGCAAGCGAATGCGATGTGAAAAGCGACTGAACGCGGCCATGGAGATGGCACTGCAAATCAATCGAATCGATACGGTTAGGCTGACCTTGGCTCGACCCACATGTAAATCACGGCTGATGGCGTCGAAATACAGCCCTGAAGTGTTGGTGATGAGAGCGAAGCCGATGAAGGACATGGCGCAGCAGCCTACGAATACTGCCAGTGAGGAGCGGGTGGAGCGAATCCGTTCTTCCATAGCGTCCTTTCCTAGCTGGTCGTTGGGCGGTACCGTTTGAAGAACGTCGCCGCCTCTTTTACGATTTGCTGTGATTCCTCATTATGCTCCAGGCCGACCTCCTTGACTGCGAAGTCGTGTACGAGAGCGTGGTCAAGACCTTTCGGGAGTAATCGCAGTTCATAATCATGATGGCGGTATTGCAGGATTCTTGCGAATTCCAGAGTGTTGTCCGCGAGATAATCCTCGGTGCTGGTCTGCAGATAGAAGGGCGGAAGATTGCCATCAACTACAAGGCGATCGACATCAAGATAGGGGGAGATGCGAATTCGTTCCTTCAGCGTTGGAAAGTAGCCTTCCGCATAGTATCCCATTGCAGTTCCATGCACGCCTCCCTCGAAGCGATACATGCCGCTGCATCCTGCAATGGCGAGGATGCGGGCGGTTCCGCAGGCTTCCTTCATGCCAAGCTGTGACGCGACGACCGGTGAATGGAGTACGGCGGTGAGGTACAAGATAAGCAGGGTGGCCGCGGAATCTCCAATCAGAAACAGAGCATTCGTATCCATGCCATAGTCATGCGCGTGCTCATTCGTCCAGATAATTGCGTCAAGCGCATCGTGTAGTTGGCCTTGGAATCCAATTTGCGGGACCAGCCGATAGTTGGCATTGACCACGGCGAACCCATACTTCGCTAAATACATATCGCGACACATGGTATTTTGTTTGTCGCCATGGTAGAGACCCCCGCCATGGAAGTCGATGATGACCGGAAGAGGTTCATGTTGTGTTTCCGGACGATACAGGTCCAATTTGCGCAGTTGGTCCGGAATGCCATATGGGAGATCCGTCAGTACATGCACTCCGTTCGGCTTATGCTCTTTGGCGAGTCTGTCTGCGTCGCCGGCATGACGGGCGTTGGTGTTGGACTCAAATAATGCTTTCACCGGTTCGCTGAGCATATGTCACCACCTTGGTTGCGTATGATACGAATACTGTATGCCTGTATCTAGCGCGAACAGTCTAGGAGTTGCACATATGTGCAACCTACGATTCAGACAAGTATCCCAACTATTTCGTCAGTACGTCGAACGGCGGATTGCCTATGCGCTCATGACAGTGTAGATGTTGTCATGGGCTCCGACTTCACGCGCTATTGTGCACGGCTAGTCATTCGAATAGCTAGGAGTCCATCCCCCGTCCAACGTGCCGCCGTTTCATCGTATGATTTTGTTGTGTATGTTTACGATTATACAAATCGTAAACATACACAATAAAGTGGGTGAACGCGACGAAGGACGGGCATGCACCTGACGGCGTCAGCGATTCCTCTCCGCAAAATCGCACATACGACGCAGTCCCTTACGCAACTCATCCGCATCGCCGGCGTACGACAATCGCACGAATCCCTGCCCTTCCTCGCCGAATGCCTCGCCGGGCACCACGGCGGTACTGGCAGTGGGTGGTGAAAGGTATGGTGGAGGTCCGGTTCCTTGCTTTTGGCTGTGGCAGAAATCGTCTGTTTTGTGCAAAAACAAGCCTTTGAAATTGTCTATTTTGTGCATCTTGTGTCTTGAATGCTATATATTCCAATATATTTGCCGCCGATGAATCTGCCGCTGTACGCCTTATGGTGTTTGGCGGATGTGGCCGGCCTTGTTGCCGAGGACGACGAGCCTGATCGGCCGTTCACTATGCAGACGCAAGTTGTGTGACTGACATTGGAATTCATGTTCTGGTGGGGGATGTTGGCGAATAAATCCGCCGTCGGTGGAACGATGGTGATGCGGTAACACGTATGACGAGACGGACTGGAGACGAGGTACACACAACGTGAGAGAGGCAATGGTGTCGGATCAATCGCAGGACGAGGCGGAACAGCAGCCGACTATCGGACGTATTCCGGGGCTGATCGCTGCGGTGGCCATCGTCGGCATCGCCATTGGCGCGGCCGCGGGCCTGCTGACACTTATGCTGTACCAAGTCGAGCGTTTCGCGCTTGGATACATCGAGAATGCGCATGAATCCGGTCCCTTCAACGTGCCTGCCATCCGTCGTGCGATTTCCGTGACGGTCGGCGCCTCCATCGCGGCCGTGATCTGGTGGCTGCTGCGCACGCGTACCACAACGGTGCCATCCGTCAAGAAAGCCGTCGGTGGTGCGCTGATGCCGGTCTGGCAGACCATCGTACATGTGCTGCTGCAGATTTTTATCGTCGGTACCGGCATGTCGATCGGCCGCGAAGTGGCTCCGCGCGAGCTTGGCGCGATGTTCGGCCAGCGATTCGCCCGCTGGGTGCGTCTCGGCGCGAAGGACACGCGTATGCTGGTGGCCATTACCGCCGCGGCCGGTCTCGCGGGAGTCTACAACGCGCCGCTTGCCGGCACGTTCTTTGCGGTGGAGATCCTGCTCGCCGACGTGACGCTCGAGACGGTCACGCTCGCGTTCGCCTGCTCGGCGCTCGCCTCATGGGTGGCGAGCCTGGTCAAGGGCACGCACACGTTCTATTTGATCGGCAAGGCGAATGGCCTGTTTACCCCCGACTACATGGTGTTCGCGCTGATTGCCGGCCTGATGCTTGGCACCGCCGGCGCGCTGTTCCGCCGCGGCTCCCAGTGGGCGGAGAAAAACAAGCCGTCCGGAGCGGGCATTCTGTGGATGATGCCGCTTGCCGGCCTGCTGACGGGCGTTGTGGCGATCGCCGTGCCGCAGGTGATGGGCAATGGCCGCGCCACCGCGCAGCTGAGCTTCTCCTCGAAGGCCGATCTGGCCGTTATTCCGGTGTTGCTGCTGTCTTTCGTGGCCAAGGCGATCGTCACGTTGATGACGATTCGTTCCGGCGCTTCCGGTGGCGTGTTGCAGCCGGGCATCGCATTGGGCGCTTCCGGAGGCGCGATTCTGGGCATTCTTTGGATGCAGGTGTTCCACACGAATTCGATCGGCATGTATGCGCTGCTGGGTGCATGCGCGCTGCTTGCCGCCTCGCAGCAGGCGCCGTTGATGGCGATTTGCCTGGTGATGGAATTGGCCGATGCCCCGATCAACCTGTTCGTCCCCATCGGCTTCGCCGTAGCCGTTAGCGCCTTCACCGCCTCCCGCCTGGCCGCCCCTCTCGCCGCAGTTCATCTGCCACATCTAAAGGCTTCCACCAAACAATAGTTTGTCGAACCATCTTGCAGAAGTCCTTATTTGTGAAGCTGGGAGACCATGTATATCGGCAGATAGTCGATGTTCTCCTTGCTTTGCGTATTAGCTTCGGCAAGTACCATGCCTTTGGGAATGCCGAAGTTCTTAGTGTCCAGCGCCTTGCTCAAGGCGCTGTGTCGTTTGTAGCTTTTGCCTGACTTGACTTCCAGGGGAAGTACGCGTCCGTGCGGATGTTCGATGACGAAGTCCAGTTCTCCGATCGAATTGTTCTTGTAGTAGAACAGGTTGAAGCCGTGCGCTTTCAGCTCCTGTGCTACGACGTTCTCGTACAGGGCTCCGTAGTTGATGTCGGTGCGGTCGTTGAGCAGGTCGCGTATGACGTCCATGCCGCACATGCAGGTGAGCAGTCCCACGTCATTGAGGAACAGTTTGAATAGGCGCGAGTTCATCGAAAGCATAAGCGGATAACGGGGTTCGTCCACGTTGTATACGGGTAGTGCCACGCCCGCATCGGCTAGCCAAAGGAAGCGGTCCTCTTCGCGTGACAGTCTGGTTCCTTTGGCCACTTGCGTAATGCGGAATCGTTTGTTTTGCTGGTTCAGCTCGGCCGGAACCAAATCAAAGATACGGCGTATGGCTCGTGCGTCCGCGAGATTGTCTGCGTACTGAGAGATGTCGCGTCTGTACTGGTCGATGATGGACTGTTGCTGCATGCGCAGTTGCTGCACATTGTGCGTTGTGATGAACGCGTTCACAGCCGCGGGCATGCCACCGACGATCAGATATTCGTGGAACAGGTCGGTCATGCGTTGATGGACGGCTTGGTTGACCGGTCTGCAATCCTTGAAAGCGTTGGCCACTTCGTCTAATACCTGGTTAGGAACGTTCTGGGCCCAACAGTATTCCTCGAAGTCCATCGGGTACATGGTGAATGAGTCGAGGAACCCTACTGGTACCGATCGGACATCGCGCAGCCCGGTTCCCAGCAGAGAGCCGGAAAGTATATAGTCATACTGTCCATAGCGCTGCACCAGGAACTTCACCATGGTGACAACATCGGGACAGGCCTGTACTTCATCGAGGAAAATAAGGGTTTTGCCGGGCTCTATTTTGTCCTGCGCATATGCGGCGATTGCCATGAACAGGTCATCGGCGGTATGCGCCTTGCGTACGGCCGACAGGGCTTCGGGGTTGTCGATGAAATTCAACTCCACCATGTGCTCGTAATAGGTGCGCCCGAACTCTTCGATCACGGTGGTCTTGCCGACCTGTCTTGCCCCGTCGATTAGCAGAGCCTGCGTGGTTTTATCGCGCTTCCAGAAAGCTAGTCTTTCCAATGCTTTTCGCCGTAGCATTCTTGCTCCTGTACAATTATAGAACCGTTTTTTGCCTGTTTTTGTACAATTATAGAGCCGATTTCGGGAAAAATTGTCGCATTATAGAACTTTTATGTCGAACAACCCGTCCTTTGTAGGGTGGTTCGTGGCAGTCGCGCGTTACCTCCTACATGGCCATGAGGCCGGTGCGGCGGGGGATGAGCGCGGTCAGCACGAACCAGTGGTTGTCGGTGCGGATCGTCACTTCGCCGCCATACTGCTGCGCGATGTGCCGAATCGACTTCACGCCGAAACCATGCCGATGCTGGTCGTCGCGCTTCGTGGTACGTAGGTTGCCGTCGGCGTCTTTGCTTAGTCGGGAATCGTAATAATTCTCAACGCGAATCACAATAAAGTGATTTTGTTCGAACAAAGCCAGTTTGATAAGTCGCTGTTCCGGATTCGGCAGTTTCGACGTCGCTTCGATCGCATTGTCGAGCGCGTTGCCGAATAGCGATGCGATGTCCATCGACGACATGCCGTCCAGCAGCGAGCCATCCGCCACGGCGGTGAACGTGATGCCGCGTTCGTTGCAGGTGCGTTCCTTCGTGGTCAGAATGACGTCAAGCACGGGATTGCCGGTATGCTGCTGGGCGCTGTAGCGCTGCACCGACTTCTCCAACTGCTCGAATCCTGCCGCCGCATGCTCCGGATCGACTTCGGCACGCAATGCCGCGATCTGATGTTTCAAATCGTGCGCAAGCCGGCCTAACGACTCGATATTCTCCTTCGACTGTAAATATTCCTGATGCTGGCTTTCCAGCTGCGCGTTGATTGACGCGATTTCCGCGCTCGCTTCAATGCGCCGAGCCTGCTCCTGTTGCGCGTATAGAATCGCGAATCCGCAGAAATCCACCAGTGTGCGGATATAGAAGATTTCCTGGCCCATCGAACCGGAGAATGGCGTATTGGTCGAAACGAAGCTCAGATTGCTCATGGCGAAGGTGACGATGGTGATGGCCACCGTCGCGGTTGCCGCGGAGGCGGTCGGTAGCGTGGGTGTGGTTTGGCTGAAATTGCCGCGTTCCACCAGCCATGCCAGGCCGAAACACAATGCGTAGGTGGCAACGAGCAGTAAGACGGCATGCCAATCGTAATCCGCGAATCGGCCGTTGCGCATGCCGATGAACGTGACGATCTGCCAATGCAGCGACGCCACCAGTTCGGCCAGTACGAACGCGCGCGCCGTGATGTACAGTCCTTCGCGTTTGCCGGTGCCGGCGCCGAACAGAATCGTCAGGTACATGCAGCCGAAGGCGAGCAGCATGCCGACGATCCAAAACCAGATCGGCATGCTGCCGTCGAAATACTGCACGGCGATGAGCGCCGCCAGTCCGATTGCGCTCACAACGACGGAGCGGCGCGGCGGCACGCGGCGGAACAGTACCGCGATATACACCACGCATGCCGCCCATTCGCAGATGGCGGTGTACGAACGGGGGATGTCGGGCAGCGCGTTGGTGATCATCGGCCGCCGCCCATGTAGTCGGCCAAGGCGGCGAGGAACGCTTTCTTCCGTGGTCTGCTCACGCGCAGCCGCTCGTCGTCGGACATGATGCAATCCTGGTCGGCAACGCCCGTCACATGCTTGAGATTGACCAGATAGCAGGAGTTCGAGCGGAAGAAGTGCCGGTCGGCGAGCTTGGCTTCCATGTCTTTGAGTGTGCCGTTGATAGAGTATTTGCCGTCAAGCGTGTGGATGACGATGGTGTGCCGGATCGACTCGAGATAAAGGATGTCCGTGAGATTCATCCTCATCTGCCCCTTGCCGGTTTCGATGAGCATGGAATCGTCGCCGTTGCGGCGCACCATGTCGATCGATTTCTTGAGCTCCTGCGAGAACGCGAACCATGGCAGCGGTTTGAGCAGGTAGGACAGGGCGCGCACTTCGTAGCCGCTGATGGCGTATTGCGGGGCCGCGGTGATGAAGATGATCACGACGTTGTCGTCGCGTTCGCGGATGCGGCGGGCGGCGGCCATGCCGTCCATCTCCTTCATTTCAATATCGAGCAGCAGAATGTCGTAAACGGGGGCATATTTCTCCACGATGCGCGCGCCGTCGTCGAATACGGAGACGGTGAATTGCTCGCCGGTCTCGCTTTGGTAGCGATTGAGGTAATCGAGTACCAATTGGCAGCTTGCAGGGTCGTCCTCGACGACTCCGATTCGGATATTGCGCACGATGAACCTCCACGTCTCACCGTTCAGACTACCGTCCATTCTCTCGCGGAATGAGGATATTGTGATGAAAAACCATCGATTTGAGGGGATGATAACCCCCTAATAGACTGTTTTGAGCGGTGAAAACCCGCGACACGCATTGACGATTCGGTTTGGGTGTGTATAGTAGGTCATGGCTCAACGAAGAGAACCTTCGCTAAACCAAAGAAATAAATTAACGCTTTGAATTGTGGCTTTGTCAAAGTAGTAAGCCGCGAGGATGGGCACCGAACAAAAATCCCTTTACAACGGATCGTGAGGCACGTACCTGCCTCTGAAAGGATGACAAATCATGGCAGAAGTCGTATTCGACCATGTTACTCGTATCTACCCGGGCAATGACAAGCCGTCTGTGGATGATCTGAACCTCGACATCAAGGATGGCGAATTCCTGGTGCTGGTCGGCCCGTCTGGTTGCGGTAAGTCTACGACCCTGCGTATGCTCGCAGGCCTCGAAGAGGTCAACAAGGGCCGCATCCTCATCGGTGGCAAGGACGTCACCACGATGCAGCCGAAGGACCGCGACATCGCAATGGTGTTCCAGAACTACGCTCTGTACCCGCACATGACCGTCGCCGACAACATGGGCTTCGCCCTGAAGATCGCCGGCACCCCGAAGGAAGAGATCCGCAAGCGCGTCGAGAAGGCCGCTGAGATCCTCGACCTGACCGAGTACCTCGATCGTAAGCCGAAGGCTCTGTCCGGTGGCCAGCGTCAGCGCGTGGCTATGGGCCGTGCAATCGTCCGTGAGCCGAAGGTCTTCCTCATGGATGAGCCGCTGTCCAACCTCGACGCCAAGCTCCGTGTGCAGACCCGTACCCAGATCGCCGCTCTGCAGCGTCAGCTGGGTGTCACCACCCTGTACGTGACCCACGATCAGACCGAGGCTCTGACCATGGGTGATCGTATCGCCGTCATCAAGCTCGGCATTCTGCAGCAGGTCGGCGCTCCGACTGAGCTGTACGATCGTCCGGCCAACGTCTTCGTCGCTGGCTTCATCGGCTCCCCGTCGATGAACATCAACACCCACCCGGTGGTCAACGGCAAGGCAAAGATCGGCGAGGACACCGTGGATCTGCCGACTGAGGCCGTCAACAAGCTCACCGCCGAAGACAACGGCCAGATTGTGGTCGGCTTCCGTCCGGAAGACGCCTCCTTGGCTGCCCCGGATGAGGCCAACGCCTTCTCCCTCAAGGTCATGAACGTTGAGGATCTGGGCTCCGACGGCTACATCTACGGCAACATCATCACCGATGGCTCCGCTGCTGAGGCGTCCACCATGATGTCCGATCAGAACAAGCTCACCACGATCCGCGTGAACCCGCGTGCTCTTCCGAAGGTCGGCGATACCGTCAAGATCAAGATCGACCCGTCCAAGATGCACCTGTTCGCTCCGTCCACCGAGCTGCGTCTGAACTGAGACGATAACGAGTAACCAACCGTCGGGCGTTCCTTATGGAACGCTTGGCGGGTGGTTGAACCAATACTTGGCGGATGTGCAAACGTCCGTCAACCATTAAACGAGACATTCTCTTTCCTCTCTTATTGTCTCGTTGGAAAAGCCCCGCGTTGGTGCGGGGCTTTTCTTTTCCCGCTGTTCTCATCGTGACACTCGTAGTCCCTTTGCCGCCTGCCGTGGGTAGGTCAGCGGGTAAATTGAAGAGCTATGGAATCACATGAATTGCCACAGATGGATCCCCGTGTGCTTAAGGCCACTTCCGTGAAGGCCGAGGACCCCGCAGCGCAGAGCCCGGAGCCGCAGGCGTTGAAGATCACCGCCGCGAGTTCGAATCCGAAGATGTTCACGCTGCCGTGGGAGAAGCCGTTGGCAACATGGCCTGAGGACCTGCTGGTCAACCTGCCGCGAGGCATCTCCAGGCACGTGGTGCGTTTCGTGCACGTGGGCGACGAAGTCTACGCCATGAAGGAAATCACACGCAACGTGGCGGAACGCGAATACGAGCTGCTGCGCCGACTGCAGAAGCTGGAACTGCCTACCGTGCAGCCGATCGCCGTGGTCACCGGCCGCCATAATGCGCAAGGTGAGCCGCTGGAAGCCATCCTGGTCACCAAGCATCTGAAATTCTCGCTGCCGTACCGCGCGCTGTTCGCCCGCAACCTGCGTCCCGACACCGCCGAACGACTCATCGACGCGCTTGCCGTGCTGATGGTGCGTCTGCACCTGGCCGGCTTCTATTGGGGCGATGTGTCCCTGTCTAACGTGCTGTTCCTGCGTGACGCCGACGCTTTCTCCGCGTTCCTGGTGGACGCCGAAACCGGCGATCTGCAGGTGAACCTCACCGAAGGCCAGCGTGAATACGATGTGGATTTGGCCCGTACGAACATCATCGGCGAACTGATGGATCTGTCTTCCGGCGCATTGCTGCCGAGCAACGTGGACGAAATCGAAATCGGAAACCGCCTGGTGGACCGCTACCATTCGCTGTGGAGCGCGCTGACCGACACCGACAAGTTCAGCCCGGACGAGATGTGGAAGATCGAAAAGCGCGTCAATAAGCTCAACGAACTGGGCTTCGACGTGGACGAGCTGGAAATGAAGACCGCCGAGGACGGCAAGCGCGTGCTGGTGCGTCCGCGCGTGGTGGACGCCGGCTACGCCAACCGCAAGCTGCTGCGACTGACCGGTCTTGACGTGCAGGAGAACCAGGCCCGCCGTCTGCTCAACGATCTGGACGCCTACCGCACCTCCACGTGGCGTGATGGCGAGGATCTCGAAATCGTGGCCACCGACTGGATGCGCGAGGTGTTCGAGCCGACCGTGCGCATGATTCCGCGCGAATACCGCTCCCAGATCGAGCCGGCGCAGTTCTTCCATGAGGTACTCGACCATCGTTGGTTCCTTGCGGAGAAGGCCGGCCACGACGTGTCCATGACCGAAGCCGTGAAGAGCTATGTGGAGAACGTGCTGCCGCAGTACAAGCTCGATTCGAAGGATGTCGACGCGCTGAACGCCGAGGCCGATTCCGGCGTGATCGATGACGAATACACTTACGGCACCGACGAGGACGGCTACAACCCGGACGACGATCCGGACGCTGCGGTGTGGAGCCATTAGCCGTTAATGGCATATGAAAAAGCTCAAGCCACAAGGCTTGAGCTTTTTCATAAATATCGTAATAAACGATTACTTGGCTGCTGCGGCCTCGCGACGGGCGCGTGCCACGGCATACAACGTGATGCCCGCTGCCACGGACGCGTTCAGCGACTCGACCATATTCGACATCGGAATGCCGGCGATCGAATCGCACGCCTCGCGTACCAGACGGCTCAGGCCGTTGCCTTCCGAGCCGAGCACAACGACCAGCGGATCGGTTTCGAAGCCGGTTTCGCCGACGAGCGCGTCACCGCCGCCGTCAAGACCGACGCTGTAGTAGCCGCGTTCCTTCAGGCTTTCGATCGCCTTCGTCAGGTTCACCACGCGAGCCACCGGCATGTGCGCTGCGGCGCCCGCGGACACCTTCCATGCGGCGGCGGTGACCGAAGCGGAACGACGTTCCGGCAGAATCACGCCGTTCGCGCCGAATGCGGCCGCGGAACGGATGACCGCGCCGAGGTTCTGCGGATCGGTGACGCCGTCGAGCGCGATGAACAGCGGACGTGCCGCGATGCGCGCGCTTTCCGAATCGGCTGCTTCCATGGCACGCGCCTTCTTATCGGCGCGGTCCACGAGCTCTGCCAGCGAGGAATACTGGAACGGTTGCGCCTTCAGCACCACGCCCTGATGGTTCGACGAGCGTGCGATACGGTCCATTTCGAGCCTGTCGGCTTCCAGCAGATGCAGTCCGTGGATGCCGGCGAGACGCACGATTTCGCGCGTGCGATCGTCATGCTCGATACGTGCCGCCACATACAGCGTGGTTGCCGGCACGCCACAACGCAGCGCCTCAAGCACCGCGTTACGACCGATGACCAGATCGTCGGATTCCGACGTGAACTTTGCCACGCGACGACGTGCCGCCAGTCGCGGATCGGCCATCTTGCGGCGATCGGCTGCCTTCTTGGCCTTGTATGCCTTGTGATACACGCGATTTTCGGCCTTGGGGGTCGGCCCCTTGCCCTTCAACGCGTTACGATGCTTTCCGCCCGACCCCTTGGTCGGTCCTTTTTTCATTGCTCCCATAACCGTCTATTGTCCCAGCACCCCGGGAAAAGTGCCTCGGGAAAAGCGCTTCAGAAAAGCGGCTCGGCTGCAGGCGGTCGGCCAAGTATGATGAAAAGAATGGAAAAGAAGAGAGAGTTTTTCGGACTGCCCATCATGTTCTGGGGCCTGTGGGTCACGTTGCTTATTTTGTGGATGGGCCGTTTCGTCACCTCGTTTCTTTCCATGTATCTCGTGTCCGACATGCACGTGAGTGCGGGCGTTGCCGGCACGATCGTCTCCATGTATGGCTTCGGCGGCATTTTCGGCTGCCTGTACGGGGGTGCGCTGTCCGATCGGTTCGGCCGGCCGGCGATGATCGTCATCGGCAACCTCGGTTCCGCCGTGATGCTGGTGTTGCTGGCGTTTATCGGCAATCCATGGATTATGGCGATTGCGCTGCTGATTTACGGCGCGATTTCCTCCATGCCAACGCCCGCGGTCGCGGCCTACGTTTCCGACGTGGTGCCGTTCCGCAAGCAAAAGCGTGCGTATTCGCTGCAAACATGGGCTGCGAATTTCGGCTTCGCTATCGGCCCGATCATCGCCAACCAGCTTGTCAAAATCTCCTATTCGCTGATGTTCTATGCGGAAGCGGCGGTGCTGGTGTTCGCGACGTTGCTGATGATTGTGTTTTTCAAGGAAGCTGGAATTGGCGGGCGTGCTGCGAAATCGTCTGTGAAACAAGTTGTGGAACAACCTGTGGAACGTTCTGGCACTGCGCAAACGGCTCAATCGCAGCAATCGAAATTCTCCATCTGGCGTAGCTACCGTCGCGCCTGCACCGACAAAGCGCTCATGTCGATGGTGGTGCTGATGTTCCTGTACACGCTGGCGTATTACCAGATTGTCAGCGGCTTGCCGATTTCCATGACGCAGATCGGTCTCGGCACGGACGAATATTCCAGCCTGCTGACCATTAACGGCGGCATTCTGTGCCTGCTGCAGATTCCTGCGATCGCACTGTTCCAGCGCATGAGCAACACCCGTGTGCTGGTGCTGGGCATGTCCATTACCGCGGTTGGCTACGCGTTCCAGATTGGTGCGAATTCGTGGGCGACGTTCGCGATTGCGACCGTGCTATGGACGCTCGGCGAGCTAGGCACGTTCCCCATCGCCGCCACGACGGTGGCGAACATCGCGCCGAAGGACGTGCGCGGCACGTATCAGGGGTTGTACAACCTGGTGTGGTCGCTGTCGAATGCGTTTTCGCCGCTTGTCGGAGGCTGGATTTTGAACGCGTTCGGCAGTCACGTGCTGTGGACCTGCTGCACGGTGATGTTCGTCATCGTGGCGATTGGTTTCTACGTGACGCGCGGCCCCCGCGAACGCGCCGCAGCCCGCAATCTCGCGATGGAGGAACTGTAGCGGTTGCGCTGCGCAGGTGGCGTGCGGTAGATACGCCACCGAACTTGCCAGACAACTTAACATAACTTAACAGCAACTTCGCATCTGTTAAGTTCGCTGGTAAGTTGCTGTTAAGTTCGTGCGAAGTTGACGGAAAGCGATGTATTGGCGTGATTGTGTGGCACAAATAATGGACATTGCCGGCAAGACAGGGATGCATGTGCGCGTATGAAAAAGCGGGAGGCCGCGATTCGGTTGGAATCGCGGCCTCCCGCTATGCGATTTAAAAAATCGGAAAGAAGAGAATCGGTGCCGCAGCGTTCGCTGCGGCGGTGCCTTGCCTCACGCGGTCTGTTTCAAAGAGATGGCCTGACGCGGTTCGGCTTGCCTTCCTGCTTGAAGGTCTTACTTGTTGAGGACCTTCTTCATCAGATCAGCGGAGGCCTTGGCGAGTGCGAACTGGCCGAAGCCCGGATCGATGGAAGCGAGGTTGGAGTTGAGGATCTGGTTGAAAGTGTTGTTGTTCTTCATGATGTTTCCTTTCGGACGACCGCCTGGTTTCTTGCTTCTTTTTTCTTCTCTACATCGTGCGGTGCGTCGCTATTGTGTTGTTTTTCTTGTTCTTCGTTCTTCTGTTGTTTTTCTGTTGTGCCTTTACTATACGCACGTCGGTATGCGTCTGGCATGCCGCAATCGTCATTTCTATTGTAAAATCATCGGGTTATCTTGAAGAAAATGTGATTACTGTGCCCGCATAACAACACAATCGCCGTATCGTACGCTGACACGAGACGGAACATATCCATTTCCATGTCAACGCACGATACGGCGATATCGGCGTAAATCAGCGGAATAATCGTAAATCAGCGGGGCTGACGGAAGTGACGGTCACCGATTGGATCGAACGGCGTGTGCGGTTCAAGCTGGTACCAGTATGCCACCGACGCGACGTCATCCTGCCGCTCGAAATTGCCGGCTTCCTCGGTGCCGATCTGCTGCCAGGTGACGCGCAGGTCAGAATCGAAATAAATCGGATCCGGAATGTGCCAGCGGTACAGGCCGCGCATGACGGGTGTGGCCACATCCCAGTAGTCGCTTTCGCGGTGCGCGGCAAGACGCTGCGAATAGAACGGGAATCCTAGGTACGGTCCGGTGAACGTGTTCTCGCGCATGCGGCCATGCTCGTCGAAGTCGGCGAAACTCCACGCGCCGCCGAAGTAGTCTTCCGCTCCGGTGCTGCACCACGTCGGGTACTGTTCATCGCCGTCGATGTACATTTTGACTTCGCCTTCGCCCCACCAGCGGCTTTCCAGCGCGGTCAGCGCAAGGTAGGTGCCGATGTACGCGCCATGGCCGTGCACATTGTCGAGAATCGTGTAGTCACGGGCAATTTCGGTGACGCGTTCGCGGCGCCACTGCGCATGGAAGCGCATCGCATCGGCTGGCAGCGCGTCGTATTCCGTGTAGTCGATTTGGTAGAAGAAGGCCGGCACGTCCTCGTTGTGATCGTTGCGCAGCACAATGCGCGCGTGCTCGAACGGCATGGCGAAATAGCAGTTGAAACCTCGATTTGGCACCACCATGATCGGGATGGAATTGATACGGCAGGCCTGTGCGTGACCGCAGCAGAAGAAATCGCCGATCGGGCACTGCACGGACGGCGTCTCCTCGCCATCCCAATAGAATTCGAGGATGAGATTGCGCAGTACGTTCGGACCGGTCGGGGAAGTGCGGTCGGTGACCGTCATCCAAATGTGGCGAATCACGCCCGGGCCATCGACGTCCATCAGCGTGACCGAATCGCCCGCCTTGATCGTCTGGATGCAAGGGCTGCCCTTACGTGACGGGCCGAGCGCGCTGGCGGCGGTGGCTGCAGTGCCCTTGCCGCCGGTCGGGTTTTCGGCGTTGACGCAACGTGTACGGCCGTGGTCCGTCGCGATTGCTAGCGAATCGAGGGCACCGTTGCCGAAACCGGAAGTCGCCATAGTATTCATTGTTCTCTCCTTTGTTAAACAGCTTGGGAAACGCGGAAATGGGTGCGCCGCCTACCACTGCCGACTATCGTAGATCCCCCTTGCGGTGGGCGCGTCGATAATGCCGGCCACGGTGCTGAAAGCCGCCGCGGCCGGTTGTATCTATTTTTGCGTTATTTCACAACATCCCAGCGTTGTTGGGTCGCGTTACTTCACTGCACCGGCGGTGATACCCTGCGACAGCTTGCGCTGGAAGATGATGAAGAAGATGATGGTCGGGATGATGCTCAGCAGTGATGCCGAAGCCAACGTGGTTGCTTCCATCGTGCGCTGGCCCTGCAGGGTGGCGAGTGCCAGCGGAATGGTCTGCACATTATCTCCCATGAGGAACGCCATTGGGATCATGTATTCGTTCCACGTCCACACGAAGAAGAACACGAACAGCACGCTGATGGTCGGCCAAGAAATTGGCAGCACCACCTTGCGCAGGATTTGCCAGCGAGAGGCGCCGTCGATGGCCGCGGCCTCAAGGATGGCCTGCGGGAACGTGCCGTATACGGAGGACAGCAGATAGGTGCCGTAGGCGCTTTGGATGATGGTGAAGATGATGATGATCGCGAGTTTGGTGTTGTACAGACCGACCTGCTTGAACATGGTGTACAGCGGGTAGAGCAGCGCTTCCTGCGGCATCATGTTGGCGAGCATGATGCCGAGCACGATCCAGGTGTTGCCCTTGACCTTGCCGATGCCGAGCGCGAAGGAGTTGAGCACCGACAGCACGACCGCCGCGACAGCCACCACTAGGGAGATGATGAAGCTGTTCCAGAACTTCAGCGGGAAGTTGGTGGTAGTCCAGAAGGAGATGATGCCCTCCATGGTGAAGTGCTTCGGCAGGGAGAGCGGGCCGGTGGCGTTGTAATCGGCGGAGGTCTTGAACGCGTTGACGGTCAGGACGAGCAGCGGGAACAGGACGAGCAGAGCTCCGGCGACGAGCAGGATCAGGGTGATCCAGTCACCTGCGGAACGCACGTGCTGCGTTTTCTTCGAGGCCTTGCGCGCGGCGGCCGTGGACATGGAATAAGTCATGATGGCACCTTTGCTTTTCGGATTTTTAGTATGTTCTTGCGATTGTTTTTCGGGTTTTCTCTCAGACGAGTTCCTTCTCGACGTGCTTCTGCACGAGGGTGAACACGATGGAGAAGACGATGATTACCACAGTCAGCGCTGTGGAGATTGCGGCACCGTAGCCCACCTGCTGTACCTGGAAGAACTGGTTGTAGGAGTAGTACGACGGAACCGTGGTGGAGGTGCCCGGACCGCCCTTGGTGAGCAGGTAGACCGGAGCGAAGGTCTTCAGTGCGCCGATGGTTGCGGTGAGGATGACCACCAGCAGTTCAGGGATGATGGACGGCAGGGTGACCACGCGGAACTTCTGCCACCAGTTGGCGCCGTCAAGACCTGCGGCCTCGTAGAGTTCCGGATCGACGCGCTGCAGGCCCGACATGAAGATGACGATCGGGTAGCCGAGCTGGATCCACACCAGGATGAACATGAGGATCGGCAGTGCGCTGTCAGGGCTGCCCAGCCAGTTGTGCTGCAATGCACCCAAGCCGATCTTGGCGAGCAGTGCGTTGACGGCACCGTCCTCCGGGCGGAAGATCCAGCCCATGATGATTGCGGCGACGGCCACCGGAAGCAGCTGCGGCAAATAGAACAGCGCGCGCAGGAAGGAAGCGGTTTTGCCGCCGAACTTCTTTTGGATCACGTCGGTGAGCAGAGACGAGATGAACAGGCCGAGGATGGTAGGGATGACCACGATAGCCACGATGATCCAGAACGAGTTAGCGAAGGAAATCCAGAACGTCGAATCGGAGAACAGGCGTTTCCAGTTTTTCAGGCCGACCCACTTGACGGGACCGACGCCACGCCAGCGGGTGAAGCTCAGGTAGATGTTCCAGATGAACGGAACAACAACTACCGCGAACAGACCGATGAGGCCGGGGATGAGGTATGGAACGAATTTCGCGGAGCGGTTGCCGGGAAGTCTCGACATGGAGGCTTCGTGCTTGGTCTTTTGAGACATTGCAAGTCCTTTGAAATATTGATGATCCGAGGGATTTCCGATGGATTGTTCTGTGATGACGCACGATTTGGCGCGATGCGACGTGCGGAATGTATGGGGGAGGAAAGGGTTGGTGCGGTCCGCCCGAAGGCGGGCCGCACCATTATTGGAGTTGGAATGGAAAGGAAGGATCGGTTGTTTTTAGTTGTTCTTGACGCCCATATCCTCGACGCCGGTGTCGTACTTCTCGTGGATGTTCTTGAGCACGTCTGCCGGCTTCTTGGTGCCGTTGACCAGCTCCTGGAACTCCGCTGGAACCGCGTCGGTGAGGTTGGAGGCCGCGTAATCCGGGTAGTAGCTGAGCTTGCCGTCCTTGGCGTAGGAATCGTATTCCTCGATCATGGCCTTGCTCTTCGCGTCGGTGATCTTGCTGGTGTCTGCCGCTACCGGAATGCCGCCTGCGTTGCCGAGGAAGTTCTGCACATCATCGGAGAGGACGTAGTCGATGAACTTGGCGGACAGATCCTTGTGGTGCGACTTCTCGGGAATCACCAGCAGGTTGCCTGCGCAGCCGACTGCGTAGTTGGATTCCGGCATGACGGCCGCGTCCCAATCGAACGACTTGATCTGCTTGACGAAACGGCCCTGGTTCCAAGTACCAGTCTGGTAGATCGGATATTCGCCCTTGATGAAGGCCTGCGTGGTGTCCTCGGCCTTCATGCCAGTGGCGTTGCGGGAGATGAAGCCCTTGTCAAGCCACTCGTTGATGGTCTTGACGGAGTTGGTCAGCACTTTGGAATTCCAGTCGACGTCACCCCTGTACAGCTGCCAGTTGTCGATGAACTTGGAGTCGGCATTCTTGGAAACGAGCTGCCACCACAGCCACATCACGCCGTATTCCTGCGCGTCGGCTGCAATCGGGGTCACGCCGGCGTCCACGAACTTCTGGCAGGCGTCCACGAACTCGTCGTAGGTGGTCGGAATCTTGATGTTGTACTTGGCGAACAGGTCCTTGTTGTAGTAGACGCGCTGGAATTCAGCGTAGCTGGTCATACCGTACCAGGTATCGCCGTCCATGATGCCGTTCTCGTCGTACTTGGCGACTGCTGCGTTTGCGCCGGTCACCTTCTTGTCCCAGCCGTACTGCTTAACATAGTCGCCGAGGTCGGTGAGCAGGCCCATGGTGGAGAGCACGCCGGCGGAGCCGTTGCCGCGGTTGGATTCCATGAGGTCTGGCGCTTCGTCGGAGTTCAGGAATTGGCTGCCGTTCTGCGCGATCTGGGTGAAGGACTTGCGCTCGAAGTTGATCTTGACGCCGGTCTCTTTTTCGAAGGCCTTGGCCGCGCGACGCCAAGCCTGAGTCTGGCCTGCGTCGTCCTCTTCGTAATACCAGAACGACAGGCTGTCCGGCTTTTCCTCGTCCTGTGCGGTATCGCTACCACATGCGGCGAGGGAGGTCAGCGACAGTGCTGCGATGGCCAGCGTGGCCAGTCCTCGTTTGATGTTCATTGCTATTCTCCTTGTTTCCTTCTTGAGGCGCGCCCTGCGGCACGGCTCACATCTGGTTGTATTGAAACGTTTCGATGACGTGCGTGCGATTCCGCGGTCCGTTTGGATTCGCCGGATTTCGCCCGGCTTGTTCGTTTGTTCGGTTTCTTCGGAGGCCGTTATATCGTCATTGAAACGTTTCGATTATCCGTATGAAATTATGTTGCTTTGCGATTCCGTCCGGCCGCTCTGCCTTCCGGTAATCGCAGGAAAATCTATATTGTTCCGCCGGACCCCGCTTCCGCAACGGATCCGCGTCGCTTCAGCGCGGGTTCGATGAGTTCCACGGAACCTTTGATGTCGGTGTGCTCCTCGATGGCGGAGACCAACAGGTTCATGGCTTCGGCGCACAGCTCCTCCGGCATGACCGGCATTTCGGTGATGGGGGAGCGCGTTGGCTCGCCTTCGAAATACGTGCCGCACGACAGGACCGAAACGTCCTGCGGAATCGACATGTCCGCGTCGTGCAACGCCATCAGCACCTGGCTGAGGACGCTTGCGTTCGCCTGGTTGATGATGGCGTTCGGGCGGTCGGGGTGCGCGAAGACGGTGCTGACGAAGTGCTGCGCGTCGAAGCTGTCCGCTTCGTAATGCTCGGATTCGATGACCGTCATGCCGAGCTCCTTCGCGTGCGCCAGCAGGCTTTCGCGGAAGATGACGACGTAACCGGAATGGCGGTTGTAGTCGGATTCGTTGTTGCGCAGGAACACGACGGTGCGGTGTCCCTTCTCGTACAGGAAGTCGACGGCCTTGCGGCCCATCAGCGCGAAATCGATGTCCACGCAGGCGCAGCCGGCGTGCGACGACGGATAGCCGATAGCCACGCACGGCTTGGAAAAAGTGCCGGATTGAGCGGCGCGCTCGTCATCCTGCTCCACGTCGAGCAGCACGATGCCATCCGCAAGATTGCTTTGCGTCACGCGGCGGATATCCTTCACTGCATCCGGACCGGTCAGCAACATCACGTCATACCCTGCATTCCTTGCGGCCCATGCGGTGCGCAGGAAGTAGGCGTTGTACCTGGCCTGGTTGATGTCGCCTCGAATCGGGGCGCTCAACGCGATGATCTGGTTGCGCATGCCGCGCATCTTACGGGCGCTGGCGTCCGGAGTGTAACCGAGCTTCTCTACGGCGGCCATGACTTTGTCGGTGGTTTTCGCAGAGATTGAACGCTTGCCGGATAGTACATAGGAGACGGTGCTGGCGGAAACTCCCGCTTCGCGGGCCACGTCTTTGATGCCTGCCATGCGTCTCGCCTCCCTCTTGTGCCGTTCTATCCGCTATTTATCGAATCGTTTCGTCGAAACGTTTCACTTAGCATAGCGCGACTATAAAATCATGTCAATCGTACGGCACGTCGCGTTCTCCCGTATGGGTTTATCGCCTATACGGGAGAACTACGCGTAGTTAGCGCTTCTTGCCGGACTTGCCGACCTTGCCAAACGTGAACGCGCGGACGATCGCCACAATGCCAAGTGCAACCAACGCGCATCCGCCAAACAGAATCAGCCAACCGGTGGAGGCCAGCGGGCTGAACAGCATGATGCAGCCGGCCACAATCGAAATCAGCGCGTAAATCACAGCCCATGCGGAACTTGGCATATGCCACGACTCAACCAGCGCCATCACGCCTTCCATCATCCAGCCGAGGCCCACCACCATAGTGACGAGCACTGCCAGCATGGCGCCGGACAGGGTCGCATTCTTCAGCATGACCACGCCACCGACTGTCAGCAACAGGCCGACCAGAATGTCAAGCACGCGCCAGCCTCCCGGCAGACCGAGCTCCACAATTGCGGTGACGATACGGATCACCCCGGAAATCACGAAATACGCGCCCAACGCAACCGCGGCGATCTTCAGCGTCACCCCCGGCCAGATGAGTAGCGCAATGCCGAGCACAATCGCCATCACGCCGAGCACGCCGTACACACCGCGAATGGCATTCTTCGCGCGTTGCGGCAGCCACGATTCCACCAACTTGAACGGGCTTACCGGCTCCCACTCGCCACTGTCGTTGCTATGGCTATTCGGGTCGTAACCATACGGATTACCGTACGGATATCCATACGGATTGCCGTACGGGTTGCCATATGGATTGCCGGAATAGCGAGGGGTCTGCTCGGCATCTGGTCCGCCGCTTTGTGGACCGTCCTGCTGTTGCGATTGCTGCGCTTGCTGGCTCGGTGCATAGGCGCCGTATCCCGGCTGCGGTGGTTGACTGGGGTCGTTGGGATTGCCGGGATTCATATTTGGATAGCTCATGATGCCCTCCTTCAGAAAAACATGCTTTGAGGCGTTGTTTGCTTCAAAGACGTGCTTTCATTTTAGGCACCCTGCCTGTTTTCAGCCATCAACAGAATCGGCCGGCCTGCCTATTGGCAAGTCGGCCGGAATTATGCCGCGAATCGGCGGTTATGCTTGAGGCTGAAGCTGGCTTAGCTTAGAACAGCTTGAGCTGAACGTTGAGGCTGAGCGGCTGGTCGGCGGGCAGCTGGTACTGCTCATGCACCGGCGACATCCACGAATCGTCGCCGCCGACGCCCATTTGCGCGGCCAGCAGACGCAGGAACATGTGACGCGGCTTCGGCAGCTCATCCTGATGCAGCGCCTCTTCCAGCATCGTGCTCGAATACGGCAGTAGGCTCATCGCGAACGGCTTTGCGCCGGCACCGCGCTTCACGCGCACACCGTGGCCGGAATCGTCCGTGATCTCCGCCCAACGCACATCCTCATGATTGCCGGTTTCCTGCGGCAGCAGGTACGGCGCGCAATCATCGCCAGCCGTCGTGCTCCATACACCCAGCTTCGCGTGCCTGCGGTCGGCGTACGTCTCTTCCGGACCGGCGCCGTAGAATCGCAGGTTCGCATATTCCACCGGCAGCGCCCATTCGATACCGAACGCCGGAATCGTTGGCAGGCCGCCGTTCTTCTCGCCCGGATACTCGACGTCGAGCTCAACGCGGCCGTCCGTATCGGCAACGTAACGGACCGTCACTTTCGTGCGCTGCGGAATCGCCAATTCGTACGTATACGTGGCTTCCACGGCATTTTCTCCACGATTTGCGATCGCGCAGTCGACGCAACGCGCATACTTTCCTGCGACCGCCCACGCGGCACGTTCGAAAGCGTGTCCAGCACCGCGATCGTTGTCCGTCAGCGGACGGAACGTGGTGATCGACGGGCGGCGCAGCACGAATTCGCGCTCGCCGAACGTATATGAAACCATACCCCCTTGTGTGCGGGAGAACAGTGCTTCACGACCCTGTCCGCGCACGCCGGCGTTCCAGCGGCCAAGGGTGACGGTGCCGTCGGCCGGAGCTCCGGCCGCGTCAACGGCATCTGCAGTGGTCTTCGCACCTGCCACACGCACTGGCCGAACGCCAGCTCGTAGCCGGCCGGTGCCCAATCGCAAGCGTTGCCAAGCTGCTGCGATACCTCCAAAACCAGCTCTTCGGCGTTGCTGCGGTAGTCATCAACCGGCCAATCGACTTCGAATGAAGCGCTCTCGCCGGCGGCCACGTCGAAACGGCGCGTAGTCGACCATACCGGCTTGCCGTCGGCCAAAATCCGCAGCACGAAGCGATAATCGCCCGTAGACACGAACAGATTGTCGTTCGTAATACGCGCTTCATCGACCGAAACCGCAATTTTCACGTTCGCATACAGCTGCTTGACTTCCTGCGCTTTCGGCGAGGGGGTGCGGTCGGCGAACAGCAGGCCGTCGCCGGAGAATTCGTAATCGCTTGGACGATCGCCGAAATCGCCGCCGTAGCACATGCGTGTCGTGCCGTCGGGCAGCTTGGTCTCGATTGCCTGGTCGATGAAATCCCAAATGAAACCGCCCTGGTACATCGGGTAGCGTTCCAACGCCGTGTATTCGTCCATATTGCCGCACGAATTGCCCATTGCGTGCATGTATTCGCAGGAAATGTACGGCTTCTTTGGACCGTCCGTATGTGCCGGGCTGCCGTCGTTCAGATAGCGTTCGATTTCGTCAGCATGCGCGTACATACGGCTTTCGATGTCCGTCACATCCTCGAATTCGCGCATGTGCACGGAACCCTCGTAATGTACCGGACGATTCGGATCAATCGTGTGCGCGTGGCGATACATCGCACGGAACACCTCGCCCGCGCTCGACTCGTTGCCAAGCGACCAGATCAGCACGCTCGGATGGTTGTAATCGCGGCGCATCATGCTGTTGATGCGGTCCACGCACGCGCCCTCCCATTCGGGGCGGCTGCCGGGGATGCCGTCTTCAGGACGCTCGACATTGTTTGCCACCCACGTGCCGTGCGTCTCCATATTCGTCTCGTCGATCAGATACAGACCGTACTCGTCGCACAGGTCGTACCAATACTCCTGGTTGGGGTAGTGGGAGGTGCGGATGGCGTTGATGTTGTGCCGCTTGCAGAAGACCACGTCGGAAAGCATGTCCTCGCGGGTGATCGCACGCCCGCGCTTCGCGTCGAATTCGTGGCGGTCCGCGCCCTTGAACACGATGCGCTTGCCATTGAGCGTCATAATGCCGTTTTCGATGCGGAATGTGCGGAAGCCGATCTTCTGCGTCACGGTTTCGATGATGGCGCCGTCATGTCCGACGACGCGTACGGTCAGCGTGTACAGCGTCGGCGATTCCGCGCTCCACGGCGCGATGTTCGTCATTTTGCCGGAATTAAGGGCGATTTCGCCGTTGCAGGCCTGCGTTGATTCCCATACGACATTTCCGTCGCCGTCGCGCAGCGTGCTTTCGATAGTCATCGCGTCGGCGGGGTTGCGCAAGGTGAGTGCCGCGTTGAGTTCGGCGGTGTCGGCCGTACCGGCGGTGTCGGCTGCGGTGTAGTCGGCTTCAAGCTGCACGGTTTCGACGTGCGTATGCGGCTGGGCGGCGAGCTCGACGGTGCGGAACAGGCCGTGCAGTCGCCAGAAATCCTGGTCTTCCAGCCAAGAGGCGCTCGAATATTCGTAGCAGGCGACGGTGAGCGTATGCTCGGCTTCGGGGGAATCGGCGGCGTTGCCATTGCCGTTTCGCAGCGCTTCCGTCACATCGAATTCGCTCGGCGTGAATCCGTCCTCGCCGTAACCCACGAACGTGCCGTCAAGCCATACGTAGATCGCGGTGGCGGCACCGTGGAAGGTGAGGCTGACCGTGCCGTCGTTTTCCAGCGTGCGCGCAAGCTGCGCGTCGAGCGCGAATCGACGGCGGTAGATCGCCACATGGTTGTTTTCCGGAATATTTGGCGCCTGCGGATCCTCGTGACCGTCCCACGGATATTGGATGTTGACGTACTTGTTCTTGAGATAGCCGGCCATCTGCAAGTGGCCCGGCACCTCGATCGCGCCGAAATCGCCATCCTCGAAATCGACGGCCGCGAACGGAGCGCTTTCCACGTCCACGTTGCGCGCTTGTTCGATACGAACCTTCCATTCGCCGTCGAGGCTCTGCTTCGGCTCGCTCGTCTCGCCGATGACATATCGGTGGCTGGAATGTGCCGGCTTGCGGTTCGCTGCGAACACCGTCGGATCGGTGAGCCAGCTTGCACTTGCCGTGGTTGCATGTACGATTGCGAGTTCGGCTGTATCTGCCATCTTGCATCCCCCTGTATTACTTGATGTCACTGCATCGTTGCGGTTGCGCCGTGCGATGTTGCACGACCGTTTAGTAATGAATTTTACTAACTACCGATAATATATCACACTTCATGGTATCGTGCACCCGTCGCGTGCCATGCATCGTTCCGCCACATGTCCATTTTTCACACGCCGAGGATGTGCGATAATAACAGGATGCGCCGATGGCGTCCGCCCGGTGCCCACAACCGCGCAGCGTTGCCTCGCCTTTGCAAAATGCTTGCGATTCCGCGGATTTTCGATTTCCGCGATTCGAGGCATACGTAAGACGGGGGAGAGCTGACTACTCCGCGGCGCTCCCAAGGAGATCACCATGGATGATCGCAAGAAAGATCAGTCCATCCAGTCCCATGCCAATTTTGACGGCGATTCCGCTACGGGCGATCGCACGCAGATTCGGCAGGATCAGCAAAACCAGCAGCCGCCACAAATCGACCCGTCGCTTGCCGACGCGCAAGCCGTGGCCGCATCGCTCGGCGTCGATCCGAACACCGGTCTGAGCCAAGCCGAAGCTGAACGCCGACTCGCGCAATACGGGCCGAACGAGCTCGCATCCGCACCACCCGTGCCAAAATGGAAGAAGTTCCTGGCGCAGTTCAAAGACCCCCTCGTCTACCTGCTGCTCGCTGCCACCGGCATCTCGCTCATCGCATGGTTCATCGAAAAAGCCAACGCTGCGCCAGGCGCGGAAGGCGGCGAAATACTGCCGTTCGACGCCATCGTCATTGTGCTTATCCTTATCGTCAACGCGGTACTCGGCTACATTCAGGAATCGAAAGCGGAAGAAGCCGTCGAAGCGCTCTCCCAAATGACCGCGCCGCAAACCAACGTGCTGCGCGACGGCAAAATCGCACGCATCAACACCGTCGACGTGGTGCCGGGAGACATGGTCGTGCTCGGTGAAGGCGACTCCATTCCCGCCGACGGACGTCTGCTCGCCGCCGCCAGCCTGCGCGTGGCGGAAGCGAGCCTGACCGGTGAAAGCGTACCGGTCGGCAAAAACGTCGACACACTTGCCGAAGCCAAGGCCTTGGGTGATCGCGCCAATATGGTGTTCAACGGCACGTCCGTGACGCAAGGCACCGGCCGCGCAATCGTGACGAGCACCGGCATGCGCACGCAGGTCGGTAAAATCGCGGACCTTCTGCAGGCCACGGATGATGATGACAGTCCGCTGCAGAAGGAAATGAACTACGTTTCCAAGATTCTCGGCATCGCGGTGTGCATTATCGCGGCGGTCGTGCTGGTGGCGCTTGCGCTGACCGAAGGCTTCAACGACATCCACGACGTAATCGATTCGCTGCTGCTATCCGTTTCGCTGGCCGTCGCGGCCGTGCCGGAAGGGCTCGCCGCGATTCTGACAGTCGTGCTCGCGCTCGGCGTGCGCCGTATGGCCGAACATCATGCGATCGTCAAGAAACTGCATTCCGTGGAAACGCTCGGTTCCGCGTCGGTGATCTGCTCCGACAAAACCGGCACGCTCACCCGCAACGAGATGACGGTGGAACGCGTGGTCACGCCGAGCGGTGAGGTGCAGCTGACCGGCACCGGCTATGCGCCAGAAGGCAGAATGATTGCGATTTCCGATGCCGGGCTTACATCCACCCCGTCGCTCGCGCAGGAAGCGGCACAGCTTGAAGCCGTCGCCACGCTCGCAGTGGGCGCGCTGGCCAACGACGGCGAACTGCGCGAAAACACAGGTGCCGGCGATGGTTCCGCTGCTTCCGACATAACGTGGGAAGCCGTCGGCGACCCGACCGAAGTGTCGCTTATCGTCGCCGCACGCAAGGTGAAGGCCGATCGCAAATACGCCAACTACACGCGCGTGGGCGAGATTCCCTTCACTTCCGATCGCAAACGCATGACCGTCGTCGCGCAGGACAACGCCGATGCCGGGCGTCTCACCGTCTTCGCCAAGGGTGCCCCCGATGTACTGCTCGGCTACTGCAGCCGCATCGCGGTCAACGGTGCCGTACGACCGATGACGCAAGGCGATCGCCAGCAGATCCTCGCCGCCGTGGAACGCCTGTCCGCCGAAGCGTATCGTACGCTGGGCCAGGCGTACCGGCCACTCGGCACCGCGTCGCTCGCCGCAGTGCCGGGCGTGCGCATCAACGCCGCCGGTCACGTCGCCGACATCGCCGACCAAAGCGATGTGCTGGAAAGCGACTTGATCTGGGTCGGTATGGTCGGCATCATCGATCCGCCACGTACCGAAGTGCGCGATTCCGTCGCCGAAGCGCATCGCGCCGGCATCCGCACCGTCATGATTACCGGTGACCATCCGCTTACCGCGGCACGCATCGCCAGCGATCTGGGCATCATCGAAACAGACCGGAACGGCAGTGCGGCCGGCGCCGACGACCTGAGCGGCAAAGTGCTCACCGGCGTTCAACTCGACGAGCTGCCGGACGAGCAAGCGTTCGACAACGCCACCCGCGAAATATCCGTGTACGCGCGCGTTGCGCCGGAACACAAGCTGAAAATCGTCGAATCGCTGCAACGGCAAGGCAATATCGTGGCTATGACCGGCGACGGCGTAAACGATGCTCCCGCCGTCAAAACCGCGGACATCGGCGTCGCGATGGGCATCACCGGTACCGAAGTTACCAAGCAGAGTGCCAAGATGATCCTCGCCGACGACAACTTCAGCACCATCGTCGAGGCGGTACGCGAAGGCCGTGGCATTTTCGACAACATCCGTAAGTTCCTGCGCTATCTGCTGAGCTCCAACGTCGGCGAGGTGTTCACCGTCTTCGGCGGTGTGATGCTCGCCGGATTCCTCGGCATCACCCAGCCTGGCAGCCAAGGTGTCACCGTGCCGCTGCTCGCCACGCAGCTGCTGTGGATCAACCTGCTTACCGACGCAGCTCCGGCGCTCGCCATGGGTGTCGACCCGTCCACCGACGACGTGATGGCACGCAAACCGCGCAAACTCACCGATCGCGTGATCGACGGACAGATGTGGGGCGACATCATTTTCATCGGTTTGATTATGGCTGCCGTCACGCTGATTGGCATGGACATGCACCTCGCCGGAGGTCTGTTCACGGACCGTTCCGTGGATGCTGTCGGACATGATGCGCAAATGACTGAGGCGCGCACGATGGGCTTCACCATCCTTGTGTTTGCGCAGATGCTCAACGCGCTGTGCTCTCGCTCGCACGACCAATCGGTGTTCGTTGGACTGTTCGCTAACAAATGGCTGTGGGGTGCGATTGCGTTGTCTGCGCTGTTGCAGGTGGTGGTGATTTACGTACCGTTCCTCAACACCGCGTTCGGCACGATGCCGCTGTCCGCCGGCGCGTGGGTCGAATGCCTTGGATTGGCGATGGTCGTGCTCGTCGCGTCCGAGTTGCGCAAGTGCGTCCTGCGTATGATGAGCAAGGCGTGACGCGCAATGCAATGTGCCGAGCGTGAAACATAATGTGAAACGTAAGGCGTGATGCGCAAGTCCAACTACTGATACGAATCACCCGCAACGGGGGTCGGAAAGGGTATTCTGCTCAAAGCAGCCCGTTTATCATCATTCAAGGGAAGAATATGTTGAACAACGACCCCCAGGGCGGCAATTCGGCGTATAACAATCACAACGCATCAAGTGGTAACACTCCGAATATGCCGTCTCAGCCGACCCAGCCGGCTCAGTCCGCCCAGTCTGCTCAGCCTGTTCAGCCTGCGGCTCCGCAGCAGCCGCGGGCACAAGCCCAGCAGTCGCGTGCCGCATATCCGCAGCAGCCGGTTGCGCAGCCGTCTGCGCAACCGCAGGCTCAGCAGGCTTTCTCACGGCCATCCATGCCGCAGCCGGGGTATCCGCAGCCCGGATACCAGCCTGCACAGGCGTGGCCGCCGCAGCAGCCGCAACCCGGCTATCGCACTCCCCGGTCGGGCTACCAGCCTCAGCAAGTGCCTGCGCCACAATTCGGGTACCAGGTTCCGCAATCGCAACAGCGCCCGCCTATGCCGCAGCCGCAGTCGCAGCCTGTGCAACAGGCGCAAGGGCAGCCGGCATATCAGCTGTACCAATCGCAGCAATATGCGCGTCCGCAATCGGCTCAGGCTATGCCACAACCGCAGTCGCCGCAGCAGTTCCAGCAGCGGGCGCCGAAAACGCAGCAGACCGCACAGCAGCCTACGTCGCGGCCCGCGCAACAGTCGGCAAAGCAGCCTACGCAACAGAAACCGGATGATGAGTCAACCGATAAGAAGCCGGATAAAAAGACTGGTTGGAAGGCGTTCCGCACGCCAATCATCGCTTCCGTCGTGGCGGTCGTGCTCGTCATCGTTGGTTGCGTCGGCTACGCCGCCTATCGCGTGACCGATTATAACAACGAGAAGAAGATCGCGTACTCCAAATACCTCGACAGCAAGAATTACGATCTTCAGGAACCCCAAATCGACCTTCCCGAAGACAATGCGTTCGAGCTTCAATTCGATGACGGCGTCAAATTCGACTGCATCAAGAGCGAGCTGGACAATTGGGGTGGTTCCAAAGCCGTCGATGGCAAATATGCGAAAGTGTATGCGGATGCCGGTTTGACCCAGGAAATCCCCACCAATCTCACCGTATTCGACGATGAGCCTCATCAGGTGCGGGTGACTCCCGGCAATGTTTTCCTGTACGACCAGACGGGACAGAAAGCAGACAAGAGCGACGTCAACAACAAGCGAGACAAAGACTTCGGATCGACTTGGTACGGGTACGGCGGATACTATCTCGTCCGCTATTACGGTGCCAACGGCAAGAAGCTCAAACGTCCCGAAATGACGTATTTCACGGTGCAGAACGATGTGAATTCCAAGAAATTCAGTCTGGACGCACCCACAAACGTGTCTACGACCGTGAGCCCCAAGGGCGGCCTGAGTATCAGCTGGGACAAGGTCTCCGGTGCGGATGAATACCGAATCTATATGCGCGAGGACGATAACACCACCATCTCACGGAAGGAAGGCAACGCGGGATCGTCCTTCTCTCTGATCGGCAAGCTCAAGGGAGACAAGACCTCGTTCGATTCGATCGATTTCGATACGAAACTGAAGAAAGCGCAGGCGGACGCGAAGAAAACCCAGGGATCCGATGGGTATATGCCCAATTGGGATTTCGATGATCAGAACGATTCGTTAAGCCACTTCGTGGTGGGCGATACCGAGGATGACATCATTCTGAATCGTAGAATCGCCGAGAACAAAGGTTTCGACGAAGGCCTGAAACTCAGCAACTACGTGCCTGGCAATGACAACGTCAAACGCGTTTCGGTGTCCGTCGTTGCGGTGAAGGGCGAACGCCGTTCCCCGTTCCAGTTCACCTCCATCAACGGTCTGCTGTCCAGAATACCGGTCCGGACAGCTAGCTTCACGGAAATAGAAGCGGCCAAGGATCTCTGGGACAAGCCCGTGGATGAGTTCAAGAGCCAGCTCGTCGCTTATCTGAGCATGGCCGACGGCACCGTCAAACGCGTGGCCAAAAAACTCGACTTCGACCATGTGGTCCAGAAGGCCGACAAACCGTCGAAGATCTATATTCCCTTCACGATCAACAATGCGGTGCTCAAAGGCTATATCGGCGTCGACCTTGAGGATTTCGGAAACGATATCGGGCAGGTCAAATCCATCGCCTCCGCCACGTTCGCGGACTACGAGAAGCAGGGAGTGACTACCGGCGGCCTGAGTTCCATGCCCAAGATGACGGACGCCGAAGCCGAGCAATACAAGAAGGTCAAGCCGTCCACCGAGACGCCTGATGTTCCCTACAAGGTCAACGGTTCCACCCCGTATGTCAGATTCATCGCCGCGAACCTGTTGGCGGGGAACCAGGTCATGGACATCACCAAGTTCAAGAATGATGGCATTGGCTCCACGTCGTTCGACGATGCTGTGGGCGAGGCCGTGTACCAGAATCCGCTAATTCTCGCCGGCACCTATGCGACGCAGGTCACCGAATCCAAGGGTCGTTCGATCGGAATCGTCAAGTTGTACTCTACTCCGGAAGCGAGCCCGACATCCGAACGTGATGAGCTGAACGCCCTGTTCAAGCGGGTCGCGTCCGAGATAACGAATGACGGCATGACTCCGGAGCAGAAGGCTGCGGCCATCGACGCATGGGTTTGCGCGCATATTGATTACGATTACGACGCATTCAATGCCAGCAAATCCGTTGAGGCCGGGCAGATGACCAATACGGAACGGGACCAGCAGTATCCGCATGCGTGGAATGCCACGGCGGTCACGACGGGTAAGGGCGTGTGCATGTCGTATGCCTACGCGTTCAAGGGCATTGCCGATGAGGCCGGCCTGAGGAGCATCGTCGTATTGGGCAACGCGTACGGCGATGACGGACAGGGCGGCGCCCACGCGTGGAACCTTGTCAAGGCGTCGGATGGTTCCTGGCGCACCGTCGACAGCACGTGGAACGACAACGGTTCCCTGTCCATGCAAGACTGGCTGATGATCGACCAGGACAAGCCCGCCCAAGGGTACCGCAAGTACAATTCCCAGGCGTTGGTGGACGCGCAGATCGATTCGGTCCCCGGTTACCGTGCGCACATGGAGTGACGCCGTCGTTCGCGCGCCCGTCGTTTCGCATCCGTCTTATAGCGCCGCCGCGCTAGACTGGATGGCGTTTGACGGGCGTGCGCCGATTGCGTGCCTGTCGCTTGACGATTGTTCCGGCGTTTTTTGGAGGAATTTCGATGCTGCTGTCCGATCGCGACATTCTCGCCGCACAGGCCGACGGTCATATCTCACTCGATCCGTGGACCCCGGAGATGGTGCAGCCGGCGTCGATTGACGTGCGATTGGACCGTTTCTTCCGTTTGTTTAACAATCATGCGTACACGTACGTGGATCCGGCTGAGAATCAGGGCGAGCTGACCGAACAGTTCGAAGTCAAACCGGACGAACCGTGGATCCTGCACCCGGGCGAGTTCGCGCTCGGGTCCACATGGGAGTATGTGAAGCTCGATGCATCCATCGCGGCTCGTCTTGAAGGCAAAAGCTCGCTCGGTCGTCTCGGCATCCTTACCCACTCCACCGCGGGCTTCATCGACCCTGGCTTTGAAGGTCATATCACGCTGGAATTGTCCAATGTGTCGACACTGCCGGTGAAGCTGTGGCCGGGCATGAAGATCGGCCAGATGTGCTTCTTCCAGCTGAGCTCGCCGGCCGAGCATCCGTACGGTTCCGCCACGACCGGTTCGCACTATCAGGGCCAGCGCGGTCCGACCCCGAGCCGTTCCTACGTGAACTTCTATAAGGCCGACATCACCGACTAATCCGACTGTTCTAACTGACCCGGATCTACAGGATGCCCGGCGCGATGTTGTGCGCGGCAAGCCAATCGCGCAAATCGCTGAACTCCTCCATACTTACGGAATGGTCGAGCCCACGATAGCTTTTCTCCGTAAGGAACGTGTGCTCGTCCAGCCACGCGGCGGTCGCGAACAGTTCCGGCATGGGAATCACGGTATCGTTCTTGCCATAGCCGAAGAACGTCGGAATGTTGAGTTCAGCCACGCGATCGTCCGCCGGCGCGGTTCCCGCAACAGTGCCGGGCGCAAGAAAACCGGACAACGAAATCGTCGCCGCGTAGCGTTCCGGGTGCACGCGCAGCAAGTGAATCGCCAGCAGACCGCCCTGCGAAAAACCGATCGGCACCACGGCACGGTCGTCGGGAATGTTCGCCGAAACCCAATCGTCGATTGCTTTCGCTGCGGCGAATGCGTCACGGTCCAAATCCTCGCCGGTATCCACACAATCATGCAGCCACGAGTACGCGCCGGGTGCAAAGCGGCCAGCCGGCTGCAACGTCAGCGGCGCGCGCAACGAGGCGAAATCGTTGTATGGCGCGACGTAGCGCATCATGTCGGCCAAGTCCGTCTCGTTCGACCCCCAGCCGTGCAGGCACAGGAACAACGGTCGTTTCGGCGCGGTGTTGCCGCCGCCGCGCGAATACTGCACATGCGTGATTTGCAGCGGTTCACCGAAACGTCCCGGCACCACGTCCGATTCGCGGCCGATCAGCTTGGTCTTATCATTGCTGTCTGCGCTGCCTGTTGTGTTTTCGATTGCGTCGCTCATGATTTCCAATATAGCGTGCGATTGTGGCGTACGCTCGCAGTGCGAAAAGATCCGTGAAAAGGGACGTGAAACAAGCCGTGAAACAAGCTGGGAAAGGGAGGCGAAGCAAGCGGCGAAAAAAGAAGACCCCGGCGGGATTGGCCGCCGGGGAGAGAAAGGAGAGAGAAGAAGAAAGGGTTCAATTGTCGGGAACTCTTGTGTTCCTGGTCGGCTCGTTGTGCTGACAGTTCATATATAACCATTCGATGCTGAGCACATGTCTGGTGTTTTCTGAAAACTTCCTGAGAATTCGGCGGCATATGTCCAGGCGGATCAGAATTCTGATGAGCCGTCTTTATCTTCTGCGCCAGAAACTCATGCAGGATCACGAGTAATTGGTGACTTGAACAGCCGTGACAGGAGCGTTCATATTGGCCTTGGTGTGAGGTCCGAACTTAGTGCCCCATCCAACAACGTCATAGCCATGTCTGTACCAAGCTTTTGCCGTATGAGAACCAGTCTCCCAAGAGATGCGGTAGGGCCAATTCCCGGTCTTCGTTCCGGTCCCGCTAAATCCGAAGTCCGCATAAGGAACACGACTGTGGACAAGGCATGAATCACGGCCATTGCAAATATTGTTGACCGCAATCCTAGGCTTCGTTATACCTTCGCTCACGGCGGTAATTTTCCCTGTTTCAGCATCGATGTCAACAGTTTTCTCTGCATCGGATTGGAGGAAGTCGTACAGATCTTCCGCGGTCATAACGCCGCGTGATTGTATTTGCACGTCGATGACGGACATATCCAATGATGCGATGTCTTGCTGATCATCGTTTGTAGACGCATGAGCGGTGACAGGCAGAGCCACCATAAGTGCTAGACCAATGAAAAGGGCAGATATTCTCTTGACTATTTTCATTCAATCCCCTTTCTTTACAATGCCGATGAAGCATGACTAAACAATAGGCTATTAGGGGGTATTTGTCAATCATCCTTTCGAAAGGAGCATTCGTGTCTAAATGAAACAGATAATTCTCATCTTTGCAGAGTTATCCACATTGTTTTCACTTCGGCTTATTTCCGACCGGATGAAGTGAAAAACCTCATCTTTATTCCAAGATACCTACTTTGTCTCAAATAATATGCAAAAGTTTTAAAAGCGCTCTTGGGTTCTGTTCCGATGATTTTCGGATGCGGACGCGTGATCCCTGCTCTTCCGTTCCTTGAGGTATTTTTCCTCGGTAGGAGGGATACATGGGATTGGCTGTTCGCGCTGGTAATACAGGTATATGCCGTGGCCGCTAAGCACGATGAACGTGCGAGGGAAACGTGTATCCTGAGCGCGCAACCCGGGTCAGAGCTGCGCGTCCGCATCCACACTCATCACATACACGTTGCGTCGCAGCTGCTTGCTTTGCGCACGCGTGATGTCGCCGGCCTCATACATGTCTTGGATCACGCCCAGCTCGATGCCGTAGCTTTCGCGCTTGACCTCCTCGGCCTGTTCCTGCGCTTCGGCGCTGATGCCCATATTCGGACGCGCCCTCAACGCGGATTCGCTGCGTCGGTAGTCCAACAGCAGGCCGGAGCAGTGCTCGGTGTTGTACGTGTCGCCGCCCATCTCCTCATACAGTCGGTCGATCACATGTTCGATCGCATCCACTTGGACCACGCGCGTATGCGCGAACAGCTCGTCGTCGCTGAACAGCGGGGTCGTGCGCCGGATGCGGCTGTTCACGCGTTTCGCCAACGTGCCCATGCGCCGCTGCAGCGCCTTGTACCGGCCTTTGACGCGCCAGATCATACGGCCTGAATTGTGTGCGGTTTCGATGTGGCGCAGCGAGCTCATGATCTGGTCGAGCAGGCGCTCGCAGGCCTCGGCCTCCAGATCGTTCGCGGCGCGGTTCTCGGCGGGATTTGCCTTGATCGCCGCGCGCACGCCCGCCAGACGGTTCTTGACGTACTCCTTCTCCCAGTTGAGCGCGTCGATCTGCAGCTGCATATACCCCTGCGGATCGATTTCGCCGGTGCGCTGTTTCAACCGCGTGATGCGTTTCGTATAGGAATCGATGACCATAAGCACCGCCCGACGGTTGTCCGGCGTGACACGGCCCGACAGCTCTTCGACCGTCCGCCGCAGCACTTCGATGGTGATCTCCGTCATTTCCGTCGACGTGTCCTTGTCGCGATTCGGCGCAAGCAGCGGCAGCAGGAAATTCGCCAGCAGCAGCGTCACCACGATCACGCCGGCGGCTATAAAGATCAGTTCGTCGCGCATCGGGAAGTTCGCGCCGGCCGCCAGCGTGTAGGGGATCGTGAACATCAACGACAGCGTGATGGTGCCCTTCGGTCCGCCGAATGTCATGACCGCGGCGGACCGCCAGCGTTTCGCCGTCATCTTGCGCCGCTTGCCGGTGGTGGTGTCGCGCGCGAGCCGCAGCATCAGCGAGATCCACAGGAACCGCATGACGATCACCACGGCGGCGACGACGAGAATCGCGACCAGCAGCAGCTGGTTGCTGACATGCGGATCATCCCAGCTGGCCGACATGGCATTTGGCAGCAGCATGCCGAGCAGGATGAACACTGTGCCGTTGAGCGAGAACGACAGCACGCCCCACACGCTTGACGATACGATGTTCGTGCGTGCCACATTCGGTCCGATGCCGGTGCGGTCGAATCGGATGATCAGGCCCGCGGCCACGACCGACAGAATGCCGGAGACATGTACCGCCTCCGCACCCAGATACAGGATGAACGGCAGGAATAGCTCCATGAGAATGCGGCTGGTAGTCGTTTCCCAACCAAGGGATCGCAGTGATTCGAACAGCAGGTCGGCCATGGTGCCCACCACAAGGCCGAAGATCGCGCCGCCGAAGAACGAGATCACGAATTGCGCGGCCGATTCGCCCACTTCGAACACGCCGCTGACCGCCGCCGCGATGGCGAACTGGAAGCCGACGATACCGGAAGCGTCGTTGAACAACGATTCACCCTTCAGTACGCTCGTTTGGCGTTCGGTCAGCGCCGCCTCCTTGCCGAGCGACGACACCGCGACCGCATCGGTCGGCCCGAGCGCGGCACCGAGCGCAAGTGCCGCAGCGAGCGGAATCGCCGGCCAGACGGTGTGCAATGCGAAACCGACCGCCACCATGGTCGCGATCGCCAGGCCGATCGCCAGCGACAATGACAGTTTGACGGATTTCAGTAGCTCGGTTTTGTCAATCTCATGCGCTTCCAAATACAGCAGCGGTGCAATGAACAGCACCATGAACAGTTCAGGGCTGAGCGTCACGTCCGGAAAGAACGGCAGCTGTGATGCCAGCGCGCCCAACGCGATCTGCACGAGCGGCGTGGAGACCTTGGGTATGAAACGACTTAAGAAGGAGGATAATACGACGGCAGCGATGATGCATAGAATCAACTCGAATACCGCCAACGTGCCTCCTTCGCGCGTGTTTCCAACCTTTTTCAGCCTACCAAAAGGTAGTTATGAACATGTTTCGCTATGGGCATGAGGGGTTGTAAACGAGTCATGCGGTTTGCGGGGGAGCTGGGGCGTGGGCTTGGCGAACCGTCGTCGCTACACTGGAAACCATGCTGTGGGATGACGATATGGAGCTGGCGATCGCGCTCGCCCGAGAAGCCGCCGCGGACGGCGAAGTGCCGGTCGGCGCCGTCGTACTTGATGCGGACGGCCGTGCGATCGGACGTGGACGCAACCTGCGCGAGACGCATGCCGATCCGCTCGCCCACGCCGAAGTGCAGGCCATGCGTGAGGCCGCCGCTTCGCTTGGCACTTGGAATCTCGCTGATTGCACACTTGTTGTCACGCTCGAACCGTGCCCCATGTGTGCCGGCGCTTGTCTGCAGACGCACGTCGGCCGTATCGTCTTCGGCGCGTGGGACGCCAAATTGGGTGCGTGTGGTTCGGTTTGGGACATTCCGCGCGACCCGCACGTCGGACCTGTGCCAGAAGTCGTCGGTGGCGTATGTGAAGCGGAATGCGGACGTTTAATGACCGACTTTTTCGCGGATCGCAGATGAATCGCAAGTGCGTTGCCAGTAATTACTTTCCGACGGAAATGAACACGCTGAGTGACGTCAACAAAATACGATTGCCGTAACATTTACAAATGTTAGTAAAAATATTCACTACGTAAGGATGTTGCAATGACGCTCATTCAGACCTTCCGCGGTACCTCATCCAACGGCACTGACCTCACCGCCGTCTACGCCGAGCAGCCGGCCGCCGGCACTGCCATCGCGCTTGTGCTTCCCGGCAACGATCTGCCAAGGCTGGTGCATTGGGGACGTCCGCTTTCCGCTCCGGAAACCGTGCTCGACGCCTTTGACGCAATCGCCCCGCAACGCGTCTCCGGCGCGCTCGACTACACCGCATGGCCAAGCGTCCTGCCCACGCAATCCGAATCCTGGATCGGCGCCACCCGCTTCGACGTGCGTCGCAACGGCGTGGAACTGTTCTGCAAGTTCGTCGTCACCGACATCAAAGCCGAAACCGTCGCAGCCGGCAACACGTACGACATGACTGAAAAGGATGGCTATCCAAATTGGAACGTGGCCTCCGAACCCAAGCAGACGCCGACCGTCACCGTCGTCGCAGAAGACGTGGAACAATGCGTGAAACTTACGTGGACCTGCGAACTCGACGAAACCGGCCTCGTCCGACAGCACGCCCAAGTGACAAACACCGGCGACGGTCAGCTGGAAGTCGGCAAAGTCGAACTTGCGTTCACCGTACCAGCCGACGCCAATGAAATCCTCACCACCACCGGCCACCACCTGCACGAACGCTCGCCGCAGCGCCAGAACTTCACCATCGGACGCTTCGCCAAATCGTCCATGGTCGGCCGCCCCGACTTCGACGCCACGTTGTTGCTCAACGTCGGCGAACAGGGCTTCGGCTTCACCCACGGCAACGTCTACTCCGCACACGTGGCATGGAGCGGCAACAGCGTGCTCTCCGCTGAACGCCTGCCGTACACCACCGGCGTAATCGGCGGCGGCGAAGTGCTCTTCGGCGGCGAAATCAGCCTTGCCTGCAACGAAAGCTATACCACTCCGTGGCTTGTCGGCTCCTATGGCGAAGGCCTCAACGAAGTCGCCTCCCGATTCCACGGCTACATTCGCCGCGTGCACCGCGACTGGCTTGCCGAACACAACATCGCGCCCAAGCCGCGTCCGGTCATCCTCAACACGTGGGAAGCCGTCTACTTCAACCACGATTACGACACCCTGACCGCCCTCGCCGACAAAGCCGTGGAAAGCGGCGTCGAACGATTCGTCGTGGACGATGGCTGGTTCGGCGCCCGCCGTGACGACACCGCCGGCCTCGGCGACTGGCAGATTTCGCAGGACGTCTGGCCCGACGGAGACAAGTCCCTGAAGGCGCTCGCCGACTACGTGCACGGCAAGGGCCTCGAATTCGGCCTGTGGTTCGAGCCGGAAATGGTCAACCCCGATTCCGACATGTTCCGCAACCATCCGGACTGGGTGCTGAAGCCCACCGCCGGTCGTCTGCCGATGCAGGGCCGCACCCAGCAGGTCGTCGACCTGACCAACCCGGACGCGTACGACTATATTTACGGTGCGATGGACAAGCTCGTCAGCGAGCTGGGCATCGACTACATCAAGTGGGACCACAACAAGCTCGTTACCGAAGAAGTCTCGCCGCTGACCGGCCGTCCGGCAGCGCACGCGCAGACGCTCGCCGTATACCGCATCTTCACCGATCTGAAGGCAGCGCACCCCGGCCTGGAAATCGAAAGCTGCTCCTCCGGCGGCGGCCGTATCGATTTGGGCATTCTTGAAGTAGCCGATCGCGTTTGGGCGTCTGACTGCGTCGACCCGGTGGAACGTGCCGACATCCAGCGCTACACGTCGCTGCTGGTACCGCCGGAAATGATCGGCGAGCACGTGGGCGCTTCCCCGGCGCATTCCACGCATCGCGCCACTTCGCAGGAAATGCGCATGGCCACGGCCTTCTTCGGACACATGGGCATCGAATGGAATCTGCTCAAGGAACCGCAGGAGGATATCGACAAGCTCTCCGAATGGACTGCCGAATTCAAGAAGCATCGTGAATGGTTCGCTGTCGACACCGTCGTGCATTCCGACGCGGCTGATCCGGCCGTGCGCGTGGACGGTTGCGTCATGCCGAACAAGGCCGCCGCGATCTACCGCTTCACACAGCTGACCACATCGCAGACCTATCCGTCCGCCCCCGTGAAGCTGCCCGGCCTCGATCCGGACGCCGTATACGTGGTGTCCCCGCTCGACGTGAGCCTCGACCTGGCCAAGCAGGACATCGGCAACGGCCAAAGCCCGCTCGGCTGGTGGACCGCCGATGGTGTGAAGATGACCGGCCGTGCGCTCGCCGCCTATGGCATCCGCCCGCCGGCGCTGCATCCTGCGCAGGCCGTCCTTTTCAAAGTAGTCCGCATCTGAGTATCTGTTTTGTATGGTGAGGCTGGTACTTTCGCGTACCGGCCTCACACTGCGACAGCGATTCCGAACGACTTACCCTACATACTGGCGAATGGCTTTCGCTGCGGCCGCTTTGCTCCACAGCGACCAGTCGTGCTCGGCGATTTCGAAATCGACCGGCGCGGCTTGACTATGCCGATGCATATTGATGCCGTTACGCAGGTTGTCTATGCCGAGTTTCGCAATGAACGACGATTCGCCAGCGATCATGATTTTGTCGGGCATGGCAAGATTGGCGATGGTCGCGATCAATGTACCCAAACGGAAACAGGTGCGGTTCACCAGATTCGTGGCCTGCGTTTTGCTGGCGCGCGCTGCGGCCGCAAATTCGTCGAACGTCGCCGGATGTCCGATCATTTCCGAATATTCTGTTGCGATTGAATTGTCAGTTAGGCACGTCGCGCAACCTTTATGTCCGGAAATGCAGCGCGGCCCGTCGGGGTCGACCAGAATATGCCCGACCAGGCCATAGCTTTTGTCGGGATTGTCGATCGGCTCGCCGTTGACGGTGAGCGAATATCCCACGCCGATGCCGATCGTCACCACGGCGAAACTGTTCAATCCGACGCCCGAGCCGAACATGCACGCGTCCACCACCAATGAGTCGATGTCGTTGTAGATGCCGGTCGGCAGTCCGGTCGCCTCCTGGATCAACGCCGAAAACTCCACGGGCTTTGACCAATGCAGGAATGGCGCGAACGTCACCATCGAATCATCCACGATGTGTCCGCCCAACGAGACGCCGACCGCGCATGGCGAAGGCAATCCCGCCATTATCGCCTCGTCGGCGCAGTCCATGGTCAGCTGCCGAATAACGTCGACCACCGTTTCCGGCGAATCGTCGTCGAGCGGCAGGTCATGGCAGCCGGTCACAATCTGCCCAAGCGCGTTTACTGTTACGGCAGTGATATGGGTGGTGTTGATTTTCATGCCGACGAACGTGCGCGCATTGGCGATGATGCGCAGTCCGGTCTGCGGACGGCCGCGACGTTCCGTATTTTCTTTCTGGATTGACTTTTGTGCCGATTTCCGCAAGAAATCTTTCGGTAACTTGCCGCCATGCCCCGCTGCCATTGGCGTCTCTTCGATCACGCCAGCGTAAATCAAATCACTGGTGATGCGCGATACCGCGCCTTGCGAAAGGCCAAGGATCTGTGCCAGCGTGATGCGCGAAATCGGACCGTACTTCATAATGCAGGCCGCAACCTTATGCGTGTACTCCGAGCCTTCAAACCAGTGTGGAATCGGGGAAATCGCCATATCGGACCGTCCTTACCGTCTATTTTCTTTCCAAGAATAACAAAATAACCGTTTTTTATTTCCGTACAGTGCGGGCGCGCGGAAACTGGGAATGAAAACAAGCCGATTCTACAATTAAAAAGCAACGGAGGCTGGTAATGAAGCCGGCCTGCCGTGAAAAAGGAAAATACAAAGGAGTCGAGAGAATGAAACCTGATTCCAATGCCAACACAGGCACCTTCAGGCGGATCGCGGGCCGTGCTATTACGGCTGCATGCGCGATTGTGCTGACGGTTGGGCTCGCGGGCTGCGGCAACAGCACCGCCGGCACGGTCACCTTGGATTTCTTCCAATTCAAGTCCGAGGCGGCGGATTGGTTCACCGCCAAGGCGCGTGAATTCGAGAAAACCCATTCCAACATCAAAGTCAATGTCAACAATTCGTCGGACGCCACCACCGATCTGCGCACGCGACTGGTGAAGAACCGCGAACCCGACGTCATCACCATCAACGGCGACATCAATTACGGCATGCTCGCCGAAGCGGGCGTCTTCCACGATTTCACCGACGACGAGATCGTCGACGAGCTCAATCCGGGCATGGTGAACATCGCGAAGAGCCTCGTGCAGACCACCGACAAGTCCAAGAAGCGTCTGTACGGTATTCCGTACGCGGGCAACGCAAGCGGCTACATCATCAACGCCGATGTGTGGAAGCAGGCCGGCGAGGATCCGGACAATCCGCCGCAGACGTGGAGCGAATTCATCGCGCTGCTCAAGCGGCTCAAGGCCAAGGGCGTCACGCCGGTTGAGGCGAGCACCGCCGATCCGTGGACGTTGCAGGCGCCGCTTGCATCGCTGAATTCGACGCTGGTGCCGGAATCGGAATACGCGTATCTCAAGGACGGCAGCAAGACCTTCTCCGACTTGTGGACGCCCGTCAGCGGCAAGCTGATTGAAATTTACCAGAACTACACGCAGAAGAATCCGGCCGTCACCTACCAGCAGGCTACGCAGGACATCGCTTCCGGCAAGGCCGCGATTCTGCCGCTCGGCACGTACGCGATTCCGCAGATCCGTCTGATCAACAAGGACGCCAATCTGCGGTTCGCGCAGATGCCGGCCACCGACAACGTCAAGGAACAGCAGCTGACCGCCGGCGACGACGTGATGCTGACGATCGGCGCGCATACGAAGCATTACACCGAGGCTCGCGAATTCGTCGACTTCCTGATGAGCGAGGAGAACGTGCAGGATTACTCCAAGCAGCAGTCTGCGTTCACCCCGTACAAGGATACGTACGTCGGCGATGAAGCGTTGAATGGCGTGCTCGACTTCTACAAGGCCGGCAAGCTGGCTGATTTCTGTGACCACTACGTGCCGGCAAGCATCAACCTCGCCGGTTTCCTGCAGACGTTGGTGCAGTCGGGCAATACTAAACGATTCCTGAACAGCATGCAGTCGGAATACGACAAGATCGAAGCCAGGAACTTTAGGTGAGGGGAGGAACGACAATGACTGGCAATATCTCGGCCAAGGCCGACAAGGCCGCCGCAAAGAAGCCGAAGAAGGTTTCGAAATACTCCAAGCGCAAGGTCGATCCGGCGTTCTACTGGATGACCATTCCCGCGATGATTCTCGTGTGCATCTTCCTGTACCTGCCGTTCCTGCAGGGCGCGATGTACTCGTTCACCAATTCGCAGGGTTACGGCGATTACAAGTTCATCGGCTTCAAGAACTACATCGCGATGTTCCAGGACGCACGCGTCGGCCACGCGTATCTGTTCACGATTTTCATCGCGATTCTGATCACGCTCGGCACGAACATCCTCGGCATGTTCCTGGCGGTGCTGCTGAACTCCAAAATCGCCTTCAAGAACGGCTTCCGAGCCATCTTCTTCATTCCGTACACCCTGTCGGTGCTGGTCATCGGCTACGTGTTCAAGTACATCTTCATGACCCCGCTGCCGGCCCTCGGCCAGGCGCTGCACATCGATTGGCTGTCCACGTCCATGATCTCCAATCCGGATCTGGCATGGTTCCCGATCGTGTTCCTGTCCATCTGGCAGGGTGTGGCCTACTCCACGCTGCTGTACTTGGCGGGTCTGCAGACCATCGACAACGAAATCTATGAGGCCGCGTCCATCGACGGCGTGAACGCCTGGCAGAACTTCTGGCAGATCACGTTCCCGCTGATTGGCCCGTTCTTCACCATCAACATGGTGCTGAGCCTCAAGAACTCGCTCGGCGCGTTCGACCAGGTCATGGCATTGACCAAGGGTGGTCCGGATTCCAAGACCGAAACCGTCTCCTACCTGATCTTCCAGAACGGCCTGGGCAACGGCGAATACTCCTACCAGATGGCGAACGCGGTCACGTTCTTCATCGTGCTGGCAATCCTCGCATTCGTGCAGCTGAAGTTCTTCAGCGGCAAGGAAAAGGTCTGAGAGTAAGGGGAAGAAATCATGACTAGCGCAACTGTTGCAACCAAGCCGGCCGCCGCGCAAAGCGGACAATCGCAAGCGAAGCCGGAGAAGATCCGCAAGGACCACAGCATCAACTGGTGGCTGACGGCGGCCGTCGCCGTGCTGAGCCTGACGGTGCTCGTGCCGCTGTACTTCGCCGTCGTCACCGCGCTGAAGACGCCGGGCGAAGCGGGCACGTTCAGCCTGCCGACCACGTGGGAATGGCATAATTTCGCGGACGCGTGGAACAAGGTGAACTATCCGAAGGCCGCGCTCAATTCCGCGATCATCACCGTGTGCGCTGTGGTGCTGACGCTGCTGACGAACACGTTCGTCGCGTACGCCGTGGCAAGGAACATGGATAAGCGGTTCTTCCGCTTCCTGTACTACTTCTTCCTGGCCATGATGTTCGTGCCGTTCACCGTCGTCATGCTGCCGATCGCCAAGGAAATGGGCACCCTGCATTTGGATAATCAGCTTGGTTTGATTATTCTGTACACGATTCTTGGCATTGGTACGAACCTGTTTATTGCGATCGGCTTCATCCGTTCGATTCCGATTTCGCTGGAAGAGGCGGCGCGCATCGACGGCGCTTCGACCTGGCGCATCTTCTGGAAGATCATCTTCCCGCTGATGGGACCGATCAACGCCACGATCGCCATCCTGACCGCACTGTGGGCATGGAACGACTTCCTTCTGCCGTTGATCACGCTGACCGACCAGAGCAACCAGACGATTCCGCTGGCGCAGTACGTGTTCCAGAGCCAGTTCACGTCGAACTACCCGATGGCCTTCGCCTCCTACCTGATGGCCATGGCCCCGGTCCTCATCGTCTACATCTTCGCCCAAAAGTGGGTCGTCGGTGGTGTGATGAGAGGAGCCGTTAAGTGAACAGTCCTGTGGACTGTTCATAGGCTCCTCCTGAGCGAGCCGATAGGCGAGCGAAGGCAGGAACAACGCGGCCGTAGGACGTCTGCTTGTGAAGTAAAACTTCACAGCGCCGAGCGGGAATCCTCGTTTCCCCTTTTTCGAGGATTCCCGCTTTTCGTATGCATTGATGTGATTCCGAAGGGCGCATCCCGCTTGCAATATATCTTTCATTTCCTGCTTTGCAAAACGCGCCGCAGGCAAGAAAGAAAAAACGCTTTACGTACCATGGGATATAGCAAAGTTCATCCATTCCACTTAGGCAAAGGAGCTCAATCGCGATGACGAATTTCAATCGTTCCACTCTTCCTGACACCGTCCGTTCGAATGGCGCCACCCCGAATCCGTGGTGGGCGAACGCGGTGGTCTACCAGATCTACCCGCGTTCCTTCCAGGATTCCAACGGCGACGGCATCGGCGACCTGAAGGGCATCACCAGCCGTCTCGACTATCTCGCCGACCTCGGCGTGGACGTGCTGTGGCTCTCCCCGGTGTACAGGTCCCCGCAGGACGACAACGGCTACGACATCTCCGACTACCAGGACATCGACCCGCTGTTCGGCACGCTCGAGGACATGGACGAGCTGCTCGCCGAGGCTCACAAGCGCGGCCTGAAGATCGTGATGGACCTCGTCGTGAACCACACCTCCGACGAGCACGCCTGGTTCCAGGCATCCCGCGACAAGAACGATCCTCATGCGGATTGGTATTGGTGGCGTCCCGCCAAGCCGGGCCATGAGCCGGGCACCCCGGGCGCCGAGCCGAACCAGTGGGGCTCCTACTTCGGCGGCTCCGCATGGGAGTACGACCCGAAGCGCGGCGAATACTTCTTCCACCAGTATTCCAAGAAGCAGCCCGACCTCAACTGGGAGAATCCCGAGGTGCGCAAGGCCGTCTACAAGATGATGAATTGGTGGATGGATCGCGGCATCGACGGCTTCCGCATGGACGTGATCACCCAGATCTCCAAGACCGTCGACAAGAACGGCAGGCTGCCGGGCGAGGACGGTTCCGAAATCGCCGATCTGCCGGTCGGCGAAGAAGGCTATTCCAGCCCGTTCCCGTTCTGCTCCGACGGTCCGCGCATCGACGAGTTCCTCGCCGAAATGCGCCGTGAGGTATTCGAAGGCCGTGAAGGCTACATCAACGTGGGCGAGGCTCCGGGCATCACCCCGGCCCGTAACGAGCACGTCACCGATCCGGCCAACAAGGAACTTGACATGCTATTCCTGTTCGACCATGTCGGCATCGACCAGGAAGGCTCCAAGTGGAATACCGTGCCGTTCGAGGTCAAAAACCTGCGCGACCGTATGACCGAGCAGCAGGAGGCCGTGAGGAAGGCCGGTTGGGCCAGCCTGTTCTTCTGCAATCATGACCAGCCGCGCGTGGTCTCCCGTTGGGGCAACGACTCCGACCGCGATTCGCGCGAGCTGAGCGCCAAGGCGTTCGGCATGGTGCTGCACATGCACCGCGGCACCCCGTACATTTACGAAGGCGAGGAACTGGGTATGACCAACGCCCACTTCACCAAGCTGGAACAATACCGCGATTTGGAGGCCCTCAACGGCTATCGCCAGCGCGTGGAGGAAGCCAAGTGCCAGTCGTCCGAATCCATGATGGCCGCCCTCGCCCTCATCGGCCGCGACAACGCGCGCACCCCCATGCAGTGGGACGCCTCCAAATACGCCGGCTTCACCGCGCCAGACGCGCCCGTCGAACCATGGATCAGCGTCAACCCGAATCATGTGGAAATCAACGCGGCCGAGGAATTCGACGATCCGGATTCCGTGTACACGTTCTACAAGAAGCTCATCGCCATGCGGCACAACAGCGCCACCATCTCCACTGGCGAATGGCATCTGCTCGCCGCCGACAGCGATCAGGTGTATGCTTTCACGCGCACCAATGGCGACGACACGATTCTTGTCGTGGTCAACCTCACCGACAGGTCCGCGGCGCTGCCTTCGGACGTGGCGGAGCTGCTTTCCGACGGCGTGTCCGATCCGCAAGTACTGCTCAGCACCTATGATGCTATGCATAGTGTTAAATCGATCGCTCGTGGCGAGCTCGCTCGCTGGGAGGGAGTCGTGATTCAGCTCTGATCGATCTTTCCCTATAAACTCTCTGCGGAACGTCCGGCAGGTTCATCACGAAACCTGTCGGACGTTTCTTTTTCCGTGCGATTCTGAGGCACGGCCGGGATTCGATTGCGATTCGGCAATCGCACGGCATTTTCGGCAGACGTGCGCTTACAATAACGTCCATGGAACAAAACGAGGTGCTCAAAGCATTGCGGCGTGATCATGCCGCTGAATTGAAACTGGCCGCCGAACGACTGAAGGGCACCGCACGCCACACGGAGATTATTCCGTCCCCGGTGCTGTCCGAGATGACCGGACATGAGATTCTGCTCAAGCCGGAGAATCTCCAGGTCACTGGGTCATTCAAGATTCGTGGCGCGTATAACAAGATCGCATCGTTGTCCGACGAGCAGCTTGCGCATGGCATCGTCACCGCTTCCGCAGGCAACCATGCCCAAGGCGTGGCATACGCGGCCCGTGAGCGTGGCGCGAAGGCCACCATCTGCATGCCGCAGATCACGCCGCCGTTGAAGGTGGACGCCACCAAGGCTTACGGCGCTGATGTGGTGCTGTGCGGCGAGGTGTTCGATGAATCCGCCGCCCACGCGCAGGAACTCAGCGATACCGAAGGCATGATTTACGTGCCGCCGTTCGACGATTACGAAGTGCTGTGCGGACAGGGCACCATCGGTCTTGAGATTCTCGAAGACGTGCCTAACGTCACCGATGTGGTTGTGCCGCTTGGTGGCGGCGGTCTGGGCGCGGGCGTGGCGCTCGCCATCAAGACGTTCAAGCCGGAAGTGCGCGTGATCGGCGCCATTCCGGAAGGCAGCCCGGCATGGAAGAATTCGTTGGCCGCCGGTCATGTGGTGCCGGCCGACCAGGTGCGCACCTCCGCCGAAGGCGTTGCCGTGAAGCGTCCGGGCGACCTGACCTTCGCGCTGCTCAACGAGTTCCTCGACGATCTGGTCACCGTCACCGAGCGTGACATCAACGAGATGATTCTGCTCATGCTGGAGAAGCACAAGCTGGTGGTCGAGGCTGCTGGTGCCGTGTCCTTGGCTGCGCTCGAGCATCTGAATCTACGTTCGCGCAAGTTCGCCGAAGCACAGGGTCCGCATGTGGTGGTGCCGATTCTTTCCGGTGGCAATGAGGATACTGTCTCCATCAGCGCGGTGATTCAGAAGGGCATGATTGCCCGTGGCCGCATCATGAACTTCGAGGTTGAGCTTCCGGATACCCCTGGCCAGCTTGTCAAGGTGGCCACGATTCTGGCCGAGCAGCGCGCTAACGTCATCGCACTCGATCACGACCAGTTCAAGGCTTCCAGCCATTACACTGATTCGGTTTCCTTGGGCGTCACCGTTGAGACCAACGGCCCTGAGCACATCGACCGCATCCTTGACGCGATGCGCGCGGCCGGTTTCCGGCCCAAGCGCATCTACTGATTTCCCACGGTGGATAAGCGCGGATTCTCGCATATCTTCCGCATCAAAGAAGGCTCCTCAAACCCAATCAGGTTGAGGAGCCTTGCTTGTTCATTCGGTGTTATTTGCCCTGTTCCGCGGCGATTGTCTCGTCGACCAACTGCGGCAGCGCAATCGCAATATCGTCGCGGATAAGCCGTGTGGCCAGGCGATCGTATTGCGTGCGTCCCATGTTCATGATGGTGATCGGCACGCCCGCCTGTGCCGAGACCGGCACAATGCTCGCCGCCGGCATCACTTCCAGCGTGGAGCCGATCACCCACAATTCGTCGGCCTGCGTGGCCAGCCGGTACGATTTCTCGATCGCGCCGTCCGGCAGCGCTTCGCCGAAGTAGACGACGTCGGTTTTGATCAGCCCATTGCATGGCATATTGCCGCTGTATGGCAGCTTGCGATGACAGTGCGGATCCGGCTCGTTGTCGAGATTCGCCATAATGTCCGCCGTGTTGTATTTCGCATGGCATTTCATGCAATGCGAAGTGCCGATGGTTCCGTGCAGATTGACGATGACGTTGCTGCTATTGCCCGCCTTCTCGTGCAGCGCGTCGAAATTCTGCGTGGCGAGCAGCGTCAGCAGCCCTGCCTGTTCCAGCTTGACGAGCGCTTTGTGTGCGGTGCCCGGCTGCGCGTTCCATACTGGCGATTCCTTTTGCCAGCGCCAGGAATACTCGCGGTCTTCCTTATTGGCTAGGAACGCGTCGATGTCGTACACGTTCATTTGCTCGGGATGTTTGGTCCAGACGCCGTCCGGGCCGCGGAAGTCAGGGATGCCTGCGGACGTGGAGATGCCTGCGCCCGTCAATACTGCGATTTTTTTGCTCATACCTCCATACATACCACCGCGCGGTTTCCTCCGTATGCGTCTTTTTCGGCTTTCCGACCGTATTTGGAAATCGTTGCAGGCTCACGACACGCCCGTAGACAGGTTTTTCTGATGAATTTCAGGCCGTTTTGAGGCTTGTTTGAAGCATTTCTGCGATGATGTGGCGTGCGATAGGCGGTTTTCGACACGCCGATGAATGCGTTGCGCCGCAAGGGTTTTTACGGGGTTTGCGGAATGCCGATTTGCGCAAGTGGACGGGTTCGTGTAAGTTAATCCCTTGCTGCCGCTCAGCGAGTGGTCCGGTTCACTCCGGATTGCGAGGTGGGTGAGTGGTGGTGGTTTGAGAACTCAAGAGCGTATTTGTACTACTTCTTTATAGTCAATGATTGCCAGTTCGTTGCCGGCCACGCTGACGCGTGGTGCCGAGGGATCGGTCAAACGGCGGCGAGGTTTTTGTGCGATGCGCCTTTCCTTATAAGGCGATCGTCAATTTTCTTATTTCGAGAGTCATCATGTCGATGTCTCTTCACGAGGTTTTTTGTGGAGGGTTCGATTCTGGCTCAGGATGAACGCTGGCGGCGTGCTTAACACATGCAAGTCGAACGGGATCCCAGGAGCTTGCTCCTGGGTGAGAGTGGCG
>ENA-OQCZ01000043-OQCZ01000043.1-human-gut-metagenome-genome-assembly--contig:-NODE-43-length-80330-cov-13.558844_pt1 | contig 80330 bp, 57 predicted proteins | sample MGYA00242505_ERZ504594 | MGnify/ENA primary metagenome ERZ504594 (study PRJEB26092, sample SAMD00036329) | human gut metagenome | host: Homo sapiens | study: EMG produced TPA metagenomics assembly of... | reverse complement strand
CGCACGCGGCGTCGCTGCGTCAGGGTTCCCCCCATTGCGCAAGATTCCCCACTGCTGCCTCCCGTAGGAGTCTGGGCCGTGTCTCAGTCCCAATCTGGCCGGTCGGTCTCTCAACCCGGCTACCCGTCGTCGGCACGGTGGGCCGTCACCCCGCCGTCTACCTGATGGGCCGCGGAGCCATCCCCTCCCGTCTGGGCTTTGCCCGGCCGGCCATGCGGCCTGCCGGGGTCATCCGGTATTACCCACGGTTTCCCGAGGCTATCCCGGAGGAGGGGGCGGGTTCTCCACGTGTTACTCAGCCGTTCGCCACTCGCTTCCCCCCGAAGGGGGGTGCCGTTCGACTTGCATGTGTTAGGCGCGCCGCCAGCGTTCATCCTGAGCCAGGATCGAACTCTCCGTCCAATTATGATGGCCGGACGCTGCGTCCGGTCGCGATCATGGTGGGCGCGGAGTGCCCGTCCCGACCAGCATCTCGCTGAATCGGATTCCATTCGATGTGTTAGCGTTTCAGTAAACTGGTTAAGGAAAAGTTGAACGGGGCCTGACTAAGTCAGACCTTACACAACTGATCTCGAAAAGTACATCACTGCTGACACCTTATAAATGGTGTCTCCACTTACTTCCGTCTCTTCGCGGTATCCGGTTCTCAAGGTACCCGCCGCGGGTCTTCCCGGCCTCGTCTTCACTCGGCCACCCGCGCGGCAAGGAGATATATTGCCAGAGTCGGAGGGGCGCGTGGGCGACTATCTTCGTCTCCACATTTCGCACATAACTGGCGGGAAACTTTGCTCCTATGTAAACTCGCCATGAGCGAGATCTATCCCCGCATCCAGCAGTTCGTCCCGCATTTCGATCGTCTGCGCTTCTGCATATACGCGTATGAGCGGTTCAGTTTGGGAAGGCCTTAGCAGGATCCACGATTCGTCATCGAACTCCAGCCGCAACCCATCCATATGACTCACGTGCACCGGAACTCGACCTGCCACCATCGGAGGGTTGAGTCCTGGTAAGACCGTACGGAGCATTTCGACAATCTCCGGGTCTATTCGGAGGTCGCGGCGAGCATAGTAATACCGCCCGAAATAGCTTTCCAGCTCGTCTACAAGCTCCGCAAGTGACTTCCCCGTCACCGCCATCGCCTCACAGAGAAGAAGGTTGACCAGAAGGCCATCGCGCTCCGGCATATGGTGGGCAATGCCCACACCTCCTGACTCTCCGCCCCCTAGCAACACGTCCCGTTTTTTCATCTCACTATATATATGCTTGAAACCAACGGGTTTTATGGAGAGCTTACATCCCAGCTCACGTGCAACCCTTCGCGTGAGAATCGACGACGTCGTGTTGAGCACCACGCGCCCGTTCCATCCTCGGTTGCGGCATAAGTGACCGAGAATGAGAGCTATGACCTTTTGCGAATTCACAAATCTGCCGTGTTCGTCCACCGCGCCAATGCGATCGCCATCCCCATCGTTGACAAGCCCCGCACATGCGCCACACGCGACAACCTCGCGCTCGCAGTCGTCAACCCAAGGCTCAATAGGCTCGGGATGGGTTCCATCGGTCTCTTCATCTGGCGAACCATGGATCTCGGTCACATCAGCCCCCATGGCACGCAGCAAATCGGCGAAGCAGCCACTTGCCGATCCGTACAACGGATCGTATACGACCCGTAACTGCGCCGCAGCGATTGCCTCGGTGTCCACCATTGCATACAGATGGTCTAAATAGCGCGTAAGAAAGTCCGTCTCGGCGATTGCCCCGCGGGCAAGCGTTGGATCGGAATCGATGATGCGCTGCAGTTCTTCGTAGAAATCGTCCGACCCCACACCACCATCCGCCATGCGCAGCTTGATTCCCTGATAGTCTGCGGGGCTATGCGAACCTGTCACCATCAAGCCGCCCACAGCGCGGTCATCCCGGGCGACTGTCCACGCCAACGCGGGCGTGGGAACGTGCCTATCGGAAACCTTGACCGCCAGACCGTGCGCCGCAAGGACCTTGCCTGCAAGGCGCGCAAACTCACGTGCACCAGGACGTGCATCGTACCCAACATACACCAGCGCACCAGCTGCGCGGCGTGTCCAAAGAGCACCCGCCGCATCTGCAACTCGCACCACGTTATCGTTGGTGAAATCACCATCAAGGCGCGCACGCCAGCCATCTGTTCCAAATCGTATTATTTCGCTCATGCGCGTATGCACCCCTTACGGTGATTATGTCATCGCGTCAATGCATTGTTCGGTATACCCCAACCAAGGCGCGCCAACCGCAGGCGGTGAAATCTAAGCAAAGTGTAAGGATGGGGCTCGCAAACTAACAATCGCCCGCGCTGGGAACACCTCCCAACGCGGGCGACCGTCGTCCGCTATCTCGCCTTACCCTTCTATGGTGATTCCCGACGATTCGAGATAGGCCAACCAGCGATTCATCGTGTCCTCGGAGAGCGCGTGCTCCATCAAACACGCTTCGGCATCGGCGCGCTCGAAGTCGACTCCGAGCTCGCCCGCGAGAAAGGCGCGCAACATGCGATGACGGCGCCAGACGGCGGAGCCAATCTCGCGCCCCTGAGATGTCAGACGCACTCTGCCATAGTGAGATTGCTCGACCATGCCCTGCGCTTTGAGCGCGGTGATCGCCTTGTTGACCGATGCCTTTGACACCTCAAGGCGCTGAGCGATGTCTACCGAACGAATACCACCCTCGACTTCTCCGCCGTTCTCTCCCTCGATTCGAACAATACACTCGAGATAGTCCTCGTTTGCCGTCGTCAGATGGGGCTCAGCTGTGAACTCGTCATGCTCCATGGCGTTTGTTCCCTTCTCTACCATTTCCGGCGGCAACGCATCGGCGCCGGACTCTGCCCGCTATGCGAAGCGGACAACCAAATGCTTGAGGACCTCCACCATCTTCTCGAGCGAGAGGACGGGAATGAACTCATTCACGCCGTGGCAGCAATACGCTCCGGTCGACAAATTGGGACACGGCAGACCGCGGAACGAAAGCTGTGCTCCGTCCGTACCGCCGCGGATGGGGATGACATTTGGGGTGACGCCGGCATCCTCAAAAGCTTTTTTCGCCTGATCGATAAGCTCGGGGTAATCGGCCACGACCTCTGCCATGTTGCGATACTGGTGCTTGATCTCGACCTTCACGCGCTCGCGCCCCTGTTCCTCATTCACAAAGGCGGCGGCGGAAAGCAGATGGTCGATTTTCGCTTGGAATTTCTCAGCATCGTGATCTCGGATGATGTAACGCGCCGTCGCGTGCTCGACCGTCGCACTCACGCCTTCCAGGTAATAGAAGCCCTCGTAGCCCTCGGTATACTCCGGGCGTTGGGCTGCTGGCAGCAATCCATGGAAGCGGTGGAAGAGCTCGCCGGCATTCACCATGCGTCCTTTCGCGTCCCCGGGGTGAATGGAGAACCCTTGGAAGCTCACGGTAGCGTCTGCCGCGTTGAAGCATTCCCACTCAAGCTCACCAAGAGGACCGCCGTCAACGGTATACGCATAGGTGCACCCAAACCCGTCGATGTCGAGCAGCTCAGCGCCGTGTCCAATCTCCTCGTCGGGGCACAGGCAGACGCCGATGGCGGGATGAGGCGTCTCGGGGTGCGCGCACAACTCGGCGAAGAGTGCCATGATCTCGGCGACACCCGCTTTGTCGTCGGCGCCCAAGAGCGTCGTTCCGTCGGTGCAGACCAGGTCCTGTCCAACAAGGTCGTTCAAAGCGGGAAGCACACTGGGGGCGATGGAAACAGGAGCGCCGTCCACCACACCACACACTAGGTCACCGCCCTGGTACGTGAGCACATGCGGCTTGACGCCAAAACCAGGTGCCTGCTCCGTGGTATCGAGATGGGCAATCAGACCGAGGCGCGGACGCTCCTCGGAGCCCGAGCTTGCGGGAATCCAGGCGGTCACATACGCATGGTCCGTCACCGTCACGTCGCGGGCACCCATCCCGCGCAGCTCTTCCGCAACCATATGCGCCAAGTCAAACTGAATTTCCGTTGACGGGACGCGATCGCAATGCTCGTCTGCCGACTGGGTATCAACTTGCACGTACCGCAAGAACCTCTCGAGCACATCGGACATGGGGGCATTCCTTTCCTCGGCGCCATGTAGCGCAACGTGATACAAACGAAAAGCACCCCCAGCGTATGCCAGGGGTGCTTCTGAGTCAAAGGGTGTTGGCGTTAGGGCCGGCGACGTCGACGCCCCCAGCGTGGAACCATCGGCCACTACTCCGCCTCGTTCTCGCCATCAGACGTGGCCGACCCCAAGATGTCGCCCGCCGTGGAGGCGCCTGAAGTATCTTGTCCACTGGTCTGCGGACCCTGGGGGTTCTCACCCGCATCGACCCTCTCCATCATATCGGCGAGCTTGCTCTCGTAAACAAAGACGTAGCTCACACCGTTAACGTAGGTCGTATCATCGGCATACGAGGGGACGTTGGCGACGTACATGTCATTTTCGACGTCCATGCCCCGCATCGCGTTGGCAACGGAGATGATATCTTGGGGGCTTAACGTGGTCATGACGACCTCGGAGAGCGCCTCGACAATGCCCATCACCGTCGTTGCATCGAGCTCGTTGAGAATCTTCGAAGCAAGGGCGGCGAGCACCTGGCGCTGGTGGCGCATGCGCGTGTAATCGCCATCGGCATAGGTATAGCGGCAGCGCGCGTAGGTGAGTGCCGTGGCGCCGTCCATATGCTGATATCCCGTTTCGATCTTGATATCGAGATGCTCGGGATCATCGACCTCCTCGGTCGCGTTGAGGTCGATGCCGCCCACCGCATCGATAAGCTGTTCCATGCCCTCGAAGTTGATCTCGGCGTAGTGGGAGATCTTCTGCTCGCCACCAAAACACAGCTGATTGACCGCCTTCACAACGCCCTCCGGGCCGTCAACAGAGTGGGTGGCGTTGATCTTCATCGTCTCGCCGTTATAGACCACCATCGTGTCACGCGGGATGGAGATGAGCGTCGCCTGCTTCTCAGTGGGATCGACGCGGGCGAGGATAATCGAGTCGGAGCGGTACGTATCTTCGCCCGGGCGACCGTCAGTGCCGAGCAGCAGGATGTAAAACGGCTCACGAGCGACGTCGGAGTCGTTCAAAATCATCCGGATGCCCTCGCCGAGCACTCCGTTGCCGGAGAGGTTTCCCGTTACTCGAACGAACCAGGCGCCGACCCCAACCACGCCCACGAGCAGCACCGCCAACAGGCCGCCCAGCACGCCGCGCTTGACCATGCGGCCACGACGGCGCTGGCGGGCACGTTCGGAATACCGGCCAACGTTCTCACGGCTATAGATGCGGCTGCTCGCTCCGGTTGAGGGGCGACGTCCCTCCTGGGTGGGCTTCTTACGACGGCTCATAGACACCTGCACTCAATTGTTAGTCATCAATGGGATCGGGAAGGGAGAGGCGTTCCACTGTGGCGCCCAGCCCGCGTAGCTTGTCGACAAACCGCTCGTATCCGCGATCGATATGGTGGATAGCGGACACCTCCGTATAGCCCTCTGCGACAAGACCGGCAATGGCCAGGGCGGCACCGCCACGAAGATCGGGGGATGTAACCTGCGCGCCGGAGAAGCCCTTAACACCGTGGATCATGGCGTGATGCCCCTCGACACGAATGTCCGCGCCCATACGGACGAGCTCAGAGGCAAACATAAAGCGGTTCTCAAAGATGTTCTCGGTGATGATGGAGTTACCGTCGGCGAGCGCGGAAAGCACCATGACCTGAGCCTGCATGTCGGTGGGGAACCCGGGGAACGGCAAGGTTTGAATGTCAACAGGGGCAAATCGCTCGCAGCGTTGGACGCGCACGCCCTGCTCTATGCGCTCGATGCACACACCCATGCTCTCGAATTTCTTGAGGACCATCCCCAAGTGATGCGGATTGAAGCCGAGAACCTCGATTCCGGCGGGACCGGCGGCGAGCGCGCCGGCGACGATGAAGGTTCCGGCCTCGATGCGGTCACCCACCACGCGATGCGTCACGGGGCATAGCTCCTCGACGCCCTCGATGGTGACAACCGGGGTGCCGGCACCAATGATGCGGGCACCCATCTCGTTGAGCATGTTGGCGAGGTCTACGATTTCCGGTTCACGGGCGGCGTTGTCAATCACCGTCGTGCCCTTGGCTTTAACCGAGGCCATGATGAGGTTCTCCGTAGCGCCAACGCTGGCGAACTCAAGCGTGACGGACGTACCCTTAAGTCCGTTCGGTGCTGTAGCGTGGATGTAGCCGTGGTCGGTATCGAACGAAACGCCAAGCGCCTCGAGTCCGAGAATGTGCATGTCGATCTTGCGGGCGCCAAGGTTGCAGCCACCGGGCATGGCAATCTTGGCCTTACCAAATCTGCCGAGCAGGGGGCCCATCACGGCAGTCGACGCGCGCATCTTGGCAACCAAGTCATAGGGAGCCTCATATGAGTCGACCGCAGACGTGTCGATGCGCAGCGTATGCTCATCAAGCACATCGATCGTGGCGCCCATGCGCTTGAGCACCTTGCCCATCACATGAACATCGGAAATATTGGGGACATTCTCGAGCGTCGTGGCACCGGGCGCCAGCAACGTGGCGGCCATGAGCTTGAGCGCTGAGTTCTTGGCTCCCGAAACGACGACGCGGCCCTCAATTGCGTGCCCGCCCTCAACGCGGATGATATCCAAGCGCTTCCCTTTCAAAAAACATGCCCGGGTCGCCCCGGGCATGATGTCATAAACTGTGCGCGTCAAACGCGTCGCCACTGACCCTATTGGGATAGCAGCAGCTTGCACCATGCGATTTCATTATAGAGGTACGCACGGCGTGCATCATTCTCCGACATTTTCCCCAGCTCGTCTTCAAAACCGGCCATCTGGGCGGAGACTTCTTCGGCGTCGACCTTTTCGATATCAAGGGCGCGCTCAGCAAGCACGATGACCTCGTCATTCGCAACCTGGACATATCCATCGGTGACCGCGAAGACGCGGTCGGTCACGCCCATCTGCGACTCGGAGACGCGAATCCGTCCGCCATCAATCGTGCAAATCTCGCTCGCATGGTGTGGCAAGATGCCGAACTCGCCGACAGTCGTGGGAACGGCCACGTAGGCAACCGGGCCCTCGAACACGCACTCCTCGGGGCAGACGATGCGCAACTGCATGGCCATGTCCTACGCCCCCATCTTGGCGGCGCGCTCGCGCACGTCGTCGATGGTGCCGGCGTAACGGAACGCCTGCTCGGGCAGATCGTCGCACTCGCCGTCGATGATGGCGGCAAAGGAGCGAACCGTGTCCTCGACGCGCACGTAGACGCCCGGGTTGCCGGTGAACTTCTCGGCGACGTGGAAGGACTGGGACAGGAACTGCTGGATCTTACGAGCGCGGTTCACAGTAAGGCGCTGCTCATCGGAGAGCTCGTCCATACCGAGAATGGCGATGATGTCCTGAAGGTCGGAGTACTCCTGCAAGATCTCCTGGACGCGCACGGCCACGCGGTAGTGCTCCTCGCCGACGATCGCGGGATCGAGCGCGTCGGAAGTGGAGGCCAGCGGATCGATTGCCGGGAACAGGCCCAGCGAGGAGATGGAGCGGGAGAGAACCGTCGTGGCGTCCAAGTGGGTGAACGTCGTGGCGGGCGCGGGGTCGGTCAGGTCGTCGGCGGGAACGTAGACGGCCTGAACCGAGGTGATGGAACCGGTCTTAGTGGAGGTGATGCGCTCCTGCAGGTCGCCCATCTCGGTAGCCAGGGTGGGCTGGTAACCGACGGCGGAGGGCATACGGCCAAGAAGCGCCGAGACCTCGGAACCGGCCTGGGAGAAACGGAAGATGTTGTCGATGAACAGCAGCACATCCTGACCGCGATCGCGGAAGTACTCAGCCTCGGTAAGGCCGGCCAGGCCGATGCGCAGACGGGCTCCCGGAGGCTCGTTCATCTGACCGTAGACCAGGCAGGTCTTGTCGATAACGCCCGACTCGCTCATCTCGAGGTACAGGTCGGTACCCTCGCGGGTACGCTCGCCAACGCCGGTGAACACCGAAGTGCCGCCATGCTCTTGGGCGAGGTTGTTGATGAGCTCCTGAATAAGCACCGTCTTGCCAACGCCGGCGCCACCGAACAGACCCGTCTTGCCGCCACGGATGTAGGGCTCGAGCAGGTCAACGGCCTTGATGCCGGTCTCGAAGATCTCGGTCTGCGTGGTGAGCTGGTCGAACGAAGGGGCCGGGTGATGGATCGGGTAGTACGCGTCCACCTCGGGCATCTCCTTGCCGTCGACGGGCTCGCCCATGACGTTCCAGATGCGACCGAGCGTGCCCTTGCCCACCGGCATCTGCATAGGGGCACCCGTGTCGACGACCTCGAGGCCGCGCTGCAAACCGTCGGTGGAAGTCATGGCGACGCAGCGCACGACATCGCCAGGCAGCTGGCTCTCGACCTCGAGGATGGTGTTGATGTGGCCGACGGGCGTGTCCACGTCGACGGTGAGGGCGTTGTAGATGTTCGGCACGCCGCCCTTGAACTTAACGTCCACGACGGCGCCGATGATGCGCGTGATGCGCCCGACGCCCGCGGTGGGCGTGGAGTCCACAGCGATGGTATCTGCCATTAGTTCTCCTCCAATGCAGCGGCTCCGCCCACGATCTCGTTGATCTCAGTGGTGATGGAAGCCTGGCGTACACGGTTATAGGTGCGCGAGAGGTCGGCGATGATGGCGGTGGCGTTCTCCGTCGCGGAGTGCATGGACTTGCGGCGGGCTCCCTGCTCGGCTGCCGCCGAGTCGATCATCGCCTGATGGACGATGGTGAGGACGTAGCTCGGAATGAGCTTGCTCAGCACATGGTCAGCGGAAGGCACGAACTCGAAGGGCGACGACAGACCCGTAGGCGCCTCGTTCTCGTTCGCACGCGGGCCACGGGCGGTCTGCAGCACCAGCTGGTCGAGCGGCAGAATGCGCTCGAGACGAAGCGCCTGCTCCACGCGGTTCTTGGCATGGAAGTAGACGATGTCCACGCGGCCAAGATGCCCCTGGGAATACGCATCGATCACGTAATTCGCGACGATACGCGCATTCTCGATCGTGGGGTCGTCGGACTCACCGACGATTGCCATCACCTTGTTAGGGTATTTGCGGAAGAACTCCGTCGCCTTGCGTCCACAGGTGATGAGCTCGACCTCTTTCGCACCGTGGCGATAGAAGTGCTTGATGCGCTGCTCGGCGGCGCGCTCCACCTGTACGTTGTAGCCGCCGGCCAAGCCGCGATCGGAGCTGATCACAATCACCAGCGCTCGCTCGTAAACCTCGGGGTCGACGAGCAGTGGGTTGGAGACATCGACCGACGAATCCTGCGCAACGGTCAGCATGACGTCCGTGATGGCGGCGGCATACGGCTCGGAATTCTTCTCGCGCTGGAGCGCGCGAGCAATCTTGGCCGTAGCCACCATTTCCATCGTGCGCGTGATCTGCTGGGTCGTGGAGACCGAGTTGATGCGCTTTTTTATGTCGCGGAGGTTAGCCATGGGGCCTAGTTCTCTCCTGCTTCGCCGTCGAGCGCGGAGGCACTCGACGCCTGGGACTCACGGGAGGCCAGGAACTGACTCTTATAATCACGGATCGCCGTCTCGAGCTGGGATGCCATCGCATCGTCCATCTTGACGGTGCGGAAGTTCTCGAGCAGCTTACGGTGGGCGCCCTCGAGGTAATCCACGAGGCCGTCACGGAACGGCACGACGTCGGCGAGGTCCATATCGTCCAGGTAGCCCTTGTTACCGGCGTACAGAACGGCGACCTGCTCCGTAACGTCCAATGCCTTATAGCGACCCTGCTTGAGGAGCTCGGTCATACGAGCACCATGCGTGAGCTGCTTTTGGGTAGTGGCGTCAAGGTCGGAGCCGAACTGCATGAAGCCGGCGAGCTCACGATACGACGCGAGATCGAGACGCAAGTTGCCCGCCTGCTGCTTCATGGCCTTGGTCTGAGCCGAACCGCCAACGCGGGACACGGAGATGCCCACGTCGACTGCAGGGCGCTGACCCTGGTGGAACAGTTCGGACTGCAGGTAGATCTGACCATCGGTAATCGAGATGACGTTGGTCGGAATGTACGCGGAGACGTCGCCATCCTGCGTCTCGATGATCGGCAGAGCCGTGAGGGAGCCACCGCCGTTCTCCTCGGAGAGCTTGCAGGCGCGCTCGAGCAGACGAGAGTGCAGGTAGAAGATGTCGCCGGGGTAGGCTTCGCGTCCCGGGGGACGACGCAGCGTAAGCGACATCTGACGGTAGGCGACAGCCTGCTTGGACAGGTCGTCGTACACGACCAGAACGTGGCCGCCGGGGTTGGTGGCGCTGGCGGGACGGCCGTCCTCGCCGTTGTACATGAAGTACTCGCCGATGGCGGCGCCTGCCATAGGCGCGATGTACTGCAACGGGGCCGAATCGGCAGCGGTGGCGGACACGATGACCGTGTACTCGAGCGCACCGTGTGCGGCGAGCATCTCTCGAATCGCGGCGACCGTCGAGGCCTTCTGGCCAATGGCGACGTACACGCAGATCATGCCCTTGCCACGCTGGTTGATGATGGCGTCGACGGCGATGGCGGTCTTGCCCGTCTTGCGGTCGCCGATGATGAGCTCGCGCTGACCACGGCCAATCGGAATCATTGCGTCGACGGCAAGCAGGCCCGTCTGCATGGGCTCGCATACCGGGGTACGCTCGATAACGCCGGGAGCCTTGAACTCAATGGGGCGACGAGACGTCTGGCCGATGCTGCCCTTGCCATCGATGGGCTGGCCGAGCGGATTAACCACGCGGCCGAGCATGCCACGGCCCACAGGGATGTCCATGACGCGGCCGGTCGTGCGGCACTGGTCGCCTTCCTTAATGGAATCGACCTCGCCGAACAGGACCGCGCCGACCTCATCGCGATCGAGGTTCTGAGCCAGGCCGTACACCGTACGGCCCGTGATGGAGCTCGTAAACTCAAGGAGCTCACCTGCCATCGCGCTCTTGAGACCGAAGACGTGGGCGATACCATCGCCCACCTCGGCTACGTGGGATACTTCTTGGGTATCGACGGTAGCCGACAGGTCGAACAGGCGCTGCTGTAGGACTTGCTCGATGTTCTCGGCAGTAATTGCCTCGGACATTGGCTATACCTCCGAATTCTTAACTGACTGAGTCATGACCTTTCGGGCCTGCTCAAGCTGGTGACGCACCGACGCGTCACGACGACGCCCCTGCGCGGAGATGATCAAGCCGCCAATGATGGACGGGTCGACGCGCTCGATCAAAAACACGTTGCAGCCCAGGTCAAGCTCGCACTTCTGCGTGATCAGGGCGCGCAGCTCGTTGTCGAGCGGCACCGCCGTGGTGACGGTCACGCCGACCGTCTGCTGGTCGCCATCGGCCATCTCGCTGTAGAGATCGAGGACGTCAGCCAACTTGTCCAAGTCGCCATTGACGGCCATCTGAGACAGGACGGAAAGGACCTCGGGGCTCGCATCTGCCTCGGCCTTGAGGGGGGCGAGGTTCTCGTAGACTCGATCCTCGTTCTTAGCCGCCTCGAGCAGCGTGCGGGCGTACGTCTCGAGCTTGCGCTTTTCGAAACGCTCGCTGATATCCTTATCGACCATTGATGGTACCCACTTCCGCAAGGTACTTCTTGATGAGCTCACGCTGCTTGGCTTCATCGCTGGCGAGTGTGTCGCCCACGATCTTGCCTGCCACGGCGACAGAGACCTTGGCGATGGTGTCGGTGGCGGACGCAAGGGAGCGCTTCATCTCGTCATCAGCGCGATCGTGCGCCTTGGCGATGATGTCCTCGGCCTCCGCGTGAGCGGCGGCGACGATGCGAGCGCGCTCCTTCTCTGCGTCACCGCGGGCCTCAAGGACGATCTCGGACGCCTTGCGGCGCGCCTCGGCGACAATGGCGTCCGCCTCGTCGCGAATCTCGGCAGCCTCAGCCTTGGTGGCGTCGGCTTCCTCGATGCTGTCCTCGATCTTGTGCTCGCGGGCATCGAGAACGGAGATGACCTTGGGCCACACGAACTTGGCCAAGAGGAACCAGATGATCAGGAAGATGAGGAGCGCGGGAACGAACTCCGCCATCTTGGGGATCAGGATATCCGCGCCACCGGACTCGGTTCCCTCGGCAAAAGCCAAGGTGGGCGTGAGAAGCACCGAGGCGAAGGCCCCAAGCGCGACACCTGCGCGTTCAACGTTTTTCATGACTTCCCCCTCGGGACGTATCGCCCGGTACTCTTGCGAGGACCCGGCCTATTTGACAACCAGTGCGACGACGAAGCCGATCAGGGCCAGAGCCTCGGCGAAAGCCGAGCCCATGATGAAGACGGTGAACACGCGGTCCTGAACCTCAGGCTGACGCGCCATGGCGCTCGCAACGCCATATGCAGCGAGGCCGATAGCAAGGCCTGCACCGATAACACCAAGACCGTAACCGATAACTCCCACAATTCCTCCTTGAGATCGCGCGCCTTCGTGGCGCACCTTGATCACGATACCTATCTCAAGCGCACGGCTCGAACCGCACGCAGGGTACCCCTACACGTATGGCTAGTGCCCTTCGGCCTCTGCGCCCTGGATGTACACGGCGGTGAGAACGGTGAACACGTATGCCTGAATCACGCCGACGAAGATCTCGATGGCGTAAATCACAAATAGTATTGCCGCGAACGCAAGGGACGGCAGAGCGCCAAGGGCGTTGGCGGCGCTGAACTCGGCAATGAGCGGCTCCGCGAACAGCGAAACCATAAGCGCAAAGGAGCCCAGAACGATATGGCCTGCGAACATATTGCAGAACAGACGAACCGCCAGCGTGATGGGTCGCAGCAGCGTGGAGATGACCTCGATCACCCAAATAAGTATGTTGAGCGGGAACATGACCCCCTTGGGCGCGAGGCTTTTGATGTAGCCCCACACGCCATGGTTCTTCATGCCCACCCAGACGAAATACACGAACGCGACGAGTGCGAGGGCCGCGGTGGTGGAAATCGTGCCTGTACCCGGCTTCATGCCGGGAATGATGCCGATGATGTTGTTGACCACGATGAACATGAACAACGTTCCCAAGAACGGCAGGTGACGACGCCAGGACTCCTTGCCCAAGATGCCGATTCCCACGTCGTTCTCAAGGTACTCGATCACAAATTCGATCGCGTTGGCAAACCTGCCGTGCGGAACTACGGCGACGCGCTTGGCGAACGCGAACATAATGACGAGTAAGACGATCGAAGACACGATGAGCCAGAATGAATACTGGGTCACGCCGTGCATCAAGTCGCCCACGACGGGTATCGAGCTGAAGCTCGACACGAGGTGGTTGATCTCGCCCGGCAGCTTCTCAAACGCTTCCATGCGCTAACCCTCCTAGAGTCAGTGACTCATCGTTTTGGCGGCAAGTACCGCCCACATGACCAGGAACCCCATGAGGAACCCGACCGCGACCACCGGCAAGTCCTGCGGAACGGACATCCAAACCAAGGCAAATGCCGCCATGGCAAAAGCAAAGGAGACGCCCAGTGCGGCCATCCCCCTGCTTACCGTTGGCTTAAGGCGCCCCGACCGCGCCAAAAGCACGACCGCGAATAAGGGGGCGAACGTTGCGACCCCTAAGCCCATCCCAACTGCAAGCATCGGCTACCCTTCCGCTGCGGGACATTCACATGGAATGCGCGTGCCACAAGTTCCAAACCTGCACATTCATGCAGTTTGATGCGGCAACGCACGACCTTGCGAATACCAGTGCTTCGCAGTATATCGCTCAATAATCCCCGCGCAAGTAAAATCGTACAACCGGATGATGTTTATGGACATTTGTTCACAATACGACATTCGTTCATTAAATTTGAGAACATATTGGGGCGTTTGTTGTTTATTTTAACCCAAACAAAAACGCGGTGCGCCCTCAAAACGCACCGCGTTACCGAACCGAAACGTGCCCCAATGGCGCGCGCGAGACCCTACAGAGTGCCGAAGATGCGGTCTCCGGCATCGCCGAGGCCGGGAACGATGTATGCCGCGTCGTTAAGGCCCTCGTCGATGGAACACGTGTACAGGCGAACATCGGGATCGTGGTCGAGCACCGTCTTGATACCCTCGGGAGCGGCAACCAACACGAGCAGACGCACGTCCTTCACGCCTTGACCGCGCAGGTAGTCAATCGCCGCCGTGGCGGAGCCGCCCGTGGCGAGCATGGGATCGACCACCAAGCACGTACGCTGCTCGGCGTCGGCGGGAAGCTTAGCGTAGTACTCGTGCGGCTCGTGCGTCACTTCGTCGCGGTACATGCCCACATGACCAACGCGGGCAGCGGGGATGAGCTCAAGTAGGCCGTCCACCATGCCCAATCCGGCACGCAGGATCGGAACAATGGCAACCTTGCGCCCAGCGATCTGCTTGCCCGTGGTGGCGCAAATCGGCGTCTTTACGGGAGCATCTTCGAGCGGGAAATCTCTCGTGGCCTCATAGCCCTCAAACAGGGCGAGCTCCTTAACGAGCTCGCGGAACTGTTTCGAACCGGTGCGCTCGTCGCGCATGATTGTCAGCTTGTGCTGGACGAGCGGATGGTCAACCAGCGTGACGCGGCTGCTGTCAAATGATACGGACATATCGTCCTCCCTACTATCTAGTCAAGCGCCATGACCTTGGCCACGCGGGCCTCATGACGACCGCCTTCGAATTCCGTCTCGAGGAACGTCTTGACAATCTCCTTGTTGACCTCGACATCGACGAAACGGCCCGACAGGCACACAACGTTGCCGTTGTTGTGCTGGCGGAACAGCTCGGCGAATGGAACCGACGTGATGGACGAGGCGCGAACGCCGGCTACTTTATCGGCGGCAAGCGCCATGCCGATGCCGGTGCCACACACCAGCACGCCGCGATCCGCCTCGCCGGCCGAGACCGCCTGCGCGACCTTCACGGCATAGTCGGGATAATCAACGGAAGCATCGGAGTCGGGGCCCATATCGGCGAGCTCGCAACCCAGCTCCTCGGTCAAGTAGCTCGCCAGGGCTTCTTTTTGTTCAAATCCACCATGATCGGAGGCAATGGCGACACGCATCGTGCACGTCCTTTCAACTGTTGAATGCAACGGTTTCACTCTAGCAGGTTCGAAGGGCGCGTGCGTCCTTAACGTGAACGGGCACGCGCGACCGCATCGTGCCATCCGGAAAGGTTGCGCGCCACGACCTCTTCTGACGCGAATGGGTCGAACCTCTTGCCGGGCACGCGATTTTGCTCCAATTCGTCGAGGTCTTCCCAATATCCCACCGCAAGGCCGGCGAGATATGCCGCACCGAGCGCCGTGGTCTCGACGTTCTCCGTTTGCACCACGGGTATGCCCAGAAGGTCGGCCTGGAATTGCATGATAAAGTCGTTGCGCGAAGCTCCCCCGTCCACCGAAAGTGTCTCTATCTTCACGCCCGCATCGCGCTCCATGGAGCGCAGTACGTCAAAGCTCTGGTACGCCATCGACTCGCACGCGGCACGCACGAGCGTGGCGCGGTCGCTCGCGCCCGTCAAACCGCAAATTAGGCCGCGGGCATCAGGATCCCACCATGGAGCTCCCAAGCCGCTGAATGCCGGAACCAGATAACAACCGCCGTTGTCGTCAAGATGACGGCACAGGTCGGACGCCTCCTTGGTGCTGGAAATCAAGCCGAGTTTATCGCGCAGCCATTGCACCGTCGTGCCAGCGTGGAAGATGGACCCTTCGAGGGCGTAGGAGATCTTGCCGTCATGGGCGATGCCGATGGTCGAGACCAAACCATGTTCGGAGGCAACGCACGCCTCGCCGGTGTTCATGAGCATGAAACATCCGGTGCCGTAGGTGTTCTTGGTGCAACCGGGCTCAAAACAGCAATGGCCGAACAGCGACGCCTGTTGGTCACCCGCCACGCCCGTGATCGATGGCCCGTAGGTCATAATCTCGTTCGATACGCTCCCGTAACCATCTGAACTCCAGCGCACCTCGGGAAGCATAGAGCGCGGAACGTCCAGCATCTTGAGGAGTTCATCGTCCCATTCGAGCGTGTGGATGTTGAACAGCATGGTGCGACTGGCGTTGGTGTAGTCGGTGGCGTGAACCGCGCCTCCCGTGAGGTTGTAGATGAGCCACGTGTCGATGGTTCCGAACATCAGCTCTCCCGCATCGGCAGCGGCGCGGGCGCCATCGACGTTGTCGAGGATCCACTTGATCTTGGTACCCGAGAAGTACGGATCGGGCATGAGTCCCGTCTTGCTCCGAATGGTGTCCGACATACCCTCGGCGATGAGGGCGTCGGTGATGCCGGCGGTACGGCGGCATTGCCACACGATGGCGTTGTGGATGGGTTGACCAGAGTCGCGATCCCACACCACCGTGGTCTCCCGCTGGTTGGTAATACCGATTGCCGCGATGCGATCCGAGTGGATGCCGCTTTTGAACTGCACCTCCATCATGACGGCAATCTGAGAGGCGAGGATCTCCATAGGGTCTTGCTCGACCCATCCAGAGCGCGGATACATGGTCTTGATGTGGCGCGACGCCTGGGCAACCACGCAGTCGTACTCGTCGACGATGATTGCGCGCACCGATGTGGTCCCCGAGTCGAGCGCCATGATGTAACGGCCGCCCAAGGGCGTATACGTGCGGTCAATCTTCCCGAGGTCTTTGAGCGAGAGCGCCATTGGATGGCCTTTCTATGAGAGTGCCCGGCGCCCCTGATTGGAGCACCGGGCACAATACATGCCATTAGCATTGTTTCACGGGCACGGAGTCGCCACCATGGCGCCTGCGGCCCATCCGATAGACGGGGCAATCAGTCGGTCAATGCACACATTTGGTGGGTGAAAGGCGTGGGCCTACTTCCCTCCTCTGCGGCGAACAACCACGACGACGCCGGCAATGACCACGATGGCGCCAAGGGCTCCCAGCGCGATGACGGGGATCAGTGAGGAATCGCCCGTAGCCGGCAGGCCGCCATTCGGCTTGGTCTGGGGAGAACCGGTGCTGGTACCGTCACCAGTGCCGTTGCCGTTGTTGTTGCCACCGTTATCACCGTTGCCGGAATCGCCCTTGAGCTTCAGCCCATCACGAGCGGCCTTGAGTGCATTCACCAGCTGCTCAGCCTCGGCCTGGGAAAGGTTGTTGCCCTTCTCGAGCCCAGCCTTGGCCGCGGCGAGTGCCTCGCCATATGCCTGCCAGGTCTCATCCGTGTACGGCGAACCATCCGTGATCGCTCCGTCCACAAGCTCGGAGAGCTCCGTGCCCGTGTACTTGAGGACCGGGCTGTTCAGCGCGGTCTCGATAGCGGCCTTGAGGTCCTCAACTTGGTCGGCAGTCAAGCTCTCGGGGTGCGCAATCGCATCCTTCGCCTGCTCGACGGCGGCATTCAGCGCATTGATGGAGTCGGTGGTCCAGGCGCTCGTGTCCTGCTGGCCCGCGGCATCGACCGTCTCCTGTAGCTCGGCGATGAGGTCGGAATCCACGCCGGAAAGCGCACCCAGCAGGTAGATCTCGGAAATCTGGGGCGTCGTGCCCTCAGCCCACTCGAACACGAGGTCCTTCACCGCGGTGTACTCCGCGAGCGCGCGACCGTTGTTCTTGAGCTTTCCGAAGCTGAACTCCTTGAGCACCTTGTTGTCGACACCCAGCTCGACCGTCGTGGTCGTGCTGTACGTATCGTCGGTGTAGAGGACCGCCTTCACCGTCACATTGCTCGGCTTGCCATGGGAGACGATGCGGACGCCTTGGAGCGGCGTGCCATCGGCCTTGAGCGGAGCGGACACATGGTACGTGAGCGAACCGGCCTCGGATCCTTGCGGTGTCCATGCGGTAAGCAGGTTCTTGTCGATGAGGTTCTGCGGGGTCTTGCCCTGCTGCTCCATCACTGTGGACTCAAAGTCGCCACCGGCATAGGTGGAAACGTATGCCCCCTTGTTGATGCGCAGCTCACCGATCTCGACCCAGCGATTCGGATAGGCCCCGGTAAAGCGGATGCGCAGGTAACGACCGCTCAGGTCGAGGTCCTTCGCTTCGATGAACATGTTTCCGGGGGTCTCGCTGGAGTGCGTGAGCCAGCCGGCTTCCTTGGCCGTCGACTGTGTTCCGGGGTCGGCGATCTTTCCATCGCTGTTGATGTCGAGGACGAGCTTCCAATCCGCGTCCGCGGCGTCGGGCGCATCGGCGACCTCAACGACCGCATTGCGGATGAAATCGAGGCTGGCCTCGGGCACGAAGTACTCGAACGAGTTGATCGTACGGGTCTGACCCAAATCGAACACGACGGTGCTGCCCTTGGCAGGAGCGCCGGAGGACTTGGTGGCCGTGGTCACATCGCCGTCGAAGATCTTGGAGGCATCCAGCGTTTGATTGCCGGGAAGATCGCTCTTTACCAACGTGGGGGTGAGGGAGTTGAGATAGGAACCCTCAAGACCCTTGATGGTCACGGTCGCATTGTCGCCCGTGGCGCGGAAGCCCACATAGCGGGCGCGCTCCACGTTGGAGCCCTCGACAGGAATCCACTCAAGACCGTTCTGGGAATACACAGCCTCGGCGCTGGAGAGCGTCTGCTGGTCCAGGTTGGCAACCTTGATGTCGCGGCGGATGGAACCGAGGTCGAGCGCGAACACATCGCCCTTCGTGGGGAGGGCCACCGCGCCGTCGGTCGTCTTGAACGTGCCGTCACCCACACGAGCGGTGAGCTGAACGTCTGCTAGGTCGAACGAGGCGTAGAAGTTGTCCTTGGTGTAGGAGAACTTTTCGAACGCCTGGAGCTCAAAGAGCTGGAACCAATTCGCCGTAGCCGCGGTGGCAACGACCTTGATGCCGGTGGCCTCGACGCGGTTGAAGGTGGCCGTTTGGTCTGCCGCGCTGCCGAGCGTGGCAATCTCGGTCCAATTGCCGTCCTGCTTGGGCTGCTCATCAGTGGTGTAGTAGAGCTTGGAAGCCGTGAAGCGGTCGCCCTCGCCCTGGAGCATGCGTACCGAGTCGATGAACTTGCTCTCGCCGAAGTTCAGCATGACCCAGTCGTTCGCGGCCGTGTTGCGGCTGCTCCAGAACTGCGTCGAATCATTACCGTCGATGGCACGATCAATGCTGTTTGTGGTATACACGGGCATGTTGGTGGAAATGGCCTGCGTAGCCGCGGACATGCCGCAGGTCGCGTGCAGGTCGGCCACGCGCCACCAAATCTTCTTGTCCTTGTTGTTCACGACCTTGATGGCCTTGGCCTCAACCGGGGCACTCAGCTTGACGACCTGATTCGTCTCACTCGTGATGGCACCGGCCGGCTGCCAGGCACCATTGGTGTCCTGATAGTACGCCGTGCCCTCGTCGATGACATCGCCCGCCTGGCTCACGCCCTGCTGGAACACGATGGCATCGATGGTCTTGGGCATGTCGAACGTAACGATGACGGCCGCGTCCTTGACGGTACTGTCGTCCTTGTTCGGCTCGGCGGCCTTGTGCGTGAACCACGCCTCGGTGTCCTTGCCGTCGGAGGCGTTCTGCAGCGGCTTGGAGGTATCCGCCGTTTCTTGTTTAGCGAGCGTTACCGTACCGGTGAACATGCCGCTCGTCTCGACCTTCTGGTTGACCATGATCTCGTTGATGGTGGGCCAAGCGTCGAGCTTATTATCGCGAACGGCAACCAGGCGTACGCCGTCGACCTGCTTGAGGCCAAGATCGGTCACCGCGACGGTGCTCGTGGTGTATTCCTGAGCATTCGGAACGTCGCGCCACTCACCATCCTTGAGATACTGGACCTTGCTGCAGTCGAAGAAGTTCTTGCCGGTGCCCTGAACAAACGTCACGGTATCGAGGTCGAACGGCTTGGTCTGCATCATGCCAAAGTAATCGTCCTTGGATACCTTGTTCGGAGAACGATACTCGGCACCCGTGGCGGGATCACCGTCAAAGACGGCATCTTTGCTGCCCTCGGGCGTGTCGGTTCGGTTGGTCACCAGCTTGGTTACCACCGCGTCCGGGTCAGCGGCGAGTGTTGCCTTCTCAGCCACATAGTCGTTCAGCGCGTTGACTGTGGGCGTGATGTACGCCTTGCCCACGCGAGCCTTCTCGTAGTGGTCGATGTACCACAGCTGATTGTTGTTCGCGGCCTCGAGCGCTGAGGTGCCCTCGGCGAACAGCGTGATGAGCTCGTTGGCGCTACCGCCGATGGAAGCCTTGACGGCATTCAGCTCGGTGATGGCGGCACGGGTGATGCCGTCGAATGTGTCGACCCAGGGCGTCATCTGCTCAAGCATCGCCGGAGTGCCCGCCTGCTCGCGGAACGTCTTGGAGTCCTTCTGGATCTCTTCGAAGACGGCGATCATCTTGTCGCAATCCTCGACAGTCACCGTGTCGGCGGCAAGCTTGGCAACGAAGTCGTTGAGCTCGTCCTTGATATCCGCGGACTCGCCGTTCTCCCACGTAGCGCCGCCGCCGTACATACGCTTCATATGCTCAGAGAGGTCATGCAGCGCGTTAGAGCCCTCGGTGGGAATCGGCGAATTGTGATCGATGTAGCTAAAGGAGTTCTCCCAGGTGTCATCGGCATGGGCCTCGGACTCCCAGAGGTTCCAGGTGAAGTCCGCGTTCATGAAAATGCCCTGCTTGGAAGGCTCGGACTGCTGCATGGGGTTGATGACAACGCCCTTGACCTGACCCGGCTTGAGGTCGGAACCCAGGAAGTTGTTGTGCCCACCCATGTGGAGGGCGTCCTTGTCGTTATCGGAGCAGGGCCAGTTGATCCACATGAAGGGGGCAACGCCGGAGTTCTTCTGGAACGTCGAGGCGAAGCTGTTGTCAATCTTGCCCCACACGCGTCCACCGGTATTGATGACCTGGACGTTCTCGGGAAGCTGCCTGTACCAATCCTCACCATTACCCATGTAGTTCACCGGGCAGAAGATGAGCGTGTCCTTAAGGCCGGGATACTTGACCGCACCGTCCGCATTCTTGGCCTTCTGCTGCTCATGCAGCCAGTCGGTCATCTCTTTGCAGAGCTTGATGTACAGATCCTTGCCCTGGTTACCCGCATCGTCCGCCAGGATCGCGATCTGGCGAACCCCGTGATCCATGACCTGGGTGAACTTTTGCTTGAGGACCTTCACGGACTCGTCGTAGTTCGCAGGCGTGATCGGGTTGCTCATGAACGGATGCAGCGCGAAGACAAAGCGACACTTGGACTCGTTGCCCGCCTTGGCAAGGGGCTCGATCTTGTCGCGCAGCTCGTCTTCGGTGTATAGTTCGCGCCACTTGGCGTTGTGTTTGGGATCATCCTTGGGCGCGTAGAAGTAGGCATTGAGCTTATAGTAGCCACCCCACTCCATCAGGCTCACGCGATCCTCGGTGCTCCACGGGTTTCCGTAGTAGCCCTCGATAAAGCCGCGCGTGGTCACGTCCGCGTAATCCGAGGCAGTAAAGGCGCGAAGCGTCTTGCCTTCTACCTGCTGGAGGATTTGATACAGCGTCGTAAGGCCGTAGTATGCGGCGTCCGTATCCTTGCCCAGCACGATGATCTGGTTGGAACCCGTGCTGCTTGCCGGCAGCGATGCCAGCATGTAGCTATCGGTCTTGTCGAACAGACCGTCCGTATAGGAGAGCTTACCCTCCTTTACGAGCTTCTCGACATGACTGTCGACCGCGCCCTTGGAGCCCTTAATACCCACAAGCAGCGACGTTTCACTGCCGCCTGTGGGAACCGAAGCGCCCTGAGCGGCCTTGAGCCCTTTGAGGTCGAGCGCCTCGTTCATGCGCGTTACGGTGTCCGCATCGATACCACCCTCGACAACCGTGGTGATGGTGTCGCTGAGTGGAACCTCGCCGTTTGCATATGTCACCGTGTGCGGCGTCGGGTAGATCTGGTAATCCCCTTCAGCCGCATGGGCGATTGCGGGCGATACGCTCAGGCCCACGACTGCACACGCGCAGGCGATAGCCTTCGCAATCTTCCATCGTATTCCTCTCGCCATCCATTTCCCCATCTCGTTCAACGGGCACTCCGCTCGCTCGAGACAGAGCCATCCCTTTGTACATAACGCATCAATCTTACCGTAGGAGGCTGCCCCTCCCCGTTCGCGATTTGGCGAGCGGCACCTTATCGAACGTTGAACGGTTCAGCCTATCTCTTTTATGTGGATTATTGTTTCCGCTGGTATTTACTATTGAGTACCAACCTAGTGGGATAATCCACGTTTACCCGCGAGGGGGTTCGTCGCGCCGCTTGACGCCGGCAATCGCCGCTGCCAACCCAAGACCACCGAGGACGACAATCGACAGCATCGATGCATCGCCGGTTCCCGGCAGCGTCGTGCCCGGCTTGTTCGCGCCGGAGTCACCCGCGCCAGAACCGGTATTGCCACCACCGGGGCTCACCGGCGGGTTGGGATCCGTATCGGGATCGATCGGGGGCACGGGATCGGGATCGGGGCCGTGATCGGGCTGGGAGGCCTTGTTCACCGTGACAGACAGAACGGCGTCGCGCTCGCCATAGGTGACCTTGATGTCGACCGTGCCCTCCTCATCGAAGGCGGTCCCGAGCGCGGGATCAAAGGTGAAGTCGGCCTTGGTGTCCTCGCCGTATGCGACGTGTTCAATGTCACCGTTGCTGTAAGAAAGCTCAAGCTCCATGCCGGCCGGGTCGAACGCCTCACCCACGGTGTAGATACGCTTGGCGGGCCGCGTCTCCACCGCAATGCCCGTAAGCGTACGGCCGTTGAGTTCGATGGTGAAGTCATGCTCAATTGTGCCGGAGTAGTCACCAATGCCCTCGATAAGCACCTTGGCGGTGCCAACAGCAGTGTTGTTTTGGAACGTGAGTAGGTAGTCCACACCATAGACGAGCACCCGCTCGCCATCGACGATACGCTCATCAAACTGGTCGGCGAGCACCGGATGATCCGCGTCAACGCGATTGACCTTAACGACGCTCGGAAGGTCGGTCTGCAGCGTGTTGAGATCAACCGTCTCGGCGGTCTTGCGCAGACGAATCTCAGCGGCGGACATGAAGGTCGTGCTTTTATCGGCTTTGTCGGTCAGGGACTTCTCGGCCTTGAAGCGGAACTGGCTGGCCGTTACCGGTTCGTCGAACTGGGCGATCTGCCACGAGCGATCGTTCGTATCCCACGTTCCCTCGGCGCACTTAACCCACTCTTCATCAGCACCGTTGCGATACCAGATGGAGTACTCCTCGATGAGACCATTGGGTCCCTGCTGACGGGGCAGATACCTCAGGGCTTCAATACTCGTCGGCTCCTCGAGCGTCATGTCAACATAGAGCTCATCTTGCGGAGTGCCGCTCCACAAAGAATGGTAGATGGAGTCGTGATCGCCATCAAAGGCGAACTTGACCGGGCCTTCCTTGCCGCTTTGCCCCTGCTCGTTCGATGCCGCGGGCGTCATATCCCCAACGGGGTAGTCGCGCGCATCATCATCGGCCCCAAGGTCCGGCGAGACCGTGTCGGAGCCAAGGTTGATGACAAACTCACCGGTCTTGGCGTGGTCCTCGGACTCGAGCAGGATCTTGATTTGGTTCTCATAGGCGGGAAGGATGGTGACCGCGGCATTGTCTTTGCCAGCAGCGGCGACTTCGGCCACAATGGCGCGCGTGTCATAGCTGCCCGAGGCAAGAGCACTCGCCGACAGATCTTTACCATTCACGTTGAGGCTCTTGAGCGCAGCTTCGGCTCCCACCGGGTAGGAAGTGGTCGCCTTGATAAGTTCGACCTCGGTAATCATAGTGCAGGGCTTGTTGCTGCCCGTGTCGGTTGCGGTCGAGTTCACAATGTTCATGCGAACGAACACGGCCGTGACCGGTTCAAAGTCATAGGTGTAGAGCCTGACATTGGTGCTTGCGTCGGTCTCGGCAATCGTCTCGCGAGCCTCGACCTTCTTCCACGATCCCTCGCTACCGTCCTCGGACACCTCGAACGTGACGGTATTCGCATCGGGATACCTGCCGGAGCCCCCATCCCTGCCAAAGTACACCTTGATCTGACCGAGCGGCTGCTGAGTTGCATAGTTAAAGGTCAGCTTCGATTCCCGGTGACCGTCCTGAGCCCACTGCCAATTCGACCAGCAGCTCTGGTTCCTGCCACCGCCCGTGTTGGCGTCCATGGTGGTCGACCCGTTGCGAATCGCCTCAAGGGTGTCGGACGTCTTATCCTCGGGAATATCCTGGGTGAGCGTCATCGCGTCGGGGGCGATGTTGGTGCCCAGGGTGATGTTGCCCTTCTGAACGCGGACGGTCGCAGTGACCGGCATGTCCTTGCCGAACACGCTCGCGTGACCTTCGATTACGACCTCACCGGGCTCTGCGAAACGCCCAGCCTCCGGCTCATCCCATGTGACAGGGAAGCTTGCGTTCATGATCGTACCGTCGGGCATGATGGCCGGACGGGAGGCAGGAAGCACGGGCTCGCCCTTAACCGGAATGGTGGTCGAGTAATTGCGCAGTGCAACGACCTCGTCGACGATCGTGACGATGGCGCTGATCTCGGTGTTGGCAACGGTGCCCTTAACGGTGAACGAACCAGGCTGAGTAAGCTTCTCCTCGTCGATCGCGTTCCAGCTGACCTCTTCCTGCGAACTTGAGCCATCCGTGTAACGAACCTCGACCTGGGAGGGAAGCGTAACGGACGCACCCATCTTCACATAGTGGTACCGGGAATAGACCAGGGCATCGACTTGCTTCTGCTCGGACGGCTGGTCGGCAACCTTTTCAACCGGAATCTCGACCGTTGCAGGCGTGAGACCATCGGCGCTCGCCGTCACCGTAACCGTGCCCGCATTCTTTGCAGCGCGCACGATGCCGACGAGCTGACCGGCATGGGCAGCGCGATTGTCGTCGCGGAACGACTGGTGATCGGCCTGGACTCCGTTGTCAATGCCGGCGAGCACGCCCGCACCCTCAACCGTGAAGGTAACCTTGTTCTTGGCCGTGGGAACGATGACGCCATTCTCATCCTCAACGTTCACGGTGAGATACGCGAGGTCGGTGCCGTTGGCCTTCATGGCGGTACGGTCCACGTCAACCGTCAATTTGGCAGCCGCGCCGGCCGTCTTCACGCTCTTGCGCCCGGCCCAATTCTCGGTGGAAACCTCCTGACCCTCGTCGTTGTACGCCTTAGCGGAAATGGTGCCATCGGCATAGGGAACGTTCCAGGTGAGGTAGAGGTCCTCATGAGTCGGGGTCTCGGTGCCGTCCTCGCCCTTATAGACGCGGTAGGTGTACTTTCCACCCTCGGACGTGACCTTGCTCAGTTTCTTCTTACCAAGGCTGCGCGCCTCACCACCATCCGCCGGCGTGAAGAACAGCTCGACTTCGGCCGCATCGGTGTAGACGACGACCTCGACCTGCTTGTCATTGCCCGTCGTCATGACCGCGTTCTCATTCCACGCGGGCAGGATGTGGAGAGTGTTGACGTTGTCGTTCCACTGGCTCTGATAGAAGTAATACGAATCTTTGGGCAGGCCGGCGGTATCGATGATGCCAAAGTAGGAGCTCTTCGGCGAGGGCCATGCGCCCTGCGCGCCGGGGACGGTGCCGTTTGAGGGCGTGGGTTCTCCCAGATAATCAAAACCGGTCCACACATATTCGCCAGCCATAAAGTCGTTGGTGATGATGTCGAACCACGCCTTGGAGGCGGTGTGACCCCACGACACCGCGGACTTGTCGTACGACGTCAGCAACTTGTCGGCGTTGAGCCTGTTGCTGTCCTTGGTGGTGTACACGCCACGGCTGTTGGTGGCAGAAGCGGTCTCGGATCCGTAGAGCTTCCACGTGGGGTGCTTTTGGTGAACATCCTTGTACCGGTTACCGTCCATATAGTTGAAGCCCACGATGCCGCCAGCATCGGCGATGCCGGCCGGGTTGAGCTCGGTCGCCTGCTCGCCGCCTTTGAACTTGTTATCGCCCGTGGTGATGGGACGTGTGGTGTCAACTGCCTGCGCCCACGTAATGAGGTTCTTCTGCACCTGCTGAAAATTCGCAATGCCGCCCGTTCCCTCGGTCATCTCGTTGCCAAGGGACCACATGATGACGGACGGGGCGTTGATATCGCGCTTCATGGATTGCTCGAGATCAAACTGGGCCCACGTTTTTGAGGCCTCGCCGTCGATGAGCTCGCTTTCGCCCATCGCCTGATTGAAGAAGCGGGAATAGTCGTTGCGGTTATCGTTCTTCGCGGAAGTCCAGCCGTCGAACATCTCGAGGACCAGCAGCATGCCCTGCTCATTGCAGATCTCGGTGAGCTCGCGAGAATGCGGGTTATGGGTGGCGCGGATGGAGTTGCACCCCATGTTCTTGAGGAGTTTGACCTGGCGCTCGAGGGCGTCGTGTGTGTCCACGGAGCCGAGTGAGCCCTGGTCATGGTGCATGCAAACGCCCTTGAGCTTCATGCCCTCACCATTGAGGGAAAACCCCGTATTGGCGTCGAAGTTGAAGAAACGGTACCCGAAGTCAACGTCATACGAGTCGACGACACGATCTTCCTGCTTGATCTCGGTGCGAACGGTATACAGGTTAGGATTATCCAGGGTCCAGAGCTCGGGGGCAGCCGTGGTGATGGCATCCTGCTCGACCGTTGCGCTTGCGCCCGCAGCGATGTTGGTGGCAGCGCTCTCAACGCGGGCAATTGCCTGCTCAGGAGTGCCACCACGGGGGATCACCGTCTGCACGACCTTGACGGAGGCGTCTTTGTTCCCCTTGTTGGTGACGACGGTCTTGAGATGAGTCTTCACCTGGGTTTTGTTGGAGTCGGAAAGCTCTGGAGTGGTCACGACTACGCCATCGCGATCGACGTGCACGGGATCGGTGATCACGAGATCGACATCGCGACCGATACCCGATCCGGAATACCAACGGCTCGACGGCGTCTGATGGTTCACCTTTACGGTGATCGTGTTGGATTCACCGAACTTAAGGTACTCGGTGATGTCGTACGAGAACGGCGAGTAGCCATAGGGGTGGTTGCCAAGCTGGTGACCGTTGATCCACACCGTAGAGTCCATGTACACGCCATCGAAATCGATACGGACCGTCTTGCCCTTGAGGGCTTCGCCCACCGTGAAGCTCTTGCGGTACCAGCCGATACCACCCAGCTTGTAGCCACTCTCGGCCTCACCGGCGGTGGTGTATTCCTGATCGATGCTGTAATCATGCGGAAGGTCGACGTTCTTCCATGCGGAGTCGTCGAATTGCTCGCCCTCGGCGCCACTTGCATCGCCAAGGTAGAACTTCCAATTCTCATTGAAGTTCTGAACACGCGTGGACGGATCGCTCACGGTGTTGATATAGATGAGCTCTGGTTCTGAGCTCATCTGCGTCGACGACTGCGATCGAACGTCGGGTGCGATTTCGGCCCAAGCTTGTGCGAGCGGTGCAGTTGCGATAAGGGCACCTGCGGCGAGCGCGCAGACAAGCTGGCTCCTCGTTCGTCCATGAGCCAGACGTGCCTTCATTCATATCCCCCTTCGCCTAAGGGGCTCCGCCTCGCGGCAGGACCCACCTACAGATAGCGACATTCAAGGAAGGATTTTCACATGGCTCACATCGGACTCGCCATTCAACTCACATGAACGGTGAGTAATTGGGAGCTGAATGGTATTTCCCCTGCTCAAACGATATACATTGGTCTCTTTTCTTGACTACCACTTGAGTGGGTTGTCAACCATCGGCCGCAACGGAAGCTACGCCAGAGCCTCGTATATGTCTTTTGCGGCAAGCGCTCCCTGGCGAAGGATCGCCACCTCTCCGCCCTGTACGGCTACGATGGTCGACGCATCCCTGCACGGGGTCTCCCCCGCATCGACGGCAACATCCACCCCGCTCAAGATGCGTGGCTCTACTTCGACGAACGAAGTTGGCGCAGGTTTGCCATGCGTGTTGGCAGATGTCATGGCGAGCGGAGAGTCACAGAGGCGAATCAGCTCCTGTACCACCGGCGACGCCGACGCGCGCAATGCAACCGTGCCGTCAGATGCGCGCATGAAGGCTGGGACTCGCGGCCCCGCAGGCACAACAAGGGTGAGGGCGCCGGGCCAGAATGCCGCGGCAAGGTCGCGAATCGCCTGCGGCACATCAACTCCGTACTCATCAAGCGCCTCTGCTCCCGACACGAGCCAGGGAACCGTCTGGGCGGTATCGCGGTGCTTGAGCGTAAAGATACGCCCGTACCCCGTGGCGGGCCCCGGCATTTCTGCACACGCGGCGTAAGCCCGAACCGCAACGCCAACGCCATACACCGTCTCGGTGGGCACCAACGCGAGGGCGCCTGAACTCATTGCCTCGGCGGCGACCCCGAGCAGCTCTCCATCGGGCGCGGGCACGCCTTCGCGCGCTCCCCCTGCTGTAACGCGGTACACCTCGACCATCATCGCCCTCTCTCGCTGGTTCTACCTCTTCGCAACGAACACGTACTCTTTCAGTCTGCCGAGCGCTTCTCTCAAACGCTCAGTGGGCAGCGCCAAGTTCAACTTAATCGCTTAGGGTCTTGCTAAAACCCACGTATCGCCGCCTGCGCGTCATACGCGATGGCGTCCTTGCCTGTCCTGTCGATTGTCTCGGTAAAGTTAAACATACATCCCTCCAGCTGCTACTTCTTTTGCTGCGTCTATTAGCCTATTGCCACCTGATCCAACGGCTGAATGTCCTGCAGGTCAGCCCTCTCCACGTGTCACCGCGAGATGCTGGCCTACACGCGAGCGAGGATGATGCGGGGGCGATTGGTAAGATCGTTGACGATGCTGACCTCATGCATCCCGGCGGTGCGACACAGAGAGGCCGCTTGGTCGAGGTGCCCCTCGTAGAGCTCACATGCAAGGAGCCCGCCGGGCTTGAGCATGTGGGGGGCGGCATTCACCAGACGCCTGAAGATGTCCAGACCATCTTCCCCGCCATCGAGAGCCAGAGGCGGCTCATAATCCGCCACCTCGTGCGGAAGGTTACCCATCACCGATGTTGGAATGTAGGGGGGATTCGACACCAACACATCGAACGTCCCCCACTCAGTCTCACGATTGAGGGGCGAGACGAGGTTACCCAAGCGCACATCCACAACATCGGGCGCAATGCCCAACGCGTCACGGTTGCGAATGGAGAGATCGACGGCGCGCGGCTCTATGTCGATCGCAACGCACTGCACGAATCCGGGCCGCTCAGCAGCAATGGAAAGCGAAATGCACCCGGTGCCACAGCCGACTTCCAAGATGCGCGCCACCCGCGGAGCGGAATCGTCGGCGTTATCTGCGTCCGCGCCACCCGTGCCAGCGACGTCCAACACACCCTCCCCTTCCGGAGAAGCGTCGTCGTGCAGGCCAGTTACTGCGCGGTTAACCTCGCCTGTATTCTCATCGTCGGAACCCACGGCCCCGCGTTCAGCATCCTCTTCAAACGCCGCGATGTCCTCCTCCGTGAGCTCGCGCTCGACAAGGCGATCCTCGCTCTGGGCTGCCGCCGTTGCCAACTCCGCTTCGCGCGCCGCCTGAATCTCGGCGTTCCATGGCAGCTCAACACGGCTGCGCGGCCTGCTTGCAGCAGCACCCAAAACGTCGGCATCGATGTACTTGAGGGTTTCCTCAACCAAAAGCTCCGTTTCGGGACGCGGAATGAGGACGCCGGGGACACACGCAACGGTGATGGTTCGAAAATCCGTCTCCCCAATGATGTACTGCAGCGGTTCACCCTTGGCCCTGCGTACCACGGCGCTATGCATGCGAGCAAGCTCCTCAGGCGACATGGGCTTGTCGAAGCTCATGTAGATCTCTGTCCGTGAGAGCCCCGTAACCCCGGAAAGAAGCCACTCGGCAGACAGGCGCGGACGCTCGTCGCCCTTATCTCTCAGGTAGTCGCGCGTCCAATCCAGACACCGCTTGATGGTCCAAGTCTCGTTTGGCATCTCGGCCCCCGTCCTCATGTATTGCTCATCCGCGATTCTACGGCACGGCCGTCGCCCACCTTTCGGAAATGGCAAATTACAGCATATCCCGGCCAAAGTCGTTCATAAGGCAGAGAACTTCCGGCAAGGCCATGCACACATCAAACAAGGGCGGCTTGCAAACAAACCGCCCTCACACACGCTATATGGTTGTGACGCGATGGCTTATACGGCCTCGGCCAACTTTGCTGCACGGTCGGCGGCGGCGAGCGCGTCGATGACGCCCGCGAGCTGGTCGCCCAGCAATACACCGTTGTACGTGGAGTTATAGCCGATACGATGGTCGGTCACACGGTCCTGCGGCAAGTTGTACGTGCGGATCTTCTCCGAACGGTTGCCGTGGCCGATCTGCGCGGAGCGCTCGGCACCAAGCTCAGCCTGCTGCTTCTCGAGCTCCATCTCGTACAGACGAGCGCGGAGCATCTGCATGCAGACCTCGCGGTTCTGGATTTGAGAGCGCTGCTCCTGGGACTGGACCACGGTGTTCGTGGGCAGGTGGGTGATGCGAACCGCCGAATAGGTGGTGTTGACGCACTGTCCGCCAGGACCGGAAGCGCAGTACGTGTCGATGCGCAGGTCGGACTGGTTGATCTGGATGTCAATCTCATCGGCCTCGGGCAACACGGCAACGGTCGCGGTGGACGTCTGAATACGGCCCTGTGACTCCGTCTTGGGGACACGCTGGACGCGATGCACGCCCGACTCATACTTCATGACGGAGTAGACCTTGTCACCCTCGACCTTGAACTCGATGGACTTGAAGCCACCCGCCTCGGATGGGCTGGAGTCGAGGACCGTCATCTTCCACTTTTTGGACTCGATGAAGCGCTGGTACATCTTGAAGAGGTCGCCCGCAAAGATGGCAGCCTCGTCGCCGCCCGCAGCGGAGCGAATCTCGACAATGGTGTCCTTCTCGTCCATCGGATCACCCGGAATGAGCATGATCTTGATGTCTTCCTCGAGCTGAGGAAGCTTGGCCTCGTTCTCGGAAATCTCCATCTGGAGCATCTCCTTCTCGTCGGCATCGCTGGCATCGTGCAGCATCTCCTTGGCCACCTCGATGTCATCGAGGGCACCAAGGTACTCGCGAGCTGCCTTCACCAAGTCGGTCTGGTGCGCATACTCCTTGTTGAGGCGCGTGAATTCCTTAATGTCGCTGGCAACGGCCGGGTCGGAGAGCTTCTTCTCGAGCTCTTCGAAGGCGATGATGATTTTCTCAAGCTTGTCGCGCATGATGGCTCCTTGTATACGCGTGGAAATAACGGGGGCGGCGTGGATGTGTCCACGCGTGAATGTGGGGCGCCGCGAAGCGTGCGGTCTTAGATGTGAGCGTAGCTAGAGCTTATCGAGCGCGATGTGCATGGTTCCTCCTGTAGTCTGCAGGATATGATACCCAAAACGCGCGGCGGCGGATAGCAGAAACGGGCCGCTGCCATAGGACAGCGGCCCGTCTGCAGCACGTGAGTCTCGTGCAACCTATGGGTTACTCGGACTTGAGACGCTTGGCGACGACGATGCCCGCAACAACGGCGGCAACGCCGGCGACGCCCAGGGCGACCATGCCGATGGCGCTCGTATCGCCCGTTTGGGGAAGCCCGTTTTGGGGCTTTTGCGCGTTGTTGGTGGAGCTGGCCTTCACCCAGCCTCCGTAAAGCGTCATGTCCGCAGTTACGACGTCTTTGTCGAAGTTCCACTCGCCAGACACCGACCCGTCGGAAGCCTTGGCCTTGAACCAGCCAACGAACTTCCACACGTCATACGTGGGGTCGGCAGGGCGGGTCAACCTAGAACCCGGCTCGACCTCTTGGGTAAAGGAGGAACCTGTGCCGGTCTCGAAGGTGACCGTGACTTTGTCAACGGGCTCGGGGATGGCGCTTGAATCGACCAGCTTGACCTTGAGCACGAGAGGATCGACTCCCGAAGACGGAAGGGCTGCATCCTCGTCCTTTTCGGCACGGAACTCAAAGGAATAGTCCGCGGAAATGTCGGCTGCCGCGATGGCCTTGTTCAGGGCTGCGAGGCTAGCGGTGTTCACCTTGATGGTGTAGCCACTCTTCTCGACATCCACGTTCATACCCATCAAAGCCAGGAGGTCAGCTTCGGTGATTTCCTTGCCCGATGCCACATCGTAGACATACACGCCGTTAACGACCTTATCGGCGTTCGGGACCAGCTGCGCGCTCACGGCGACCAGATTGCCTTCCTCATCAAGTTGCAGGCCAGAGCCGGGAACGATGAACTCAGCCGCAGGCGGCTTGCCGTTAAAGGTACCGCCCGTGATGAATCCGGTGCAGTCTTCGCTATAGACCGCTTGCCCTGAATCAGGCGCGGTGGTCTCGAGTGTGCCGCCCGTTACAGCGATCTTGACCTGCTCGATCGCCTCAGGATCGTTCTTTTGCGGATTGCTCTCATGCAAGGCGTACATTTTCCAGCACTTGAGCATGGGGCAAAACATTGCCCGTATGACAAGGGGTGCCACCGGCTGTTTCACGCCGGTAGCACCCCTAATTCCCTCGTCTGTATGTAAAACGAGCCATTCCCTTACGCACTAGAAGCTCAGCTGCTCCAGACGCGTAAAGACGGTGTCGATGCGGGTGAGGAAGTCCCACGGATCGAAAATCTCATCGAGCTTCTCGGCAGACACGGTGCACTCCGGGTCGGCTTCGAGTCGCTCGCGCAGGGTCGGGCCATCGACGGCAGCATGAACGTCGTCCCACACGGCCATGGAATTGCGCTGAACGATCTTATAGGCGTCCTCGCGCGTGATGCCCGTGTCCACCAAGGCGAGCAGCACCTTGGAAGAGAAGATGAGACCGCGCGTAAGGTCGAGGTTCGCCTGCATGCGCGCCGGATACAAAATCAGGCCGTCGACAATGCGAATGAGGCAGGTGAGCATGTGGTCGAGCGCGATGAAGCTGTCGGCCTGCGCCACGCGCTCGGCGGAGGAATGCGAGATGTCGCGCTCGTGCCACAGGGCCACATTGTCAAACGCAACCTGGGCGTTCGCCTTCACCACGCGCGACAGGCCGCACACCTTCTCGAGGGTGATGGGATTGCGCTTGTGGGGCATCGCGGAACTGCCCTTCTGACCCTTGCGGAAGGGCTCCTCGGCCTCGAGGGTGTCGGTCTTCTGCAAATTGCGAATCTCGGTGGCAATGCGGTCGCAGGTCGCGGCGGTGGTGGCCAGCACGCCGGCGAGGTAGGCGTGGTGGTCGCGCGAAATAACCTGCGTAGACAGCGGATCATGGGCGAGACCGAGGTGCTCGCACACGTACTCCTCGACAAACGGGTCAATGGAGCTGTACGTGCCCACCGCGCCGGAAATCGCGCCGAACGCGACGTTCTTACGCGCGTCGATGAGGCGGTCGAGGTCGCGCTTGAGCTCCCAGGCCCAGCTGCCGAACTTCATACCGAACGTCATGGGCTCGGCATGGATGCCATGGGTGCGGCCCACGCACAGGGTATTGCGCTCCTCGAACGCACGGCGGCGACAAATCTCGCCGAGCTTGCGTACGTCCTCAATGATGATGTCCGTGGCCTGAACAAGCTGATAGCACAGGGCAGTGTCTCCCAGGTCGGAGCTGGTCATACCGTAGTGCACCCAGCGGCTGGGCTTGGGATCGCCCTCGGGCACATCGGCATCGATGTAGGAGCCCATGTTGGTAAGGAACGCGATGACGTCATGATTGGTGACGGCCTCGATTTCGTCCACCTCAGCCTTGTTAAAAGCGGCGTGCTCGCGGATCCAAGCGGCCTCCTCCTTGGTAATACCGCATTTGCCGAGTTCGGCCTGCGCCTCGCAGGCAAGGACCTCAATCTCCTGCCAAATGGCGTACTTGTTCTCAAGCGAGAAGATGTGGCCCATCTCGGGACGGGTATAGCGGTCGATCATGGCGGCTCCTTTTTGAGTATTGGCACGCAACGTACACGCCTTATTGTACGTGCACGGACTTACACATGCACGCGCTGCAAGAAGCGAACAAAACCACTCGCACGTGACGCCCGCGCTTCCCGCGCACCATGGAAGTGGGGGTATGTGCCGCAAATCGGGCGAAAATGTAACGAGTTTCCGAAGAGGCCGAGTAGAGCGCCAGTTGAGGCGGCAAACCCCCAGCTCGCAAGCTGTCAAAACCCACGTCTACCCGGCGTATCGAATTCTTCGTTACATTTTCGCCCGATTTGCGGCATCGCCTGATGAAGTTGAGGTCATCAAAAGCGCAAAAGGGTAGCATAACTCGACAAAACTCCGGCATTTTACGAAGTTTTGTCGAGTTGTGCTACCAATTGAGGGCTCCGGTCCCGGCGCACTCGAAAAGAGCCCGGTGCCGCCATGACACCGGGCTCTCTAGCTCTCAATGGAGCGGGTAACGGGACTCGAACCCGCGAATGTCAGCTTGGGAAGCTGATGCCTTACCACTTGGCGATACCCGCATGAGCGGTATCATACCACGCCAGCGTCTCTCTGGGCAATCTTTCCCATGTTTACGGAACCGAGCCTTGCGCGTCCTTGCAGGAAGGACCCAGAGGAGCCATTGCTGTACTCCACCGGGCCCTTTACCGCTGTGGGCCCGACCAGCGTCTCCCCAACCGCCGCAAGCGACTACTGGTCGCGACGACGGCGGTGGAAGAACGCGCCGAGCGCAGCGGTCACGGAGCCGATGATGCCCGTGCCGGCCACGGCCACCACGGCCGGATCGCCCGTCTGGGGCAGGCCGGATCCCGGCTTGTTAGTGTTGCCGGGATTGCTGCCGTCCTGACCACCGTTTCCATCCGGGTTCTCCGGCTTGGGATCCTCCGGATCGGGGTTCGGGCTGGGATTCTCCGCCTTGGTCAAGCCAGCGTCGGCCTTGACGAGAGCGTCGAGCGCGGCGTCGACCTCGGACTGGGTGGCCTTCTCGTTGTCGAGGACCGCCTTGGCGCCCTCGAGAGCCTTCTGGAAGGCGTTCCAGGAGTCCTCGGTGTAGCCGTCGTTGGCCTTGCCCTTGAGCTCGTCGTACTTGGCCTGGAGATCGGCCTTGTTCACCTCAGGCACCTCAGGCTTCTGATCGCCCTCGACGTAGCGGAAGTTGATCTCGCGCAGGGTGAGCATGCGGTTCTTGGCGTCCTCGCCCTGATAGCCGGTCGCGGTGCCGTCAGAGGTGAGCGGCGTGATATCGACGCTCTTGACCTTCTTGGTGTTGTCGGCGGTCAGGGTGTAGACCTCCTGCTTCTTGGCGAAGTCACCGTCCTTGAACTCTGTGGTGGAACCGTCGGTGTAGGTGATCACGGCCTCGAGGGAGTTGACGGAACCGTTGGAGTTCTTGCGGTTCAGGATCTGAACATCGCGCAGAACCATCGGGTCCTTGAGCTCGAAGTGCATCGTGGTCGGAAGCTTCACGTAATCGGGCAGCTTGCCGTTCACGTAATTGTAGCCGAGGTCCCACTTGAACTCGAAGTCGTTATCCGCGTCACCCTCCTTGCCGTTGAAGAGGCCATCGTACTTCTTGCTCTCGACGAGCTTCTCAACGTTGGTGCCATCGTCAGTCGTGAGGATATCGTTCGTCATCGTGATGCCGAACTGCTCCTGAGAGACCTCCTTCAGCTCCTCGGGCTTGGGATCCTCCTCGGTGTAGTTGAAGTTGATCTCGCAGATGGTGAGCATCTGGGTGCCGTTGGCCTCCTGAGGAGAAACGTCAACGCTCTTGACCTTCTTGCCCTTGTTCTCAGCGGCGATCTGAACAGTGTAGGTGTCCTCCTCGCCGGCGCTGAAGGTCTGCTTGGTGCCATCCTCGAAGAACACGGTAACGTTGAGCTTTTTAACGCGACCATTGCCGCTCTCGCGGTTGCAAACCTCGATATCACTGAGCGCACGAGGCTCCTTGAGCTCGAAGTGAATGTCAACCGGAAGCTTCACGTACTCGGGGAACTTGCCGTCGACATAGTTGGGCTCCCAGTTCCACAGGAACTCGAATACCTTACCGTCAACGTAGGTCTCGGTGCCGTTGAACAGGTTGTCATAGCTCTTCTGCTGAATGAGCTTCTCAACATTGGTCCCATCGTCCGTGGGGAAGTGCTCGTTGGTAATCGTGATGTTGAAGTCGTCACGACCAAGCTCCTTCACCTCAGGAAGAACTTCAGATCCGGTTGAGGTGATGAAGTCCTGCGTGGGGCCGATGAGCCAGGCCTCGCTCTCGAGGTTGACCTCGCAGTCCTTCTTTGCGGTGAGCTGGAAGGTCGCCACATCCTCAGAACCGTTCCACAGATCCTTGTCGCCCCTGTTGGCAAGCGCGATATTCACGGAATTGCTCGGCTCGTTGAAGGTATACATACCGGAGTGGCTCTCCATACCCTTCGTGCTATCCGCGACCTTGAGGCTGTCCTTAACGAAGTCGAAGTCTGCAACGGGGTACTTAACCAGGGCGCCCATAGCATTGACGTTCTTGCCGTCCTTGACCTTGACGGCAACCGTGATGGTCTCGCCCGCCTTGACGGAAGTCTTCTCGGGGACAACCGAGATGGCACCGGCAACCTTGCCGTCCTTCTTGGTGCCGCCGTTAAGCTTGGACATGGTGAAAGACATGTCGTACACGTCGTAGGCGTTGTTCAGGTTGTAGTCAGCGTTGGATTGGACGATGTGAGAGGTCCAATCATTCGTACCAGTACCGCGATTCTCGCGACCATAGCAGTTCGGGAGATGGTTCGCGTCTTCCTCGCCAACCGTGCCGGGAGCCTTGAGGGAGCCGGTCTCGGCAGCCTCGGTCTTGTCGGCCTTGTAAAGCGCGAGCTCGGTAGCGGAGAAGAAGCCGCCCGTGGACTCCTCAACGGTGAGACGCAGGTAGCGAGCTGACTTACCGTTAAGGTCAACGGTCTTGGGCTGCATCTTGCCCTCGCCCTTGTTATCCCACGTCTGAACACCCAGATCGGTCCAGTTTGCGCCGTCGAGGCTGATCTCGACCTTCATCTTGGACACGTTGCCGTTGCCGCCGTTGTCCTGGCGCGGCGTGTAGACGAACTTATCCAGGCTGTAGGTCTTGCCGTAGTCGATAGTCATCGGCATGCCGATAACGCTGTCGGTAGAGTGGAAGCTGCTGCCGCTCTTGTCGTCGTGGTCGAACGCAAGGTCCAGCTTGCCCCACTTCTCGCCGCCTTCCCAATCAACGTGGACAGGCTTGGGGGCATTGCGCCACGGGTCTTCAAGGGTCTTGACCTTGAGGGGCGCGCTCCACTCGGAGTAGCCGGTAGCGGTGCGAGTGCGAATCTTGAACTCGTGTTCCGTGTTGTACGGCAGGTCCGTCACGTTGAACTCGACGGTATCGCCACTCGGGATGTTGTTGACCATGCCATCGATCTCGATGTCGTACGCAGTAGCACCCTCGACCTTATCCCACGTGAGCTTAATGCTCGTGGGGGTCAGGCCATCCTCGGGAGCAGCAAGGTTCGCGGGAGCCTTGAGGTTCTTGTCGAGCGTGTTGCCCGGCAGCTCGCCCTTATTCTCAAAACCCTTCACCTCGAGCGTCTGCTCACTGCTGTTCACATCGGTCTTGGCAAACTTGACGTGCAGCTTGGGCGTGGTGTTAATCGGCTGCTTGGAGAAGTCCTCGTTGCGTACCTGCTCGCTCTCGGCGGTGGCGCCGTAGTTGAGGTTCGGGGTCTGCTCGTAGAAGTAGACGGCCTTGCCCTCAGCAGGCTCCGCCTTCTTGAAGGCGTCGAAGGAGTCGACCTTCTCGACAGTGAGCTCCTTATCGCCGTTCTTGGCGACAACGGACTCGGGCTCCTTGGACACGTTCACCGTAAAGACGGTGGTGCGGTTGGAATCGTAACCATCGTAGGCACCCTCGGACTTGCCCGCTTTGAAGGTAGCGGTGCCGGACTTGGCATCGGCCTCGGACGTGAACGTGGTCTTCACGCTCTTGCCGTAGTCGATGTTGTCCTCCTTGCCGTACGCCTCGTTGGAGGAGTCCGACTTGTTCTCGATGTAGGTACCGGTGTCCTCGAACAGGGTGTACTCGCCCTTGCCGGACGTAGCGAAGAACTCCACCTCGCGCTTGGTGCGATCGATGTCCTCGGGGTTGTCGTTGGGCTCGTACATCGGGACGATAGCGTTAGCCTTCACGAACAACGGGAGCTTCCACAGCGGGGCATTGAAGTTGTTGAGCACCTGGCCGCCGCGATACTGGTCGCCCGTGAAGTAGTCGATCCAGATGGTCGGCTCCTCCTCGGTACCATAGTTGGGCAGGTAGATGCCGTTGCGGAGATCGTTGCCGTCACCAATACCACCATTGGCGGCATCGCCGTCGGCGTTCTGGTACACAGGAGCGACCAAGAAGGAGCCACCGAAGGTGTACTCGTACTGCGTCTTGGTGCTCTGAGCGTAGGCAGAATCATCGTTCAGCAGGATGGCGCGGATCATCGGCAGACCGGTGTCACCGTTGCCCGTGTTGATATTCGCCGCGGATGCTGCAGAGGTGTAGATGTACGGCAGGAGCTGGGACTTCAGCTTGAGGTACATACGGGAAATGCCGGTGTAGGGGTCGCCGTGCGTCTGCGGAGACTTGACGTGGGAGCCCCAGCCGTCCATGTCGAGCATGAGCGGAGTGAAGGTCTTCCACTGATAGTCGCGCGTGGCAATGACAGGCTGGCCACCGAAGATGCCGTCCATATCGGAGCCGATGTTAGGGTTACCGGAGAGGGACTGACCAATGTAGGTGGGAATGTGGAAGCGGATGTACTCCCAGTTGCCGCCGGTCTGGTCGCCGGTCCAGATGCCCGCGAAGCGCTGGGTACCCGCCCAACCGTCGAGGGAGATGATGTTCGGACGGAAATTGACGTCCTCGGTGATGATGTCGTAGGCCGTCTTGACGCCGTCGAGCGCCATGGAATAGCCGTTACCGACCCATGCAACGTCGGTCTTGAGGGTGGTCACGCCGCCGGTGTTGACCTCGGCCTTGAAGTCGCGGAGCAGCTGCCACTGCGTGTCGGGATTGGAATCCGGGGAGAGCTGGGACTGCGTCCACAGACCGGTCGCAACACCCTTTCCGTTGGCGTAATCAGTGAACTCCTTGAGGTTCTGCACGTTAGCGGCGACCGCGGCGAGGCGCTCGGCGGAGCTGGTGCCGTCATCATTGAGCCGCCGGTCTTGCCAAAGCCATTCACGCCGTAGCCCGCGCCATAGCCGTCGTTGGGTAGGAAATAGCCCAGCGGCATATCGTTCTCGAGGTAGTTGTCCAAACGGGACTGAGCGGAGAACTCCTTGGGGAAGTCAGTGCCCTCGGGGATATTTTCGCCCTGCTCAGTGGCACCGTGGCCGTTCAGAGACTCCACGTGAGAGCCGGGCTGCATGGAAGTACCGGTGCCGCCCTTCTCATACTGAACCTTACCCGTGCCGGCCCCTGCGGGCTCGCTGCCCTTAATCTGCCATTTGCCGTATCCGTCCTTGGCCTCGGAGGACCACATGTCGCGGTTCCAAGCATTCAAGTGACCAACATAGAAAGCGTACTCGGGCAGGAGCACCGGATTGCCGGTGACCTGGAAGTAGTCCTGGAGCAGATCCTGGGCGATCGGCGCGGTGGCCTTGCCCTCCTTAGCATCGGCAACGAAGTAATAGGCGTCGAGCTCGTTCTCGTTGTGACGGGCAGTCGTAACACCGGCATCGGTCGCGCCAAAATCATACGAGCCGTCGGCAAACGTGTTGCGCATGACGCCGTAGCCGTTATCGGACCAATAGAACGGGTTCGGCGAAGCCACGCCACCGTCAACCCAGTTGCTCTCATTGGCGATATTGATGGTGTTGCCCGTGTGGATGAAGCGGCCGTTCTGGGTGCCGCCGCCAAAGAAGTCTTCGCCGTCGTGCTTCTTGAGCGTCTGGACGGTGCCGGCCTTATCTACGTCGAGCGGGGAGGTCTCTTCCATGACGACCTTACCGCCGCGCTTGACGGTCATGAGGGCGCTATCCTTGGCGAACTCGATGGTGGTATCACCAGAAGTGATGACGAACCTATCGCCCTCCGCCTTTACCTGAGCATCGGGGTGATTGTACTTGCTCGAAGAATCCGGCTGTGCCTGAATCCTGGCCTTATGGGCATCGCTCTTCGGCTTCGCATACTCGCTAAACTCACCCGAGGGATCAACGTTGTAACGGAAGATGTCGTCCTCAAGGAACGTAATCCTACCAGTAACCTCGTTATCACCCTGCTGGAATGTAACGGTAACGACGTTCTTGTCGGCCTTGGCATCCTTCACACCCGTAAGAGGTGCCGCGCTCGCAGGCACTGCAAGGGCAAGCGAAAGCGCCGCAGTTGCAATAACCGCCGAACCACGCACCCAATTGCGTTTCAAGATTGAGCTGTGATGCACGTGAGTCCCCTTCCCATTAGGTTTCTACGCTGTACACAGGGCAACTGGTATGTACCAGCAGACCTATTAACACTACGTAATGAACTGTAAGGGGACTTTCGTATGTACTTGATTATCCTTGGGTTGTCAGCGGCGAATGGTAGGATACCCTCCCCAAACGGTTTTTTGGAACTCATACTGGTATTAGTTCAAACAGGCCATTTGACTCAAAACCCATAGCTTCTCTACAAGTGTTCGATTGAACAAGGAGGCCCTTCGGCCGGTTTCGGCCCAAAACGACGAACCAAAAGGATCCATTTCCAACAACTGGAACCGTGAGAACGTAGGGTGTCACCGAACCAAGGTCAAAGCAAATCAATCCGCCTCGCTGCGAGGAATTGCTAACCAGAGGATACCGAGACGGCCACTAGAAATCGGCGAATGGTTTTCCATTTCCTCGAGCTTGCCCGTCATGGGACATGAAGAATCATTGTGTGGTATTCAGTGGGCAACAAAAAAAACCGGGGTCGACACCATTGACAGGTGCCGTCCCCGGCTAAAACACTCATGAAAGCTTGGCTCCCACCCGCGCCTTACAGATCCTGCAGCGCGATGACCTCCATGCCGTCGCCGAACTGACGGGCCTCAAGGGCGGCAATATAAGCATTCGCCGCCGTGAGGGCTGTCACGCAGGTCACCCCGCGACGGACCGCCTCGGTGCGCAGGCGGTACCCGTCGCCACGGGATCCAGGACCATACGGTGTGTTGATGATGAACGCGATCTCGCCATCCGCGATCATATCGAGGATTCCGCGCTCGGCTTCCTCACCAACAACGAGTTCGGCGCCATCAGGGGCACCGATCTTGCCAATGACCTCGCATGGCACATTGCCGCCGCGCAACACGCGCGCCGTGCCGGCCGTTGAGACGATATCGAATCCCAGGTGGCGTAAGATGCGCGCAAGGCTCAGGATATGGCGCTTGTCGCGGTCGCACACCGAGATGAACACGCGCCCATCCTCAGGCGTGGGCAGCTGGTAGTCGATCGCGAGCTGCGTCTTAGCGTAGGCCTCCGGATAGCTCTTCGCAATACCCATGACCTCACCCGTCGACTTCATCTCAGGGCCAAGGATGACCTCGGCGCCGGGGAAGCGGCCCCAGGGCATCACGGCCTCCTTCATGCAGAAGTACTCGGGCTCGCGATACTCGCCCGTCAAGCCAAGCGACTCAAGGCTCTCCCCAGCCATGATACGGGCGGCATAGCGCGCCAGCGGCACACCCGTTGCCTTGGAGATGAACGGCACGGTGCGGCTCGCGCGCGGGTTCGCCTCGATCACGTAGACCGTCTCACCCTTGATGGCGAACTGCACGTTCACCAGACCACGCACGCCCAGGGCCAGCGCGATGCGGCGCGTAGTCTCGCGGAGCTTCGCCTTGAGGCCCTCGGAGAACGAGAACGGCGGGATGCACGTTGCAGAGTCACCCGAGTGGATGCCCGCCTCCTCGATATGCTCGAGGATGCCGCCAATATAGACGTTCTCACCGTCGCACAACGCGTCGACATCGCTCTCGTACGCGCCCTCGAGGAATCGGTCGAGGTAGATAGGGTGATCGGGACTCACGCGCGCAGCCTCGGCCATGTACTCGCGCAGGTGCTCGGCGTCGTAGGCAATCATCATGCCGCGACCGCCCAAAACATAGCTGGGGCGGACGAGCAACGGGTAGCCGATGTGGACGGCGACGGACTCGGCCTCTGCAAACGAGGTTGCCATACCTGCCGGCGGATACATGACGCCCAAGCGGTCCAGCAACGCCGAGAAACGCTCGCGGTCCTCGGCGAAATCGATCGCATCGGGCTGGGTGCCCATGATGGCAACGCCGCTCTCGGCCAGCTTGCGCGTGAGGTTCACCGGCGTCTGCCCGCCGAGCGTCGTGATGACGCCGACGGGGCGCTCGACGTCGACGATATCCATGACGTCCTCGTAGGTGACCGGCTCGAAGTACAGGCGGTCGGAGGTGTCGTAGTCGGTCGAGACCGTCTCGGGGTTGCAGTTGACCATGATGGTCTCATAACCACGTTCGGCCAGCTCGTAACAAGCGTGTACGCAGCAGTAGTCGAACTCGATGCCCTGCCCAATACGATTGGGACCGGCGCCCAAGATCACGACCTTGGGCTTGTCGCAGGGACGTACTTCGTCTACCGCCACACTGCGGTGAGCGACGGGAGAGACACGCATGAGGTTCTCGTAGGTCTTGTAGTGGTACTCAGTGGCGCTCTCGAACTCCGCGGCGCAGGTGTCGACCGTCTTCATGCTCGGCACCACACCCAGCCCTTTGCGGTACGCACGCACAAAGCGCTCGTCGCTGCCGGTAAGGTGCGCGATTTGGGCATCCGAGGTGCCGTATTGCTTAAGCAGGCGCATCGCGTCGGCGTCGATGTCCTCAACACGCAGGCCGCGAACCGCCGTCTGAACCGCGATCATGTCGTGCATGCGCGAGAGGAACCACGGGTCGATGCGCGTGAGGTCATGCAAACGCTCGACCGACCATCCACGACGCAGGGCCTCCGCCAGGTAGAAAATGCGCTGCTCCGTAGCGCGGGCGACATGCTCGGTAAGCTCTTCGTCAGACAGTTGCTCAAGCGCGGACGCCTTGGCATCGGCCCCCAGGCCGCGGTGGCCGTCCTCAAGTGAGCGCATGGCCTTGCCGAGCGCCTCCTCGAAGGTACGTCCGATGGCCATGACCTCACCCACAGCCTTCATACGCGTGGTGAGCGTGGTGTCGGTGCCCTTGAACTTCTCGAATGCGAACCTCGGCACCTTGACCACGCAATAGTCAATGGAAGGCTCAAAGCACGCCGGCGTGGCACGGGTAATGTCGTTGGTGATCTCGTCGAGCGTGTAGCCCACGGCCAAGCGCGCGGCCGCCTTGGCGATGGGGAAGCCCGTCGCCTTGGAGGCAAGCGCGGAGGAACGGCTCACGCGCGGGTTCATCTCGATGACGATAAGGCGCCCGTTCTTGGGGTTGACGGCGAACTGCACGTTGGAGCCGCCGGTCTCGACTCCGATCTTCTCGAGGATGGCGAGCGACGCGACGCGCATGCGCTGGTACTCGAGGTCCGAGAGCGTTTGAGCGGGGGCGACGGTAATCGAGTCGCCGGTATGAACGCCCATGGGATCGAGGTTCTCGATGGAGCACACGATGATGCCGTTGCCGGCGCGGTCGCGCATGACCTCCATCTCATACTCTTTCCAGCCTTCAATGGATTCCTCGACCAGGACCTCACCTGCCGGGGACAGCTCAAGGCCCTGCGTCACGATTTGAATGAGCTCTTCCTCGTCGTGCGCGATGCCGCCGCCGGCGCCGCCCATGGTGAAGCTCGGACGCAATACGCAGGGATAGCCGGTGGTTTTGACAATCGAGAGGGCGTCCTTAACGGAGTACGCATAACCCGAGCGCGCCACTTCGAGACCCAGGTCGGCCATAGCCTCGTTGAACAGCTTGCGGTCCTCGCCGCGCTCGATGGCATCAAGGTCGCATCCGATCATCTCGACGCCGTAGCGCTCGAGTACACCGGACTTCGCCAGCTCGACGGCGGCATTGAGGCCCGTCTGGCCACCCAGGGTGGGCAGCAGGGCATCGGGGTGCTCGCGCTCGATGACCTTCTCAATGAACTCCGCCGTGATGGGCTCCACGTAGGTGCGGTCGGCGAGGCCCGGGTCCGTCATGATGGTCGCGGGATTCGAGTTGACCAACACGACCTCGTATCCGTCTTCTTTGAGTACCTTACAGGCCTGAGCACCCGAGTAGTCGAACTCGCATGCCTGGCCAATCACGATCGGTCCGGATCCAATAACCAAAATCCGCTTAATATCGGTACGCTTGGGCATGCTAGTTCTCCTCCGTTGCAAAATTCCAGCCGTGCAACCGGTCGGCCGTGATGTCGATGCCCAGGTAATCCGGGTCGCCGTCCATGAGTCGCGTGAAAGCGGTGAACAGGTAATGAGCGTCGGTGGGGCCAGGAGAGGCCTCGGGATGGTACTGCACGCTAAAGCAGGGGACGTCGAGCAGCTGGATGCCCTCGGCGGTGCCATCGTTAAGGTTCACGTGGGTGAGGCGGATGCGGCCAAAGCGTTCGTTTCGCACAACGGGTGCCACTCCGCGCTCGACCCAAAAGCGCAGGTCGCTCTGGGCCGGATGCTCGCTCACGCCACCAGAGAGCTCGGGTACCAAGTTTCCCAAGCTGGGGAACACCAAACCAAAGCCGTGGTTTTGCGCCGTGATTTCAACACGACGCGTGAGCAGATTCATAACAGGCTGGTTGCCGCCGCGATGTCCGAACTTGAGCTTCTCGATCTGCGCACCCGCCGCAAGGCTGATCATCTGGTGGCCCAAGCAGATGCCGAACACCGGCACCTTGCCAATAAGCTGTTGGACTTGCATGTATGTCTCGGGTACGGCATCGGGATCGCCGGGACCGTTGGAGAGGAACACGCCGTCTGGGTTCTGGGCAAGAACATCCTCTGCGGGGGTATCCCACGGCACAACGGTGAGGTCGCAGCCGGCGCGAACTAGACCTTCCAGAATACCCCGCTTGACGCCGCAGTCATATGCGACCACACGATACGGAGCGCGACGGGTCGCTGTGGCGGCAAGGGCAAATTCATGGGAGACCGGCAGATCAGAGGAGTCGTACGTATGAGACTGGGGGCAGCTCACCGTTTTGACCAGGTTCTCGCCAACGAGCTGCGGAGCGGCCGCCAAACGATCGGCAAGGACATCGAGGTTGAATTCCTCGGTGGAAACGATGCCCATCTGCGAGCCATGGTCGCGAAGATGCTGAACGAGGGAGCGAGTATCAACGCCCTCAATCGCGACGACGCCCTGCTGGGTCAGGTAGTCCCGGAACGCTCAGCGAGCTGCGCCAATTGGACGGCGTGCGGCACATATCGTGCAGGCCACCATGCCGCGCAACGCGGGAGCAGATGCGGGACGGTCGGCGTCTCCGGGATACGCGCTCTGAACATCGGCAAGGTCGATACCGTAATTGCCGATCTGTGGATACGTCATGGTTACGATTTGTCCCGCATAGCTGGGATCGGTGAGAACTTCGAAGTAGCCCTCAAGCGAGGTGTTGAAGCACACCTCTCCCGTCGCCGTTCCACATGCTCCGCACGCGCGACCGTAAAACACGGTGCCATCTGCCAGCAGCAGAACAGCGGGGAGCGTATTGCCTTTTGTGTTGAATCCATGATGCGTTGAGCCAGGGGGCTCATAGCCGTGCGCGGCAGGGCGGATGCGCAAGCACCCATAGGGTGATTTGAACCCATCTCGTCTCCTTTCGGTCTCTCGGTACCGGCTTAAAGGCCGTATGGTTTCACAGTATTGTACGCGCTTATCCATCCACGTTTCTTAAAAAGTTCTAATATGCAATTAATGTTACATAATGGCCTGTTCTATTCACTGTCACTGGATTGCCAATTCTCTTCCGCGTGCATCCCTTACCGTTTACAACAAAAAACGCGAGGGGCATCGCTGCTCCTCGCGCCTTCTCTCGATGGTGGGTCATCAGGGGTTCGAACCCTGGGCCTTGGGATTAAAAGTCCCCTGCTCTGCCAACTGAGCTAATGACCCGCGTGCCGTATTGTAGCAGAATTTGCCACTAAGCGATTCACTGCAGCAAAGGAGCGGCGACGCAGACGAACCCGTCTGTTACGAATCACCCGCAACCGACTGCGGCGGCTGCCTGAACTGGCTTGCCTGGGATCCCATTCCCCAGCCTGCAGTAAAAGTTGAGGTTTTTCGTATCAATCTCGGAAAATCCGAAGCAGTCACTTACATGCAGCGTCGCGTTCCTGCGGTTTTATGCCGCCCATATGAGAGTGTACTCGACATATTGGAAAATCAATACGAAAAACCTCAAGAAGTTCCACTCAGTCGCCGTGCGCGCGCATCGATCCGAAGGTTTCCGATATGTCCAAGGTTGCCGGAGGCGAGGGCGTAGCGCACTGGCGCACGCAAGCCCTCGACCTCGTGACGGGTCCGGGCATCTGGTGAACCAAGCTACTCCCAGGTCCACTGGCCATTTACGAACACCGGAATCTCCTCGCCGTCGGCGGTGACGCCCATGATGTCCAGATCGTCTGCTCCTATCATGAAGTCCACGTGAGTACCGCTCTTGTTCAGGCCAAGGTCGCGCAGGTCATCCTGCGTCATGGCGTAACCGCCCTCGTAGCACTCGGGGAAACCAGAACCCAGCGCCAAATGGCAGCTCGCGTTCTCATCGTACAGCGTGTCGTAGAACAGGGTCTCCGTCTCGCGGATCGGCGTGTTCTTGGAAATCAACGCGACTTCACCCAAGCGGCGGGCGCCTTCATCGGTGTCGAGAATGCTCGCCAGGGTGTCGCGACCCACCTCGGCGTCAAAATCAACAACCAGACCGTTCTCAAAGCGCAACCAGAAGCGGTCGATCTTGTTGCCATGTCGCACCAGCGGCAATGCGGAGTACACCACACCGTCCACGCGCTCGCAATGCGGCGAAGTGAAAACCTCCTCCGTAGGGATGTTGGGGAAAAAGACATGGCCATCGGGGGTGCTGCTCGAGCCTCCCTCCCACACGTGTTTATCGGTCATGCTCACCCACAAGTCGGTGCCATTCGCGGAGGTATAGTGCAGTCGATCGAAGTGGCGCTCGTTGAGCAGACGCAAGTTCTTTTCGAACGTCGCATTGTGCAACTCCCAGGCGGCCTCGGGATCGTCTCCGTCAGCGCGGGCAACGGAGAGGATCGCGCACCACAGACGGTACATCGCAACCTCGTCCTCGACACCCGGATACACCTGTCGCGCCCATGCCGCAACCGGGGCACCGGCAATGCACCACGGGTTGATATTGAAATCCATACCATGGCGGTACTTCACGCATTGGGTGTTGCGTGCCTTGGAGGCGGCGGCGGGTTTGGCGGGGTCAATGCCCTTGAGTGCCTCGGGATCCGCCCCTTCGACGAAGATGAAGCACGCACCGGCCTCGGCAAGGGAATCGAGCTGCTCGCGCTGCCAGGCGGGGACCGTCTCAAACCATGAGGCATCGACGTTCTCGTACGTCAGGCGCATCACCGCATCATCGTTCCAAATCACCGTGACATGTCCGGCACCGACAGCGTAGGCGCGGGCGACAAGCAGCCGCACGAACGCTGCCACGTCAACGGGAGCCTGCACCACGACCTCCTGGCCAGGCTTGACATTCACCCCCTTGCGAACAATCAAGTCGGCATATCGCTCGAGCTTGGGTTTGAGGTTCGCCATCCCGGAACGAGCTTCCTCAACGGTTAATTCGGCCCTAAACATGCTGTTCCCTTCTTTTGCTGAACGCCAGAGACGCAGTGCTGCAATTGGGGTACGCCCCCAATTGCACCGCTTTGCAAAAGGCGCACCCACGCCTTCGCGACATGAGTGCGCCTTGAGGCAAATCTCGCAAACGGCGCTTATTTCTTGGACTTCTTATCCTGCACCGATCGGGCAATCACCTCATTAAGCTTGGACTCGCTCATACCCGAAGCGGCAGTACGGCAGGCGTTACGGATGGGACGAATCTTCATGAAGTCAAAGATGAACGCGATGATGATGGCAGCGTAGGCGACGATGATCAGCCCCATCTGCACCGTCTGGGCAAGCTGGGTATCGGCCCCATCCTTGCCAAAGACGGCGAGCGCCACCCATGTACCAACCAGCGCCGCAATGCCGATGCCGAGGAGCACCCACCAGATACGGCGAAAACGAACATAGTCCTCGTTCTCGTTGAGCAGGGCGTTCGATGCCGTATACACCCGGTCCTCTTGACGGCGAAGCTCAGCCTTGCGTGCCTTCTTCTCCTCTTTGGACAAGCCGGAAAGATCCTCGCCGCGCTCCGCTGCGGCGCGCTTGGCCTTGGACGACGACGGTACTACGCGCACGGAGCTTCCGGCGGCGCGAGCGGGCTTGGCGGACGAAGCGGATTTGCGCGCCATTCCCTGACGGTTTTCGCCCTGCAGCTTTTCCTGGGTACGCTTGTTTTGGGCGCTACGGGTGCTCACTTACTCGTTCTCCTTAGATACTTACTTGGACTTCATAGGGACGAACTTCTCGCCCGTGATGATTTCATACGCCTCACGATACCGCGCGGACGTGCCCTCAATCACCTCGGCGGGCAGCTGCGGCGCGTCACCGGAGAAGTCCCAATTGACCTTGAGCCAATCGCGCACGTACTGCTTGTCATAGCTGGGCTGGACCTTGCCCTCCTCGTAGGAATCGGCGGGCCAGAAGCGGCTTGAGTCGGGCGTGATGCATTCGTCGATGAGGGTGACCTTGCCGTCAATCACGCCAAACTCGAACTTGGTGTCGGCGATGATGATGCCGCGCGTGGCCGCGTACTCCGCCGCTGCCTTATAGATGGTGAGGGAGAGGTCGCGGATCTGAGATGCGATGTCCTCGCCCACAAGCTCCACGCAGCGCTCGTAGGAGATGTTCTCATCATGGTCGCCGATGGCCGCCTTCGTGGACGGCGTGAACAGCGGCTCGGGGAGCTTGGATGCCTCGGTGAGGCCGGCGGGCAGGGAGATGCCACATACGGTTCCGTCGGCATCGTAGGTCTTCTTGCCGGAACCGGTGAGATACCCACGAACGATGCACTCGATCATGATGGGCTCGGCCTTCTTGACCAACATGGTGCGGCCGGACAGATAGTCGCCGTAATCGGCGAAGTCAGCCGGGAAATCGGTCGTGTCGATGGACACCATATGGTTGGGCACGAGGTCGGCGAACTTATCGAACCAGAACGCGGAGATGCGATTGAGCACCTCGCCCTTGTAGGGAATCTCGTCGGGCAAGATGTAATCAAATGCGGAGATACGGTCGGAGGCAACCATGAGCAGGTTGTCGCCGGCGTCGTAAATGTCACGGACCTTGCCCCGGGAATCGGGACGGCGCTCCATCGTGGTCATGTGCGTCAACTCCTTACGCGAATGTCATCGCCGCTGTTGAGAAATCTTCCCTCACAACGGCCTGTTCCTGGCGGAGCGGCAGCGGCGTTGTCCCGCTCCTTTACCGCCATAGCACAGCTAATATTTCATTGTAGTGGATGACGCCTCCTCTTCCAGCTCACGGGGAAGATGAATCGTAAAAGTCGTACCCTTTTCAAGTTCGCTCTCCACCGCGATGAAGCCATGATGGCGCTCTACGATCTGCTTGGTCACGGCCAAGCCAACGCCCAGACCGCCTGCCTCACGAGCGCGGCTGGCATCTGCGCGCCAAAAACGACCGAATATCCTCGCAAGATCATCTTTTGCGATGCCAATACCCGTATCTGATACCGTCACCATCACATGTTTGCGGTCGCCATGGATCGAAACAACCACCCATCCATCTTCGGGCGTATAGCGCATGGCGTTGCTCATAAGGTTGATAATGCATTGCGTGATCATGTCCGCGTCGCACGTGATGACCGCCGAACGACCTTGCATCTCATTAACGAACCGCAGATGAAGCCCCTTGTTGTGGAAGAGTTGATGCTGATTGTTCACGATGTTTTGCGCCAGCTGCACAATGTCGACCTTGTCGAGCCTGAGGGGCGCGGTGTGATTCTCCAATCGGGAGAGGTCGAGGGTCTGCTGCACGAGACGTGCCAAGCGGCGAGTCTCCGCGGCGACCGTCTCAAGATGCTCGGCGTCTGTGGGATACACTCCGTCTTGCATGGCTTCCACGGTCGCCTGCATGGCCATGAGCGGCGTGCGCAGCTCATGAGCCACGTCGGACGTGAGACGACGTTCGCGCTTGAGGTCGCGCTCCAAGCTGGCGGCCATCTCGTCGAATGTCTCGCCCAGCTGATCGATTTCATCCTCTCCCCGCATGTTCGTCCGTGCCGAAAGATCACCCTCGCGTATCCGGCGGGCGGTGTCGGTGATGGTGCGGACGGGATTGGTAAACATGCGCGAAACAAGGAAGCCAATCACCACCGCCATAAGGACCGCGATAAAAGCAGCGAGTCCCATGGCGTTGAACGTCCGCTCGCGAAACGCCGTGTCTGCCTTGGTGAGCAGTGCATCACTACCCAACACCCAAAGACGGAGAGAGCCGATCTCGCCCCCATTGCTATCCACGATGGGGGCGACCACGGCGGACTCGGGATCGGTTGGGGCTTTAGAAACGGGGCTGCGGGTGCCCAGCCCTCCATCTGACTTGTCGGCAGTACTCGCCATTGCGGCGGCAGGCCACGTGTCGTCATACATGATAGCGCCACCGGCATCTTTGACCTGCATACCGATGTCGTCTGACAGGGTGCTTGACTCCGCCACGGTCTTAATGGCATCGACGCTCCACTCGCCGGCATCCTCGTATCGCTCGGCGAGCTTCTCGGCGGCAACTTGGGCAATCTCCTCGACATTGGCACGTGTGTAATCCGAAAACGCGCCACCCCAAACCACCGTGACCACGAGTGCCAAGATAACGACCGTTACAAGCGATGTCATGGCGAACGAGAGCGCCATGCGCCCGCCATAGCTCATGCCCGACCGCGGCATGGGATGAGGCGTATTCCAACTCGCTCGCGGCGACGGCTGTTCCGCCTCGGCTCCGTGTTTTCCAATGACCAGGCGCTCCATGAATCCCCCTACCGCACCACATAAAATGGGCGCCACGTGATGCGGCGCCCGGCGTGAGTCGTGTTACTTGTCCGCCTTGTCAGGCTGCGCGGGTGCCTCAAAACGATATCCGACACCGTGCACGGTATAGAGCCACTTGGGCTTTTTGGGATCATCCCCCAGCTTGGCGCGCAGGTTCTTCACGTGACTATCGATGGTGCGCTCATAGCCCTCAAAGTCGTAACCGAGAACCTTCTCCACGAGCTCCATACGGTTGTACACGCGGCCGGGATGGCGAGCGAGCGTGGTGAGGAGCTTAAACTCGGATGCGGTGAGGTCAACTTCCTTGCCCTCAACCAGAATCTTGTGCCCAGAGATATCGATGACCAGATCGCCAAAGTCGAGGACCTCGACCTGCGGCTCGTCGGCAAGGTGAGTGCGGCGGAACAAGGCGCGCACGCGCGCCACGAGCTCACGCGGGGAGAAGGGTTTGATGAGGTAGTCGTCCGCACCGAGCTCGAGGCCGATGATACGATCCTCAACCTCTCCCTTAGCGGTAAGCATGATAATCGGCACATCAGAGGTGTCACGGATGGCACGGCACACACGCTCACCGGAAAGCTTAGGGAGCATAAGGTCGAGCACGATCAGGTCAAACTGGTGCTTCTCGAACTCCTCAACGGCGGATTGACCGTCGCCAACACCCACGACCCAATAACCTTCACGCTCAAGATAGGCTGCCACCGCGTCGCGGATGGCCTTTTCATCCTCAACCAACAAAATCTTACGTGCATCTGAAGCCATGGGCGGCCTCCTCGTCTCGCAAACAAACGTCGTTTTATTCTAGCGCACACAAATGGCGCACACCTTTAACGAAGTATGCCCAATCTGCGGAGTGCTCAATCATTGGCGCGGGCGGCATTGGATAGCAGGCGCGCTTTACAGGGCGAACACCCGCAGACGCACCAACGCCGGTAAGCCGTCGTCACCTCGCACGGTGGCATACGTCACCAGACGATCCGTCGTTCCCTCGCTTGCCGGATAGTCGCCAAAATCAAGCGCCTTATCTGGGGCCGTGAGGATTGCATAGGTCTGGGCACTTGTGTCGACCACAAAATGCGAGGACTGGGCTTTGATGACGTACAGACTCCCCTTGCCCGTGACGCAGGCGAGCGGCTCGCGGCTCAAATATACGAACGGACCACCCGAGTTGCCGATGAACGTGCCCATGTTCCCCAGGCTGCCGCCGTATCCGTAGTTTGCCTCGACCGAAAAGGCAAAACTTTCGCCCATGAACACAGCTTCGAAGGGACTGACCGTTTCGGGCATGACCAGCTGGGCGGCAACCTTATTGTTATTCTGCAGGTCAAGCGCGGTGAGCCCGTAATATGTACCATCATCGGAATTGACGCGGGGGGCGATGGTGAGGTAACCGTCGCTCACACGCGGCCACGTCGCAAATCGACCGGGACTCTCGTACAGGTCCTCACCCTTTTCGTCTCCCACGTTCCACAGGTAGCAATGGGAGAACTCCGAGCTCTTGGCTCCCGTCGCAAAGGGCATTTTCTGCCAGATGACCGAAGATCCCGTTGCGGTAAAACGCGCCGGCTCCCAATCGGCGTCGCCTTTGTCGAGCTCAACGGGATCTCCAACAAGCACCCCGTTCTCGAGTGCCTGGGCAATGAGTACCCAAGCTCCCGCCGCATAATCCATTTCAACCCACGCGTACACCTGCTCCGAGCAGCGAACATCGTGGAACGCATGGGTCTTTCCCGCTACCGGTTCCGACACCAGAGTCGACGTGTTTCCGCTGGCGAGAGAAATGATGCCGAGCGTGTTGATCGTGCGGGCGCTCGCCGGGGCCTCCAGCAGTGCCGCCCACGACCCCTCGCAGTGGAACGGGACAGTGCCCAAGGGAAGGTCCCATTCGTATTGGGCGGTCAGGGTGTTGTCCACCCCCTCGAAGTCATCGGTGACGTTGGTGATCTTCGAGTCGTCAGTGATGACCTGCGGCTCACCGCTCACATTCGCAGCGCCGCCATCTGATCCACAACCCACAAGGGATATTGCCGTGAGCGCTGCTCCGGCGGCCGCAGTTCCCTTGAACAGCGTTCGGCGGCTCACGCTGCGAGAAGCAGTGGCACGGCGATCGGTCCGCGAATCGAAATGGTACTCCCTAGTTTTCATGGCAGCTACGCCCGAACCTTGGCCTGTGCTTCGCGCAAGGCAAGCGTGAGTTGATCGGCACAAGAGGTCTTACGCGGCCCGCAGGTGTTTCCCTGCAAAAGCTCGACGATGGAATCGACCGGTTGGCCGGCGACAAGCCTACCGATGGCCTTGAGGTTACCGTTGCAGCCTCCGTCGAACGCCACATTTTCGATAGTCGAGCCATCATCCGAGAGTTCCACGTGAATCATACGGGCGCACACGCCGCGCGGTTTGAAATCAAGATCGATCACAAAGGTGCCTTTCCCTAACATTTTTCACTGCTGCCAGTATGCCACACAGCATGTATCGGCAACATGACTCCATCTTGTCATCGTTATGGAAAGGGCGGACCCTAAAGGCCCGCCCTTTTCGGTCGTTCTTGTTGAGTGCCCTATTCGGAAGCCTCGAACAGGAATGGAGTGGTCCAGCCATCCGGCACGGCACCCTGCTGGCCGTCGCCCAGGTCAACCTTGCTCCAGCCCTCGGGAATGCCACCTTCGCCCTCCCAGGCACCAACCTGGTGGCAACCGGCACACGTGAAGACGCTCTGGTCGTGCATGCGGTGGCAGGAATTGCACTGCTGTACGCCGTGGTAATCGCTATGCGGATCAAACGAGAGGTCCTCGTGGAAGACTCGCTCGCGCCGGGCATGATGCCGGCACCAGCGTGGCAACCGCTCTGCAGGCAGAACTCATTGGTGTAGGTCACCTTGGCGAGCGGCGTATCGTGATCGCCGGTCAGCTGGGACTGCACCATGCGGGCAGAGGTGCCCAGGGTGTTCTCATGGCAGTCAAGGCACTTTCCATTCACAACGGCCTTGTGGGCATACGCCAAAGAATCGGTCTGATTCTCGAACGTGTCGTAATACTTGCCCATGGTGCTGTGGCACAGAGCGTCGCAGTAACCGGGGGTAGCACGCCAGGCCCAGCCGGCAACGCCGAGAACGGTCGCCGCCACCACGACGGCAATCACGATGGGCAGGCGCTTGCCCTTCCAATCGCGCTTCTTCTTGGGAGTCTCGGGCGTGGCCTCGGCCGCGCTCGTCTCCTTGATCTCATCAGCCATACTTGCTCCTCTAGATCAGACGGTCTACGCAGACAGCGCCGGGTTGTCGCCGCAGTACTTCTCAAGAATATGGTCGTACGTGCGCGTGCGCTTGTCGTACGAGGTGCCACCCTCGGTCAACAGACCGCGCGACTCAAGATCCTCGGCGATATCGCTCATGCCAAGGTCGTTCAGGCACTCCTTGGTGGGGCAGCCGAGCTTTTCGTCCCAGCCAAAGCGCTTGTAGAGCATGGTAAGGGCTTTCTTCCAGTCCTTGCGCTCCATCTTGTCGGTGCCGGGGGTGAAGGGCTCGATATCCGGATCCTTCTCGAAGACCCACTCGGTAATGACATCGTGGACGTTGCGCATGTCGTTGCAGCCCACGTTGCCGTCCTTGTCCTTCATACCGCGCACGGTGTTGGCGCGCTGGAGCGTCATGATACGCTCACCAGCCTTGTACAGGTCGTCAATGGTGACTTCCTGGCCGGTGACCGCGGTGTAGAACTGGGCTTCGAGGTCCAAGTCGCCGCGATAGCTGCGTTCCTTGGCGGGGGCCATGGCCATCGGCCATACCCAGTTGCACAGGACGAGGGAGTCGTGCAGAACATCGGTGACGATGCTCCACCAGGCGAACTCGGCCTTGGCCTCGTTCATGGGGGTGTAATCCTTGGTGGCGTCGATAGCGCCCTCGCCCCACATCTCGGCAGCCATCTCCTCCTTGAGCTCCTGCGGCAGGCCACAGCCCTGGAAGTTGACGGCGGAGTGGATCATGTCATCGCGGTTGAACATCATGTTGTACAGACCGCCAGTCTGACCGAAGCACTCGATGGAGTGGTGAACCGGCCAACCGCGGTAGTTGATGAGCGCGGACTTGGCGTTGTCGAACCAATCCTCGCAGCCCCACTCCTTGGTCCACACGATGGGACCGTGGCCGAGCCAGGAGATCGGCTTGTTCTCCGTATCGTTGGAAGCGATGTCCAGCAGGATCTTCACAAAGCTGGAGGGATCGCCGCCGTGGAGAATCGCGTCGAAGTTGTACTCGGCCATCTGCTCGGCGGGAACGTGCTTCTCGAGGATGCCCGCGGAGTAGGTGTAGGCCAAGTCGCGGTAGAGCTGGGCATAGTTGCACCACAGGCCAAGGTCATCGACCGTGGCGGAGATAAGCATGTTGTAGTTCACGGAGAGGTCGGTCAAGGTCTTGCCGTCCTCTTCGTAAATTCCCTCGGCCTTGAGGAAGGACTGCATATAGGCCGTGAAGGGGAAGTTGGGCACGCAGGTGTTGCCCTGGGACTCGTAACCGGTCTTCTCCTGGACGAACGGCACGTGCACCTGTGCGTAGCAACGAACGGGGCAGCCGTGGCAGCCGGCCATCTTGACCGTGTACTTCTCGGCGGCGGGGCCCATGTCCTTGGTGGACTTCATGCAGCGGTATCCCATGGTGTTGGGCTCAAACGGCTTGGGCTCGCCAGTCTCGATGGGACCACCTTCGGCGGCAGCCCAATAAAGGCCCTTCTTGGCGGTCCAACGGGAACCGGCGTCGTAGTACTCAGCCCAAGACTGCTGGGTGCTCGGGACGACGTGGTTGTTGTTGGAGCCGATGACCTGGGCGATCATGTAGTCGGAAAGGTCGGCGACCATCTGCGGGTCGGCCACGTGCACCGCCTTGGTGCCGCGGATAACGACGGCCTTGAGATTCTTGACGCCAAAGACGGCTCCCAGGCCGGCACCGGCGGAGTGGGAACGGGTATTCATCACACAGGCGTAAGGCAGCAGGTTCTCGCCGGCGGGGCCGATAGCTGCGACGCAGCACTCGGCACCATGCTTCTTGCACAGGGCCTCAGTAGTCTCGCGCGTGCCCTTGCCCCACAGGGCGGAGGCGTCCTCAATCGAGATCTTGTCGTCGTCAATGAAAATGTAAACGGGCTTGTCGGACTTGCCCTCGATAATCAGGCCGTCGTGGCCCGAGTACTTGAGCATGGCACCGAGCTGACCGCCACAGTGCATGTCGACCACGAGATGGTCAGTCGTGAACGTGGACAGGGACGCCCAGGTGGAGCGGCCCGCCAACGGCACACCGGAACCGGTCAAGGGACCGACGGCGAGAACGGCCTTGTTCTCCTCGTCCATCCAATCGACCTCGGGGCCGACCTCGTCGTACATGATCTTGTTCGCGAAGCCCATACCGCCGATGTAGTCCTTCTGCATCTCGACATCGGACTCTTCGGTGATATCTCCGCTCGTAAGGTTGACGCGGGCGATCCAGCCAGCCCAACCGTAAGAGGTTTCAGCCATTGCGCTTCTCCTTTACTGGGCGATCTTGCCGCCGCCGACGAAGTCCTGGACCTCGCTGACGTAGGGCCACTTGATCTCGGAACGGGTGGGACCGGAGGAGTGGTTCACGTTCTCCCACTTGATGAGCTCGAGAGCGCCGTTGGGGCACTGGTCGGCGCAACGGCCGCAGGCGATGCACTTGGTGGACTTGTGGGTCTCGGTGTTCACCACGGGCATGTGCCACGGGCAGGCGGCGACGCAGGTACCGCAGCCCACACACTTGTCGGGGTCGACGGTGCGCGTGCCGTTCTCCATGGTGATGATGGCCCCATGCGGGCACGACGTCTGGCAAAGAGCGGTTGTGCACATGTGGCAGGCGCGGATCTGCCACTCGCAGGAATAGTAAATGCCGTCGAAGGACTCCCAGTCGGAGCCGAAGTTGAAGCCGTCGTGCACGTGGATGCGGGCGGCGGCGGGCTGAGATGCACCATCGTTTTGCAGGGTGCACATCATCTCGCAGCGCTGGCAACCGGTGCAGCGAGCACGGTTGACCTTGAGCACGTGGGCCGGGGTCGCGTAGTAATCGACCTCGCCCTTTGAGCTCGTGGGGGCCGCGGCGGCGGAATCCGGGAGCAACCCCAGCGCCACCATGCCAGCCACGAACGCGCCCGACACCTTCACAAACCCACGACGGGTAAAGAAGGAGTCGAGACGATCCGCACCGGAGCCGACCTGCTCCATGGCGGTGTTCTCTTTCATAGTTCCCTCCCCTATTTGCTTCACGGGTGAGGCTACACCCGCGGAACCTTGAAGCACTGTGCGCGGCGAAAATGCGCACATGCAGACACGTTCAATTATGCCTGAATAAGGCGTTTAAGCCGCAGATGCTCATTATTCTATTTGGGGAATAATGAGCATTGTTCTTACGTACCTGAGAAGGGCGACCGTACTCGGACACCAGCCCGTGTCGGCGCGTGGCGCTACTCGATCTCTCCGACTTCGCGCAGCTCCTGGTCCACACGCTCGTCGCGCAGGGAGCAATTCTCGGTGAGCAGGCAGTTAGGGCACATGCTTTCGCACCTGATAACCTCGTTGAGCTGGGCAAGGTTGCACCCCTTGATGCGTAACAGGTAATCGCCGATGATGGCACGCACGGCCTCGATGGCGTAGGTGAGGGTGTACTTGCGGCCATTCGGCAGGCCGTCGAGCGCCTCAAGGATGTCCTCCTTGGTTATGGCAAGAGCTTCCTCGAACGTCTTGCCGCGCAACATCGTGGCGAGCGCGGTAGCACAGGCGATGGCCGCGAGGCAGCCGTGGCTGCGAAAGCCCACTTCGACAAAGGTCTCGGTTTCCGGGTCGATCTGTGCGAACAGCTGCATCTGCACCGTGCCGCGCTTCTCCTTGCCAACGCTGCAAAACGCGTTGGCCCCGTCGGGGATACCGCCGTTTTTGGCATCGGCGATGAGGTCGAGCGAACGCTCGGAGTACTCCGTGATGGGTGCGTCGTTCTCGATCTGGTACATGTCGGGCGTGCGCAAAAACGGTGTGTCCTCGGTCAGACGGCGCTTTGCCATAAACGTTTCCCTTCTCCCATTCCCAATCGGGGACGTAGTCGTTTGGTAAGTCGTTTGGTACATATGTCGAGGAGGCGTGCCTAAATGGCACACCCAATGGCACGGCAGGCGGCTCGAACTCCTATGGATTGCGGAACTTCTCCACGCCGTACCATTCGGCCAACGCCTTGCCCTGCGCAGGGCTCAGATGGCGCGTGGAATAGAAGAACGACTCGTTCAAGCTGGTCGTGGTGAGCTCAATGTCCACATACGCGTCGTCGCCTGTCGCGCGCTCGTAGAGCTCGGCAACCTTCGAGGCGGACCACAAGTAAGGGCTGTTGAGGAAGTCAGACGCCGCCGTAGGCCGCGGATACACGCGAGACTCCGTGCGAATTACATCCGCAAACGTCGCTAGGTCATCCCCCTCCGCCGTGTTGAACAGTGCATGGGCAAAGCTGTGGGACATGATCGGCTTGGAGTATAGGTACACCCCGGACTTGCCGTACAGCACCACGATATCCGTCACGTCGGGCTCGGGTAGAGGATCATCCAGGCCCAGCTCATCGAGCTCGGGGCGATCATCATACCCCACAGGCACCTCCTGCCTGCCGATTGCAGGGGAGTCCTCTGCATGCGAATGCTCCTCAATATAGGAGAGCAGCTCGTCCCCGAACGCTTTCGCATCCGCGCCCGCGGGCGCGAAAGCGCGCTTCACCCAGCGCTCGGGGGAGGTGAGCTTGCCGTCCGTCGACCGACGGCGCAGGTCGGCGAGGGCCTGGTCAGCTGCAATCAACCAATCGTTGCGGGCGTGAATAGCGGCGAGGCCCTCAGGCGTAGGGGCTCCAACGTCCTTTTCACCGTCATCGTTGGGCGTGAATGAGGGGGCGCTGTCGGATCCACCCGGCGCGAAGTGCGGAGCCTCGACGGCAACCGCATCCTCGACAGCGGTGTTGCCAACGCATCCCGCACACCCTTCTACCGGCTCAAATTCCTCGCTCATGACTCACCTCAAAACTACGCCCCGCATGTAATGGAAAAGGGGCGGGACCGATCCATATGCATGCCAGTGTACCAGCATACCTGTGAATCGGCCCCGTCCCCTATCGTGCGAATGAAGCCAAGTCGGCGCGAAGCCTACCTAAAATGGCGCAATTGGGGTACGTCCCCAATTGCGCCATTACACTATTCGATTACTTGACGGCGCGGTTCGCCGCCTTCTTGCGGTCCGTGGCGTTCAGCAGGCGCTTGCGCATGCGAATGTTCTTGGGGGTGACCTCGACCAGCTCGTCGTCGATGATGTACTCGAGCGCCTCCTCCAAAGAGAAGGTGCGTGGCGGCACAAGCTGCACCGAGATATCGGCGGTGGAAGAACGCTGATTGCCCAGGTTCTTGGTGCGCGCGATGTTCACGACCATGTCACCCGGCTGGCTGCGCTCACCCACGAGCATGCCCTCGTAGCACTCGGTACCCGGCTCAACGAACAGGGAACCGCGCTCTTGCAGGGTACCCAGAGCGTAGGCGACGGCCTTCTCGGTGGTCATGGCGATCATGGCGCCGTTCTTGCGGCCGCCGATCTCGCCGGCATACGGGCCGTACTCGAGGAAGGTGTGGTAGAACACACCCTCACCGTGCGTGACGTTGAGAATGCGGTTCTTGAGACCCATGATGCCGCGGGTGGGGATGCGGAACTCGACGTGAGTGACGGACGTGCCCGTCTCCATGCCGGTCATAGTGCCACCGGCGTTGCCGAAGACCTCGATGACCTTGCCGGCGTACTCGTCGGGGCACTCCACGACGGCCTGCTCGATGGGCTCCTGCAGGGTACCGTTCTCATCCTTCTTGAATAGAACGCGCGGGCGACCAACTTGGAACTCGTAGCCCTCACGACGCATGGTCTCCATGAGAACGGAAAGGTGCAGGATGCCACGACCGCTCACCTCAACGCCGCTCTTATCGGGCAGCTCCTCGATGCGCATGGTCACGTTGTTCTCGCGCTCGTTGAACAGACGCTCTTTGAGCTGGCGAGCACCCACGATGTCGCCGTCGCGCCCCACGAGCGGGGACGTGGAGGCCTCGAACACGATGGACAGAGTGGGCGGATCGATTTCGATGGGGTCGAGCTCGACGGGATTCTCGGGATCGGTATACACGTCGCCGATATCGGTGTTGTCCACGCCAACCACAGCCGCCAGGTCACCGGCGCTCACCTCGGAGCACTCGGTACGGCCCAGATAGTCGAAGGTGAAGAGCTGCTTGACGGTAGCCGTCTTGCGCTCGCCATCGTTCTTCACGACGAGAATCTGGTCACCCGTGTGGATAGTGCCGGAGTACACGCGGCCGATGCCGATGCGGCCAACGAAGTTGGAGTGGTCGATGGTGACGCACTGCATGGCGAGCGGTCCGTCGATGTCCACCTCAGGCGCGGGGAGGTCGTTCACGATCATGTCGAGGAGCGGATACATGTCCATGTTGCCGTCCTCGGGGTCGAGACGGGCGTAGCCGTTTACGCCCGAGCAGTACACAACGTGCTCCATGGCGAACTCAAGCTGCTCGTCGGTGGCACCGAGGTCGGCCATGAGATCCAGACAATCGTTGTATGCCTTCTCGGGATCAGCACCGGGACGGTCGATCTTGTTGATGACGATCATGATGGAGAGGCCGGTGTCGATGGCGTGGCGCAGCACAAAGCGGGTCTGGGGCATCGGGCCCTCAAAAGCGTCGACGAGCAGCAGCGCGCCATCGGCCATGCGCAGCACGCGCTCGACTTCGCCGCCGAAGTCGGCGTGGCCGGGGGTATCGATGATGTTGATCTTGACGTCGTTGTAATCGATGGAGATGTTCTTGGCGAGAATGGTGATGCCGCGCTCGCGCTCCTGATCGTTGGAGTCGAGCACGCGGTCTTGCACCTCCTGGTTGGCGCGGAAGGCGCCGGCGGCGCGCAGCAACTTGTCGCACAGAGTAGTCTTGCCATGGTCGACGTGGGCGATGATGGCGATGTCTCGCAGATTATCTACGCGCATGGGCTTCCCCTTATCCTTTAGCTCTTCGATGCGCAAGCCTTCATCCGGCAAAGCGCCCAACATAGTCGGTAATCGGTTTTTGCACGGCGGTATTGTATCTGTTGTGACGCTCACAAGCTGTTGTATCCAGCGGTTTTGCCGCCCTACACATAAGTGTGACAAAGAATGGGGCGCCTTCACCGCGCGATGTGGCGCAGACGGCCTACAACAGCGGGGGCTCTTCGCCAGCAGGCTCGGGATCGCACCAACGGAAATTCTCACCAGTTCCGGCACCCTCGTAGAGTACATATGCCGAATAGCCCAGGGACATGCCGCGCTGGTAAAAGCTCACGACGATGGCATCTTGGAACTCGCAGTCGAGCTCCACACCACCTGCGTAGGCGATGGCGTAGCGATCGAGCGGGCCAACGTGATCGGACTGGATGCCCGTCGCGTTCGACTCGACAAAATGCTTGGCACCCTCCAGGCACGCCTCGGGGCCATCCTCGGTAAAGCAAGCTTGATAGCGATTGGCACGAGCATCCTCGGCAATGAGGACCACACCGAGATCCTCGCCGTCGGCAAGTGCATTGAGATAGCCGTCGAGCAGATCACACACCATGGAATCGAGCTCGGGGGAAACCTCGTCCTGCTGCACGTCGTTCATCTCGTCTGCCATGACCTGCTCCTTAAAAGCAAAAAGGCACCGACTATGCCGATGCCCCATCAGTTCATATGGTGGAGGTTAGGGGGATCGAACCCTGACCTCAGGCTTGCAAAGCCCGCGCTCTCCCAGCTGAGCTAAACCCCCACTGTAGTAATAAACAGCCCCAGCGGCGACTCGGCTCTCGCTGGGGTGTTTATTGCGAAAGAGGTGGTGGACCTGACAAGGTTCGAACTTGTGACCTCCCGGTTATCAGCCGGACGCTCTAACCAACTGAGCTACAGGTCCAACGCGGGGATTAATATAGCCCAGGCACCAAAGGCGCGTCAACACCTTTTTTCATTATTTTTGAGGACGGCTTTTTGAGGGCGAATTTCCCACGGGCTCAGAGGGCCCCAATGTGAACAAATACACGGACTGCGATCGAGTCTGGCTTCATCGCGACATTTGGGTATTATGTCTGTTCACCGTCCGCAACTCGCCGTGCACATCTGGAGGTTTGCATGATTCGCGTCGATATCGAAAGCATCGTCATGGCCTCGGGACCGGTGCCCTCCGTCGTCGTCCTGCGCGAGCGCAAAAACGGCGCCACCGCCGATGCGCCCCTGCGAGCGCTGTCCATCCAAACCGGAGCCTACGAGGCCGCCTCTATTGGCAATGGCATCGACTCCGACAAGGCGGCTCCGCGACCCATAGCGCACGACCTGCTGCTCAACACCGTTAAGGAGTTGGGAGCCCGCGTGGAACGCGTGGAGATCAACCGTTGGGATGCACCTGTGTTTTATGCCGACATCGTACTTGAGTGCACGGGGAATGCCGCGGAGTCCAAGGTGTCGGAGCAAGGCGATGGCGTGCGCGAGATTAAACTCGATGCCCGTCCGAGCGATGCCCTCGCCCTCGCCACGCGCTCAAACGCACCCATTTACGTTGAAGACGATGTCATGAACCGCGCCGGAAGCATCTCGTACCAAGCCGCGCGCGATGAGCAGTCGTCGCAAGAGGAAATCGAGCGCTTCGATGAGTTTGTCAAAAACCTGAGCCCCGACGATTTCTAGGATTGGGTCATCATCCCAACCATGGCGGCCGAGCCCGATGCGGGTTCGGCCGTTTTCTTTGTCGTGCGGTCTCCTCATCTCTCGCGAATGCTGCGGACGAGTGCGTGAATGATCCGCATGAACCCTGAGAGGTAGCGCCCGTTCAGCATGTTCACGAACCCCTCAACGGCGCCGAGCGGTACACCGCTGGTAGTAAGCGACCGCAGCGGCATGTCTGCCGCCATCTCCTTCATCATGGTGCGCTGTATATGATCCATCTTGCTGGTGGGATCTGCCATCACCCAATCGATGATGCGAAACATACGGCGACCGAGCCAGCTCGCTTCCATGTCCTCAACGGTAGAATCGACGGTGAACGGGACGACCGGTGGGCGGACGGGCAGCGGGGAGCTATAAAGGCCCTCAAATGCGGCAATCGCCCCCAACGATGTGAAGCATCCCGAATAAGGTTGAGCATACATGTTAGGAAGGGCCGGAGCCACTGAGGTGGCACCCCCAGCGTCGCCTTGGGGCGTCGGTGCGGGAACGTCGATCCATCCCGAGAGGCGCACATCTCTGCTCGAGGCGGCGGCGCGTACCTCGTATGCGCCGGGCCATACGCGCCACGCATGATCTTGCACGTCCCAAACGCGAAACGCCTCGTCATCAAGAGCGAATTCGATGCGGTTGGATTCGCCGGGCGACAACACGACCTTCTCAAACGCAATCAGGTGCTGCGGCGGGCAGGGCGATGGAACCACGCCGGGGGCGGGAGCCACATAGAGCTGCACTACCTCGGCGCCGCGGTACGCTCCGGTGTTTTCCACCGTTAGGCGCACGCACCTCTGCGTGAGTTCGAGGTCGCGGTAGGCAAACGACGTATACGACATCCCAAAGCCAAACGGATACGCCGGTTCGATATTCGCCGCGTCGTAATATCGGTATCCCACAAATGGCCCTTCGCGATAGTACACCTCGCGGTCCATGTCGGGATACGTTACTCCCAGCGCGGTGTCTCCCAGACAGATAGGCCAGGTTTCCGCCAGCTTGCCACTGGGGCTGACATCACCCGCAAGGATGTCAACGGCGGCACCGCCGCCCTGGCAGCCCGAGAGGTACATAAGCAGAATTGCAGCAGGCTTGTCGCGCCAGGGCATTTCCATGGGGGCGCCGCCCTGCAGCACCACCACCGTCCGCGGATTCACCGCACACACTCGCTCGATCAGCTCGACCTGACCTTTGGGCATGGTCATGAGTTTGCGATCGAAACCCTCGGATTCGTATCGCGCGGGAAGGCCCGCAACCACGACCGCAACATCCGCGTGCGCTGCGGCCTGCTCCGCATCACGCAGGAGTCGCTCGCTCGTCTCGCCCATAATCGGTTCGTAGACGTCCGCATAGCGCGCGGCAAAACCCCGTTGCTCCAATCGATACCACAGATTGTCGATGAACTTTGGATTGATGCGCGATGAGCCCGAACCTTGGTAGCGAGGCATGCGGGCAAAGGCACCGATCACCGCCACCGATTGCGAAGTCTCAAGCGGCAGCACGCCCTCGTTTTTAAGGAGCACCGCGCTTTGCGAGGCGGCCTCCCGGGCAAGGTCGGCATGGGATCGATACAACTCCTCATCGGGCAGCGTACTCGCGGGAACGGCGCGGCGTCCTTCATCAACCCTACATGAGAGATGCGCGATATGACCGACCGCCTCCGTTACGTGGCGCTCGTCCAGCTCTCCGGCGTTGACCGCCTCTACCAGGGCGCGCGCGTGATCAGCGCGGGGGCCGGGCATGCACAGGTCGAGACCGGCGCGCACAGAGGAGACGCTCGAGCTCATGGCTCCCCAGTCGCTCACAACTACACCGTCAAACCCCCACTCGCCGCGAAGCACATCCCGCAGAAGCCACTCGTGCTCGGAGCAATACACGCCGTTAAGTTTGTTGTACGCCGTCATGACGCTCCATGGATGCGACCGGCGAATAACGCGCTCGAAGGGCGCCAGATACAGCTCGCGTAACGTACGCTCGTCGATAACGGAATCGGAGACCATGCGTGCGTGCTCCTGGCTATTGCCAGCCAGATGTTTAAGGCATGCGCTGACTCCTTTGCTTTGGATGCCGCACACCATAGCGGCACCCAACTCGCCGGATATCAGGGGATCCTCACTGAAATACTCAAAATTGCGGCCACATAGTGGGTGACGCTTGATGTTCACCCCCGGCCCGAGGACTACGTCGACTCCCTGCCTGCGGGCCTCCTCGCCAATAGCCGCGCCAACACGCCGGACGAGATCGGGGTCGAACGAGCACGCGAGCGCCGAGGCCGTGGGAAAACATGTTGCCTGACGACTTTCGGCAATGCCCAGGTGGTCAGCGTTCCCCTCCTGCTTACGCAGACCGTGCGGACCGTCGGAAAGTACAAGCGACTCGATGCCGCATGCACGCAGTGCGTGCGTACGCCAATGCGATGCGCCGGCCAGCACCCGCGCTTTTTCTTTGAGCGTCATCCCCACGGCCTCCCCCGCGCCTGTCGACCACAGAAACCTTGTACCCACGTATGAACACCCGGCGCGAAAGCGCGCACCCTTTCCCGCGGAGGGCGGGGCCGTCGCCCCCTGGCGACGCTTAAGGCACGAAGGGATGCCGGGTCCGTGCGCAAAATCACCCTCAGGAGCCACGAGGCGCACGGAAATACGCAAATGCGGGGATAATCTCGGGATCTGCAGAGCATATGCGGTTCCCAGGATGAAAAACATGCAGGTCAGGGAATTGATGCATTTCTCCTATACTTCCACCTTCGCCTTTTATCCCCGCATTTGTGCATTTCGGCGGGGGGGGCGGGCACGCCACCCACCAGAAAGGCCCCTTTACGGGGCCTTTCTGGTGAAGTGCGCTGTGTCAAACGGGACTACTCGTCCATCGTGTCCTCAAGTGGCTCGCTGCCGGATCCGATGTCCACGCGGACCTCGCTGCCGGGAGCCTCGGCATCCGTCTCGCCTTCGGCCACCAAGTCGGATGAATCCCCGCCCTCTGTCTCGTCGGAATCCTCGGCCTCCTTCTTGGCGCTCGTCATGCGAGCCACAGCCGTCACGCGGTCGCCGTCATCCACGCTCATCATCTTCACTCCCTGTGTGGCACGACCGGTCTGGGAAATCTCGGCGGTCTTGACGCGAATGACCGTCGCGCCCTCGGTAATGATAAAGAGCTCATGCTGCGGACCCACGACCTTCATGGCCGCCAGTGCGCCCTTGCGCTCGGTCATCTGAATCGTGTAGACGCCTTGTCCGCCGCGGTTTTGCTCCGGGTAGTCGGAAACCGGGGTGCGCTTGCCGTAACCGCGCTCGGTGATCACGAAAAGCTCGCCCTGGCCGCTGGTGATCTCCATGCCCAGAACCTCGGCGTCGCCCTTCATGCTGATACCGCGCACGCCGCTCGTGTCGCGGCCAGTGGCGCGCACCTGGTCCTCGCAGAACATGATGGCCTTACCGGCGGTGGTCGCCATGATGATCTTGTCGCCAGGCTTCACGCGGCGCACGCCCAGCAGGCGGTCACCGCTCTTGATGTTGATGGCGATAATGCCGTCGCGGCGGGAACGGTCGTAGGCCGCCATAGCCGTCTTCTTTACCATGCCACCCGCCGTGGCGAACATGAGGTACTCGTCCTCAGGGAACTCGCGGCAAGAAATGACAGAAGCGATCTTCTCGCCGTCCTCAAACGGCAGTAGATTCACGATAGCGGTGCCGCGCGCCTGACGCGTGCCCTCGGGCAGCTCGTGCACCTTGAGGCGGTACACCTTGCCACGCGTGGAGAAGAACAGCACGTACTCATGGGTGCTGGCGATGAACATCTCGTCGATGACGTCGTCTTCCTTGAGGCTCACTCCCGAGACGCCCTTGCCGCCGCGTTTCTGCGCGCGATACGCGGCCACCGGGATGCGCTTGACGTAACCGGTGTGGGTGATGGTGACGACCATGTCCTCGTCGGCGATGAGGTCCTCGACATTCAGGTCCTTCTCGGCACCGGTGATCTGGGTGCGGCGCTTGTCGCCGAACTTGCGGGCGATCTCGCGCATCTCTTCCTTGATCACGCCGAGGATCTTCTCCTCGTGCGCGAGCAGGTCCTCGTAGTAGGCGATGGCGCGGCGCAGGCCGGCGAGCTCTTCCTCGATCTTGTCGCGTTCCAGGCCGGTGAGACGGCGGAGCTTCATCTCGAGGATGGCCGTGGTCTGCTCGGGCGTGAAGCCGAAGCGCTCGATGAGGCGCGCGGAGGCCTCCGCGTCCGTCTGCGAGGAGCGGATGATGGAGATGACCTCGTCGATGTGGTCGAGCGCGATGAGGTAGCCCTCGAGAATGTGAGCGCGGGCCTGGGCCTTCTTGAGGTCGAACCGGGTGCGGCGGGTCACGACGTCGACCTGGTGGTCGATGTAGTGCGAGAGCATCTCACGCAGCGGCAGGCACTTGGGCACGCCGTTCACGAGCGCAAGGTTGTTTGCGCCGAAGGTCGTCTGCAGGGAGGTGTACTTGTACAGGTTGTTGAGCACGACCTGCGGAATGACGCCCTTCTTGAGCTCGATGACGAGGCGCAGGCCCTTTTGCGTGGACTCATCGCGCATATCGGAAATGCCCTCGATGCGCTTCTCGTTGACGAGGCTCGCGATCTTCTCCTGCAAGGTGCCCTTGTTCACCATGTACGGAATCTCGGTGAAAACGAGGCGACTGCGGCCGGTCTTGGTGGACTCCACATGTGCCTTGGCGCGCACCGTGATGGAGCCGCGTCCGGTCTCGTAGGACTGACGGATGCCGTCGGTACCCATGATGAGGGCGCCGGTGGGGAAGTCGGGGCCGGGCATGATCTGCATGAGCTCGTCGACCGTCGCGTCGGGATGGTCGATAAGGTAGCAGGTCGCCTCGACGGCCTCGTTCAAATTGTGCGGTGCGATGTTGGTCGCCATGCCGACCGCGATGCCCTGACTGCCGTTGACCAGCAAGTTGGGGAAGCGCGCGGGCAGGGCGGTGGGCTCAGCGAGGGACTCATCGTAGTTGGGCTGCCAGTCGACCGTATCCTTCTGCAAGTCGCGTAGGAGCTCCATGGCGGGCTTTGCCAGGCGGGACTCGGTATAACGCATGGCCGCCGCGCCGTCGCCGTCGATGTTGCCGAAATTGCCGTGACCGTCGATGAGCGGCGTGCGCATGGAGAACCACTGGGCAAGGCGAACCATCGTGTCGTAAACCGCGAAGTCGCCGTGCGGGTGGTACTTACCGATAACTTCGCCGACCGTCCACGCGGACTTCTTGTGTGGGCGGTTGGGGAAGATGCCGCTCTCGTTCATCGCGTACAGGATACGGCGATGGACCGGCTTGAGCCCATCGCGCACATCGGGCAGAGCACGGGCGGTAATGACCGACATGGAGTACTCGATGAAGGACTGCTTCATCTCGCGGCCGAACTCGCTGATCTGCAGGGAGCCGCCGTTAACATCGGTGCCGGCGTCCTCGCCGCGGTCGTTGGCGCCAAAGCTCTCCTCGAGCTCCTCGTCGTCGCCCTCTTCCTCGTCGGAGTCGGCATCGGGGTCGTATCCGCCGTCCTCGTCCTCGTTCGCGCGGGCGAGCAGGCGCTTGAGGTCCTCGGGCATGCCCTCGGATGCGCCTTCGAACTCGCGCTCGTCGTTGTTCATATCGTCAGCCACGTGTCCTCCTTAAGCGTCCAAGAATCGAGCATCACGAGCATGCTTTTCGATGTATTCGCGGCGGTACCCGACCTCAGAACCCATGAGCTCGCGCACGGCGCGGTCGGCCACCACGGCGTCCTCGATGGTGACGCGCTGCAGAATGCGGGTCTTGGGGTCCATCGTGGTGCTCGCCAGCTGCTTGGGGTCCATCTCGCCGAGGCCCTTGTAGCGCTGGACGGTGTAGCCCTTGCGCTTTTTGGTGACCTTTCCGTTTGCCTGCTCGTCATCGCCCTCGTCGGGGTTGAGGCCGAGCGTGGCGATGGACTCGCGCAGAATCTCGTCCTCAGCCTGGCGTCCGTTGGGGTACACGTAGTGGATTTTGTTGCGGACCTTGATGCCGAAGATCGGCGGGCAGGCGACGTACACGTAGCCGGCATCGATGAGCGGGCGCATGTATTTGTAGAAGAACGTGAGCAGCAGGATGCGGATGTGCGCGCCGTCGACGTCGGCGTCGGTCATGATGATGATCTTGTGGTAGCGCGCCTTGGTGATGTCGAAGTCCCCGCCATCGCCGTTGCCGGTGGTCACGCCACAACCAATGGCGGTGATGAGGGACTGGATGGTATCGCTCGAGAACGCGCGGTGGTCACCCACGCGCTCGACGTTCAGAATCTTGCCGCGCAGGGGCAGGATCGCTTGGATGTCTCGGCGGCGGCCGTCCTTGGCTGAGCCGCCCGCCGAGTCGCCCTCGACGATGAAGAGCTCGGTCAACTCAGCATCACGCACCGAGCAGTCGGCGAGCTTGCCGGGCAGGCTCGCGGTCTCGAGCAGGGATTTGCGGCGCGTGGCCTCGCGGGCCTTGCGGGCGGCGTTGCGGGCCTTGCTCGCCTGCTGCGCCTTCTTGATAATCTCGCGCGCCTGCTTGGGGTGTTCTTCCATGTAATCGGTGAACTGCTCGGCCACGATCTTGCGAACGAGGGTGCGCATGAAGGAGCTGCCGAGCTTCGCCTTGGTCTGGCCCTCGAACTGGGGGTCGGCCAGTTTGACGGAGACCACAGCGGTAAGACCCTCGCGAACATCGTCGCCGGTAAGGTTGGCATCCTTCTCCCTGAGGATGTTGTTCTTACGTGCATAATCGTTGATCACGCTGGTGAGGGCGGTGCGGAAGCCCTCCATATGCATGCCGCCCTCGGGCGTGTTGATGTCATTCGCGAAGCTCATGACGGTCTCGGAGTACGAGGTGTTCCACTGCATCGCGATCTCGACCTCACCGGTCTTCTCCACCGGGGCGTCGGGCTCAGAGGCGCCGGAAAGGTAGATGGGGTTCTTGAGACCGTCGGGCACGGTTTTGCCGTCGTTCAGGTACTTGACGAAGTCGATAATGCCGCCGGCGTAGCAGAACTCGTCCACCTGGGGGGTCGACTCGCGTTCGTCTTTAAGGACGATCTTGAGGTTCTTGTTGAGGAACGCCGTCTCCTGCAGGCGATCACGCAGGGTGTCGTAGTTGTAGACGGTGGTCTCGAAGATCTCCTCGTCGGGCCAGAAGGTGGTGGTGGTGCCCGTGGTGTCGCAGGTGCCGATCTCGCGCATCTTCTGGGTGGTCTTGCCGCGGCTGAACTCCATCTCGTAGATCTTGCCGTCGCGACGAACCCGAACGTTCATCTTCTTAGAGAGCGCGTTGACGACGGAGACGCCGACGCCGTGCAGGCCGCCGGAGACCTTGTAGGCAGCGTTGTCGAACTTGCCGCCGGCGTGCAGGATCGTCATGACGACCTCGAGCGTCGGAATCTTTTTGACCGGGTGCTCGGCGACAGGAATGCCGCGGCCGTTGTCCACAACGGTGATGGAGTTGTCGGGATGCACCGTAACCTCGATGGTGGTGCAGAAGCCGGCCATGGCCTCGTCCACCGAATTGTCCACGATTTCCCACACCAGATGGTGCAAACCGCTCACCGAGGTCGAACCGATGTACATGCCTGGGCGCTTGCGGACGGCCTCGAGGCCCTCGAGGATCTTAATCTCGCCCGCGCCGTATTCGTTCTGATCCGCCACGTAATCTCCCTCTATGCTGTGAAGTATGGCTAACCTTTACAGTTTATCGCATGAACCAATGGCAAAACGCGATATCGATCACATCACAAATACCCCTGGAAGCCAATGAGGGCTCATTTAGGGCGATAGAGGGCTCTTCTGCGTCCTTCCCGCCTCCTCATGAGAGAAGTGCGCTCAAGGGCGATGTGTCGGCTTGAACCCAAGAGTCTCAGGGGCCTTGCTCGGAGGTCCCATGCGCTATGCGCGCTCAAACCCCGGACGCGACGTCTTGACCACGATGTTGCCCACGGCGCCGCCCAAGCGCTCCATACGCGCGCGGATGATCTCGCGCATCATGCTCAGCTCTTGCGTCCAGGAGGCGCCGTCCGTGTACACCACGAGCTCGTCCCGTTCGGGCACGTAATGCAGACCGGTCACGTGCTTGCCCTCGCGGGAGTTGGCGCACACCTGATTCCAGGCATGATAGACCTCATGCCGACGCTCCGCCTGCCGAAACTGCTGCCGGCGCTCGGGGGTCGCGCCGTCGAACAGACGGCTGCGTTCGGAATTGATAAAGTCCCCTAATCCGGCTGTGGCGTTAAGGCGCCCCTTCTCGGTCACACGACCCATCCGCTCCTCCTTCTGCAGGTCCGCGCCAAGCTCGCGCGCCAAGGGGGAACACACCCCCTGGCACGCGGATACTCATCAATCGATGGACCCCACGCGTACGACCTTTGCGCCGCCGAGCACCTCGTCCGAAAAATACCCGAGGTTCGTCGTGGTAATGACCGTTTGGACCTCCTGTGCCACGAATCCCATGATGGCCTCGCGGCGCGTGGCATCCAGCTCGCTCATCACGTCATCCAGCAGCAACAGGGGCGGGCGGCCCAAGATATCGCGCGTCACCTCCACCTCGGCGATCTTCCATGCAAGCACGATGGATCGCTGCTGGCCTTGGCTCCCAAAGTCGCGCGCCGAGCGCCCATCTATGGTGAAGGATATCTCGTCGCGGTGCGGGCCCACGAGCGTGAGCCCCCGGCGCACCTCGTCCGTGCGGCGCTCGTGGAGTGCCCCTAGGAACTGGCTGGATATCTCCTCGCGTCCCTCCCCCAGCTCACCTATCGTGGACTCGTAGGCCACATCCGGCTCCTCATGCGGGGCGATGACGCGATAGACGTCAACAAAATGCATTCGAATGCGCGCGAGCAAGGCGCGCCGATGCATGAGAAGCTGAGCTCCCGTCGCCGCCAGGGATTCGTCCCACGCCTCAAGCAGCTCCGGTGCGGGACAATCGCGCAACAGGCTGTTGCGTTGCTCGACCGTGCGCTCATATGCCGAGAGCAGCTTGGCGTACTGAGCATTCAGCTGGACACCAAAGGAATCGAGGGCGGCGCGGCGAACCGAGGCCGAGCGTTTGACCATGTCGAGGTCATCCGGGCAAAACAGCACGCTCGGCAAAACGCCGCGCACTCCGGCGGCGGTGGTGCGCTTGCCGTTACGGGTGAATGCGCGCTTGCCATCCGCGAGCTCAAGCCCCATCTCGAGTGCTCTTCCGTCACCCGCAAGCGAGAGCCGAGCGCGGCCCGTCGATGCGCCCGCGCGCAGCAGCTCGGATGGAGACGGCTTGCGGAACGACGAGCCGGCAGTGAGTAGCTGCAGCCCTTCAACGAGATTGGTCTTTCCCACGGCATTGCGGCCCACCAGTACCGTCACATGCGGGCTGAGCGACAACACGTGCTCATCGAAGCTACGGTAATTGACAACGGAGAGCTCCGTCGCGGTGATGCTCATAGAACGAAAAACCTCAGATGGTCGGGATGGCGAAGGGATCGGGGATGTGGTGCGGTTGGTGCAGCTGGGGACGTACCACGACAACATAACAACACGCCGGGTGGACGCAACGGGCACGCGCGGTCGGCGGGCGCGGCGCACTCGGCCGCCGACCCGCGACGGCGCTAAATACGCACCGGCATGACGAGGTACAGGTAGTTGATCTTGTCATACGACTTGAACACACCTGCTTGGTTATAGCTCTGCAGCTCAAGCGTGATTTCCTTTTCGTGCGATAGAACGTTCAGGCAACCAAAGATGTAGTGGTAGTTGAACGCGATGACGCCCGATACGCCCTCCGCCTCGACCTCGACGGTGGCGGTGGCGGCGTCCTGGTCGTTGGAAATCGCGGAAAGCACCATGGTGCCCGTCTCCGCGGAGATATCGAACTTGACCGCGGAGTTCGCCTGGGCGACAGTCGAAACGCGCTTGAGCGCCGAACTAAGGGCGGCAACGTCGATTTTGACCGTTGTGGCGCAGGCGGCGGGGAGGAGGGCTTTGTAATTGGGGTACGTGCCCTCGATACGACGGGCGACGTAGGTGGTGTTGCCCGCCACGAAGACGACCTGCGTATCGGTCGAGCCGATGAGGATCGAGCCCTGGCCGCCGGTGATGGCCAGCGCGTCGTTAAAAGCGTCGGCGGGGACGTTCAGCTCGAAGCTGCCCTCCAGCGTAGAAGTCTCCACCTGCGTGTCGCACACGGCAAGGCGGTACGAGTCGGTGGCAACCAGGCGAATCGTGTTGTTTTCAACCGTCATGTAGACGCCGTTGAGCACGGGGCGATTCTTGTCGGTCGAGGTGACGCGCCACACGCGAGAGACCATTTCGCTCAAGATGTTCGCGGGGAGCTCGACGGAGCGCTCGAGGGCGAACGTTGGGAACTCGGGGAAATCGCCGGCGTCGAGCGTGTTCAGTCGGAACGTAGAGCGCTCGCACGTAATGCTCACCTGGTGTTCGGCCACATCGAAGGATACGGGCGCATCGGGTAGGGTCTTGCAGATGTTCGAGAGCATCTTGCATGGAATGACGACCTGCCCCTCTTCGTCCACACGCGCGGCGATGCGATGACGGATCGAGATGGTGTAGTTGGACGTCTGGAATTCGAGGACGCCGTCTGCTGCGCGCACGAGCACGCCGGAGAGGATGGGGAGGGTCGATGAGGGCGCAATGCCCTTCATGACGACGGCGATGGCATCAGAGAGCGCAGATTGACTGACCGTGAACTTCATCTCTTTTTATTCCTCTCTTAAATATATATAAGTAACAACAGTAATAACCCGGTGGATGGTGTGGACTACGCTTGTTTGCCCAGTTACACCCATTGATTTCTCTCAACAATCCATTGTAGACAACCGTTGAGTTTTGCCCATCGTGAGTCGACCCATATTTTTCTCAACATGGACGGCCGCGTTGTCCCCAACTTCTACCCCCACCTTCCAACAGGTTTTCCACAGGTGTCTTCTACGATTTGAGCATGATCGTGTTCTTGAGGTTTTGGACGTCTTCGTAGATCCGCCGGTCCTCGCGCATCTTGTTTTCCACGACCTTGAGCGAGTTGAGTACGGTTGAATGGTCGCGACCGCCGAACTCGGATCCGATGGCCGGTGTGGTCATCTCGCACAAGTTGTTGGCGAGATAGACCGCGACATGACGCGCGAAGGCGATGGTCGCGGTGCGCCTGGGACCTATCAGCTCCTCGTGGCTCACGTGGTAGAACTCCTCGACCACCCGCTGGACCATATCGATATGGATGATCTTGCGCGCGGTGTTGAAGTAGGTCTTTGCCGTCTCATCGATATCCGACGCCGAGAGTTCGAGCCCTGCCGCCTCGCGCTCGGCAGCGAGCCCCGCGCAGCGTTCGCAGAAACTTTCGAGGTTGCGGATGTTGTTGCCCGAGATCTCCGCCATGTGGCGCAGATGCTCGTCAGTGAGGTGCCCCTCGTGTTCGGGTAGCATTGACAGCAGGGACGTGTCGACGTTGAGTCCGTCGAGATTGCCCGAGCCGTTGATGATGTTCTCGTAATAGCGTTTGAGGATGACGTACTTCATCTCAAATCCCGGCTCGGAGACGAGGCACAGCATGCCACGGCTAAAACGGCTGGTGAGACGTTCGTCCATGGCGAGGTCCTTGGGCGCGCGATCCGATGCGAACGCGACCTTTTTGCCATCGCGGATGAAGCTGTCGACGAGTTGGAAGAAGAACTCGACCGACGCCTGCTTGCCCACGATGTTCTGCACGTCATCGATGATGAGGATGTCCGCATCGCGATACTCGCGCATGATGAGGCTGCCCGGACCTCTTTGCCCGCCGAGTTCGTTCATGTAGTCGTCGAGATATGCTTGGGAATTCGCGTATTTGACGCGGATATAGGGTTTTTCCTTGGCAAGGTAATTGCGCACGGCGAAGAGCAGGTGAGTCTTTCCAAGACCCGAGTTGCCGTAGATGAACAGCGAGGGGCATTGCCCAGGCTCCTCGGCAAACGCCGCGAAGCGCATGGCACTGTTGAAGGCATGACGGTTCTCGTCGCCCGCGACAAAGCTGTCGAACGTGTATTTGGCGTTGATGTCGCCCGCCGGGCCCCTGCCTGGCTGGGAGCCGTCCCCCGCCGCCGCGCGCACCATCGTGGGGTTGTTTCCGCGCGCGGCGGCTTCTCCTGTGGAGGGCTTCTTTGCACCTGGGTCGCCCGCGCGCATCTCCTGCATCATGCGGCGGAAGGTGTCGGGGGACACGGTGTTCACCACGCTGATGCCCGATCGGCCGGTCTCGCCGCCCGTGGGAGTCGAGACCGCTGCGTCGAGGGGGTGGGTCGCGGCTGGCACGCTCTCTTGGGGAGCCGCGCCGTTCTCGTTGGAGTGGAGGGGATCCTCCCCGCGCATGCTTTTGGTATCTGCGAGTATGCTCGCGAGGGGAGGCTCCGCCTGTCGGCGTGAGGCCTCCCGCACACTTGCTGCGGTGGCCCTCGATTCTCCAGCGGCACCTCGTCCGTCGACGACGACCTCAAGCCTCATGGGCATGAAGGAGATCTCCTCGAGGTACGCTTCGATAGACTCGCGCTGTTTAACGAGGTAGGTATAGGCGAACCGGCTTGGCACCTGCACGGTGAGGGACTCGTCGTCGAATGCGACGGCCTGACACTGTTCCAGCATATGTATGAGGCGCGGCTCGCGCTCGTCGCGCCGGCAAAACTCGATGACGTCATCGAGGAGTATGCGCGCTTCGTTATCCATCTTCCCCATTCCTCATCTCTGCATCGAGGGGCGGTCCAACCGTCGTGCGTGGGCTATTGTTGCTGCGCCCATCCTTGACCCAATTCGGTGAGCACGTATTTCTGACCACGTTTATATATGAGCCCCGTCCCCGAGAGGGTGTCGAGCTCGCGCGACCACGTTGCATCTGAATTTCCGTAGGTGCGCGTGAGGTCGGTTGGGCCTCCCTTGCCGTTTTGTGCGATATAACGCAGAGCAAGGGCCCCACGCTCGCTCACATATGGTCTTGGTGCGAGCGAGGGCTGCTGCTCGCCGGGTATGGCATTCGTCGGCATGCCCGGCGTTGGCATTGCTACGGGCATGGCCGCGCCGGGCATGGCTGTCCCGGGTGCCATCGACGCGGGCGCCGTCTCTGCGCCGCCGGTCATGCCGCCGAGATTGGGCATTCCCATCATCTGCCCGCCCATCATCGCTTGATGCGACTGCTGCCCCAGTTGCCCCATCTGCATTGGGTATCCTTGCGGGATACCGCCGTATGGCTGTGTCATGCCGTACGGATTGCCATATGCCGGGTAACCCACACCCGCCCCCGGCGTCCATGGATACCCTTGTGGGTACGGCGGGGCCATCGTCCCCATGGATATCGCCCGCGGATCGGTTTCCGCCTGCATTCCCGTTCCCCAGTTCGGATTCGGACTTGTTTGCGCCCCCACGGCCCCGAATCCACTTGGCTGCGCGCCCGCCTGCATGGGTACCTCATCATGGTGCCCACTGCGCACGGCTGCTCCACGTGAAACGGCCCGCTCGATCTCCTCAACACGCACGGGATTCACGCTCACCGTGACCACCGTCCCCGCGCCCAGGTTATCTTCCACCGAGATGGCGCCCCCGGCGGCCTCGACATATTGCTGCACCATGGGAAGTCCCGCGCCGGTTCCTCGGATGTATCGCTTTTTAAATCGATCCGCACTCGTCACGCCGAATTCAAACGCGCGCTCCTTGTCGTCGATGCCGGGGCCCTGATCCGCAAAGCGAATCGTGTCGCCGTTGTCCAATATGGAAATGACCGGCTCGCTGAACTGCGCGTGTATGAAGTTTTCCACAAGTTCGCGGATGATCATGAGCGAGAGGTGACCGCCCTGTTCCTTCATGGTGCGATGGACGGTGTTGGTCACATCTTCCAGGTACGTACGTACATCCGCCTGTTCGACTACGATGACGCGCGGTGTGGACAACATGTCGTCGTACACCGAGATTCGCGTCGTGTATGCAGATTGCGACCGCTCCGTCGCCCCCGTTGAGGCGCCGCTACGGTTGGCTTCCTGTATTGGCGCTGCTCCCGTGAGGTGGGTGTTGTCCGGAGCCGGATCGCCGGAATCCACAAATGGGTAGAAGTCTTCTGACATGGTGCGTTCTTTCTACGTTTGCCGTGAACCTAGGATAGCAGGTCACGTTGGAAGCTTTCAAAACTTTTCAACAAGTTTTCCCATTGTGTTGAAAAGTGTTGGAAAGAACTGAAAAGTTATCCACATACTGCTAACAACCTGTTGATAAGTGCATGAAAAGTTATGAAAGAAACGGTTCGTGACGGGAGGCGCCAATGCCCTTGATCACGCACCTTCGAAAAGTATGCGTATTTCATGGTTGCGAGATTGACATTCCCGCACCATATTCCCTACAATCTCTTAGCTCACGCGTATATTTTTCGAGTAGTCGAAACGCACCAGGAGGATGTTAACCATGAAGCGTACTTACCAGCCGAACAAGCGCAAGCGCGCCAAGACCCACGGCTTCCGCGCCCGTATGGCCACCAAGGCCGGTCGCGCCGTTCTCGCCCGTCGTCGCGCTAAGGGCCGCAAGCGTCTCACGGTGAGCGACAACTAAGCTCTCATGCAGACCATCAAGTCCCATCAGGACTTTGAGCGGGTGTTTACTCAGGGGAAGCGGCTCAACCATCCTCTGATTCGCATGGTTATATGTGATTGTGTCAGCGAAGGCGATCCGGCTCGGGTCGCCTTCGCTGCTGCCAAAAGGTTGGGAAATGCCGTGGTCCGCAACCGCTCCAAGCGTGTGCTGCGAGAAGCCGCGCGTTCCTGTGAGCTGCCCATCGAGGGCCACGAGATTATCCTCTTCGCGACGCCCCGCACTCGTACCGCTTCTCCTGAGGAGATGCGGCTGGCTCTGCTCGCTCTTTTGCGTCGGGCTCACGTTGTCCACAACAACTGAGCAGGATGTGGAGTACGGGGATGTTCAAGCGCTTTTGCCTTGCCGCGATTCGCGGGTACCAGCGGTATATTTCGCCCCTTTTACCCGATGCGTGTATATACATCCCCACCTGTTCTCAGTATGCTGTTGAGGCAATAGAGAAATATGGCGTGGTCAAAGGCTGTTGGCTGGGTGTGCGGCGTATTTTGCGCTGTCATCCGTTTCATGCCGGCGGGTATGACCCCGTGCCGTAAGTATTGGTTCCTACTGTAAGGATTATTGGTATGTGGGACTGGATTGTTCAGATTCTCTTCCAGGCGCTTCAGCTCATACAGGGCTTTGCGGGCGACTGGGGTCTTTCCATCATCATCTTGGTGGTGATTATTCGCCTCGCTTTGACGCCCATGATGCTCAAGTCGACCAAATCGACCGCTCGTATGCAGGTGCTGCAGCCTAAGCTCATGGAGATTCAAGAGCGCTACGCGGACGATCCCCAGCGGCAGGCAGAGGAGATGCAGAAGTTCTACTCTGAGAACAAGTTCAACCCCTTTGGCGGGTGCCTGCCCCTGCTCATCCAGATGCCGATCCTGATCGCGTTATTCAACCTCCTGCGCGACCTCGGTCATTACTTCCCCAGTGCTGCTGAGCAGGGCTTCTCCTTTTTCAACATCCTGCCCAACCTCGTCATGTCTCCCTCCCAGGCCTTTGCTGGTGGGTTTGCCGAGGCTCTGCCGTACCTGCTCGCCCTGATCCTGTTCGGTCTGCTGACGTTCATCCCGCAGCTGTACATGACGCGCAACCAGACGGGCGCCCAGGCGCAGAGCACCAAGATGATGATGGTCGTCATGACCGTTATGATGCTCTTCATGGGCTGGGGTCTTCCCGCCGGCGTCCTGTTGTACTATGACGTTTCCTCCGCATGGCAGGTCATCCAGCAGATCTTCGTCACCCAGAAGGTCATCGAGAAGGCCAAGGCCGAGGAGGAGGAGCGCATGGTGAACGCTCCCATCGAGGTCGATGTGGTTCGTCGCGAGCACAGGAAGCGCCCCCATAAAAGACGCTAATGTCGCTAGCTCACGTAGCGGATTGTAATCTTATTTAGGTACCAAACTATGGAGAAGATCATGGCTGACGAACTTGTTGAAGAGATTATCGACGAGGCTGTAGAGTCTGCTGATGAGCAGATTGTCGGCCAGTATCCCGAGATTGCCGTCCATTATAAAGAAGGCGTCGCCTTAACTGATGAAGAGCTCGACACCATTGCCGATGTCGCCATTTCCGTGGTGCGCTCCATCCTTTCTCATTTCGATGCGGAAGGGTCTTCCATTGACGAGTACGAAGGTGATGAGGGTGAGCTCATTCTGGATATTACTGCCCCCGACTTAGCTGTCCTGATTGGCCGCCATGGTCGCACGCTTGAATCTCTTCAGACGCTTGTCTCCCTGCTTGTGAGTCGTAAGCTTGGATTCCGTTATCCGGTGTCTATTGACGTTGAGGGTTACAAGAGTCGACGCCACGACAAGGTTGTGAGCATGGCAAAGAACGCTGTCTCTCGTGCTGTTTCTCAGGGTCGTTCGGTTAACCTTCCTCCTATGTCGGCATATGAACGCCGTCTTGTTCACATCGCTCTTCGTGAAGACGATCGCATTGATACTCACTCCGAAGGTGTGGAACCTGAGCGTCGCGTGGTCATTACGCTTCGATAAGCTTCAAGGTATTTGCTTGCGAAAGGGCACCTTCGGGTGCCCTTTTCTTATGACTGAACTTCTTGATACACTAACCTCAGTCATTTTGATTGGATGGTGTCTATGTCGCAAGAGACGTCTCGCAGGATTCAACTACATGCACTCGGTGAATCCGAGGAGCAAATTTCAAACCTCGTAAATGAGCTTATCTCCTACTGTTTAGAGCTTGATATTGAGGTCAGTAGGGACGAAGCGGAAATGTGTATCAAGCATCTACTCATGGTCAATCAGGTCAATGAGTATATGAATCTCACAAGGATTCAAGATATTCACGATGCCTTGATTCTGCATATCGTCGATTCCCTTGCCCTTACCAGGGATCTGCCCATTGAACCGGAAAGATTCTTGGATATTGGTACCGGCGCCGGCTTCCCTGGTATTCCGTTCTGTGTTTACACCGGCTGTGATGGTGTGTTACTCGACTCGGTTGGCAAGAAGGTTCAAGCCGTTCAGGCATTTATAGAGGAACTTGGATTAGAAGGTGTCGAGGCTGTTCACGATCGCTGCGAATCATATGCTACCGCGCATCACCACGCTTTCGATATCGTCCTTGCGCGCGCAGTTGGACAGATGAATCTCATTGTTGAATATGCCACTCCATTTCTTGAAGAAGATGGCTATTTGATTGTTGCAAAGGCAAACCCCTCCAAAGATGAATGTCATATTGCAGATCAAACAGCTTCGATATGTGGATTGGAACTCATTGGTTCCGATGAGTTCGAGTTGCCTCGTGGGTTGGGTCATCGCACAGTGTTTCTTTACCAGAAAGTCTCGAATCCAAAGATTCATCTCCCTCGACCTGTTGGTCTTGCTAAGAAACAGCCCTTGGTCTCTTAGTCTCTTTTCCAATTCATGTCTGTTTTATCGTAACCACCTCATGTTTGGGGGTGGTTATTTCTGGCTCTTCGGTGGTTTCTGTGGGAGAGATTCCGGCATAGGCCCAGCTCAGCGGGCGAAAACAACGATCTGGAACTGAAACGGCCCCGGGAGGGGCCGTTTCCGCGTCATCCGCCTATGATTGCTAA